>CABDXY010000205.1_pt1 | contig 15503 bp, 16 predicted proteins | sample 3131871 | NCBI WGS metagenome assembly CABDXY01 (sample SAMEA5534336, study PRJEB31848) | metagenome | biome: tundra; feature: field; material: soil | place: USA | collected 2013-05 | depth 0.15 m
CATGCTGGCCGCGCTTGCCGCGCCCGCGTCCGCCGCGGCGGACGCGGGCGCGGCAAGCGCGGCCAGCATGCCCGCAAAGCTGGAAGTGGTGGGGGAGGGCGCGGGTTCCCACCCCAGCGACAAAGTGGGCGCCGGGTACCCTCTGGGTGGGGCATCGCCGGGGGCCCCGGATTTTTCTGCCGGTTGCTGCATGGCTTGGAACATACTCCGAGACCGGCTCACAAGAGCAAGTAATCTCGCATGTGGTTGGCTGGTCAGATTCCGGATGAGGAAACGCCTGTTGCCAATCCCAAAATGAAACCGCTTCCCGAACTGCCTTGCCGTAAACGCCGCGCGGTCAGTTGCAACCGGCTTCGCATGTCTCGGGATCGGAAAGCACCCGTCCAGGAAGCCGCAAAAGCTGCGTCACGGCATCGGCGCTCATGGGGCGGGCGAACAGGAAGCCCTGCCCGTAGCGGCAGCCCAATTGCCGCAGCAGACGGTACTGTTCGCGAGTCTCTATGCCTTCGGCCACCACATCCATCCCCAGCACCCGGGCCAGTTCGATGATGGTGCGCACAATCTGGAGCGGTTGGTCTCCCTCGGTCATGCGGCCCACGAAGGAACGGTCGATCTTGAGCACGTCAAAGGGAAAGGAATGCAGGTGGTTGAGCGAGCTGTAGCCAGTGCCAAAATCGTCCAGCAACAGGGAGATGCCCAGCCTGCGCAGGCTGCCCAGCACCTCCATGGCAGTGCTCATGTTGGGAATCAGGCTGGACTCAGTCATCTCCAGGCCGAGTTGACGGCTGGAGATGCCGGATTGGAGAAGCAACGCCTCCACGTGATCGGCCAGCCCCTCGCGGGCGAACTGGCGGGCGGAGAGGTTGACGCCGACCCGCAGAGAGCCGTGGCGCGGATCCTCCTCGCACCAGTTCTGAATCTGGTTGCAGGCCTCGGCAAGTCCCCAGTCGCCGATGGGCAGGATTAACCCACTCTCCTCGGCCAGCGGAATGAAGTCCATGGGCGGGATAAGCCCCCGCTCCGGATGAGCCCAGCGGATCAACGCTTCAAGGCCAACAATCTTGCGCGTGGAGAGATCGACCTCGGGTTGGTAGTAGAGCACAAACTCGCGCTCATCCAGAGCGTGGCGCAGGTCTGGTCTGGACGGCCAACCGGCGCGGACGCTTGTGGCGCGCGACCTCCGCGATCCGTTCGCGGTGAACGACTTGCGCAGCCTGCGCAGTTCCAACTGGCTGGCAACCATATCGGCAAGGCTCTCCAGCATGCGCAGCTCGTCCGGCGCCAGGCCGGGACGAGGCTCATGGCAGAAGATGACCAGCGCCCCCAGGATTTTGCCGTCGAATGAGCGCACCGGAACGCCGGCGAAGAAAGCCGCGTCAAGAAGTTTGAGGATCAGCAGGGGCCCATCGAGCTGAGGGCTTTGGGAGAAGCCGGAGACGACCACTGGGCCGTCTTCTGCCAGCACCATCTCAAAGATGGAGTTCTTTCTGGGCAACTCGCGGACGTGCTGGCCCCAGGACGACTTCATCCAGATGCGGCTTTCGTCGGCAAAGCCGAGCCCGGCCGAATCGGCCCGAAAGTACTCGGCAGCCAGCCGGGTAATTGCGTCGTAGCCGGGCTCCGGCGGGGTATCCAGAATCCCAGTCGCAATGAGCGCAGCAAGCCGTGCGGCTTCCTGCTGATGATCGAGTCTGCCGGTCTCCAACTCTGCTTGTTGCATCTTCACTCCGGCACAGCGGTACTCCAGGCAGCACGGTCCCAGCCGGGAGACGGCGAGCCATCCCCGTATGCTTCGCGGCTGTGCAAAGGGCCGAAAGCGGCCTCTTCGGTCCCTCTCCGCTCCATTGTCGCGGGAACGGCCCGTGAAATCGTCCATAAGGACGTGCTGCTTGCCGCGGTCCCGCATCTTCCTTATCGGTAGGGATTACCAACGGCATGAGGTTACCCCAGCGCAGTGTCCTTGAGTACCTGTCCGGCGTGAGCCGGCGCGCTACTTGCGGATGGCGGGCTGTGCTGTTTCTGTCCAATGCGAGCCCTCGTCCTCGCGCAAGCCCGGTAGAATCGAGTCCAGTGGCAGGATCGCAACCAACTCAAACCTCTCCGCGCGCGCCTTCGCGCTGGGCACGCGGCCTGGGGCTGCTGTGCCCTTCGCACGCGCACACTGCCTTCACGGCGACCATCCTGCTGATGGCGTCCACCTTCCTGTCGCGCATCATCGGGCTGGTGCGGGTCAAGTACATCGTCTGGCTCTTCGGCCGCGGCATGGCAGCGGACGCGCTGAATGGCGCATTTGTGCTGCCGGACATGATCTCGTACTTTCTGGTCGGCGGCGCAGCCTCCATCACGTTTGTCACCATCCTCACGCGCTATCACGATACGGACCGCGAGGCCGAGGGGCAGCGGTCGCTGTCGGTGATTGTGACCACGATGTGCCTGGTGCTGGGCGGGGCCATCGTACTGGCCGAGATATTTGCCCCTTGGTACATCCATTGGTGGTTCAGCGGCTTCAGCGCTGAAAAAGCGGCGCTGTGCGTAAGGCTCACGCGCATCTTGCTGCCCGCGCAGTTGTGCTTCTTTGCCGGCGGAGTCTTTGGCGCGGTCCTTCTGGTGCGCAAGCAATTCAGCGTGCAGGCAGTAGCGCCGCTGGTCTATGGCCTCGGCACCATTGTGGGCGGCGTGTTGCTGGTGCACCGCATCGGCGTCTCCTCACTGGCTATCGGCACGGTGGCGGGAGCCTTGTTCGGGCCGTTTCTCCTGAATTGGTTTTTCGCGCGACGGGCGGGCACGCGCTACCGGCCGATTCTCGACTGGCGCGACGAAGGCTTTCGCGAGTGGGTGCGCCTGTCGCTTCCCCTCATCGTCGGCGTTTCGCTGGTGACTGCCGATAGCTGGATCATCGCTCACTTTGCCTCGGCGACCAGCGGCGCGGTTTCGCTGATGAGCTATGCCAAACAGCTCTTCACCGCGCCCATGGCCGTGCTGGCACAGGCCGCCGGCGCGGCCTCCATGCCGTTTTTCGCCAGTCTGTGGTCGCAGCAGCGCCGCTACGAGTTTGCCACCGGGGTGGCGGACTCGGTATCGAGGGTTGCGGCGCTGGGGCTGTTGGCGGCCTCAGGCATGGTGGCGCTGGGCCAGCCGATGATCGACCTGGTCTTTACCGGCGGACGTTTTTCGGCAGGCGATTCGCGGGAGTGCGCCGCGTATTTCGCGGTCTTCTCCGTCGCCTTGTTTCTCTGGTCGGCGCAGGCTATCTATGCGCGCGCGTTTTACGCGGCGGGAAACACGCTCGTCCCGATGGCCGCGGGAACCGTTGTGACCCTGGTTTCCTGGCCCATCTATGCTTCGCTTTACCACTGGCACGGCGCCATGGGGCTGGCCATCGCTTCGAACATAGGAATTGCCTTGCAAACCGGAACCATCGCCGTGCTACTCCATCAACGGCGCATGGTCTCGCTGGCCAGCCTGGATTTCGCCGAGATGGGCCGGTGCCTGCTGACCGCACTGGCAAGTGGCGCGGGGGTTTGGGCGATCGTTTGGGGGCTGCGCGGCCTGTTCGGCTATCTGGGCTGGTCGCACCTGCCCGCGCAAATCCGCTGGACTGACCTTGCGTTGCTGGTCGCCGGAACGGTGGTTTGGGTGGCGATAGCCAAATGGATTCTGGAGAGAACCGGATCGGCGCTGCCCAGAGTGACGATGAAGCGGTTGGGGCTGGGATAAGCTATTTGGAGTTCGTTTCCAGCTCATTTCTTGCTATCTATATTACTTTCCATTATTTACAAGATTTTCGATGCAGTTCATTCCCAATTCATTTCTGGATCGATTTCCGATTTCCGTCCGCCACGGTGCTGTCCCGGCTCTACCTGCATGCTGGGCAGAGCCACACCAGCCAACAGACACAAAAGCCCCCGCCGATCAGGGGCCCTTGCTGGCTTGGGACCTGAGACCTGCCTACGGCTGGGCCGGCTTGGGCGGTTCCGGCATGGCTGGGGCCGGGGCTGCCGCGGTGGCTGCGGCTGCCGGCTTGGCATCGGGCTTGCGGATGTCAATGCCGCCCTTGAAGAAGGCGCCATCCTCGATGCTGATGCGAGCCGCGGTCACGTCACCGCTCAGAGAGCCCTCGCCACGGATGTCCACGCGGTCCGTGGCGGTGACATTGCCGCGAACCTTGCCCAGGACCACGAACTCGCGGGCGTTGATGCTTGCCGCTACCTGGCCGTTGCGGCCCACGGTGACGCGGTTGCCGGGAAGGTTGATGCTGCCCTCGACTTTGCCGTCGATAAACAGCGACTCTGAGCCGGTGATTTCACCCTTGACGAACAGCCCTTTGCCGATGGTGGCCTGGTCGCCGGCCGAAACCGGGGCGCGGCCGGCGGATTCAGGGGCCGGTGCTGGCGGCACGGGGCGGGACGGCTCCGGTGGAGAGGTAAGGGTAATCGGTCCGGATTGGCTGGGTTTCCACATAGCGCTCACGGTGTTTCCTTTTCTGTCCTGGAGGGACTGGGCTGGTAAGGCAGGGCCATTGCCGTGGACCCAAGAATCTGAATGTGCGGACAGCCGGGCAATCTGCCTTCGGCGACCCCGCTTACGGCCACAACTAGGAGTCTACTCTTTGCGGTCCGCTCAGGATATTGCGTCCCCGTTATTTTTAGACAGCGCGTGCGGTTTTATCGAGTACACGGCTGCACCCGAGCGACCGGTTGCCAACTGTGACAACAATGCGGCAGGCCGGCGGAAAGCAAAGTCGCATTCCACTCTTTGCCGCGCGGTGCGGCAAGGCCAGGTGCTGCATACAGGCCTGCCAATAGCCTACTCTTGAGCTATGACCGATCGTGAACTGGTGGCGCGGATTGCCCGCTCTGCCGGCGGAAAGGCCGGATACAAGCAACTGGTGCGCGAGCTGTCGCTCGGCGGCGGACGGGAGCGGCGGCTTCTGCTGGAGCAACTGGCGCGGCTGACGGTGCGCGGCGAGCTGACCAAGCTGGACCGCGAGCACTGGAGCATTCCGCGACCGCTGGGCGCGGGTGGCTCACGCGACAATCTGGCGGCCGGGCGGCTGGACCTGCATCGCGACGGCTACGGCTTTGTGCGGCCCAACCGAAGGTCCGCCGTGGCGGAAGCGCGGCAGGCCTCCCAGACGAATTCGCCCCAGGAAGACATCTTCATCCCCCCCGACGAGATCAACGGCGCCATGCAGGGCGACCAGGTGCTGGTGGAAGTGGACCCTCCCAAGGCCGATGGGCGCAGGATGGGCCGCATTGTTCGCGTGCTGGAGCGCCGCAACCCCACCGTGGTCGGCGTCTTCCACTATGCGCGATACGACCGCGAGCCGGGACACACGGTTGTGCCGTTCGACGAGCGGATGACGCAGCCCATTCTGATCCCCGCCGGGCAGGAGCTTCCTGTGGCCAGCGAAGCAGCCACGCCGCACCGCGTACTCGGCAGTGAAGCCACGGCTGGCGCAGTGCACGACGATCTGGAAGGGCTGGTGGTCGACGTTGAAATCACCAGCTGGCCCACGCCAACGCGACCGCCGGTTGGCCGGGTGATCGAGGTGCTGGGAGATCCGGACGACTTCGGCGTGGATGTCGAAATGATGATCCGCAAGCACCAGTTGCCGCGGGTTTTTCCAGAGAAAGTTCTGGCCGAAGCGCGCAGCGTGGCTCACCTTGACGAGGAGGAAATTGCAACCCGGCGCGATTTTCGTTCGCTGCCCCCCTCACAGCACATTGTGACCATCGACGGCGAGACGGCCCGCGACTTCGACGATGCGGTGCTGGTGACCGAGCGCGAAGGCGGCGGCTACGAGCTGCAGGTGCATATTGCCGACGTGGCCGAGTATGTGAGGGCGGGAACGGACCTCGATTTGGAGGCTCGCCTCCGCGGAACCAGCGTCTACTTTCCCGATCGCGCCATTCCCATGCTGCCGCAGGAACTCTCGACCGATATTTGCAGCCTGCGCCCCGGCGAAGACCGGCTGGTCTTGAGTTGCGTGATGCAACTCGATTCCACCGGCCGCATCGAGAGCTACGAGATCGTCGAAGGCGTCATTCGCTCCGCCGCGCGGATGACTTATACAGAAGTGACCGAAATCCTTGGCCAAAACGAAAATCTCAACCAAAACGGAAAAGCGCGGAAGCGCCTCGAAGGCGACGCCGAGGCCCGCGCGCGCCACGCCGCGCTGGTTCCCGAGTTCGAGCGGATGCGCCTGCTGGCTGGGTTGATGAACAAGCGGCGCGAGGAACGGGGCAGCATCGACTTCGACCTGCCCGAGCCGGTCATCGAGTTCGACGAGCAGGGCCAGATGCGCGGCGTCATCAAGTCCGAGCGCACCTGGGCCAACCGGCTGATCGAGGAGTTCATGCTGGCGGCCAACGAGTGCGTGGCCACCTGGCTTGAAGACCTGGGTGTGCCGTCGCTTTACCGCATCCACGAGAAGCCGGAACCGCGCCGTGTGGTCCAGTTTGAGGAGCTGGCCGCCAGCTTCGGCTACTCGCTCGGCCTCGGCGCTCTGCCGGTCAAGCGCATCCAGACCCGCGGCGAGCGGCGAGACGCCCACGGCCGCGGGCGCAATCCCCGGATGCACGAGGTGCCCGAAGACATTCCCGTCACGCCGCGCATGTATCAGAAGCTTGCCTCCCGCATCGAGGGCAAGCCGGAGGAGCGGATTCTCAGCTACCTGATGCTGCGCTCGCTCAAGCAGGCGCGCTACTCCGAGATCAATGAAGGCCACTTTGCGCTGGCCGCGCCTAGCTACACGCACTTCACCTCACCCATTCGGCGCTACCCCGATCTGATAGTCCATCGCATTACGAAGGCGCTGCTGCGGGAGGGCGTTAGCGGCGAGGGCGAGGTTGCGCAGGGACGCCACAGTTCGCCGTGGACCCATCCGAATGAAGGGAGCCGGTCGAGCGGCATGGCTTCCCACCCTTTCGCCAGAAAAAAGGCGAAAGGATGGGGCACGGAGATTGATTTGGCTTCCGGCGCGGCCTTTTCCGGCGAGCCGCCGATTCCGGAGGCCGAACTGGCGCAGATCGCCGAGGAGACCAGCCTGACCGAGCGCCGCACCGCTGAGGCCGAGCGGGAACTGGTGGAGTGGAAGAAGGTTCGCTTCATGCAGGACCGGGTGGGCGAGGAGTTTGCCGCCCTGGTGCTGAACCCGGCCAAATTCGGCCTCTTTGTCGAATTGACCGACCTCTTCGTCGAGGGGCTGGTGCCCATCGATTCGCTGCGCGACGACCGCTACACCTGGCGCGAGAACACCCACGAGATTATCGGCGAGCGTACCGGCCGCCGCTTCCGCGCCGGCGACCGGGTGCAGGTGATCCTGGACCGCATTCTGGCCCAGGAACGCAAACTTCAGTTCTCGATTGTGGAGGAAGGCCTGCCGCTATCCGGCAAGAAGGCCGCCAAGTCCCCGCCCAGGCCGAAGAAAAGCAAGCGCATGGACGCCGCCGCGCCAGGATCAAAGGCGAAGAAGCGGTTCGGGAAAAAAGGCAAGCGGCACTGAGGCTTCACGGCCCGCAGCGCCACAAGCGGTGAGGCTTAGAAGCCCTGGGAGCCTGCTTGCTTTTCCGCCAGGTTGCCGATAAACGGCAGCTTGAAGCGCTGGCCATTCAAAGCCTTGATCAGGACAATCACCCAAATCACAAGGAACCCCAGGCCGACAAACGGGATGAGTATCCATCCGACAATGGGAATGACCGTGAGCACGACGTTGGCGGCGATGGCGGCAATGCTCAGGAAGATGGACTGCCAGGAGTGGAAACGCACGTAGGAGTTCTTGTTAAAGGGCTCGACGATCAGGAAGATGATCGCCGGGATGAACGTGACGTAGGCCAGTGCTCCGGCAGCATTGTCGGAGAGGCCGGACTGCGCGTTGGACTGGTTGGGATCAGGTTGTGTGGATTCGGACACGGTAGCTCCTTTGAGGTTGAGTTCAAGCGATTGTGATGTTTGCCCTGATTCGTGACAAAGCGGAACGCTGGAGGAGTTGCTAACCGCAAGGTAACGTATCGAAAAGAGTGCACGACGGCCGCGTGGAGGCCTTCCTCGTGCTTGCTGTGGCCCTCGGGGTGTTACCCGTTGGCCTGCTTTTCGGCGAAATCGCCGATGACCGGAATCTTGAAACGCTGGCCGTTGAACGCTTTGATCAGCACGATGATCCAGAGGATGAAGAATCCGAGACCCACCAGCGGTTCCAGGAGAAAGGTGAACCAGCCGATGAACGGTATCCTGCCGACAATGAAGAGCGCAATATAGACCACAAACCAGGCAATGGCAAGAAAAATGGATTGCCAGGAGTGGAAGCGCACGTTGAGACTTCTGTTGTAAGGCGGAACGATCAGGAAGATGATCGCCGGGATGAATGTGATGTAGGCAAGGCCGGCGGCGGCGCTGTCGCTAAGGCCAGTTTGCGGCGTTTCTTCAGGCACGGTGGCTCCTTCGGGATTGAGTTCAAGCTGTGTGATGATTTGCCCTGATTCGTGACAAAGCGGAACGCGGGAGGAGCTGCGAACCGCAAGGTAACGTATCGAAAAAAGAGCACGGCCTCCGCGTGGAGGCCTTCCTCGTGCTTGCCGTGGCCCTCGGGGTGTTACCCGTTGGCCTGCTTCTCGGCGAGGGCGCCGATGATGGGCAGCTTGAAACGCTTGCCGTTCACTGCCTTGAGCGCGCAAAGAATCCACAGTAACAACCAGAAGAGCAAGATGAGCACTGTGACGGGCACAAAAAGGCGTGCCCCAAGCACTCCGCTGGACTCAAAGACAAAATTCAGCACATAGTTGATGATCACCGCAACAAAGGTTAGCAAGATGGATTGCCAAGCGTGGAAGCGGACAAAGGAGCTCTTCTTGTAGGGAACAAGGACCAGGAACGCGATTGCCGGAACGGGCGTGAGGTAAGCGATTGCGCCAACGGCATTGTCAGAGAGGCCAGACGGATTCGGTTCGGACATAGTGATTCCTTTCGTGGTTCAGAATGGACTGCTTGCAACGAGTGCTTCGCGCCTTGCCCGGACTCAGCAAACCGGGGAAAATCCGGAAAACTCTTGTGCTGAAGGCGAGGACTTGAGACGAGATAAGAGAAAACGGTAGCGCAGACGATTGTCAAGCGGAATTTCTGCGAGGGAGCGCGGATTGATGTCTGTGGCGAGGAAATTCCCTGGTAGGAGAAGCGAATGCAGGAACGGCCTCCGAACGGAGGCCGTCTCGATGGTTGTGGCAAGGAACTGGTTACTTGTTGGCCAGCTTCTCGGCGGGGGCGCCGATAATCGGGAGCTTGAAGCGCTTGCCGTTCAAAGCATTGACCGCACACAAGATCCATATGAGGATCCAGAAAATCCAGATTAGCCAAGTGAGGGCAAGAAAGACAACAGCGGCGGATCCCAAATATACGCTAAACGCCAGGACAATGCTCAGAACGATGCTGACGACGACCGCCGCAACGTTGATAAAAATGGACTGCCAGGCGTGGAAGCGTACGTAGGGACTCGCATTGTAAGGCGGGAGGACCAGGAAAACAATCGCCGGAACAAAGGTGATGTAGGCGATTGCGCCGACGACGTTGTCAGAGATGCCAGATTGATTGGTTTCAGACACCGTAGCTCCTTTGGGGTTGAGACTCTACTGCGGAACCGGATGCATCACGCTCAAGCCCGGGCGAACAAAAGGGCACGATCCCGGGGTGCCGATGCGCAAGTTGGGCGTAAAGATGGAATGAGATAAGGAAAGCCCCAATGCACGAAATTGTCAAGCGGGATTTCTGCGAGAGTGCGCGGATTGTTGTCTGCAGCGAGAAAAAAGCTCATAGAGGGCAAATGCAAGTCAGCCCCCGCGCGGGGACCGTTTCAGGTTTGCCCTGGCCGGGAGGTAAGCTACCGGTTGGCCTGCTTCTCGGCCAGCCCGCCAACGATGGGCAGATTGATGCGCTTGCCGTTGAAGGCGCCGACGAACACGATGACCAGGATGACGAAGAAGGCGAGATCCACCAATTGCCACAGCGTCAAGGTGAGGAAGACGACAGATGGAACGAGGTTTTGTACGACCCCGACCAGAATATGCACCACCGCCCAGGCAACGAAAAAGAAGATCGACTGCCAGGCGTGGAAGCGGACATAGGAGCTTCTCTTGAAGGGTTCAACGATCAGGAAGACGATTGCCGGGATGATCGTGATGTAGGCGAGGCCGCCTGCGGCATTGTCTGAGAGGCCAGACGGATTCGGATCGGACATGGTAACTCCTTTTAGGCGAGGCTGCTGGATCGGAGATTGACCGCTACCGGAAAGCCGACAGAGCGTCAAGAAAATTGTGGGCCTGGTGGAGAGAATCGGTCCGGTCAGATTTGCTCAGGTAGCGATGCATCTCGGCAGGATTGCCAGTTCCGGGCAGCCCATGCCAACCGCCGCAAGCTGCAGCGCACCCCATCCAATACAATGGGGTTTGGGAGCGTCCATCATGGCACACACGGTTTTTTGCGTTCGCAACAAGAAGGAGATGGAGGGTTTGGACGAACCGCCCTTCGACTCGGAGTTCGGTCAAAAGATCTTCAAGAACGTGTCAAAGGCCGCCTGGGGCGAGTGGGTTGACCGGCAGAAGATGCTCCTGAACGAGTACCGGCTACAGCCCTGGACTCCGTCGGCGCAGACGTTTTTGGTCGAGCAGATGGAAGAGTTCTTCTTCGGGTCTGGCTCGGCGCTGCCCTCGGACTTCGTTCCGCCGTCCCACTGACACCATCAGGTGGCCGGCAGCCTGCTTTGAAAGGCCCGGCCATCGCAACGCCGCGGCCTGGCATGGCGATCTGGCGCCCGATGCCGCTGGTAGAATGGAAGTTGCCGCAATGCGCGGCAACTCGCCCACCTGGCGCCCTCCCCCAACCCCATGGCCTCTTTGGCCGAACAAGAGAAGGAAAAACCTCCCTGTGACCCAGACGATACGCAATATCGCCATCATCGCCCATGTTGACCACGGAAAGACCACGCTGGTGGACGCCATGCTGCGGCAGTCGGGAACCTTCCGCGCCAACGAGCAGGTGGCTGACCGGGTGATGGACTCGAACGAGCTGGAGCGGGAGCGCGGCATCACCATCCTGGCCAAGAACACTGCCATCGTCTTCGAAGGCGGCAAGATCAACATTGTGGATACGCCGGGCCACGCCGACTTTGGCGGCGAGGTGGAACGAGCTCTGAAGATGGTGGATGGGGTGATGCTGCTGGTGGACGCGGCCGAGGGCCCGCTGCCGCAGACCCGCTACGTACTGGCCAAGGCGCTCGAAGCCAAACTGCTGCCCATCGTGGTGATCAACAAAATCGACCGCCCCGACGCCCGGCCGCAGGAAGTCCTGAACGAGATTTACGACCTGTTCATCGACCTCGATGCGGACGAGTCGCAACTGGATTTTCCGGTGCTCTACACGGTGGCCAAGGCGGGCACGGCGACGCTCGATATGGCCACGCCGGGCGTGAACCTGCAGCCGCTCTTTGAGACTATCGTCTCGACGATTCCGCCAGCCACCGGCGACGCGGACGGCACGTTGCAGATTCTGGTCACCAATCTCGATTATTCGGATTATTTTGGCCGCATCGCCATCTGCCGCGTCTTCCAGGGCACGCTGCACTTCGGCGACGACGTGACCATCTCCAAGCGCGACGGCAGCTTGCAAAAGACGCGTATCACCAAGCTCTTCACCTTCAGCGGCCTCAAGCGGACGGAGATCGCCGAAACCACCATGGGCGACATTGTGGCCGTGGCCGGCGTCGAGGGCATCACCATCGGCGAGACCATCACCAGCGTCGAGAACCCGTCGCCGCTGCCGCTGATCGTGATCGACGAGCCGACCATCGCGATTCAATTCAGCGTGAACAATTCGCCGTTTGCCGGGCGCGAGGGCAACTACGTGACCAGCCGCAACCTGCGCGAGCGCCTGGAAAAGGAGTTGCTGACCAACGTCAGCATTCGCGTCGAAGACACCGGCTCGCCGGACAGCTTCAAGGTGCTGGGCCGGGGCGAGCTGCAACTGGCGATTCTGATTGAGATGATGCGCCGCGAGAGCTTCGAGTTGATGGCCGGACGCCCGGAGATCGTCACCAAAATGGTGGACGGCGTGCGCATGGAGCCGGTGGAGCATCTGACCGTCGACGTGCCCGAGGCCTACACCGGCACGGTGATCGAGAAGCTCGGCCCGCGCAAGGGCGAGATGACCAAGATGCACAATCATGGCTCGGGCCGCGTGCGCATGGAGTTTCGCGTGCCCAGTCGCGGCCTCATCGGCCTGCGCAGCGAGATGCTCACCGAGACGCGCGGAACCATCGTGATGAACGCGCTCTTCGACGGCTACATGCCTTACCAGGGCGAGATCCCGCAGCGGCCCACCGGCGCGCTGATCTCCGACCGCCAGGGGCTGACCACGACGTATTCGCTGAACGGCCTGCAGGAGCGCGGCATGTTGTTTGTGGGCGCGGGCGTTGAGGTCTACGAGGGAATGATCGTCGGCGAGCACTCGCGCGACAAGGACCTCGACGTGAACGTGGTCCGCGAAAAACATATGACCAATATGCGCGCCTCCAGCGCGGATGAGGCCATCCGGCTGGTGCCCTACAGGAATCTGAACCTGGAGCAGGCCATCGAGTTCATCGCCGAGGACGAGATGGTGGAAGTGACACCCAAGTCGCTGCGCCTGCGCAAGAAGGTATTGCAGCAGAACCGTCGGCCCAAGCGGTGGGAAAAGAACCTCGAGTAAACTTTGTTGACTCTGTCAGCGTTACGAAAGGGCACGACTTTAGTCTTTGAGATATGTTTTTCGAGGAGATTTAGCCACCCACTCCATTCTGGGCCATTTGACGATCACTTATAGAGCAGAGTTCACATGAGTGTATAACTGCCGGTTACGTGACCTAAGCACTCCTACAAAGCCATCAATTTGTCTCTTCTCTTCACCATATAGCACAACCTTAGACATCCTCTTTTCTGCCACGATGTCATACAAATCCGAAACTTGTGAGCATACATCCTTGATCGGCTTTTCATTTATCGCGCGTCCAAGCAAATAGATCGTTTCAGTGTTCCTATTGATCCCGTCTCGAATAAAGTGTACGTATGGTGATATGGAATAGTTCACCTTTGCCTGCTTACCAACAATCACGATGGCGCATCTACAATATTTCTGAATGAAGTTGAGGTCTAGCTGCTGATCTCCAACTCTCCTGAGAGCAAATGCTTTCAGAAATTCGATCAACGCGTAGACCTCTGTTACCACATCAGGGTTCCGACTTCTTCCGAATACCTTCTGTCCCAAGTAGTCCATCTCCTGAAGGAAAACGGGGAAAAAGACTCCAGCCTTCGCAAGGAGATTGAATGCCTCGAACAACTCTGTCACCTTCGCAGAACCATCGTCAATCTGGGGGTGAAGATATTCCTCAAGGAAATGATCAACGACTTCAGGCTTCTGCTCTTTGAATATTTCGGTCGCCACAAATAGGTCGATTGCTTTTCCCTGAGGCGGGGAGATATATCGCTTGGCTCGATATAAGAGGGCAGTCGAGACAAACAGGAATACAGCTTTGACGAAGTTTTCGTGATGCGGATCATCCCTCTTCACCCGAACAACGACACGGTCCGCCTCGAGGAACGATTGTTTTTTGACATCCGCGTCGACCCACTCGAGTCTTACACCCTTGACTTGGAATCCGGGCATTTCTTCTGCGTGCGTCTTCACAAATTCATTGACGCTTCCTTGAATATCGTGCTGGACGTACTTCTTGTGTGCCTGCTTGAATCCAAGCTTCAGGAAATCAATTGCCTTCCAGATGAGGGCAATCCATTTCTCAACCTTCTCGGGATTCTTTAGGATTGCCGTCACGATCACAGCAATGCCGACGCCGCTGCCGAGAAGAAACGTGAGAATTTGATTAACCACGACCTTAATCCTTTCTAATTAACCTATCTTATCACATCGGGATTAGCTTGGCGATTCGGAAGGTGATCTCTGTTCTGTACCCCGGAGCTCCGCACGATGCTCAGTGAGGCTAGGTAAACATCCGACCTTATCACAGACGAATTTTACGTCACCACTCTCCGGAAAAACGGCAGCTAAATTATCCAACGTAACCGGCCCATGGCAGAACTTGCACTTGGCCCTTCCCTTCGTTACCTCTGACAGAACACCCAAACTGTCCAAGAACTCCGTCAGATTATCATCGTGAACGGCGGCAATTGTCGTCTTGGAAGCGTCCATATAGCCTCCTACACTCAAGTCAAACGTAACACCAAAACCGAGATTTGAAGCAGGAAAGATCATAATGGGCACCTCGATCAGCCAATCCGCTTGAATGCGTGCAATTTCATTGCCAAACGTCGCTTTGATCGATTGTTGATCTCCTATCCCCATTTCTTGCAGGCTTTATTGTTGTCCCGCCGTGCCGCTCAATGCCGGAACAGCGCCGTCACAGCCACTTCCACCACCGCAAACAGCACGCTGACCGCCACCAGAAATCCCTTGGCGCGCTGCCAATGCCGGGTGCCCCAGGTCTCGATTCCGAGACCTGGTATTGAATCTGCGACGCTTTCCATTTTTGCCGGCGCTCAGTCCGGCAGTTTCGATTCCAGCACTTCCTGCGCGCGCGCGGCGCGCCACGCGGCCAGCCGTTCGTAGAGCGCCGCGTCGTTCAAGGCCAGAATCTCGGCCGCCAGCAGCGCGGCATTGGCCGCTCCGGGCTTGCCGATGGCCAGCGTGCCGACGGGAACGCCTCTGGGCATCTGCACCATCGATAGCAGCGAGTCCAGGCCGTTGAGCGGCGTGGCCGCAATGGGCACAGCCAGCACGGGAAGCAGCGTTTTGGCGGCCATCACGCCGGCCAGGTGAGCCGCGCCTCCGGCCCCGGCGATCAGCACCCGCAGCCCCCGCGCCCGCGCCGTTTCAACGTATGCAAAGAGCTGATCGGGGGTGCGATGCGCGCTCAACACCCGCGCTTCATGGGGAATTTCCAGCGCGCGAAGAATTTCGACGGCAGCCGAGAGCACCTCGTAGTCGCTCTTGCTGCCCATCACCACGCCAACCAGCGGTTGTTCGCTCATAAGCCTGATTATACGAGACTCCGGGGTGCGGATTGAATACTGAAAGGAAGCCGCGCCCTGGAGGTCTTTCGGCTTCGGCGCTCAATGCCGGTGCCAAGCCTCCACAGCCACTTCAATCACCGCGAAGAGCACGCTGACAGCCGCCAGAAAGCCCTTGGCGCGCTGCCAGTTCTGCTCGTGCCGCTCCATGCGCCGTTCCAGGTCGGCGATGCGCCCGCCATTGCCGTCGCCCATCAGGCCGGTCATCTGCGTCTTCAGCACGCTCAAGTCGCTCAGCACCTGCGCTTCGAATTCATTCATCATCCGCATTCGCCAAGCTCCATCTCGTCATTTCTCAAGACCGTGTTCCTTTCGGCGAGCAACCGGGGTCCCCACGGACAGGTCTTCGTCCGTGGGGTGGTCTTACGATCCCAGCGGCAGGTTGATGAACAATGCCGT
>CABDXY010000208.1_pt1 | contig 15266 bp, 18 predicted proteins | sample 3131871 | NCBI WGS metagenome assembly CABDXY01 (sample SAMEA5534336, study PRJEB31848) | metagenome | biome: tundra; feature: field; material: soil | place: USA | collected 2013-05 | depth 0.15 m
TTATCATCCGCTGTTCAACGCGCCGAACTTCCGCAATGGGGCGACCACGGACAAGTTCTTCCTGTGCCTGGAGGCGCTGGACCCCAAGTTCGATCTGTCGAAAACAAAGGCTTATCTGGAAAACTTCAAGCCGGTTTCAGTGGTGGAGGTGGAGTATTGATGGAAGTTAGCCGCCTCAAGAACCGGGAACAGGGATCAGGGATCAGGGATCAGGTCCCGTGCCCCATCCTTTCGCCTTCTTTCTGGCGAAAGGGTGGGAAACCACTAGCCTTCGCATGCATGTCGGCAATCCTCCTGGCTGCCGGCTGCCGCCAGGACATGCAGGACCAGCCCAAGATTCGCTCGCAGCGGGGATCGGAGATGTTTGCCGATCACCGCGGCGCGCGTCCGCAGGTGGCGAACACCGTGGCGCGCGGGCAGTTGCGCGAAGACAGCTACTTTTATACCGGGGTGGTACAGAGCGCGAACGGCTATCGCGAAGAGAAGAACGAGTTGCCCTTTCCGGTGACGCTCGACGTGCTCAAACGCGGGCAGGAGCGGTTCAACATTTATTGCACGCCGTGCCACTCGCGGGTGGGCAACGGACTGGGCGAGATTGTGCAGCGCGGCTACAAGCCGGCCGCCAATTATCACGACCAGGTGCGGCTCTCGCAGCCCATCTCGCACTACTTCTATGTGATGACGCACGGGTATGGGGCGATGCCGGATTACTCAGCGCAACTGACGCCGGTGGATCGCTGGGCGGTGGCGGCTTACATTCGCGCTTTGCAATTGAGCCAGGCGGCTACGGAGAAGGATGTGCCGGCGGGCGTTCAGGTGAGAAACCTGAAGGACATTGCGCAAGAGAAGCATTTGCCGGAGAGTTTTGCCGAACCATGGACGCTGCCGGCAACGGCCATTCAGGCGCTTCCGAACGATGTGAAACAGGGCAACCCGGCGCTGGCCCCAACCGGTCCTGCTGACCTGAAGATTACGATACCGCAAAGCAAACCGGCCGCAGCGGCCGCGAAGTAAGGACTGACGGAATGGCTCACGAGACGCACGCCAACACGCTCCCCGCCGAGTTAGGCGCGCCGGCCTTTGTGGACGGCTGGAAGACGCGCGCGTTGGCCATCGGGTCGGTCTTCTCGGTCATCGCCGTTGTGCTGGCCGTCGCCGATGGGTCCATCGACCACGTGCTGAGAGCCTGGCTGCTGGGCCTGATGCTCACCTTTGGATTTTCGGTGGGCGGGCTGGCGCTGCTGATGGTGCAGTATTGCACTGGCGGCAAGTGGGGTTTGCTGTTGCGCCGGCCGCTTGAAGCCATGAGCCGCACGCTGCCGCTGGTCTTCGCCTACTGGGTCGTGATTGCGTTCTCGCTCAAAAAGCTTTACCTGTGGGCAGCGGTCGGCGATGTGAGCGCGGCGCTGAAGTCGGGATGGATCAACGAGGCACAGGCGCACGCGATCGAGTTCAAACGGCCGATGCTGAATCCTGGCGCGTTCATCTGGGTGAGCCTGCTGTGCTTTGCGATCTGGGCCTTCTATACCTGGCGGCTCAACGATCTGGGATTGCAACGGGATGCGGCTTCTCCCGCTACCACGCCGGAGTGGATCAAGCGATTTGAAAACATCAGCGGCCCCGGCATCATCGTGTATGCCATCACCATGTCCGCCGCTGCCATCTATTGGGTCATGTCGCTCGATCCCACGTGGTACTCGTCTGTCTACGGACTTCTATTTTTGGTCGGTCAGGGTTACCAGGTGCTGGCGCTCTCGATCATCGTCGCAGTCTCGCTGTCGAAGGGCGAGCCGTTTCGCACGATTCTGCGCCAGACCGAACAGCACGACCTGGGCAAGTTCACCTTCGCTTTTGTGATGCTGAATATTTACCTGGCCTTCTCGCAGTTCCTGATCATCTGGTCGGGAAATCTGCCGGAAGAGATTCCCTGGTACCTGGATCGCTTCAAAGGCGGCTGGGGCGTGATTATTACGCTGGATTTTCTCTTCCACTGGCTGATTCCGTTCACGCTGCTGCTGTCGCGGGACCTGAAGCGCAACAAGAAGCGGCTGGTGAGGGTGTGCCAATGGATGGTTTTTGCCAAGGCCTTCGATCTGTTCTGGCTGATCGAGCCGAACTTCAAGGATACCGCGCGCAACCTCCACTTCAGTTGGGGGATTCTCGAATATGTGGCAGTACCGGTGGCGATGACGGCCTTCTGGGTTGCCTTCTACTGCACGCAGTTGAAGGCGCGTCCGCTGGTGCAAACCAACGATCCGCATGTAGCGGAGATTCTGGAGGCGGAGCATGTCCATGCTTGATTCTCACGAGCCGGAAGATCGCAAACCGGAAGAGATTGATGCCTCGAAGGGATACGAGGCGTCAGACGTCCGTATCTCCGGCGTCGTCGGGTTTTTGGTTGCGATGAGCATCTTTGCGGTGGTGACGGGGATGCTGGCCTACGGCATCGGCAAGTTTCTCAACGCGCATATGGCCAAGGAAGACGGGCCAAAGAACAAGTGGGCCGCGCCGGTGGACGTGCGCCCGCTGGGCAATATGCCCTCCAGCCCGGAGTTGCAGCACAAAGTGGCCGAGCTGACGCAGCAGTTTCCCACCCCGCGGTTGCAGAACGACGACGGCTTGCAGGACCTAGCCGACCTGCACGCGCGCGAGGACCTGCTGCTGGAGAACTATAGCTGGGCCGACCAGCCGCAGGGCTCGCCGCGGCGAGTGAGGATTCCCATCGAGCGCGCCATGGAACTGATCGCCCAGCGCGGGTTGCCGGTGGCGCCGGCGGTGGAGCAGGCGCCGCTGTTGACCGGGGACAGCAAGCCGGTGGTGGCGGTGCCCTTGACCAATGGATTTACGCGCACCGGCTATGAGCAGGATCAGGCTGCTGCGCAGGCTGTCGAGGGCAAGCGCGGGCAACGGCCCAAGTAGAGAGCGCGGAACCGGAGTTATCAATCTGGGCCAGTTCAAATGTGGCGGAATAAGAGCAAAAGCAGGTTCTTCGACTCCGCTACGGATGACAACCATTGAGGGAGCAGCACAGGAGAGGCGGGAAAGATGACGAGCGACGGCAAAATCCGGAGGAGTTGGCGAAGCGCGGCGAAGACTGCGGCGGTTGTGTCAGCATTTTGTGCAGCGATATTGACCCCTGCTTTGATAGCGCAGGTGTCAGGGGTAGGCGACAAGCAGATGGGGCCGGCGAACGACAAGCCGCCGTCGATTCTGAGCGGGGTAGGCATTGCGCAGCGGCTGAATGAGCAACTGCCGCTCGCGCTGACGTTCACCGACGACCAAGGCAAACAGGTGCAACTGGCGAGCTACTTTGGAAAGAAACCGGCGATTCTGGCGCTGGTTTACTATCAGTGCCCCATGCTGTGCTCAGAGGAATTGAATGGGCTGACAAGCGCACTGCGGATCGTGGACGAAGTTCCGGGCAAGGACTTCAACGTGATCGTCGTAAGCATTGATCCCACAGAAGGGACGGAACTGGCGGCGGCCAAGAAGGCCAACTATTTGAAGCGGTATGGGCATCCGGAGACGGCGGCAGGCTGGCACTTTATGACCGGCACTCAGCCTAACATCGATGCTTTGACCAAGGCGGTTGGCTTTGGGTACGTGAAGATTCCGGGTCCGGACGGCAGGCTGACGCAGTTTGCGCACGCCAGTTCGATTCAGATTGTGACGCCGGAGGGCAAGCTAGCGCAGTACTACATGGGAGTGGAGTATTCGCCGAAGGACCTGCGGCTGGGACTGGCGGAGGCTTCTTCCAATCGCATCGGCTCGCCGGTGGACAACATTCTGACCTACTGCTATCACTACGATCCGCTGACTAACAAGCACTCGCTGATCGTAGTGCGGGTGGTGCAGTTGGGCGGCCTGTTAACGGTCTTCACGCTGGGTGGATTCATGCTGATGATGTTCCGCAGAGACGCCCGGCAACACAGCCCGCCAAATACAGGAACGAAAGGTACAGGAACAGAGGGGAACGGATAACGGAATGAACCACATCAGTCCAGTAATCTGGCAGTTTCCCGTCAAGTGGATGACGAACTTCCCGCTCTTTCCGCCGGAGGCTTCGACGATAGCGCCTCAGATGGACGCGCTTCTCTTCTTCATGGTCCTGGTGAGCCTGATCGGGTTGACGGTGGTGGTTCTGCTGATCATCAGCTTTTCGATTCTCTACAACAAGAAGCGCCATCCGGTGGCCGAGCAAATTGAAGGTTCGATACTGCTTGAGGCCACATGGACCATTATTCCGCTGGGGCTGTTTCTGGTGATGTTCGTCTGGGGCGCGGTGATTTATTTTCGCGTCTTCACGCCGCCGGCCAACGCGATGAACATCTACGTGGTGGGTAAACAGTGGATGTGGAAGATTGAGCATCCGGGCGGGCAGCATGAGATCAACGCGCTGCACGTGCCCGCGGGCCGCGCCGTGCAGTTGACGCTCATCTCGCAGGACGTCTTTCACTCTTTTTCCATCCCCGCTTTCCGGGTGAAGCGCGAGGCGATTCCGGGCCGTTACACAACCGTCTGGTTTGAAGCCACCACGCCGGGCACCTATCACCTCTTCTGCACCCAGTACTGCGGCACGAACCACTCGCAGATGATCGGCGACGTGGTGGTGCAGACGCCGGAGGATTATAGGAAGTGGCTCTCCAATTCCACATCGGGTGTTTCGCTGGCGCAGGACGGCGAACGGCTCTTCGCCAGCCTGAGCTGCAGCGCCTGCCACAATGCGCGGCCCAACGCGCGGGGACCGAATCTGGCCAATGTGTACGGCTCCAGGTTGACGCTATCGAACGGGCAGACCATCACCGCCGACGAAGCCTATCTGCGCCAGTCTATTCTGAACCCCTCGCAGCATATAACCCAGGGCTACGCGCCTATTATGCCCACTTATCAGGGGCAGATCAGCGAAGAGGGAGTCATCGCGCTGATTGAATTCATCAAGAACCTCAACTCCGACTACCGCATCCAGCAGACGCTGAACACCACCGATCTGCCGCCGGAGAGTGAAGGCAAGACGCCGCCGGCTGCGCAAGCGCCCGCGGCAAAAGCGCACGCCACACAAGGGAGGGTGAAGAAATGAGCACTAACACCATCGTCAGTCTTCCCGATCAGGAGACGGCCAGGATTCCGAAGAAAAACTTCCTGACCAAGGAGAACGGCCTGCTGAGCTGGCTGCTGACCAGGGACCACAAGCGGATCGCGATTCTTTACCTGATCACGACAACGTTCTTCTTTATTATCGGCGGCGCGGCGGCAGCGCTCATTCGCTTAGAGCTGTTGACTCCCACGGGCGACATGGTTTCTTCGGATACCTACAACAAGCTGTTCTCCATACACGGCATCATCATGGTGTTCTTCTTCCTGGTGCCGATTGCTCCAGGAGTGCTGGGTAATTTTCTGATCCCGCTCATGATCGGCGCCAAGGATGTGGCCCTCCCCAGGATTAACCTTCTTAGCTGGTACTTGTTCGTTATTGGCGGCTGTTTTGAGCTTTATATGATGATTTTCGGCGGGGTAGACACCGGTTGGACGTTTACCACGCCTCTCAGCACGCACTATGTGAATTCGCATGTGATCGGCGCCGCCATGGGGATTTTCATCGCCGGTTTCTCATCCATTTTGACCGGAATCAACTTCATTGTCACCATCCACAAGATGCGCGCGCCGGGCATGACATGGTTCCGGCTTCCATTATTCATTTGGTCCTACTATGCGACGTCCATCATCTTCGTTCTTGCTACACCGGTGATCGCCATATCCATGGTGCTTATCATGCTCGAGCGGGTCATCGGAATCGGTCTATTTGATCCAACCAAGGGTGGCGACCCTCTTCTGTTTCAGCACCTTTTTTGGTTTTATTCCCATCCTGCCGTATATGTCATGATCTTGCCCGGGATGGGGATCATCTCCGAAGTGATCTCCAACTTCAGCCGCAAGCGGGTCTTCGGCTATACGGCGGTAGCCTTCTCCTCGGTGGCCATCGCTGTCTTCAGCTTCTTCGTTTGGGCGCACCACATGTTCATCATGGGCATATCAACTTATTCCGCGCTGCTCTTTTCGTTGTTCAGTATGCTGGTTGCGATTCCATCGGCAATTAAAGTGTTTAACTGGTCCGCAACCTTGTACAAGGGATCAATCACATTCGATACGCCGATGCTATACGCCTTTGGGTTTATCGGTCTCTTTACCATTGGAGGCTGTACCGGAGTCATGCTCGCAACACTGGGTATGGACATCCACGTCACTGAGACGTATTTCATTGTGGCGCACTTCCACTACGTAATGGTTGGCGGCATGGTAAGCGCTTTTATGGCTGGCCTGCACTTCTGGTGGCCGAAGATGACGGGCAGAATGTACCCGGAATCGCTGGGGAGACTGGCCGCGGTTATTCTGTTCATTGGCTTCAATCTCACCTTCTTCCCGCAGTTCATCCTTGGTTATCTTGGCATGCCCCGGCGTTATCACTTTTATCCCCCGGAGTTCCAGGCCTTAAATGTTCTCTCAACTTCCGGCGCCTCAATTCTCGCTATTGGCTATTTGTTGCCAGCGCTGTATTTAATTTGGTCGCTGAGGCATGGCGCCATCGCTGGTAACAACCCCTGGCAGGCGACGGGCCTGGAGTGGCAGACTCAGTCGCCGCCCCTCACCGAAAACTTTACCGAGATTCCCATCATGGACCATGAAGCCTACGACTATGCGTGGTTGGAACGCCAGAGCCGGGATAACCGGAGAGAAGAGGCGCCCAGTGCCGAATAATCAAGCGATTGTTCCTGCTGCTTCTGAGCCGGCCGGCGCCGGGCATAACGAACACCCGTCCTATCTGCTCCATCACTTTCAATCCGTGGAGCAGCAGGCCGACACCTCAAACTTTGCGATGTGGCTGTTCTTGCTGACCGAAATGATGTTTTTCGGTGGGCTGTTTACCGCATATCTTATCTACCGCAACTGGTACTACCTTGCCTTTGTCGCCGGCTCTCACCAACTGAATGTGGTTTGGGGCACGCTGAACACAGTGGTGCTGATCTGCTCCAGCTTCACCATGGCCATGGGCGTCTGGTGCGCGGAGACGAGGCGCAGGAGCGGGCTGGTGCTTTGTCTGATCTTGACCTTCATTCTGGGCCTGGGCTTTTTGGGCATCAAGACCATCGAATATTCAGAGAAGATCGAGAAGCACCACGTTCCCGGCTTCCACTACAACCTCAGTTCGTTCCTCGATCCCGCGTCCGATCCCGAGATCTTCAAGGAATACCACGACAAGCCGCTGCCGTTGGATATCGCGCGCCACACCGAGCTCTACTTCTCGCTCTACTTCCTCATGACCGGGATGCACGCGCTGCACATGATTATCGGCATCGGGATACTTGGATTCATGATCTTCCGCGCGCGGGCCGGGGCTTACACATCGGGGCACGTGACCTTTGTTGAGAACTTCGGGCTCTACTGGCACTTTATCGATATTGTCTGGATCTATCTCTTCGCGCTGCTGTATTTGATCAGCAGACATTGACCGGCGAACAAGGAGGGAAAAGCGGCATGAGCGAACAAAACGGACACGCGCACACAATCGTCGGCCCCGGGGTCTACGTGGCCATTCTCTTCGCTTTGCTGGCGGGCACCGTGCTCACGGTATGGGCGTCGTTTGTCGATCTGGGCTTCTGGAATCCCATCATTGCACTGGCCATCGCCACCACCAAGGCCACGCTGGTGTTGCTGTACTTCATGCACGTGAAGTACAGCACAAAGCTGACCAAACTGGCAATTGGAGGAGGCGTCTTCCTGTTTCTAACGCTGGTCAGCATGACCTTGGCCGATTACATCAGCCGGGCGTGGGGAAGCTGGTAGGGCGCTGCCTATGTTCTTTCACGAGGGGTTGCACGAAGTCGTTGGCATCTTTGCAGTCAGTATGTCGGTACTTGGTTCTCTTGCCGGGATGGCGGTGATCCTTGCATGGCGTGTGCGCGAAGGCCGCACCGCCGTCACAATCCGGAAGATTGTCATTCCCCCCATCGGCATGGCAACGGGATTTTCGATGTTCCTGGTCCCCGCCTTCCGCATTCCATTGGGATGGGCGGTATGTGCCTTCCTGATTGGCGCTGCCGGACTCGCCTATCCATTGCTCTATACGTCTCGTCTGGTGCGCGATGGTGAAACCATTATGATGCAGCGTTCCAATGTCTTTTTCCTGATTGTGGTTGCCTTGGCAGGGATTCGGATTCTTGCGCGCGGCTACATCGACACGATTCTCAACATCAAGCAAACGGCGGCACTCTTCTTTGTGCTCGCCTTTGGAATGATCCTGCGCTGGCGCCTGAGTATGTTCTTCGAGTATCGCCAGCTCACCAGAGAATAGCCGGGCGCTATTCGGCATTCCGCGGTTCGAGCGTCAGCCGGGCCGTGAGCACCACCAGCGACACCCAGACCATATCGGCGCACAGCAGATGCGCCACCTGCGCCCACAGCGGGGCCAGCAGCACCACGTCCAGCAACCCCAGCACATAGACGCCGGCCAGCAGCAACAGCATCAGCGCGACGAGGCCGCGATTGTCCCAGTGCGTTTTGCGTAGCGCCGCGCGCGCCAGCAGCCAGACGAGGAAGATGCTGGCCACGAAGGCGACGGTCGGATGCATCCAGCGCCAGCGCACCAGCCAGCCGCTGGTGGAAGAAAAATCCTGAGCCAGCGCCTCGCCCAGCGAGGTCGCGGGAAAAAGCGTATCGCCCAGCGCGGCCAGCGAGCCGGTTACGCCCACGATCATCACCACGATCACCGTGGCCACGGCGCTAAAGGGAACTGCAAGACGGACGCTGCCCCTCAGATAGCCTGCGCGGCGGCTGAGCAGATGCGCGGTCAGAGTAAGCGCAGCCAGCAAGAGCAGCGTGTTGGTCAGGTGCAGCGCCAGAAAAGCCGGCCGCAGCGGCGACTGGCTCTGCGCCGTCAGTCCCAGCTTGACCAGCAGCGCTCCGAGCGTTGCCTCAATCAGCGTGAAGACAACCGAAGCCACGGCCGCCGCGCGCGCCAGGTGGCCGCGCGCCGTGCCCATAAAGGTCCACGCCGCGAGGCCCACGACCGCGAAGAACGAGAGGCCGACGGTGATGCGATGGGTGAATTCGATGAGCGTACTCACACTGGCCGAGTGCTGCATCACCGTGCCGTTGCACAGCGGCCAGTGGTTGCCGCAGCCGGCTCCCGCTCCGGTGGCGCGCACCAGCGCGCCCCACAGAATTACGGCGATGAAGTAAGCCAGCACGCCCCAGGAAAAGCGGCGCAGGACGGGTGAGGGCAGGCGTTGTACATCGGCGGAAACTACGGTAGCTGACATAAAGCGAGGCTCCAGCTGCGACTCATCAGTGTAGTACAAACCAGTACCTCGCATCTTTTCTTTGAAATAGTGGGTGGTGGATCAGTTCGAAGGGTACGGGCTTTACTCGCCGCGGCGAGCGGAAAAACGCGATTCGGAGGGAGGCGGGGGTTTCAACCCCGCATAAAGCCAACATAATCAACGTGGGCTTTAGCCCCTGAGGGCGAGCTCTCACTCAAAATGACCATGACCAAATATTGGGCGAGCGACAGGAATGCGGGTACGGCCCGCTTTATCCTTGCGCCAGGCGCAGCATCGCGTATGTAACCACTCCGGTGACTGAAACGTAGAGCCACAGCGGGAAGGTCCAGCGGGCAACTTTGCGGTGCTCCCGGATGCGGCCGGTGAGCGAGAAGAAGAAGGTGACCAGAATCAGCGGCAGTGCCACGATGGCCAGAATGATGTGGCTGGCCAATAGCGGCAGATAGACGGAGCGCAGAGCAGCGTGAGCCGGGTAGCGAACGTCGCCGTGCAGTGCGTGGTGCAGGATATAGCTGACCAGAAACAGCGTGGAGAAGGCAAAAGCGATCATCATAGCCGCTCGATGGGCCCGAATGCGCCGGGCGCGGATCAGCGTGTAGCCGATGAGCAGCGCGGTGGCGCTGAGGCCGTTCAGCATTGCGTTCAGCGCAGGCAGAAAGGCGAACCGCGCGCTGGCTGCGTCGGCGGCGGGATGGACGTAGATCAGCCAGAAAAGAAAGACCGTGGCTGCCGCGCTGACGGTCAGTATGGCGGCGATGGCGGATCGGGTGCTGTCTGGGTGGGTACTGGGCGATGGGGATGCGGTCGTCATACGTTTCTCAGTGTCTTTGAGTGGCGAAGAGCATGAGCGTGGTGAACAGCAGAGGCAGGTAGAGCACGCTGACCTTGAGCAGGTCGCGGGCCAACCTGCGGCTCTCTGCTTCAGAGGTGCGCAGGATGCGCGTGAAGCGGATGGTGTAGGCCAGGTAAACCAGGCCCAGCGCGGTGGCCAGCATGGCATAGTGAATGTCGGCCATGCCCAGCCGCCAGGGGGCCAGGCTGACGGGAATCATGAGCACGGCGAAAAACAGAGCCGAGACCACGGTGGACCTGCCGTCGGGCTGGACGACGGGCAGCATACGGATGCCGGCGCGGGCGTAGTCGTCGCGATAGAGCCAGGCGATGGACATGAAGTGGGGGAACTGCCAGACAAAGAGGATGGCGAACAGGGCTAAGCCTGGCCACTCGATGCGCCCACGGGCAGCGGTCCAGCCCAGCATCGGACCCATGGCGCCGGGAAATGCGCCGATGAAGGTGGCCAGGGGGGTGATGCGCTTGAGCGGCGTGTAGATGGCGACGTACGTGAAGGCCGTCAGCAGCGCCAGGGCCACGGTGAGCAGATTGCTGGTGAGCGCCAGCCAAACCGCGCCCAGAGCCAGAGCGCCCAAGCCGGCCAGCACTCCTTGGGCCAGCGAGAAGCGTCCGGAGGCCATCGGCCTGTCCGCGGTGCGTTTCATACGCGCGTCGATCTTGCGCTCGATGGCTTCGTTGAGCGCGCCGGCTCCGGCCGAGACCAGGCCGATGCCGAGGAGCGTATCGAGCAGCCCGCGCTGCACACTGGTGATGCCAGACAGTATCGATCCCAGGTAAAAGCCGCCCCAGCCTGTCACCAGCACCAGCATCACGACTTTGACCTTGAACAGCTCGATGCAGTCTTGGATCAGCGTGGCTGTAGCGCCGGGGTCGGGCGCATGAATGTGCCCCGAACCCAAACCAGTAACCAAACCATGACCCAGACCCAGACCCTGACCCTGACCGAAACCAGGATCATGCTCGACGTTCTCCGTCGAGGGCACAGCGCAGCGTTCTGGAACTGTAGCCTGGGAGACAGGGGTCATCTGGACGAGTAAAGCCCTCAGCGAGCGAGCCCGGATCAGTTTGCTGCCGGGAGCCTGAGTCGATCATACCGCCTTCCGCACAGCGCGGTCTGAAAACATCCAAGTCATTCACTTTGCAAGGGGTCTGTCGGCGATAGATTCTACCGGACGCCAGGACCCGGCAGAAGCAGTGCTCCGGCAAGGTCATCACCGGCCAGCTCGCCGCGCAAATCGCCGGCCGCTACCTCAGGCAGTTGGTCGAAGAAGGCTGCGACTCCCGCCGCGAGATCAACACCATGACCGTCCCCGAGGTCCTCGAACACCTCGACGCCGTCGTCGCCGAAGCCAAAGCCCAAGGCGCCATGCCCACCCTGCCGGTGATCGCCTGATTCCAGATTTGTCATCCTGAGCGAGCGTAGCGAGTCGAAGGACCTGCGTTTGCTTTTCGTCGCTTTGAAGGGTACGGTCCCGGTAGGCCGGGGTTTTAACCCCGGCATCAACCCCCACCCACCCAATTTGAAAGATAGTGTACGCGGCGTAAGCCGCGCTTAAATCTGCTCAATCCCCAACCCCGCCAACTCCCGCACCAGCCGCACCGTCTCAACTGAAACCGTCACCACCTGCCCCACCAGACGCACAATGTACTCCGGATCGTCCTCCCGGTTCGGATCGTTCTTGAGTCCCGACCGCGCATCGGTCGAAACCCGGTACTGGTCCACCACCCACTCCAGCGCGCTCCGGTTCCCCAGCCGGTACTCATACGCCTCTGCTGGAATCCCGCTCAACGTCAGAAACTCGTTATACCGCAACTGCGTCTTATCCTTCGAGAGCGCCATCTTCTCCACGCGCCAGTTCAGCTTGTCCCCCTCCGTCCGCGCCAGCGGATACTCGGCTTGCTTTTCATACTCGATGTGCAGCTTCATCAGCGCCGCGCCAATCTCCGCAAACCGCCGAAAATCTGCCGCCATCGGAATCCGCGGCAACTCCCGCTTCAGATTTGCCGCATACCGCGTCCGGTACTCCCCTCTCGCACTTTCGGAAACCGCTGGAGTAGTGTAGATTTGTGGCATCAGTGGGTGCCCAGGTGCGAACCTTTTATGAGTTTTTTGCAGGTGGAGGAATGGCCCGAGCGGGACTCGGAGAAGGGTGGCGTTGTCTCTTTGCAAACGACTTCGACGAAAGGAAGGCCGCTACTTACGTTGCCAATTGGGGCGCTGGACATTTGGTGGTTGAAGACGTCGCAAAGGTTAAAGTCGCAGCCCTTCCCGGAGAGGCCGATCTGGCGTGGGCCTCGTTCCCCTGTCAGGATCTGTCACTCGCCGGCGATGGTGCCGGACTCAAGGGCCACCGCTCCGGAAGCTTCTGGCCATTCTGGCGTCTAGTAGAAAAATTGGTGATACAGGGCCGACCTCCATCGATTGTCGTTTTGGAGAATGTCTGTGGCGCTTTGACTTCCCACGGCGGAACCGACTTCGCCGCAATTTGCACAGCCTTGGCAAAATCAGGCTATGTATTTGGAGCGATGGTGCTGGACGCCATCCACTTCCTGCCTCAATCCCGCCCTAGGCTTTTCATAGTCGGAATACGGAGAGAGTTGGCAATATCGAATACGTTACTTGGTGCTGGACCACTAGCGCCATGGCATACGCAAGGAGTTTTCGGAGCATTCCAGAAGCTACCCGCAAAATGCAAGGCAAACTGGGTTTGGTGGCTGCTCCCTGGAGCACCAGCAAGAACAATTGCACTTGAAGATGTGATTGAAATGAATCCCTCGAGCGTAAAATGGCATACCGGCGCGGAAACAAAACGATTGCTCGGCATGATGAGCGATCTTCATCTTGGAAAAGTTGCAGCTGCCTTGCGGTCTGGCAAAAGAAATGTGGGCTGCATATACAAGCGGATGCGCCTGGATGAGTATGGAGAACGGGTACAACGCGCCGAGGTCCGATTTGACGGGATTTCGGGATGTCTGCGGACACCGGTAGGCGGCTCTAGCCGACAAATACTAATTGAGATCGAGGCGAATAAGATCAATACCCGCTTGCTTTCCCCACGAGAGGCGACAAGATTGATGGGCCTGCCAGACAGTTACATCCTTCCCGAGCGATATAACGACGCATATCACCTTGCCGGGGACGGAGTCGCGGTTCCAGTTGTTCGTTTTCTGGCTCATCACCTATTGGAACCTCTTTTGAAATCCGTGAAAAGCGAGAGGAGAGTAGCAGCATGAGCATAGAATCGCCTCTCACGAAAAGCCTTGAAGAGTTCGCAAAGGCAAACAAGTTCCAAGGCAAAGGCCCACTATCTGTCGCGTTAGTCGTCACAAAGCAAGCAAGGACAATGCATTTCCCGCTCGATCCTGAAGCATTTCTTGCTGAAAGCGGCACACAGGTTTCAGGGCTGGGAGTTGCTCCGGTGCAGGCAATCCTTAAGAGAAGAGGAATCGAAAGAATCCTCGCCAAAGAAGGTGGCCGCACCTCGCGCGGGAGTGTCGGTAATATGCGTAGTTACGTAGAGTTCTTGAATGAAACTGCGAAAAAGGAGCATATTGATTTTGATTTAATCGAAATGTTTTGGGTTCAACGAGTAGAAGCATTCTTTGCGGGCCAACCTTTCACAGTCAAACTTGATCCATCCAAAGGACTCCGCGCCGTCGTGCGAGATGTATTGAAACAGGCAATTAAGCGTCAAAAAGACTCGTCTGGAGTAACTTATGCCGGTGCTGTACTCCAGCACTTGGTGGGCGCAAAACTTGATTGTGCTTTGGCCGGAAACGGCATGACTCTAGAACACTTCGGCTTTACTACATCAGACAGCCAAACAGACCGAGCCGGGGATTTTCTCCTCGGAGATGTCGCGATCCACGTCACAACCTCCCCAGGTGAGGCGGTCATCAGGCGCTGTCAGGAGAACTTGGATTCAGGCTTTCGACCCATAATCGTCACCCTCCAGAAAGGCTTGACGGTTGCGGAAGGGCTAGCCGCGAACGCAGGAATCTCTGACCGGCTAGATGTCTTCGAGATCGAACAGTTTGTTGCTCTCAACCTCTATGAGTTAGGCAAGTTCAAAGCAATTGGACGCCGAACGGCCGTCGAAGAAATGGTCGAGCGTTATAATGCGATCATTGACGAAATCGAGACCGATCCGAGCCTGAAAATTACCATGCACAACTAATGGAAAATGCCAAACTCAGAAGCGCGATCATGCGGGCTGTGAAATCGAACGACACGGGTCCTGAAAAGATTGTCCGATCAATGGTTCACCGTCTTGGCTTTCGTTTTAGACTCCATCGCAATGATCTTCCCGGCAAGCCGGATATAGTTTTCCCAAGACTGCAAAAGGTCATCTTTGTGCATGGCTGTTTTTGGCATGGCCACCGCTGTGCGCGAGGAAATCGTGTCCCGGTCCATAACCGCGATTATTGGGTAAAGAAGATCGAGAGAAATAAACAACGAGATCGGAAAGCCATACAGCTTCTGCATAAACTCGAATGGAAATGCAAGATCGTATGGGAATGCTCACTTAAAAAGCCAGAACAAGTGAATTCGTCTCTAGCAAAATACCTGAGCAGTTGAAGCCCGAAAAGGATGTTCGTCCGCGGGTACCCGTCGGCGAACTTCTTGTTCATCTCCGCCTTGAGGTCGTCCTTCTCGTCCTTGGCTTCCCAATAGCCGCGTGGGATGTTGAAGGCGTCCGGCACCGCCGCGTCCACCTTCGCCGGGTTCCTGCCTGCGCGGGGAATCGGAAACTCGGGCACCACCATCCACTCGAAGGACCGGGCGCACTTTTCCAGCAGCGCCTCGAAGGCACGCCGCACGTTTCCCTCGTTGTCGAATTTGCCCCGCTCGAACCGCTCCAGCGTTTCGTAGTAGGTCTTGACCGGCGCGTGGGTTGGCTTCAACTTGAAGTTGCTCATGACTCCACATCCACTCTAAACCGAAGCCCGCCGCAGTGAACAACGGGCTTACGCCATTGAACCTGCCTCGGCACCATTCCGGTACGCCAAGCCCGAAGTTCCGAAGCGAACCCACCACAAAGCTGACTCGCCGCCCGCCGGCTTCCCGAATCGCTGACC
>CABDXY010000212.1_pt1 | contig 14726 bp, 12 predicted proteins | sample 3131871 | NCBI WGS metagenome assembly CABDXY01 (sample SAMEA5534336, study PRJEB31848) | metagenome | biome: tundra; feature: field; material: soil | place: USA | collected 2013-05 | depth 0.15 m
ACGGGTGGCCGCTGGTGCGTGCAGATCGGCGCATTCCATAGCGAACACCAGGCCATAAAGCTCAAGGAACAGCTCCTGCGCAAATACCCCAGTTCCAACGTAATCGAGTTTCCCGGAGAAGACAGCTACTGGGTCCGCATCCGCCCCCAGGGCGACAACCGCGAGCAGGCTGAATTCATCGCCCGCCACCTGCGCCCCACCGACGCCGAAGCCTTCCTCACCCGGCTGGACTGAGGCCGGTAGGCCGGGACTTTAGTCCCGGCAAAGAGCTACTCCGGCGGCGGATAGAAGGGCAGCTTCTCGTTCTTTTCGTTGGCGCGGCGGATGGTCACGTCATCCAACAGCAGCGCGGGCGCCAGCACCGTCTGCGGCACGTCGCCAAAGTAGTTGGCCACAAACAGTTGCTTGCCCGCGGCCTCCACGCTGGAGCGCAGTGCGCGCTGGTCCAGGTCGTTCAGCGCGGCTCCGCGCACCAGTTCGCGTTTGCCGGCTTGGCTGCCGTCCGTGCCTACGCGGTAGAGCAGCCGCGGCGTCAGCTCCCCGCCCAGCGTCTGCACAAAATAGACGCTCTTCAACCCGCGATCGTGCCCCAAGTCCACCAGCTTGCGGTTCAGCTCGTCGTCCGTCTGCCCATCCTTCGCCGTCACCTGCAGCACGCCGATCGCCGGCCTGGATCCTCCGGCAACTGCGGCGCGTCCATGCCCGTTCGACTCTGGAAAATCCTTCACCGGCTCGCGTCCGATCAGGTAACCCTCCAGCCGTCCCGCGGTCACCAGCTTCACCGCCTGCGCCGGCACGCCCTCGTCGTCCACGTCATACGCGCCCACCAGGCCCTTGCCGTTGTAGCTCTTCAGTCCCGGATCGTCCACCACATCCAGAAACTCCGGCAGCACCCGGGCATGGTAGCTCGAGGCAAACGGCCCATTGGTGCGCGCCTCGGTGCCCAGCTTGGGCCGCGTAGCCGTCACCCCGCTCGCCACCAGCGCGCGCAGCGTATCGGCCCCCGCGTCGGAACTCAACAGCACCGGCCCGTGATACTCCTCCTCCACCACCGGCGCTTTCCGCAAATCTGTGAGCGAGGCAATCAGCTCGACCGCATGTTTCTCGAAGACCTCCGGCCCGTTCAGGTCCTTGAGCGAGACGCCAACAGAGGCATAGGACCGGTCCAGCCTCATCCCATCAGCCGCCTGCGTGCCCACCCCAAAGGCCTCCTGATAATCGGCCGCCGACTTGCGCACGATGGTCCCCTCGCTCGTCACCAGCCAGGTGGTAGTCACCCGCGCGTGAAACTCCGTCGTCGAGTACTCCACGTCGTGCTGGCTCGTGTTCACGGATGCATTCGTCCGGTAGAGCCCGCTGTCCTTCGCCACGCGTTCCACCCAGGCAGCTTCGTCCACCTTTAACGTCAGTGGGTCCTCGAGCACGATCACCGGTTTCTCTTGGCTGAAGTCGTCTGCCTGCGGCGGCGTTTGCACCTGCTTCAGCGCCGCCTGCTTCACCGCATAAGCCGCAAGCGCGGCCTTGTATGCCTGGTCTGTTGCCGCCCACAGCGCCGACCGCACCGCAATTGGATCGTCGTCCAACGCCGCCAGTTGCAGCGCGCCGTCCCCGCGTCCCCCGGAGCTGTCAGTCTTGTAGCCGCCCACCCGCACCGTCACCCGCGCCACGCGATCGTGGCCGTGTTCGGAGCCCTCGCTGGCCCCAAACTCCGCCTTGGTCTCGTAGTTATCCACGTCCTCAATCCGGTATTGGATAAAAAACGGCTTCTCAAAGTCCTTCAATTGCAGTTGGCTCTTGCTCCGGTCCAACTCTTCGAGCATCGCCTTCAGCAAAGGATCTTTCTCGGCGTCGGCGCGGGTCTGCTGCGCGGTACCTAAAGACGGCGCACATAGGCAGGCAGCAAGAAGTCCAGCTCTCGCAAGCATTGCAATCGGACGAATCGAGTTCATTGCACCTCTTTTTTCTGACAACTGACTACTGTTTCGCGCCCGGAATCGGCAGAATCGGCGGCCTGGCCGTGCCCTGCTGCACGCGCTGCGTCTCCATCTCGCTCAGCAGCATGGCCGGAGCCACCGCGCTCACCGGAATCGTGCCCGACTCCGCGCCACACTCGCCGTTGAAGACCTCGCTCTTGTCGCCCGTGGCCAGAATCCGCTTCAACGCGGCCTGTGGCGTGCCCACAATGCTCACGCCCCGCACCAACTCATCCGGCCGCCCGTCCACATACACTCGCCAAACCACGAGAGGAATCTCCTGAAAGGCCTGCGGCGTACGCCGCGTGGTTTCGGCATTGCCCGAAGAGATGTCCTCAAAGTAGAGCCCGTACGGCTTGCCCTGCTTCTTCGCCTCCTCGATCAACTGCTTGCGCAGCTCGCTCTCCGGCTCAGTCCTGGTCGAGGTCACAATCAGGTTGCCCTGCCGTCCGGTAGGCACCTTGCCGGTCTGCGCCCGCCCGTGGCCGTTCGAAGTCGCAAAGCTGGCGATCGGCAGCCGCGACATCAGGAAAGTCTTCAGCACCCCATCCTGGATCAGATCGACGCGCCGCGCCTTCTGCCCCTCATCGTCGTACTCGTAGCTGCCGCTCAGCCAGGTCTTGCCGAACGTGGTCACGGTCGGATCGTCCGCCACCGACAGAAACGTCGGCAAGACCTCCTTGCCTACTTCTTTGGTAAACGTCTGCCCTTCTTCGTCGCCGCGCTGCCGCTGGCCCTCCAGCCGGTGCCCCAGCACTTCATGGAAGAACACCGCCGCGGCCCGTCCCGACAGAATCGCCGGCCCGTCGAAGGGCTCGGTCAGCGGAGCCTTGCGCAGCGCCTCCAGGCTCTTGCCCAGCTCCCGCATCGCCGCTTCCAGCTCTGCCTGCGCGGGCAGGTCCTCAATCGTCTCGGCCTCGAAGGTCTGCGCACGGAACAGGTCCATCCCGTCGTCGGCGCGCGTCACGGCAAACACCACCAGCCGCGCCTGCAGGTGCGGCGTCACCACCCGCGAACCCTCTGACGATGCAAAGTAGTCGGTCTCGTTCAGCACCGAGAGCATCACCACGTTCTGGTAAACGTCCGGGTAGTCGCGGAAGATCTTCGAGAGCGCCCTGACCCGCTGCTCCCACTTGGCCCTGTCCACCACCACCGGCGGAGCCGGCTTGCCCAGGTACGTCTGCGGCGCCTCTTCACTGAAATCCGGAGACGTGTCCTCTTCCTTGGCCCGCACCTCGGCCTCGGTCTTCACCCGCAGGTAGTTGTCCAGCGCCGTGCCGTAGCCTGTGTTGGTCGCCAGCCACAGCGTTCGCTTCAGCGCCTCCCGGTCGTCGCCCAACGGCAGTTGCAAACTGTTCACCGCCGTGCTGCGATGCGTCCCGTGCGTGTTGTCCAGCTTGGGGTCGCCCAGCCGCACCTGCACGTCGGCCACGCGGATGTGGTTGGCAGAGCTGTCCACCAGCGCCCCAAACTGCGCCCGAATCGCCACCGCGCTCGCATCGCTCACAGAGTAACTCAGGAAGTAAGGGGGCAACTGCTTGTCAGATTCTTGTTTGCCGGGGCCCTGCTTGCCGAGCGACGTAAACGCGCGATGCAGCTCCGTCGTCATGGAGTCCAGCAGCACCGGGGTCCCCGGCGACGGGTCTTTGTCGCTGGGGTGGAGAACGGGCGTAGTTTGTTGCGCGCCGCCTGCCGCAGGCAAGGCCAAACCCAAAACGGCAGCGGTAAAGGCCGCGCAGAAGCCGGTTCTCCGGGCGGTCCGCCTCTTGGCGGCGTAAAAAATATCTGGCATAGACTGGGAAAAATCGTGTAAAAGCATCTGTAAGCCCGATTGTCTCAGAGTCGCCCACCGCCGAGGAAACATCGCATGACGTTTGCACCCCGCTGCCTGTTCGCATTCTGCTTCGCCGTCCTGCTCACTGGCTTGGTCCCGCTTCCTTGCGCCGCTCAGCCGGCCGCCGCCCAGTCCGCTCCGGCGCCAGTTGCCGCCCAGCCGGCCGCCGTACAGGCCAACCCGCAGCAGGCCTACTCCCTGCCGCCCGACAAGCTGGCAAAGGCCATCGCCCTCAGCCGCATCCGCAACATTCTGGACATTGCCGGCTCACTCTGGGGCCTGGTCTTTCTCTGGCTGCTGCTCGCCACCCGCGCAGCCGCCGGCCTGGCTGCCTGGGCTGAGCGCCTCTTGCGGCGCCGCTGGATGCAGGGGCTGCTCTTCTTCGCCGTCTTCCTGGTCATCACCACCCTGGCCAGCATCCCCTTCGATATCGCCGGCCACCACTTCGAACGCAGCTACGGCATCAGCGTGCAGGGCTGGGGCAGTTGGCTTGGCGACTTGTCCAAGGCCCTGGGGCTCTCCCTGCTCTTCGTGGCCCCCATCCTGCTGCTCTTCAACTGGATCGTCCGCCGCTGGCCGCGCCGCTACTGGCTGGGCATCTGGGTCGCCACTCTCCCCCTCCTGGTGCTTACGATTTTTGTCTCCCCGCTGCTTGCACCCATCTTCAACAAGTTCGAACCCCTCGTCAAAGATCATCCCGCCCTGGTGGCCGAGCTCGAAAAGGTCGTCGCCCGCACCGGAACCAATATTCCGCCCGAGCGCATGTTTCTCATGAAGGCCAGCCTCAAGACCAACGGCCTGAATGCCTACGTCAGCGGCATCGGCGCCACCAAGCGCATCGTCGTGTGGGATACCACCGCTGGCCGCATTCCCGACGACGAAGTCCTCTTCATCTTCGGCCACGAAAGCGGCCACTACGTTCTCCATCACATTCCCAAGATGCTCGCCGGCATGGCCGTCGCCCTGTTTTTCGTCTTCTGGGCCTGCGCCGGGTTTGCCGCCTGGCTGGCGCGCCGCTTCAGCGCTCGCTGGCTGCTCAAAAATGAGCAAGCCGAAACCGCTCCGCTCTCCACTCGCGCCGGCTTCGTCGTACTGCTTTTCGCCATCTCGGTCGTCAGTTTCCTGCTCACGCCGGCCAGCAACGCCTTCAGCCGCCACTTCGAGCACGAAGCCGACGTCTACGGCCAGGAAGCCGTTCACGGCATCGTCGCCGACCCGCAGAAAACCGCCGTTGCCGCCTTCAACGCCCTCGGCGAAGCCTGGCTTGAAGATCCCAACCCCAGTCCCTTCATCGAGTTCTGGGAGTACAACCACCCCTCCACGCAAACCCGCGCCAACTTCGCCACCCACTACGACCCCTGGGTGAATGGCGGGCGGGGAAGGTTCTTCGATAAATAGGGGCCAGCCGGATTTCATCCCGCGCAATCGTCCCTTTTCCTCATGCTCCCCAGGTCGTACACTAGGGTTTCGCTTATTGGAGGAGCGGACCCGCCATGCCCTACCCCACAAACTACCGCTACACCCGCGAACATGAATGGATCTCGCCGGAAGGCGCCATCGGCATCACCGACTACGCGCAGAAATCCCTCGGTGACATCGTCTATGTGGACGTACCCAAGGTGGGCGACCCGGTCACCGCGGGCGCAACCTTCGGCTCCGTCGAGAGCGTCAAGGCCGTCAGCGACCTCTTCTCGCCCGTCACCGGCACGGTCACCGCCGTCAACGAAGACCTGAAGTCCTCGCCCGACAAGATCAACGAAGCGCCTCACGACGCCTGGATCATCAAGGTCAAGCTCGCCGATCCCGCCCAACTCGATGTCCTGCTCGACGCCACTGCCTACGAGGCATTTATCTCGGAAGAAACCGGAAGCTAGAAGCTAACCATGCGCTACCTGCCCAAATCGCCCGCCGAACGCCGGCAAATGCTCGCCGAAATCGGCGCCGCCTCCATTGACGACCTCTTTGCCGTCATTCCCGCCGAGTATCGCCTCGACCGCGATCTCGACGTCCCCCGCCAGCAGGCCGAGAGCGAGATCATCGACTACTTCCGCGCCGCCGGCCGGAAGAACGCCACCAACTACGCCAGCTTCCTCGGCGCCGGCGCTTATCGCCACTACCGTCCCGTCATCATCGACTCCCTGGTCCAGCGCGGCGAGTTCCTGACGAGTTACACGCCCTATCAGGCCGAAATCTCCCAGGGAACGCTGCAGGCGATCTTCGAGTTTCAGACCATGATCGCCGAGCTCACCGGCATGGACGTGGCCAACGCCAGCATGTACGACGGCTCAACAGGCGCAACAGAGGCGGTGATGATGGCCGTCCGCGTCACCGGCCGCCACAAGGCCGTCGTCGCCGCGACCGTCCATCCCGAGTACCGCGAAGTCCTTGCCACCTACGCCAAACACCAGGGCCTGCCCACGACTTTGGTTGGGTATGACCGCGAAACCGGCCGCGTCGATCTGGCCGCCCTCGAAGCTGCTGTGACAGGGGAAACGGCAGCCGTTCTCGTGCAAAGCCCTAACTTCTTCGGCGTCATTGAGGACATTCCCGCCATCGCGGCCATTGCTCACGCCAAAGGCGCATTGCTCATCGTCTCCATTGCTGAAGCGGTCTCGCTCGGCGTCGTCCGCCCCCCCATCGAGGCCGACATCGTCAGCCTGGAAGCGCAATCCTTCGGCGTGGCCCTCAGCTATGGCGGACCGTTCTGCGGCGTGATCGCGGCCAAGGAGCAGTTCCTGCGCCAGATGCCCGGCCGCCTGGTCGGCCAAACCGTCGACAGCACCGGCTACCGCGGCTTCGTCCTCACGCTCTCCACCCGCGAGCAGCACATCCGCCGCGAGAAGGCCACCTCCAACATCTGCACCAATCAGGCCCTCGTCGCGCTGATGGCCACCATCTTCTTAAGTGTCTACGGCAAGGAAGGAATCCGGGAGTTGGCCGAGCATAACTTAGCGAAAGCAAGTTATGCCGCGCAAACTCTCTCTGCCCAACCGGGAACGAAGCTGCTGTTCACCGGCGCGCCGCGCTTCCATGAGTTTGTTCTGCAAACCGAAGAGGCTCCGGCAGCGTGGAGTCAACGGCTGCTGGAGAACAAGATCGTCGGCGGCATTGAACTGAGCCGCTGGTATCCGGAACTGCGCAACGCAACGCTCTGGTGCGCCACAGAAGTCATCACCCGCGACCAGATCGACGCTGCGGCCAACGCTTTGGCAGCCAGGCCGGTGTAGACATCGTTCTTGAAGGGTACGGGCTTCAGCCCGTACATCAAGGCAGCAGAAACACGGCGGCCTTTAGCCCCTGAGGGAACGGGACCAATTGAAGTTAGCGGAGGAGCGTAGATGTTCGACCGCATCAGATCCGCAATGCGCAATAGGCAGCGCCTGAAATGGGAGAAGAGGCGAAAGCAAGGCAAGCGATCGTACCTCTTGTACAGGGGTGCGCTGCGCTGGGGCGGCATCATGTTTATCCTGACCATGTTTACGAATGTCGTTGGACTCCACAAAAAGCTGGATTGGCTTCTTGTGGTTAGCACGTTGATAGCCTGCCCCCTGGCCGGATACGTTTGGGCACTGTGTATCTGGCATTTGAACGAAGGGCGCCATGGGTATAAAGCGATGCGATGAGCTTTCATCAAGGGTAGGTCAGGGCTTTAACCACTGAGGGAATGCGAAGTTCTTAAGACGCAACAAGCAAGGAGACAGACATGGCTGATTCGGAGTTTCTCTGCCTCGGTGTTTTGAGACATTTCCAGGGCTTTCATGCTGTGGGAATCGACTTGGCAAATGGCGAATGGGCTCGATTAGTTGGACCGCGATTCAGCTCAGAGTTGAGTCTTGGCCATCTCAAGGTGGAAGGTCTTGGGGAGAGCAGGCGTATGAGACCCCTCGACGTTGTGCTTGTTCCACTCGGCGCGGGTGTTCCCAAGAAGCACCAACCCGAAAACCGGATTCTGGACAGAAAAGCCACCGATAGACCAATGCCCCTTCTGAGGAACGCCGCGAAAGAGAGGAGTTTAGTGAAGATGATTATGGATATGGCCGCGGCATCTTCGAAAGCCGATCTCCTTTACGGCTCGGACGAAACTACGAATCCAGACGACAAGACCGAACGGCTGCAAGCTTCGCTTCTCGTCGTCCACTCTAAACACTTGATGTGGAGTAAGACCGACGAGTTCAGAAAGGGAAGGTTTCCCGAACTCGGACAAGGTCCAAGTCTGAAGGGATGTTTCGATTTTGGAAAATACCCAACGCGTTACTGCTTGCCGGTTGGGGATGTGGCATTTGAAAGGGATTTCGGGGCGAGTATTCCGACCGATCGGTCCATTGAAGACTCAAAGCTGCGGTCCAGAACCGATCCGTCGTTCAACCTGAATATTCTTTTGACTGTCAGCTATGACGATGACCTGATGAAGGTTGGTCATCGATACAAGTTCATTGTCGGAGTAATGGCAATACCAGAGCTCTGAAAACTGACGAGAAAGTTCTCGCATTGAGGCATAGAGAATGACGGCAACTGAAAACACCGGCCCCAAAACACTCGGCAAAATCCGCCCGCACCCGACCCAGAACGAGGCTCTGCTCTTCGAGAAGTCGTCTCCTGGCAAGCGCGCCTACAAGCTCCCCCCGCTCGACGTGCCCGCAGTCGATCCCTCCGCCCTCCTTGGCGCAGCCCATCGCAAGACCCCAGGCCAGCTTCCCGAACTGAGCGAGATCGAGATCGTCCGCCACTTCACGCGGCTCTCGACGTGGAACTACGCCATCGACCTGGGCATGTACCCGCTCGGCTCCTGCACCATGAAGTACAACCCGCGCGTGAACGAGCTGGTTGCCCGCATCGAAGGACTCGCCGAGGCGCACCCTTACCGGCCTGACTCGCTGGCGCAAGGGATTCTCGAAGTCATCGACCTGCTCCAGCGTTGCCTGCTCGAAATCACCGGCATGGACGCGATTACCCTGCAGCCGGCCGCCGGCGCGCACGGCGAGTTTACTGGGATTTTGCTGGTCCGCGCATGGCACGAGTCGCAGGGCAATCCCCGCCGCAGGATTCTCATCCCCGACTCGGCCCACGGCACCAACCCGGCCACCGCCGCCATCTGCGGCTATACAGTCGAGAACCTCAAGTCCAACGCCGAGGGCGGCATCGATCTCGAAGCCCTCACGCGGCAGGTGGACGAAGAAACCGCCGCTCTGATGCTCACCAACCCCTCCACCATCGGCGTCTTCGAGAGCCAGATCCACAAAATCGCTGAAATCCTCCACGCCAAGGGCGCGCTGCTTTACATGGACGGCGCCAACATGAACGCCCTGGTCGGCAAAGCCCGCCCCGGCGACTTCGGCGTAGACGTGATGCACCTCAACCTGCACAAGACCTTCTCGACGCCCCACGGTGGCGGCGGCCCCGGCTCCGGCCCGGTGGCCTGCAAGGCATTCCTTGAGCCGTTCCTCCCCATCCCTGTCCTGGCCCAAAACGAGGACGGCACGAAGCACTGGAACTACGACCGTCCCCACTCCGTAGGTCGCGTCCGAGCCTTCTACGGCAACGTAGGCATGTTCATCCGCGCCCTGGCTTATATTCTGGCCAACGGGCCCGACGGCCTGCGCCAGACCACCGAAGACGCCGTTCTCAACGCAAACTACATCCGCAAGAAGCTCGAAGACCTCTACGAGCTGCCCTACAAGACCGCCTCCATGCACGAGGTCGTCTTCAGCGACAAGCGCCAGGCGGCAAAAGGCGTTAAAACCGGCGACATCGCCAAGCGGCTGATCGACTACGGCTTCCACCCCTATACGGTCAGCTTCCCCATGATCGTCCACGGCGCGTTGATGATCGAGCCTACGGAGAGCGAGTCTTTGGAGGAGCTGGACCTGTTCATCGCGGCCATGCGCTCCATCGCCAAAGAAGTGGAAGAGACCCCGGAGCTGGTAAAAACCGCGCCGCACTCGACGCGCGTCTCACGGCTCGACGAAGTGCAGGCAGCAAGAAAGCCCATCCTGCGCTGGCGACCGGCAGAGTAGCCTGGCATTTACGCTCAGGCTTGCTCGCCCCAGCTCAACCACGGGACGCGTTTTCCACGACTGCATCGAAATCTTCACAACGGCGATCAGCCCGCTCTCGGCCTAGACTCTTTTGATATGGCCACCATCCCCGATCTGACGCTGGACGCCGGCTTGCCCGCGAATGTCGACGCCGAAAAGACCATCCTCGGCGCGATCCTGCTCGACAATACGGCCCACGCGGAGGCGGCCGAGAAGCTCGGATCGGACGACTTCTCCCTCGACTCCCATCGCCGTATCTTCTTGCGCATGAGCGGGTTGATGGACTCCCAGCGCGCAGTGGACATCGTCACCCTGGCCAACGAACTGGCCCGCTACAAGGAGGTCGAAGCGGTGGGCGGCGTAGCCTACCTGGCCTCGCTCACCGAGGGTTTGCCCCGCCGTCCGGTCATCGAGGAGTACATCCGGATCGTCAAGGACAAGAGCCTGCTGCGCAAGCTCATGGGCATCTGCTCGATGGCCATCGCCCGCGCCGCCGACCAGAGCGAGACGGCCCTCGAAGTCCTCGGCGCCGCCGAATCGCAACTGATGGAGGTCACCGAGAAAGGCCTCACCCACGGCTTCCAGTCGCTCGACCAGATCGTCCAGCACTCCTTCGGAACCATCGACAACCTCTACAAACAAAGCCGCGAAGTCACCGGCCTGGCCACCGATTTCACTGACTTTGACCGCCTGACCAGCGGCCTCCAGAAGGGCGAGTTGATTATCATCGCCGCCCGCCCCTCGATGGGCAAAACGGCCCTGGCCATCAACATCGCCCAGAACGCCGCCATCAACCACAACGCCATTGTGGCCGTCTTCAGCCTGGAAATGAGCAAGGAGGCGCTTCTGCGCCGCATGTTGGCCTCGCAGGCCTGGGTGGACCAGCAGAAGCTGCAGAAAGGCTTCCTGGGCCGGGAGGACCACGACAAATTGCAGAATGCATTGGGCCAATTGGTCGATTCGCGCATCTTCATCGACGATTCAGCAGGCATCTCTCTGGCTGAGATGCGCGCCAAGGCGCGGCGGCTCAAGCAGAACGCCGGGGGCCTTGATCTGGTCGTGGTGGATTACCTGCAACTGATGTCCGCCACGGTGCCCTCGTCCGGCCGCAAGAACTATGAGAATCGCACCCAGGAGGTCTCGGCCATCTCCCGCGGCCTGAAGGCGCTGTCCAAGGAACTGGACGTGCCGGTTTTGGCCCTGTCGCAGCTCTCCCGCGCCGGCGTGCAGCGCAAGGACGACCATCGCCCCCTGCTCAGCGACCTGCGCGAGTCCGGCACTATCGAGCAGGACGCCGACGTGGTGGCCTTCATCCACCGCGAGTCCTACTACAAACACGACGAGGAGATGTCCGAAGCGGACAAGGCCAAATCGGAGATCATCGTGGCCAAGCAGCGCAACGGCCCTACCGACACCGTTTATCTGAACTTTATTGGCAAGTTCACCCGCTTCGACAATCCGGATCAGGGCCACGCGGCCTAGGCTCACGGGGCTCATTCAGAATCACGGCTCGTTCAGAATCAGCGCGATGCGGCCGGCAATCAGGTCGCCGGGCGACTCGCCGGGATCGACCTCGATCAGGTCTACGGGGAAGGCGATGTTATGTGGGCGCAACACCAGCCGATTGGACAGGAAATCCACATACCGCAGGGTCAGGTGCGAGCCGTGCCGGATGGCGTAAAGGTTGGGCCGGTCCGGGCGGTAGGGCATCAGCGAATTGTAGTGGCGATCGATAAGCGCGATGGCGTCGGGCAGCACCAGCGGCTCCATCGGCAAGGCGTCGGCCGCCGGAATGCGCACCGCGACAAACCGTTGCCAGGCGCGGCGGTGATTGGAAACGCGCGTGCGGATCGTCTGCAGGACGCCGGCGGGCAAATGGAGCATGGATTGAATCGCGGAGGGACGGATGTACGGCTCAAAGAGCGCCGCGGCGTGAGAGACGACCGGGATCATGCTGCTTTCCCCGTCGGCCGGCAGCGCCGCGGCCTGATGCATTGCGGGCAGAAGGTCGGCAGCCGTCAGGTGCTGGGCGGCAAGCACGCGATCCATGGCCTCCAACGAAAGCTGGCGCCGGTTGTGGAGGAAATTGGAGAGATGGGACTGGCCCAAACCGGTTTGACGAGCCAATAAAGAGACGCTGACAGTCCCCCGCTGTATCCTGCGCAGCAGTTCCAAGCGGAGGCGCTCGTGCATCTGGGTAAAATTCATTTGTGGAAAATCCGCCACCAGCAATAGGGACGAACGGTCTCCGGTTTCTCCTGGAAAAGCTATCAGGCTGATTGGCCTACATTTTCAGCGCTTGTTCAGAGATTGGAAAGCGGTGGGATAGAAAACTGCCGGGGGACGTTGACGCAAGAGAGACATATTTATAGATTTGCCTTACTAATCTCGCACTGGTTTGTGGGAATCTTTTGGGAAACGTTTCATTGCCGCAAGGCTGAGCGGGGGCGGAATTCTGCCCTCTTCAGCGGCCAATGAACAATTGCCTGAGGAATCCGGACCTGTTCGGTTATCCCATCTCCGCCCCAAGGCGCTCAGCAGAGGCGCCTGGGGCAGGCCAGTCAAGGAAATTCCAGGATCTGCGCGCTATGAGCATGACAAAAAACGAGGGAACACAGGCGGCAATCCCCCATCAGGACACGAGAAACCTGAGTTGCCGTGCCTGGTTCTCTTCACCCCGCGGAAAAACAATAAAAACGCAAAGCCGTCGGGAGAAGACGCGAACACGGAGAAGCAGTCATGGAATTGCGCGTTCAATTGAAAGTTTGCGAGGGGTGCGGCTGTCTTTGGTACCGCGCCCAGACCCAGGGGAGTGTGTACTGCCTGGGGTGTGAGACAAAACTGAAGGACTTTCCATCGCCGGAGAGCCGGAAGCGGCGTGGGCGTCCATGCCGCAAGCCGCTCACCAGGGTTTGGGCAGTGGCTGATGCAACGGGAGGCGCGCAATGAGCGCAGCACTCCAGTTGCCAATGGTTTGGGGAGCAAGCAGTTCACAGGGAGCATGGCAGGAAACCCGGAGGACAGGGGAACAAAAACCGGCGGCGCGGCCTGAAGTCAAGCCGCCCGCAAAAGCGCCGGCCGCGGAGCCGGTGGTCAGCCTGGCCTTCTACAGGAAGCATACGGAGAGCATGTTGCGGCGTTATCTGTATGCCTCGATGCAGGTGGGCAGGGCGCCCTCGATCCTGGGCGATCCGATCGCGCGGGGGTGGGCCTCCAGCAGGCCGGTCCGCACCTTCGAGGACGCGGTGATCTTCGTCCTCGACGTGGAAACGTCTCTGAACCAGCTTGGATCGCTGGACCGCCAGATGCTGAGCCGGATCGTGCTTCAGGAGTACACGCAGACTGAAGCGGCCACCTTGCTGGGGATGAGCGTGCGAACCATCTCCTACAAATTCCCGCAGGCCCTGGACCGGCTGACGGAGAAGCTGCTGGAGAGCGGGCTGCTGGTGTTACCGCACTGATACAAAACAGGCAACAAGCCAACCGGCAAAGGGGAGCGCACACTGGCGCTCTCCTTTGTCGATTGCGCCTATTCTGAGAATGCTTTCAATCTTGCGCGGCCGCTCGCGGGGCCGTTGCTCCACGATGATCCTCTCGCCAGAGAAGTACGCGGGATACGGCGCGGCGTTCTCTGGTATCGTGGACGGGTTGAAGCCGATCTGTGGCAGAGCGAATGCCACACCGGCAAATTCCCCTCAAGAGGAACCGATCCAATGAATCCATTGCCCCGTCACGTTGTCTTGCTTTTTCTGCTGGCCTCGGCTGCGCTGGCCGCGCAGCAACCCCCTCCGCAGCCCACCACCGCGGCGGAAGCTCCCAATCGCGACACCAGCTACATCGACGCCCAGGGCACGGCGCACGTGACGCGGGTGGTTCCGGTGCCGGCCGATCTCAGCACTCAGGCGCAACTGGTGCTGGGCCGCGCCGAGCCGGACCAGGGTCTGCCGGAGCCGCTGGCCCTGCGCCGCAGCCGGACCGACGCCTGGGCGGCGCGCGCCGCAGCTGCCTGGACCCGGCTCTGCCCCAACCAGCTTGTCGAGGACAAGATCGCCGGAGTGCCGGTGCGCATTGTCACGCCCGACGGATTGCTTGAATCCAATCGCGACAAGGTTCTGCTGGACCTGCATGGCGGCGGCTTCGACTCCGATTCCGGCTCCTATACCGAGTCCATCCCAATTGCCGGGTACGCCAAAATCAAGGTGGTCGCCGTGCTCTACCGGCTGGCGCCCGAGCATCCCTTCCCCGCCGCCGTGGACGACTCGGTGGCCGTCTATAAAGAGCTGCTCAAGACCTACAAGCCGGAGCACATCGTCATCTACGGGACCTCCGCCGGGGCCATCCTGACCGCCGAAGTGGCCGTCAGGCTGAAGCAACTGGGCCTGCCTCTGCCGGCGGCGTTGGGCATCTTCAGCGGCATGGGCGACTTTGCGCGCGACGGCGACTCGATCGCGCTCTATGCGCTACGCGGCTTCTCCGGCCACCTTGACCCGCCGCGGCCCGGCCCGCACGATCCCGATTACGTGACCACCACCGACCCCAGGGACCCGGTGCTCTCGCCCATCTACGCCGACCTGCACGGCCTGCCGCCCACGCTGTTTGTCACCAGCACCCGCGACCTGCTGCTGAGCGGCACCGCGAACCTGCACCGCGCCTACCTGAACGCGGGCGTGGATGCGCGGCTGGTGGTCTTCGACGCCCTGCCGCATGGCTTCTGGTATGACCCGCTGCTGCCGGAAGCATTGGAAGCCAACCACATGATGGCCGACTTTTTTGTCAAGCAGTTGGGAAAATAGAAAGCGAATTGGTGTCCCAAGTCTCGACGTGAGTCCTGGAGTACCCGCCAAGAGGTTATGATTCTTGATGGAACCCGTCTTTCGGCCGCGT
>CABDXY010000218.1_pt1 | contig 14078 bp, 10 predicted proteins | sample 3131871 | NCBI WGS metagenome assembly CABDXY01 (sample SAMEA5534336, study PRJEB31848) | metagenome | biome: tundra; feature: field; material: soil | place: USA | collected 2013-05 | depth 0.15 m
GTGGTCTGCGACGGCGAGTTGAACCGCAAGCCCCTGCCGGAGCGGTACGCCGAGGCGCTGCGCGCAATGATGGCGGCGGAGTAGGGAATTGTTGTTCAACGGCTGCTGCTGTCGATGACTCCGAAGCGAGGGTGTGCCCCAAGGTCGAGGATCACGATGCTCCCGGTAAAGAGCGCATTTCCCAGCGTGTTCCAGTAGCTATCTGGATGAGCAGGATCGGTTGTCATCATTGGTTTAGGGTAGACGTGGCTTCCAATCTTCAGATCGCCGGAAGCGGGAGCACCAATACTCTCCAACTCATGGCCCCATGCGCAACAGAAGCTGTAATGTGTTGTGGCATCTTTCGTCCCCGATTTGCCGGTAGCTTCTTTCCAGAGACTTAAATTAACGTCAAGCGTATAAGGACTTGAACCTGTGTCGTAATGAATCCCGTCCAGCTTCTTGCCGTTCAGCTCAAGGTCCACATATAGTTTTCCGTGGCGTATCTCAGCGGAGGCCCAATCGGCCGCTTGATCCAAGCTCTCCGGCAAGTCGCCTCGTTCGAGAAGGCAGACCCGCTGTTTGGGGAAATCCATAACGAATGTTTTTCCGAGGAGAAGCTCCAAACCAACAGTACCGTGTGGATCTTTGGGGTCCGGCGAAACTGGCATATCTTTCGCAGGGAACCCCTTCATTGAAGAAAAGGTCATACCGGCAAAGCGGACATTTGGAATTCTGACTGCGTTTCCGCGCGGAGACCATCCTTTCTCCATAGCTGTCCCATAGGGCATCAAGACATCCGCGCCCGTGTCCAGTTGATACATGAATCGCTTCCCGTTGAGTGAAATCGGGACAAGCATCGCAGACTTGTCTGAGATGGTGCTGGAACCCCACTCGAACCGGCTACAGGAAAGGCTATCGGTTGTGACACTGATCTGTTGGGCTTTGGATGAGGCTCGGTCTTGAGCGCGATCGACAGGCACCTGCTGCGCCGCTTGAGTCACACCGAGGCCGGGGAGCAAGAGCAGAAAAACCAGAAGAACTCGCATGGCGAGATCATAAACGATCCGCAAGGGCCAGGGTGCGACTCATCCTCTTCGCGTTTCTTGCGAAAAGGGTGGGAGACCACGCTATCCTATTTTCCATGGAACTGATCTTCGAGGTACGCGAGGCGGAAGAAGGCGGCTACACGGCGCGGTCGCCGGGCCACTCGATTGTTGCAGAAGCCGATACCTGGGAAGCGTTGCGCAAAAACGTGCGGGAAGCGGCGAAACTTCACTTTGAGGATGCGCCCGCGCGTCCAACGCTCATCCGGCTGCATCTTGTGAAGGACGAAGCCATCGAGGTCCACAGCGGCGATCCTGTGCGCGCGAATCCTTTCGAATCGTGGGTTCACGGGATGGAACCCACTCTCTCGACTGCCCCTGAGCTGCAAGTCGTCCTCGCCGAACTCTCCAGCCGCGAACCCATCTTTCATCGCCCTGAATTCGGAACCTCGCGGGCCGACTTCGAGCGGATGACTGCGGAGGATTACTGGGAGACCGGGGCCTCCGGCCGCCGCTACTCCCGGCCGTTTGTGCTGGATGGTTTGGAGGAGCGATTTTCCGTCCTGCACGCCGACGTCTGGGAGACGAGCGAGTTTCAATGCCGCAGATTGGGTGAGGATACCTATCTGCTGACCTACACACTGCTCCAGGACAACCAGCGGCTTACCCGGCGGTCAACGATCTGGCGGAGTACTTCCGACGGCTGGAAGATTGTCTACCATCAGGGAACGATCGTTCAGGACGTATGAAGCAAGCTGGTCGGCGTCATTGCTCCGCTGGAGAATCCCCCACGGCGCGCTTGTTCTTTCGGGAGTTGCAGTCAAGACAAGCAGTTACAAGATTCTCAAGGCTGTTGCCGCCGCCTTCCGCAACCGGTATAACGTGCTCCAGCGTAGCGGTATAGCGGGTTAATTGCTTCTGACAATGGCGGCATAAATAGCCATCCCGCTCAAACACCCTGATCCGGTTCTGCCGGACGTTGTAATAGTCGATATCGGATGTGTCGATGAACAGCTCAGGTTCCGATGCCATCCGCTCGGAGCGGAATTTCTGGCACGCTTCAATTTCCTCCGGTATCAGAATCCGATACAACGTGCCCTCCCGGTTTGGCTCGCCTTCTTTCCGTATCGCCCCAATGGTTTCCAGCGCCCGAAGCGTATCCTGCACCTTTCCCAACGAGATCGTCTTCTCGCCATCTTGAGCATGGGCAGACTTCACGACCGCTCTGCGGAGGCTGCGGGTGCTGACCCGAAAATGCGGGCTCCCATCCTTTGCGATCGAGTGCCGGAATAGAAACCAGTAGAAAGCGGCGTCGTAAGGTTCCAGAAGGGGCTGCAGATCGTCAACGATCTCCCGAATGATGAGCGGCAGTTCCAGGGCGGAGAAATCGCGATCTCCTGCGGGTGCCGTCGTCGCGTTCATCTCAACTTCCAGTTCGCTCAGAAGTTGACGTATCATTTCCAGGCGCTTATTCATCTCGGACTACATTCTACATTCACAATTCAAACCATCGCCCCTGCTCCATCCAGGACCGCTATTTGTCCCTGGCCACCACGAAATCCGGCACCCAGAGCAGGGCGCGCTTGAACTCGGATTCAGGCAGCGGGGCGAGCGCCTTGCGGCTTTGCTCGGCGTAGCGATCGGCCACGGCCATGGCGTACTCCACCGAGCCGTTGCGCACCAGAATCTCCCGGATCTGCTGTCGGCTCACGTTCTCAAAACTGCGGTCGTCCAGAACCCGCTGAATGGTCTGCCGGTCGGCCGCGGTGCCGTGGTCGATGGAGTGGATCACCGCCAGCGTGGCCTTGCCCTCGCGCAGGTCGCTGGCCACGGGCTTGCCCAGAACCTCTTCCGTCGCCGTCAGGTCGAGCACATCGTCGACAATCTGAAAAGCCAAACCGACGGCGCGGCCGTATGCGGCCAGGCTGGCCTCCACGGCCTCGCTCGCCGCGGCCAGCACCGCGCCAAGTCTCATCGAGACCGAAAACAGGCACGCCGTCTTGCGAAAGATCAGGTCGTAGTACTCGGCCTCGGAGACGGCTTTGCCCAGCTTCTGAATCTGCAACAGCTCACCCTCGACCATCTGCTGGGTCAGGCCGATCAGCAGATCGAGCACGCGCAGGTTTTTCTCTTCGAGCGCCACGCGGAAGGCCTGCATGTAGAGCCAGTCGCCGGCCAGCACGCATTTTTCGTTCCCCCAGGTGGTGTTGGCCGAGGGCCGGCCGCGCCGCACGTCCGCGCCGTCGATGATGTCGTCGTGGACTAGCGTTGCGGTGTGCACCATCTCCACCACCGTGCCCAGGCGGATGGCGCCCTGCCCGGAGTAGCCCAGCATGTGCGCGGCCAACAACAGCAGGGATGGACGGATGCGTTTGCCGCCGCCCTCGCGCAGGTATTCGGCGATCTCCGTGATGGTGCTTACGCCCGAGGCGGCGTCGCGGCCCAACTCCTGCTCGATCGCCACCAGGTCGTCCCGCAGCAGATCGAAGACCTCTCTCGCCGTCGCTATCGCCAATGTACTCAATGTTCTCCGGTTCCCGCGCTCTATGCTTCGTTGCGGCCCCCAACTGCCCGTGCTTGCGGGATGCGCCGGCGTCCGCCAGGTATCCGCTCAATACGTGCGATAGTTGGTAAACTGCAAATCCACGCCCAGGTCCTTGCCGCGCAGCAGGGCGATGATCGCCTGCAGCTCGTCGCGGTCTTTGCTCGATATCCTGACTGTATCGCCTTGGATGCTGGCCTGCGCCTTCTTTTTCGAGCCCTTGACCAGCCGCACGATTTCCTTGGCCTTTTCCGTGGGGATGCCCTGCTGCAGTTTGATCTTCTGGCGGACGCTCTTGCCGGCCGCCTCCTCCAGCTTTTCGTAGGTCAGATTCTTCAGAGAGACCCCGCGCTTGACCAGCTTCTGGCCCAGAATCTCCTTGACCGCCTCCAGCTTGTACTCCCCCGCCGAGGCCAACTGAATCGCGTCATTGCCCTCCAGCGTGATCTCCGAGTGGGTATCCTTCAGGTCGAAGCGCTGGCGAACCTCCTTCAGCGCCTGATCGATGGCGTTGCGGACCTCCTGGATATCCACTTTACTCACAATGTCGAACGAATTCTCCTGGGCCATTTTCTCTTCCCTCAAACACTGAAAGGCTGCTGCATGCAATGCCTCTATCAGTTTCCCACGTCTGGCTGGAGGCGAAACAGCCGGAAAAAGTTTTTCGTGGTCGCGGAGGCGATTTCTTGCTCCGTGATGCTGTGGATTTCGGCCAGGATCTGGGCGGTCCGCGCCACCCAGGCCGGCTCGTTGCGCTTGCCGCGATCGGGCGCAGGCGCCAGCCAGGGCGCGTCCGTTTCCACCAGAACCCCGTCCAGAGGCAGCCGGGCGGCCACGTCCCTGAGCGGCTGGGCCTTGGGATAGGTCAAATTTCCGGCAAACGAGACCAGAAAGCCCAGGTCGAGCGAGCGCCGCGCCTGCTCCCATCCGCCGCCGAAGCAGTGCATCACGCCGCCCAGACCGGTTGGCCGCCAGTGGGCCTCAAGAATCTCAAAGAGATCGTCCCAGGCGTCGGTGGATTCGTCTTTGCCCCGGCAGTGGATGAGAATGGGCCGCTTCCGCGCAGCGGCAATCTCCAGTTGGCGGATGAAGCCCTCGCGCTGCACCGCATGAGGCGCGCCCTCATGGTAATAATCCAGGCCGATCTCCCCGCATGCAATCACCTCGGGCTCGGCCAGCAGACTGTCCAGTTTGGAGAGGACGGCTGCGTCGGCCTCGTGCGTGTTGTGCGGATAGATGCCCGCGCTCGCGTAGAGCCGGGGCAGGTTTGGCTGCCCATTGAACTGGCGGCAGACATCCAGCGCCCCATGCATCCCCTCCGCCCGCTCGCCGATGCCGATGGCCAGCACCGTGCCGACGCCTGCCTCCCAGGCGCGGCGCAGCATGGCCTCGCGATCCTCGGCGTAGCGCTCGCTGTCCAGGTGGGCATGGGAATCGATCAGCAAAGGAACCTCCGGCGGATGCACTGCAGAATAGCTGCGAGGCTCTGCAACGGGCAACCGAGCAATGCCTTCGGGCATTTCTATGGCTACTTCAGCCGTGCCCCCAGCGGAACCTCTTCCAGAAACCCGGCCAGCACCGGCGCCCCGTCCGGCAGCGAAGCCGCCAGCAGCATTCCATTCGACTCCAGCCCCCTCATCTTGCGCGGAGCCAGGTTGGCGACGATGACGATCTTGCGACCGATGAGCTTTTCCGGCTCATAGTACTGCGCGATGCCGGCCAGAATCTGCCGCTTCTCGTAGCCCAGATCGACCTCCAGCCGCAGCAGCTTGTCGGCCTTGGGCACGCGCTCGGCTACCAGAATCTGCGCCACGCGCAGTTCCACCTTGATCACATCGTCAATGCTGATTTTCTGCGGCTCCTGCGTTGCGGCCGACGGTTGCACTGCGACGGCAACAGGAGCCGAAGCCGACGCAGCCGCAGCCGCTGGCGCATTGGCAGCCTTTGCCACTGTTTCGTAGGCATGGGCTTCATCCGCGGCATCAACGCCAACAGAATCAACCGGGGCATTATCCCAGAATGTTTGCTTTTCGGATTTTTCGCTCACAATTGCCCCTTTCTCCTCAGTCTTTGCAGCCAGAACCGAAGTTGCTGTCTCAGACTTTGCGGCGGAGCCGCCGTCTGCCCCACCGCAGGTGGTGGCGGCCTCTACGGCGCTGCGGTTGTTCTCGTCTTCCAGGTTCTGCATCCGGTCGATGGCGTCCTTTTCCGCGCGGGGAAAGAGCGGCGCGGGATCGCCAAACTTTGTCCCGGCCTTCAATCCGCCCCACGTGAGTTCTGTCAAAAATGCCTGCTTTGCCGCGTTCGCGATCTCGCCCTGCCCAAGCTGCCGCCAGACCTTCGCGGCCGACTCCGGCAGGATGGGATAGACCAGCGCGGTGACGATGCGAATGGCCTCGGCAGCCGTGGCCAGCACCCGCGCCTGCAGCGCAACATGCTCCGCCTCCGGACGATCGGCAGGCCGCTTCCACGGCGCATTGGCGGTCAGGTAGCCGTCGGTCTCCGCCACCAGCACCCACAGCGCCTTGAGCGCTTCAGAGAAGTTGAGTTCGTCAAAAGCTGGGCCAAACGCCGCAATGGTTCTCACCGCGCTCTCGCGCAAGGCTGCCTCGGCTTGGGTCTCGGCCCCGGCCTCCGGCAAAACGCCCCCGAAATACTTGTGGACCATGTTGACCACGCGGCTGACCAGGTTGCCGTAGCCGTTCGCCAGGTCGCCGTTGTAGCGCTGCACCAGCGCTTCAAAGCTGAAACTGCCGTCCTGGCCGAAGGGAATCTCCCTCAGCAGGAAGTACCGCAGCGCGTCGGCGCCCAGAACCTCCTGCACGGTCTCCGCGCGCACAATCTTGCCGCGCGACTTGGACATCTTGCCCTGGTCGAAGAGCAGCCAGCCGTTGGCCTTCACCGACCGCGGCACTTCGATCCCCGCCGCCATCAGGAACGCCGGCCAGTACACGCAGTGGAAGCGGCTGATCTCCTTGCCGATCAGGTGCAGATCCGCCGGCCAGAACTTTTCAAAGCGCGCCCGGTCCGCTGGATCGTCCGAGCCGTAGCCCAGCGCGGTGATGTAGTTGGCCAGCGCGTCCAGCCACACGTAGATCACGTGCTTTTCGTCGCCGGGCACGGGAATGCCCCAGGAAAAACTGGTCCGGCTGACCGACAGGTCCTTCAGGCCCCCGCGCACAAACGAGATCACCTCGCGCCGCGTGGATTCCGGCCCCATGAACCCAGGGTTGGCCTCGTAAAACTCCCGCAGCTTGCGCTCGAAGGCCGAGAGTTTGAAGAAATAGTTCTCCTCGCTCACGGTCTCGGTAATGCGGCCGCAATCGGGGCAGGGCGTGCCGGGAGGGCCGTCCACATAGGCCTCGTCGGAGACGCAATACTGGCCGGTATACGAGCCTTTATAGATGAAGCCCTTATCGCGGAGCGTGGCGAAGAGGCGCTGCACGCCGCGCTTATGGCGCTCTTCGGTGGTGCGGATGAAGTCGTCGTAGCTCAGCCCCAGCCGGTCCCACAGCCCGCGAAATTCTCCTGAGACGGCGGTGGCAAACTCCTCAGGCGTGCGCCCGGCCAGCGCGGCGGAGCGCTCGATCTTTTGCCCGTGCTCATCGGTGCCGGTGAGGAACCAGGTCTCGATGCCCAGCGCCCGCTTGCGCCGCGCAATGGCGTCGCACACGATGGTCGAGTAGGCATGGCCCAGGTGCGGCCGCGCATTCACGTAGTAAATCGGCGTCGTCAGGTAAAACCGGGCTGGGCTGGAAGCAGGATTCGTCATAAGCGGGCGTTGCGTTCAGTTCCGATCAGTGCAGGAGTCGTTAGCAACCGGGGATCGAACGGCAATCCACTCATCATCTTACGGCATTGAGCCCTGGCCCACGCTCATGTACAGGCAATGTGTCAGGGCACGACTTCAGTCGTGCCCAAACCGATGGCAAAGTGTGGAGGGCTTTAGCCCCTGAGGGAATGCCAGCTTCACAACAAGAACTTGTTCGAAGATTCCTTAGTATCAAACCCGGCAGCGGACGCCACTCTGTTAGAATCGCCCTTGAAAATCAAGGATTTCTGAGGCATATCGACGTGTATAGGAAATTGCAGCAAACGCTTTTAGAGCATCTTCTTGGGGTCTTGAAGGCAAAGTATGGCCTCACGCTTCAGTCGATTCAGATGGAAGTTCCCCCCGACCTCAAGTTCGGTGAGCTCGCTACGCCCATTGCATTCGAGTTGGCTCGCAGCTTGCGCAAAGCCCCAAAAGTCATCGCGCATGAGATTGTCGCAACGCTCGGCACAATAGAGGGCTTTGCAGGATTCGAGGTGGCCGGAGCCGGCTACATCAATGCGCGGCTGGATCGCGCCGCCGCTGCACGGCTGATTGCGGGCGGAGAGAGTTTGGCGCGCGCCTCAAGCGGCCTGCACTCGCTGGTCGAGCATACCAGCATCAATCCCAACAAGGCCGCGCACATTGGCCACCTGCGCAACGCGATTCTCGGTGACACGTTTGTCCGCCTGCTGCGCGCCGCCGGGCAAAAGGTGGACGTGCAGAACTATATCGACAACACCGGCGTACAGGTAGCCGATGTGGTGGTGGCCCTAATTCATCTGAAGGGACTTCGGTCTGCTTCGCAAATAGAGTCCTGGATTCATGAAGTCGAGAACAATGGTGGCCGCATTGATTTCGAATGTTGGGACCTCTATGCGGAGGTCTCCAAGAAGTATCAAGAAGAAGACCAGCCCCCAATGAACCGGGGCGCGGTGTGGAAGATGCTCCGCCGCGATTATCTCCATGAAATTGAGGAAGGCAATAACGACGCGGCCTATGCAGCCGAGCTGATCTCGACCGCGGTCTTGCGTCGCCATCTCGAAACCATGCTGCGCCTCGACATCGAATACGATTTCCTGCCCCGCGAGAGTGAGATTCTGCGCCTCAAGTTCTGGGAAGCGGCCTTCGAGCAGCTCAAACAGACAGGCGTGCTCTACTTTGAGACCGAGGGCAAGAACAAGGGCTGCTGGGTGATGACACGGCCCGCCACGGCGGGCAGGCCCGGCGCGGAGATTGCGGACGGCGAGACGAACGAAGACGCCAAAGTGATTGTCCGCTCCAACGGCACGGTAACTTACGTGGGCAAGGATATCGCCTATCACTTGTGGAAGTTTGGCCTGCTGGGCAAGGACTTTTGCTACAAGCCGTTCTTCACTTACCCAAATCACGAGTGCTGGATCTCGGCCGAGCATGGAGACGAGCCCCATCCGCACTTTGGTGGCGCGCAGGCCATCTACAACGTCATTGACGCGCGGCAAAGTGACCCGCAGGCTAACGTCATCCAAGCCCTGCGCGGCATGGGATATACCGAACAAGCCGACCGCTATATCCATTTCAGCTACGAAATGGTAGCGCTCACTCCGCGCTGCGCCGTCGAACTGGGCTACGACGTTTCCGACGAGGACCTGGCCCGGCCCTACATCGAGGTCAGCGGACGCAAGGGTTTCGGTGTCAAGGCCGACGACCTGATCGACAAGCTCATCGCGGCGACCCGTGCCGAAGTAGACGCGCGCCAGACGGGACGCGACGAAACGGAACGCCAAAAAATCGCCGGGCAGATCGCCATCGGCGCGCTGCGCTACTTCATGCTCAAGTTCACGCGCAACTCGGTCATCGCCTTCGACTTCAAGGATGCTCTGAGCTTCGAGGGCGAGACCGGGCCCTACATTCAATACGCCGTGGTCCGTGCGCGCAACATCTTCCGCAAGGGCGGAACCACGCCGGAGGCCGTGCTGGCTGAATTCGCCGGCATCGATCCCGCCGCATATCTCGAAGGCGAAACTGCCGAAGATATCTGGTCCCTCTGGCTGCGCGCCGCCCGCCGCACGCTGGTGCTGGAGCAGTGCATTACAACGTCCGAGCCTGCCTTTCTTGCCAAACACGCCTTCCAGTTAGCGCAGGAGTTCAATAACTTCTATCACAAGCATCACATCCTCAGCGAAGAAGACCCGGCGCGGAAGGTTTTCCTGCTCGCCACTGCCGCCGTCGTCCTGCGCGAGTTAGTGGTCGTGCTGAATTGGCTGGGCATCGAAAGCCCGGAGGCGATGTAAAGACCCCGTCCTCCCGCCAGCATCTGTGGGGGTCAAAAGGCGGGCGGTTGAGATTCGTGGTTTCCCACCCTTTTCGCAAAGAACGCGAAAAGGATGGGGCACCCAGATTTGTGCTGGCGTCCAGCTTCACGAAAAGCCAGCGGCTAGTAGCTCCGCACCCACTCCAGAATCGACCGCACCGCGACCCCGCTCGGCCCTTTGGCGATGTAGGGCTTCGAATCTTCCACCCACGCCAGTCCGGCGATGTCCAGGTGAATCCACGGAGTGTCTTCGACGAAGACTTTCAGGAACTCTGCCGCGGTGATTGCGCCGCCATAGCGGCCGCCGGTGTTTTTGATGTCGCCGATCTCGCTCTTGATCAGCTCGGCGTACTCCTCGCCGAGCGGCAGCCGCCAGAACTTCTCGCCCGAGGTGGCCAGCGCGCCCTCAAACTTCGCATACGTCTCATCGTCGTTTGAGAAAACGCCGGCGTTGGTCATGCCCAGCGCGACCACGCAGGCGCCGGTGAGGGTGGCGGCGTCGATCAGGTGCGTTGCGCCCAACTGCTTCGCGTAGGTGAGGCCGTCGGCCAGAACCATGCGGCCCTCGGCATCGGTGTTGATGACTTCGATGGTTTTGCCGGACATGGCGGTCTGCACGTCTCCCGGCTTCTGCGCCTTGCCTGAGGGCATATTTTCCGCGGCGCAGACGATGCCAATCACGCGCACCTTGGGCTTGAGCAGGGCGACGGCGCGCATGGCCCCGATCATTGCAGCGCCGCCGGCCATGTCGTATTTCATCTGCTCCATTTTGTCCGAGGGCTTGATGGAGATGCCGCCGGTGTCGAAGGTGATGCCTTTGCCGACCAGCCCGAGCACCGGGCCGGCAGAATCGGCTGGCACGCCCTCTGGCTCATAGCGCAGGACGATCAGGGCCGGCGGCTCCTCTGACCCTTGCGAGACGCTCCAGAATGCGCCCATCTTCAGTTCGTGCAGCTTATCGGTGGAGTAGACCGCCCATTTGAGGCCGACTTCGTCGGCCATATGGGCGGCGCAATGGCCGAGGATGGTGGGGGTGAGCTTGTTGCCGGGCTCGTTGACCAGGGAACGGGTGAAGTTCTGGCTCTCGCCCACGATCACGCCCTCGGCGAAGGCGGCTTTCAGGGCATCCTGGTCCGAATTGCCGGAAGCCGCGAGGGTAAAGGATCGGACGCTCTGGTCCTTGCGGTCGCTGCGGTAGGTGTCGGGGTCGAAGTCGCCCACAAAAGCGCCCTCGACGGCGGCGCGGGCACTGTGTGCGGCAGGCCACAACTCCAATTCAGGCAAGGCGAAAACCAGTTCCCGGATGCCGCGCGGCTTGGTGAAGCGGACGGCGGTTCCGGCAGCGTTGCGCACGGAGTTGACCGTGGCCTTGGCCTGCTTGCCCAGGCCGACGATCAGCAGCCGCTTTGCCAGGAGACCTGCCGGGGCGTGCAGCAGCAGCGTCTCGTTGGCGCCGGCCTTGTATTCGCCGCTCGCCAGCACTGCGGCAGCGGCGGCCTGCACCGCTTCGTCCGCCGTCAGCAGCACAAGCTCCGGCTTGGCCTCGGGCGCTTTCGAGGTTTGTGTGTCGGCGGCCGCGACGGCCAGCAGTTCAGTCTCAATTTCGGCAAGGTTCGCAAAAGACAGTTGGGTTTTCATCTTTTCCTCAGTGCTATTTTAGGCGTTTCTAGCCGTCAGCGCCCCATCCGGTGTTTGCTCAAGTTGACGGCGGCGCGAACCTCCCGGTCGGCCTCGCGGCTGCGTTCGGTCTCGCGCTTGTCCCAGTCCTGCTTGCCCTTGGCCACGGCCAGTTCGCACTTCACCCGCCCGTTGCGGAAGTAAAGCCGGGTGGGGATGAGCGTGTGGCCCTTGATCTGCGTCTTGGAGAGTAGCTTGCGAACCTCGTCCCGGTGCAGCAGCAGCTTGCGGGTGCGCGTCGAGTCGTGGTTGGCCATGTTTCCATGCGAATAAGGACCGATATGCACGTTGAGCAGAAACGCCTCGCCGTTCTGGATCAGGCCGTAGGAATCCTTGAGGTTGGCCTTGCCCTGGCGGATCGACTTCACTTCCGTCCCGCGCAGGGCTACGCCCGCTTCGAACCGTTCCATCAGGAAGTAGTTGTGGCTGGCGGCGCGGTTGTGCGCGGCGTCCCGCTCGCCGCTGGCCACCGGGTCGCGGGGCCGGGCCGGTTTCTGCGGGCCGGGAGTCGTAGGCGGAACGATGACGTGGCTGGTTTGGCGAGCCATCGGGAGGCATCCTCGAGTCTTCATCCTAGCATTGGCGTGGGTTTTCTCAGTATTCCAGCGGGGCTTTGCTAAAATGGGGCATCGTTGGTTGCGGAATATCGCCAATCAGAAGAATTGCGTCCTGGGCGGCCAAGGCAGCCCGCAAGGGCCCGAAACGGAATGTGGGCCGGCTAAGACGCCTGGGAGTTCGATGAAACGCCGCGTTCAAGCACAGGCTGCCTCCGGATCCGTTCTCTACGGATCCGTCTTCTCGGGAGCCGCCTTCTGGATTGCGCTCTTCGCCGTCATGGCCGTCTTCGGCCTGTCGAGCGTTTCCCTGCGCGCGGAGTCCGCCAGCTACTATTTCAAGCACGGCGAGAGTGCCGAGGCGCGCCAGGACTACGACGCCGCCTTCGACAACTTCCAGAAGGCCTGCGCCAAGGCGCCCAGGGACCTGGCCTACCGCACTGCGCTCGCCCGCGTGCGGGTTACAGCTTCAGCGGTGCACCTGACCAAGGGCCGCAAGCTGCTCCGGGGCGGCGACGAGCAGGCGGCGCTGGTGGAGTTCCTGCATGCCGCCGAGATCGACCCCGGCAACGAGGCCGCGCAGCAGGAGATCGCCAAGGCGCGCAAGACGCAGGGCGAGGTTGCGCTGCAGGCCGAGAGCAGCCTTCCCCAGGAGCCGAGCAAGCAGGAAGCACTCGACTCGATGGGTTCGCCGGTCGAGCTTAAGCCGATCTCCAATGAGCCGCTCACCCTGCACATGACGGAAGACGCCAAGATGGTCTACCAGGCTATCGGCAGGGCCGCCGGCATCAATGTTCTGTTCGACCCGGACTACACCTCGAAGCGCATCCAGGTGGACCTGAGCAACATGACGCTGCTGGATGCCTTGCGCGTTGTGGGCGCCATGTCCAACACCTTCTGGCGGCCGGTGACCGGCAACACGATCTTTGTCGCCGCCAACACCCGCGCCAAGCACACCGAGATGGAGGAGCAGGCGGTCGAGACCTTCTACCTGGCCAACGCCTGGCAGCAGAACGATCTGAACGATGTGCAGACTGCCCTGCGCAACGTGCTGGCCGGCACCACCAAGGTATATGGCGTGGCCAGCCAGAACGCCATCGTGGTGCGAGGCACGCCCGACGAGCTGCTGCTGGCGCAAAAGCTCATCAACGACCTGGACAAGGCGCGTCCCGAGGTGGTGGTGGACATCACCGTGCTGGAGGTGAGCAAGAACTGGGAGAGGACCCTGGGCATTGCCTGGCCCTCCAGCGTGGGCATTGCCCTGCAGCCGCCCTCGTCCAGCACGAGCAGCACGAGCACCACAACCGGAACCTCCGCCGTATCGACTGCGCTGACTCTCTACAACCTTGCACATCTGAAGGCGACGGATTTTGCGGTGACCATCGGCGCGGCCACCGCCAACCTGCTGCTGACCGACTCGAATACCAAGATTCTCCAGAATCCGCGCATTCGCTGCACCGACCAGCAGAAGGCGACCATGAAGATCGGTACAAAAATTCCGATCGCCACCGGTTCCTACCAGACGGGCGCGGCCACCGCGATGGTCAGCTCGCTGGTCAACACGCAGTTTCAATACCAGGACGTGGGCGTGAATATCGAGGTGACGCCGACGGTCCACTACAACAACGATGTGACGCTGAAGATCAAGATCGATATGTCTTCGCAGAACGGCAATGTGACCATCAGCGGCGTGACCGAGCCGATCATCGCCCAGAAAGTGGTGGACCAGGTGATCCGCCTGCGCGAGGGCGAGGCCAGCATCCTGGGCGGCATTAAGGACAGGCAGGACATGGTGAGCTGGAACGGCATCCCGGGGTTGAGTTCGATTCCCATCCTCAAGTACCTGTTCGGTTCCAAAGATCACACCATCGCAGACGACGAGCTCGTCTTTCTGGTGGTGCCACACGTTGTTCGCACGCAATCTCTTGACCCGGTGAACCTGCGCGCCATCGATACCGGCGTTGGCGCGTCGATTGAGCTGCGTCGCGTTCCGAGCGAAGGTCCCGGCTCCAATCCGGCCCCCGTCGTGCGTCCGGCCGCTCCTGCGCGGTCCACCCTGGGCACGGTTCCCGGCCAAAGCGCGATGGCGGCAGCCCCGGCGGCCCTGGCTCAGTTGCGCGAATCCGCGGATGCGAATGGAGCTACTGCCGCTGCGGCAGCCGCCAGCCCTCCGCCC
>CABDXY010000219.1_pt1 | contig 14059 bp, 10 predicted proteins | sample 3131871 | NCBI WGS metagenome assembly CABDXY01 (sample SAMEA5534336, study PRJEB31848) | metagenome | biome: tundra; feature: field; material: soil | place: USA | collected 2013-05 | depth 0.15 m
GCGTGCCGGTGGTGGACGCTATGCCGCCGGTTTAAGACGAGAGAATAGGGAATAGTTCGCGGCACTCAGCCTTCAGTTGCTCGTCGTAAGTGCACAGCGGTCGCGTGGGAGTATCACTGCGAAATCTTTGAACCGCATCAAGCCGATGCTGCCCCCTGTTCCCTGTTCCCTGCTTTACTCGTACCGCAGCGCCTCGATGGGGTCCAGGTTGGCCGCGCGAATGGCTGGAATCATGCCGCTCACCAGGCCGGTGATGGCGAGGATCACCGTGGCCACGATCACTGAGGCGGGCGAGATGATGAGGCGGATGTCGGCGGCTTCGGCGTTCTTGGCCAGGGCGCTGTAAAAGGTAATGCGTCCCACCATCAGCGAGATAAGGTAAGCCAGGGCGATGCCTGCCACGCCACCCACGCTGGTGATGGCCAGGGCCTCGGCCAGAAACTGCGTGAGGATGTGCCAGCGGCGCGCGCCCAGCGCCTTTTCGATGCCGATCTCGCGGGTGCGCTGCTGCACGGCTACCAGCATGATGTTCATCAGGCCGATCCCGGCGATGCCCAAAGTTAAGGCGCCCACCAGCGAGAGCAGTACTTGGAGCGCGATGGTGAGAATGCTGAACTGGTGCAGTTGGGTCATCAGGTTGGCCACATGAACGGCCTCGTGGTCCGAGGGGCGGAAGTGATGGGCCGCGCCCAGGGTCTCGCGCAGGGCCTTCTCTACCAGCTCATTATCGCCGTGGTAGCTAAACCATGCGCCATTGATATACAAGGTGTCTTTCAGGTCGCTCATGGTATTGAAGGGCACGTAGATCTGGCGGTTGATGTCGTTGTCGTCACCCTCCTGCATCTTGGGCTTCAAAACGCCGACTACCGTGAACAGCACGCCGTTGAGGCGGATCGTCTCACCCAGTGCCCAGCCGCCGGAGAAGAGCTTGGTCTTGGCCTCGGATGCGATGACGCAGACGTGGGCGCGCTGCTGATCTTCGGCGCCGTTGAAAAAGCGGCCCTGATCGGCGTCCATCTTCAGAATCTCGGCATAAGAGGGACGAACGCCGTTCACCCCCCAGGTGTAGGTGTGCAGATCGTTCTGCACCGTGACATCCTTATAGGCGAATGGCGAGATATGCGTGATGCCGGGAACGGCGTTGGCGACGCGATCCACATCGTCCAGTGTGAAACGCACCCCTACGCCCGCCTTGTCTCCGCCGGCTTGCTCGGTCGTCTTGCCGGGGAAGAAGCCGATGGTGTTGGTGCCCCATTCGGCAAAGATAGCCTCGAAAGCGCGGCCCATGCCGGCTCCGTAGGCCAGCAGCAGCACCACCGTGGCGATGCCCCAGGCCATGCCGATCATAGTGATTGCCGTGCGGCGGCGGTTGTAAACCATCGCCTCCCACGCCTGGCCGAGTATGTCCTTCAGCATGAGTTCATCCTTCCCGCGTCCGCTAACTCGCGGGCAGTTCCGCTTTGAAAGGGCGCGGCTTCAGCCGCGCCGTAGAACTCCCCTTTGGATCGCGGCTTTAGCCGCCGAGGGAATGCGATTGGTTAATACAGAATCCCTCAGGGGCTAAAGCCCTGATTTATCTTTCCTCGTCTGCGGCACGACTAAAGTCGCGCCCTTTCAAAGCATGTAACTCCGCCAACTTGCTCACTCTCTCCGCAACGCCTCGATCGGGTCCAGAGCAGCCGCCTTGCTGGCCGGGTAGAGGCCGGCGGCCACTCCGCTCAGCACCAGCGAACCCATGGCCAGCGCTGCCGACCACGGCACCAGCCGCGGCGGATCCCAGCCCGGCATCTTGTCGGTCAGCACCTGCTGCAACAGCCACATGAATGCCGCCGAAAACGCAATCCCTATCAGTCCGCTGATGCCGGTCAGCAGCAGCCCCTCCCAGAAGAACTGCGACAGAATGCTGCGCTTGGTGGCTCCCAGAGCCTTCAGCAGGCCGATCTCCCGCGTCCGCTCGGTCACCGAGACCAGCATGATGTTGATAATGCCCACCGCGCCCAGCCCCAGCGTCACAATTCCCACTCCGCCCAAAAAGACATCCATGACATCGAAGATGGTGCCTATCATCTTCTCTTCCTTCACGGTGTCCCAATCGTAGAATGCGTCTGTCAGGCTGGGATCGAAGCCGTGGTTATACGCGATCACGCGATGCACGGCGGCCACGGCGGCCACGGCATCGCCCTTGGTGGTCGGCTGATATTGCAGCGAGAAGACCGCGTCGCGGGGAATGTTGTCGCCTTTGAGCGGAAAGAGCTCCTGCATGGTGGTGATGGGGATATAGATCTTTTGATCGTCCCATGTGTTGTTGCCGCGGCCGATCTTGTCTACCTGTCCGATGACCGCGAAGGCGGTGCCATTGATGGTGATGGTTTCGCCCAGCAGCGGGCGGCCGGGATAAAGCAGTTGGGCAATCTTTTGGCCCAGCACGGCCACACGGCGATTCTCATGCAGGTCGGCGTCGTCTACGAAGCGCCCCTGGGCCATGGGAATGTAACGCACCACCGTGCAGTTGGGCTCGACCCCGCTCACGTGGCCGGAGGTGTTGCTCCACTGGCTTACTTCGTAAAGATCCGAGCGGACCAATTCGGCGGTGACGCCGCGCAACTCCGGCAGCCGGCGCATCGCCTCCTCGTCGCGCAGCGTCAGCTGGTAGGGGCGCATCCCGGTGTGCTGGTTGGCGAGCGCCGGGATGGTGCCGTTGAACATTAGCACCAGATCCTTGCCCAGTGAGGCGAAGTTCTTGTGCTGGCCGCTGCGAAAGCCCTCGCCGAGCCCTACCAGCACCAGCAACGAGCCCACCCCCCAGGCAATCCCGAACATAGTCAGGAAGGTGCGCAGCTTGTTGGCCATCATGGCTTGGAAGACTTGGCCGAGAGTGTCAGAGAATGTCTGCATGATCGTTGGACGCCGAGGGAGGGCGCTCGGAGAGTGATACGCGGCGGCGAGGGCGCCGGTTCCGTGCAAATGGAGTGGAAACCGGTTAGTCGCCAGGTTCTTCCCGGCGTTTTAGGGATTGACGAAATGGGAATAGATAGTAAAGCTGCGCCCCCCACCAAATAGTGAAGATAAAAACCAGTCCCCACAATACACGCACGCCCAAAGGTCTTTCTGAATCGTGCATGGATAGATAAAACATCGCGATCCAGAGCAATGCCGCCCCGATGAGAGCGGCAATTCCGATTGTGCACTCCAGAAGATACACACCAGCGACCCACGAATTCGGCTGGATTACCCCGTGTGAAAATGCCGCTTTTGGCAACCACATTACGACATCGGCCACTAGAGAGAGCAAGAATAGCCCAAACAGAGCCGTATGCGCTCCTGGAGAGTCGAGAAGAACGACTTCAAGATCAGTGCGATAGCGCATGAGAATTTTCCATCAATCTACGAAAAAACCTGCCGTTTGACCTTCAAATGCGCGCTCCTCAATCCTCGAAGGTCAACAGCCCTGCCCAGCCTTTGGAGATCGTCTCGTTCATCTCCTCAATCGTTACCGGCTTGCCCGTCCAATGCACACAACCCTTCAGATCCATAATCGAGCCGGCCTTCCGGAAAATATACTCGCCGTGCTCACCTTCGATGAATTTGACCTGGTCGCCGGGTTTGAGGCTCAGCTTCTTGAGCACTTCAGCCGGGATAGTGATCTGCCCTTCGGAGTTGACCGCAGCGAAAGCCATTGGGAAGTCCTCAACAGCCATTGTAGTTCCACCGCCGGTCATCCAGTTGCGTGCCTCAGTTCCCGCTCACACCGGCCGGGACCATTTGCAGCGGTTCGGACAGGGTGAACAACAGAATGGCGCCCGGCTCCAGCGTGGCCTGCGGATGGCTGATCAACAGATGGGCAGTCACCGCGCCGGCCCCGATCAGGCCGCCGGTTACGGCGCCAACCGGGCCGCCCAGGATCGCGCCAGTGACCACACCTGCGCCCACCGCTCCGCTATACTCGATGCCATCGCGCTTCAGGCGCGAGTCCGGCCGAATCGCGCCTTCGCTCCCGACTTTGGTTTTGGAACCTGGGGCTCCGGTAACCTCCGCGTACAGCCGGTAGCGCGTGCCGTCGGACAAAGTTACCGTCTCCGGCCGCAGGCGCATGGCGCCGTGACCGCCCGGATGGCCGCTGGAAACCTCGGCCACCCTGCCGTCGATCTCCGCGCCGGCGGGAATCAGCACCTGGCCGCCCTGCAACACGTCCGAGGCCACCCGGCTGCGGAAGGCTTCGCCCTTTTCGCTGGAGGAGGTCGAGAGCCGGTCAAGCAGCTGGACGCGAATGGTGGTTCCTTCACTGAGTTCGCCGGGCCGCAGAGGGTGCGGATGCACGATATCGCCGTCCGGATCGTCGGGGTAAGCTCGCTCCACCAATGCCGGTTGTGCCGGCGCGGGCGCATTCTGCTGCACCTGAACAACACCGCCGTCCGGGTCCGGATATTTGATCGAGGGATCTGCCGAGGCGGACTGCGGCCCAGCCTGCGGCTGGACAGGGGCCTGAGCTGGGGTAGGCGCGGCCGGCTGCGCGGACATCGGCTGCCCGGCCGGAGGCTTGGCCTGCGGCGTGCCGGTGGTGACGATCATGTCGTTCGCCGGAGGATTCGAGGTTCCCTGGTAAGGGTTGGACGATCTCGCCTCCTGCGCTCCCAGAGCGGCAGTGGCCGCGGCAAACAAGGCGCACACAAGAATCGACCGGTTCATGCGAGTCTCCATTTTGGGGGTCTCCATTTCGTGGTGTCTCTTTCGCGCGGGCAGATGTCTCTCTGAATCTTCAAACCCCGCCTGAGCCGGAGAGTTTCGCGAGGGGCGCGCTTGCCGGCCTATCGCTAGCCCACCCAATGTAAGGCTAGCTCGGACCAGCCGGAGAAGACGCGCCCGCAGGCCGGGCAGGTGCCTTGTACGGCACGAATCAGCAAAGGCAACCCACTTCGGCGCATGGTTCATGATTGGAACGGATTAGGCCGGTGTGACCGTCGCCACACGGCCTGCGCTGTCCGGTTTGCTAGAATCCGTACGGTAGATACCCCACTTTTGAGCGCTGGACGGAATGAAGATTCACAACGTGCATGAGCTTCTGGAAACGATTCAAAGCGCCGCCGGAGAAACTCTTGCCGTGGATCGCCGTCCCCAACTGAATGACCGGCTGCTGCACCGCATTGCGAGGAGCGATATGACTGAAATTGTTGCCATCCGTGCCCGCGAGGTTTTGGACTCGCGCGGCAATCCTACCGTGGAAGCGGACGTGATTCTGGAAAGCGGCGCTTTGGGCCGCGCCATCGTGCCTTCGGGCGCCTCCACCGGCGAGCATGAGGCCGTGGAACTGCGCGACGGCGACAAGAGCCACTTCGGGGGCAAGGGCGTCTTGCAGGCCGTGGAAAATGTGGAGACCGTGATCGCGCCCGAACTTGAGGGCATGGACGCGCTCAACCAGCGGCTGATCGACCAGACCATGATCGCGCTGGACGGCACGCCGAACAAGGCCAAGCTGGGCGCCAACGCCATTCTCGCCGTCTCCATGGCCGCCAGCCGCGCCGTGGCCCAGACGCTGGAGATTCCGCTCTACCGCTATCTGGGCGGCGTGAACGCCAGCATTCTGCCCACGCCCATGTTGAACGTCCTCAACGGCGGAGCCCATGCCGACAACAACGTGGACTTTCAGGAGTTCATGATCGCGCCGGTGGGCGCCGAGCGCTTCAGTGAGGCGCTGCGCTGGGCCGCAGAGACCTTCCACACCCTCAAGGGCGTGCTCAAGAAGAAAGGCTACAACACCTCAGTGGGCGACGAGGGCGGCTTTGCTCCCTCGCTCAAGTCCAATACCGAGGCCATCGAAGTGATCCTTGAAGCCATTGAGGCGGCCGGCTACAAGCCCGGCGAGCAGATCGCCATTGCTCTGGATCCCGCCTCCAGCGAGTTCTACAACAAGGAGACCGGCAAGTACGTCTTCAAGAAGAGCGACAAGCGCGAGCTGTCGAGCGAGGAGATGGTGAGCTTCTACGACAACTGGACCCGCCAGTATCCCATCGTTTCCCTCGAGGACGGCCTGGCCGAGGACGACTGGGCGGGATGGCGCATCCTCACCGAGAAGCTGGGCAGCCGCATCCAGTTGGTCGGCGACGACATCTTCGTCACCAACGTCAAGCGCTTGCAGCGCGGCATCGACGAAGGCGTGGCCAACTCCATTCTCATCAAGGTCAACCAGATCGGCACCGTCACCGAGACCCTGGAAGCCATCGACCTGGGCCGCCGCTACGGCTACACCTCGGTCATCTCGCACCGTTCCGGCGAAACCGAGGACACCTACATCGCCGATCTGGCCGTGGCCACCGGCGTGGGCCAGATCAAAACCGGTTCCGTCAGCCGTACCGACCGCATCTCCAAGTACAATCAGTTGCTGCGCATCGAAGAAGAACTGGGCGGCGGCGCGGTCTACCTCGGCCTGGAGAGCTTCAACTACAACGGCTAACAATCAAGCGATTGATTGACGCGAAGGGAGGAAGCTATGGCTTCCTCCCTTCGCCTATAGGGCTGTCATATTACTTTTGAACTGTCATCCTGAGCGGAGCACAAAAAACGACTGTCATCCTGAGCGGAGGTCGCCGCAGCGACCGCAGTCGAAGGATCTGCGGTTGCTATTCTCACTTTGCAAATACGCAATATTCGACGAATAACGCATCTCGGTGCTAAAGTTCCCACCATGAACTCCCGCGTTCTTTTGGGTCTCGTCGTTCTGTTCTTCAGCCTCAACGTGTCGGCCCAGCAACCTGATTCCACCGCGAAGCCCGACTTTGTTCAAAAGTCAGCAACAGCAAAGCCGCCCGAATCGGCTCAGCCTCGGGAGATGGAAGAATGGCTTGATTCCGGAGACGCCCAGGAGAAGGTCGAGAGGCTTGTAAGTCTTGGCGTCGAACCGGAGGAAGCAGCCGAGTTAACTCGGACTGCCAATGCGTACGCTCATTGGATTCTCATTCGCACAGGATCGCGTCGACAGAATGCGATTCTGTTTCTGCCGTGCATTCGCGATAATGCTCATATCTATCTGCTGGCGCACGAAAACGAGTCCTGGCACGTAACGGACATGGAAAAACCAGACTGTCACTCTGACGACAGCGTTTCCATTGAGATCGCACCAATTCGAAATTCTGCCTTTGAAGAGGTTCTTGTCCACCACGTAGGCGCGGGCCACGGAGCAGGCGTCTCAATGCAGGATTTCAACGTGTTTGCCGTTTCCGATGGAAAGCTAAGAATTGAGCTCGATGCCGAAGAGGCCGTTAATATCTTCCGTCCGCACCTTCATTCCTATGAGCGTTATGATCTTATCCAACGCAGCACATTCGTGTTGATCCCGACCAGCCATTCACATTCGCGCGTGATCGAAGAAACTCGCAGTACAACACTAAACGACAAGCTGACAGTCCAAAGAAGACAATTCCGCTGGAACGCATCCAAGGGCCGTTACCTACCCTCGAAGTTCTCCCTCGTGGAGGCCACGCCCAACGATTGATCAGTCCTGTTGGGTTGCAATGAATAGAGCAACCGCAGGTCCTTCGACTCCGTCCGCCGCAGCGGACTCCGCTCAGGATGACAGCTTTGTGGTGGTGCAATCCTTTTTAGGACGATCGATAGTTGGTCCTTCCAGCGGGAAATGAGGCTTTCGCGATCCCTGTGGTTCCCGTGTGACCCAAACCACACGCCATCACCCCGTCGCGGGTTATCCTGAAGTCAGAACTTCGATCCTTCCGAGGTATTTTCTTCGTGCCCACCAAGCGTCCCCTCGTTCTGACCATCCTCGACGGATGGGGCTATCGCGCTGAAACCGCCAACAACGCCATTGCGCTGGCCAAGAAGCCCACCTACGACAAGCTGCTGCGCGAGTACCCCAACACGCTGATCCAGGCCTCGGACCACTTTGTGGGCCTGCCCGACGGACAGATGGGCAACAGCGAAGTGGGCCACCTGAACATCGGCGCCGGCCGCATCGTGCAGATGGACATCACGCGCATCGACGCCCAGATCGCCTCGGGCGAGTTCTCCAGAAACCCGCCCATCGCCCAGGCCATGAAGCGGGCGCGCGAAGCTGGACGGCAACTGCATCTCTTCGGCCTTTGCTCGGACGGCGGCGTTCACTCTCAACTCGAGCACCTCTATGCCCTGCTCCGCACCGCGCGCGAGTACGGCCTGCAGAGGGTCTTCGTGCATGCCTTCATGGACGGCCGCGACACCCCGCCCACCTCCGGCGCAGGCTACATTGCCCAGCTTGAGCAGAAGATGCGCGAGTACGGCGTGGGCAAGGTGGCCACGGTCAGCGGCCGCTACTACGCCATGGACCGCGACAAGCGCTGGGAGCGCGAGCGCAAGGCCTTCGACGCCATGGTCTCCGGCAAGGCCGAGGGCGGCGCATACCCCAACGCCGCGGCGCGCCTGATCGAGTGCTACAACAACGGCGTCACCGACGAGTTCATCGTTCCCTTCGTGGTGGTGGATGCAGCGGGCAAGCCGGTCGGCCGGATTCGCGACGAGGACGTCTGCATCAACTTCAACTTCCGCTCCGACCGAGCCCGCGAGATTACCCGTGTGCTGACCCGTGAAAGCGGACTGAACAAGCAGGGCGGCCGCGACCTGGATGGCTGGGAGGCGCTCGATCAGGCAATCCCCCGTGCCGAGATTCCGAAGGGCCTTTACTACCTGTGCATGACGCAGTACGACAAGCTCTACGATCTGCCGCTGATCATGCCGCCGGAGTCGCTGGATAACATTCTGGCCAATGTGCTCGCCCTGCACCATCTGCGCAACCTGCGCGTGGCCGAGACCGAAAAGTTCGCCCACGTGACCTACTTCTTCAACGGCGGCATCGAGACGCCCTTCCCCGGCGAGGAGCGCGTGCTGATTCCCTCCCTGAAGGTGGCCACCTATGACCTGGCCCCCGAGATGAAGGCCGAGGCCATCGGCGACGCCATCGTGAAGGCCATCAATGACGGCGCCTTCGACCTGATTGTGTCCAACTTCGCCAACGCCGACATGGTGGGCCACTCCGGCAAGCTGGAACCGACCATCAAGGCCTGCGAGGCCATCGACGCGCAGTTAGGCCGCATCTACAAGGCCATCAAGGAGAAGAACGGCAGTTGGCTGATCACCGCAGACCACGGCAACGCCGAGCAGATGGTGGACCTGGTAACCGGCGCCCCGCACACCGCGCACACCACCAACCCGGTGCCGCTCATCTATGTGGCCGAAGAAGCCAACCACTACCGCCTGCGCCCGGATGGCTCGCTGCGCGACATCTCGCCCACCCTGCTCGCCATTCTCAAGTTGGACGAGCCCAGGCAGATGACCGGCGGCGACCTGCGCGTGCCGATCGCGCAATAGTCTGGGGCACAAACACAAGGGCCTCCCGCGTGGGGAGGTCCTGAAGTTTGTGGCGCCGAAGTTGCTCTACCGCAGGCGCAGCGCTTTGATCGCCGCGGGCAGCCGCTCTTCGATGAGCCGGGCGCGCTCGGCCGCGATGCCGCCCAGGTATGACGGCGCGGGCGTGGCCATCAGCACCAGCGCGAAGGCCATCACCGAGAAACAAAGCCCCGCGATGCCCGCCGACACCAGCATATGGTACATGTCGAAGATATCCAGGCCGAAAACCTTGAAGGCCACATGCTCCAGCGGCTTGATGTGGTGGAGAACCGCCAGCGCGAAGAGGAAGAAGAATACCGCCAGCGAAGTGAGAACGGCCAGCGTCGCATCCAGGCTGCGGTGGAACTTCTGCCGGGCGCTGCAGTGGGCGCATTCGGCAAAATGATATTCGTAGTCCTTGCGCATCTCCGGGTAAATCCCTGAGATGTCATACCGCCAGCTTGCCAGGATGGCGCCTACGACTCTGTCTGTGCATCGGGTTCTTGCCATAACTTAAAGACTCACTTTGCAAAGGATGTGTTCGTCCGCTCTGTTGTCGTGCGGCTCACTTGGCAACGGAAGGCCCAAGATTGTAGGAAGCTCCACCGGCCGTGTCGGATTCAGTGGCGCCCCACCCTGCTCTGCCTCGCCTTGGCGAAATTGCCTTGGCGTTTCCCTTGCCAATCTACCTGGTACAGAGTGATGCCCGTGTATCTTACTATTGTAACCGAATTTACTTAAAAATAAATAGCAGAAAGAGGCTCATGCTGCGCGGCCAGCAGCAGGCGGTTGGCCAAAAGGCTCGCCCGGCCGTTCAAGGCGCGTTCGGCCGTAACCCGCGCCAGCTCCGGAAGATTATTGCTTTCAGATAGATGCGCCAGAATCACATACGCCGCCTGGCCATCGTACTCGTTTTCAAGAAACTCCGCCGCCGCCTCGTTGGAGAGGTGACCGACGCGCGAAAGTACCCTCTGCTTCACCGCCCAGGGGTAGGGGCCGTCGCGCAGCATCTCCAGGTCATGGTTGGATTCGAGCAGCAGCAGGTCCAGGTCCTTGAGTTGCGCCTTGACGTTGGGCGGAATGTACCCCAGGTCGGTGGCAAAGCCCATCCGCACCCCCTCGGCCCGGAAGACAAAGCCCACCGGGTCGGCGGCGTCGTGGGGAATGGTGAAGGGGCTGATGGCAATGTCGCCGATCTCGAAGGGCCGGCCGGCCTGGAAGTACTCGACCGCCGGGAGCCAGGTGGGGTCCTTCGCCGGGGCCGGCTCGGACTCCCCCTGCGCCTCGACCGTCTCGGAAGCACTTTGTGTATTGACCGGCTCGTCAGCCCGTGCCCCATCCTTGCGCTTTACCGGGGTCCCCGGCGACTCGGGGTCCCCAGCGAGTGATTTTTGCTCGCTGGGATGAAGGGACAGGTCTTCGTCGCTGGGGTGGTCTGGCGCAAGGGTGGGAAACCTCGAACCTCGACCGCCCTGTTCATCGGAAGCCTCTTCCGCCTCGACCAGATCGCTCTCGTCCGGCTCGGACTCCCCCTGCGCCTCGACCGTCTCGGAAGCACTTTGTGTATTGACCGGCTCATCGACCCGTGCCCCATCCTTGCGCTTTTTTTCTGGCGCAAGGGTGGGAAACCTCGAACCTCGACCGCCACATTCCTCGGAAGACTCTTCCGCCTCGACCAGATCGGCCTCGTCCGGCTCACCCTCATCCTGAGCCGCATCCGCCTCCGCCTGGCGCTCCGCGGCCTGCTTGCGGCACTGCTCCAGCCACTGGGCATAGGTCATCTGCCGCCGCGGCGTCAGCCAGCGCATCCAGGCGCGGTGCGTTCCCTCCGTAAAGTACACCGGAATGCCCAGCTTGCGCGCGGTGACGGCCAGTCCGCCAATGTGGTCGGAATGTTCGTGGGTGATGACGATGGCGTCCAGGGTCTCCGGCTCCTCGCCGGCCAGCCGCATCCGCCGGAACAGCTCCCGGCAGCTCAGCCCGCAATCGACCAGAATCCGCGTCCGGCCTCCGGAGACAACCGTGCAGTTGCCCTTCGACCCCGACGCCAGCACCGTGAATCGCACCATGCTTCGAGGATACCGCGAAGGGCTGTGCATATCAGGACGCTTTGAAAGGGCGCGGCTTCACAGTCTGCGAAAAAACTCAATCCGGAGGGAGGCGGGGGTTTCAACCCCCGCACAAAGACGACAGAATCAACGCTGGCTTTAGCCCCGGAGGGACGGCTTTCCGAACCAATACACCCTTCATCCTGAGTGAGGCGCCAATAATCAAGAGCGTTGTTGCATAAGACAGCACAGCGGGCATAGACTGGCTGTCATATTCCACGCCATGTTCAAGACCGCGCGATTCAAGGTCCACAATCCGTCACGGCACAAGAGCACGATGCTCTGGTACGCCATGACCGGCTATCACGAGACCTTGAAGGCCGTTCTCGAAAAGACCTTGGCGATTCCCGATCTGCTGGAACAAGTCTCCGAGCTGGATAAAAAAGAAAAGCTGCGGCCCAATCAATACAAGCTCAGAAAGATACTTCGTACAATTCTTCCGAGGGGATGGGAACTCGCGCCTCTGAGAGGCTATCTCGAGTTGGATGCCGCGGCGATGCTGATGAGCCACTTCAACAAGGTATACAAGGGAGAAAACGAGTCCAACCCTCCGACGGTCTCCAGTCTGAACGCGATGACGGACGAAGAGTTTCGCCAGGCTTACAGCGAGTTTTCAGACCCAGTGGCAAGACTCGCCATCAAGCCGCAGCATCAGGAGAAGATTGACAAGGCAATCGCGCAGGGCGAAACCCGCGTCGCCAAACGCCTGAGCAAGATTTACGCCAACTGGGCCGTCTCCCGTGCCGCAGGGCAAGTGCTGCGCAAATTGGAGGGTACCCTTCCGCATCCCATCGAATTTACCAACAACGAGTTCGGGCGGGGTTGCCTGCTCGCCTATTACGACGGAAACTACTATCTGCTTGTACGGCTCTTCGCCAGCGGCCACCGTTATTGTGAAAAACGGGTTCTGAAAGAGGGCTTTATTGATTGCAAGACCAAGGAGCCAATTGGCGGGAAGAAGTATCCGGGGCTGATTCTGCCGCTTGAGCTAGGTCGAGAATTCCACGAGCGGGAGTACTTGACCCACGGGACCATCCAGAGCGCCAAGCTGGTGGTGAAGCGGCGGGAAAAGCCCGCATCAGACGCGAAGCATCCGGCTGACCAGCCCGCCTCCTTCAATGCCGGAGACTATGACTTTTACGTCCATGCGGCCTTCGAGTTTAATCCTGCGAAGATCGAGACGGAGACCTTCCTCGGCATCGACCGCGGCGCGGCCAAGCTGGGTGCTGCCACTCTGATCGACAGGATGGGCAAGGCCCTCGAAACCAATCTCGACCTGGATGGCGACGCGTTCAAGTTGGAGATGAGACACCATGAAGAGCAAATCATTCGGTTGCAAAAACTCGGAAAGCAGCGGTCGCGCAGGTTTTCGCTGCGCGGCAAGCGCGGGGACATCATTCTGGGCGAATACGCCAACCGGGTTGTGTCGATCGCCAAACAGAGCCGCTCCCAGATCGTGATCGAGGCCATTCGTGGTGTGACAATGGGCCGGTTCCTGAAGCAAAGCCAGTTCTCCAAGCTCAAGCAGATGCTCACCTATAAGGCAGAGCGGGAGGGCCTGCCAGCCCCGGTCGAGGTTCCTGCGGCCTATACCTCGCAGACCTGCGCACAATGTGGGCATAAGGACTCAGCCAATCGCCCCAAAAAGGATGCGGCGGGAAAAGCGATTCAAGACGTGTTCAAGTGCGTAGCTTGCGGCCACACCGCCAATGCGGACTCCAACGCCAGCGTGATTATTGCGCTGCGGGGGTTGCATCAGGTAGAAAATGGCGGTAAGTTCAAGAAGTTCGATCTCTTTCAACAGTGGTTGAAGGAGCTTATCGGCCGGGACGGTTCCCCTGCCCTCGGGCAGGTGAACCAGTAGTTTCGCGGCCGGGTACTGGGCGGATAGGCGAATGACGGCATCCTCACGGTTGCCGCGTAACCGACCGTCCCCTGGTCCAAACAGCCGAGGTGCGTTACCGGAGGGCCTGTGCCCGCCGGTTGGGCTTCGCCCTTGCACCGGAATTTGAAAAAAATGGACGAAACAGGGATTCCCGGTGCCAGTGTTTACTGTTTTTTCGATCCTCACCCGTTGCGATGCCGTTTCCGGTCAGTAAGTTAGGGCGGATCTGCTGTACAGGGGCGTCCATTCACGGCTGACGGAAACTAGAGGTACTGCGCCGTGGGCAGCGCGGGCGCTGTACAGGGGCGTCCATTCACGGCTGACGGAAACCGCGGCAATGGAGCGGCGGTCGAAATCGTGCTGTACAGGGGCGTCCATTCACGGCTGACGGAAACACTTGAGAGCTGGCCTGCGCGGCGAATTCGGCTGTACAGGGGCGTCCATTCACGGCTGACGGAAACTAGGCTTTGTCTTGCTCGGTGCCGTAGAAGCTGTACAGGGGCGTCCATTCACGGCTGACGGAAACAAGCGCTCGTGCAGGGTGCGGAAGAAGCGCGCTGTACAGGGGCGTCCATTCACGGCTGACGGAAACCAATTCACGCGCATTCGCTCGTAGCGCGTAGCTGTACAGGGGCGTCCATTCACGGCTGACGGAAACTATCGGCTGCCGTCAATGTGCAGGCGGTCAGCTGTACAGGGG
>CABDXY010000220.1_pt1 | contig 13877 bp, 9 predicted proteins | sample 3131871 | NCBI WGS metagenome assembly CABDXY01 (sample SAMEA5534336, study PRJEB31848) | metagenome | biome: tundra; feature: field; material: soil | place: USA | collected 2013-05 | depth 0.15 m
GTAGAGGGCTGAAGCGAAAGGATTGCGCCGCGGCCGACGGGCGAAGCGGCAAAGCCGGCCACCAGAGCCAACAGCGGCTCCCACTCCAGAGCGGCAAAGTCGGCGTGTTCCACCGGCGACGGGATGGGATCGAGCAGGGGCATGTCTATCTGTTCTGAAACCATCTTAGCGTTCCAGGGGCAGAGAGACTCGATGGGGATGGTTGTCTTAAGAGGTTGAGCCTGGTGTTGTGGCGGGCGCGGGCGTGGCAGCGGAGGCGGTGCCTTCGCTGGGGGTAGAAGGCGTTTGGGTCTCTGCCGGGGCGGACTCGGAGGCGGATTCGGAGGCGGGCGCGCTGCTCTTGGCCGCGTAGTCGTTCACATACCAACCGGCGCCCTTGAAGTGCAGGCCGGGAGCGGTGAGCGGGCGCTCGAGCGCGCCGCCGCATTCAGGGCACACAAGCTCCGGCTCGGCCGAGAAGTTCTGGATTTTCTCAAAACGGTGGCCACACTGGGTGCAGCGATACGCATACAACGGCAAAGTCATTCACCTGTTTGGGAATAGATCACCCACTTTGCCTATTGTATCGGCAGGGCGGCAATTGCCTGCAAAACGCCGCCCTGCGTTCTCCGATCATCGTCTCCACACTGGCTCCAGACGCTGTTTTCTGGCGCTGGCCCTCAATGCACTACTAGTGGGACGGTGGCAATGTGGTTTTCCCAGGCCAGCGTCAGGTTAGCCGCGGGACCGCCCGTGCCTCTGATGCTGTATTTCAGGTTCTCAATTGTCTCTGCCGGCTTGGCCATGGTCATCATCACCTTGCCCAGATCCTGCGACTTGTCGTATACCGTTCCCCACTGGCCGGTTTGCTTGCTGACGACGAGGGCCCAGTGGTCGGGGTCGGAGAGATCGACGTACAGGGTGTAGTCGCCCTTGGGGACGGTCAGGCCGCCGATCTTGAGGTCGCCTTCGGTATGCAATTTGGTGGCGGCATTGGCCCCCGCGCGCCAGACCGGATAGGTGGGATCCTTGCCGATGAGGCCATCCTTGCTGAAGATGTGGCCGGCGCGGCCTTTGACTCCGGGCGAGTTGTAGGTGATGGTGATGGCCTTTCCGGCGATGGTCGCCGACTCGGTGGCTGGCTGGCTGGCAGGCGGTTTCTGTTGCGCGAATACGGTGGCGGCGATGAGAAGGCCCGTACAGACTAAGAGACGCTTCATGACGATGTTCTCCTTCGGGAGAGTCCCTGTTTGGTCAGGACGCCCCGACGGGATGATTGTCGCACCATGTGCCGGGGCTCGGAAAGGGGGAGCGGACCCCAGGACACGCTCTTCGCCGCCGGCCAGCGCGGCGGAGGGTGCGGTATACTCCGGTACGCAGCAGAAACATGGAGGTTTCAGGATGCGTAACCAGGCAATTTTGAGGATGGCGGCGGCCGGAATGATGGCCGTGGCGATGATGGCGGCGCCGGGGGCGATCCGGGCGCAGGGCAGCGATACGGTGCTGAAGCCGGCGGAAATTCAGAAGCTCCTTCCGGCGAGCGTGTATTACCGCGGGCAGTCGGCGCCCACGCAGTTGCGGAACTCCGCGGGCGTGAAGCTGGCCGACGGGCTCTATGTGCTGGCTACCCTGGTGGACACCAGCGGCTACGCGACCGGCGTGGCGGAGAAGTACCAGGCCTACTTCATCGCCGAGGTTCCCCTCAAGGTGGGCGGAGAGAACCTGGCGGCGGGCGTCTATGGCGCGGGCTTCATTGGGGACAACAAGTTTGTGGTGACCGACGTGGGCGGGCATGACGTGCTGACGGTGAACGCTGGTGAGGATGCGGGACTCAAGCGGCCCGTGCCGCTGCAGATTGTGGTCGACCCGGCCGGTGGCTTCCGGCTCTACACCGGGCGCAAGTATGTGATCTTCAGCCGGTAGTTTTTTCAGTGGTCAGTGATCAGTGGTCAGTGGTCAGTTGTCAGTGGCAGGAATCCCAGGTCTCCCGCCCGGCTGGCGGGCTCTGGGCGCCCGGCACCCGGGGACGTAGGCTATGCGCCATACTTGACAATATTTAACATTGGATTATATTGACAAGTATGCGCACTGCCAAGACCATCTCGATTACGCTTCCGCCCGATCTGCTCCTGAAGGCGCAGAAGACTGCCGTGCGCGAAGACCGGACGATCAGTGAACTCTTCCGGGAGGCGTTGCGCCGGTACATCACGGCCGATCCGGAGTGGGATGCGTTGCTGCGCCGTACACAGGCCACCGGCAACGCGCTGGGCATCGCCACAGAGGCGGATGTGGAGCGCATGTCGGATGAGTTCCGGCAGGAGCGGCTCCAATCCGCAGCCCACTAATGCGCGTCGTTGCGGACACGAATGTTTTCATCTCCGCTCTGATGTTCGGGGGATTGCCAGGGAGATTTCTCGATCTTGCGCTGCGCCGAAGATTCACGCTGGTTACTTCAAAGGCGCTTCTGGATGAGCTTGACGAGAAACTGCGCGGCAAATTCGCTGTTTCAGAACGTGATGCGCTGGCGATTCGAGAAAAACTCGAAGCCTACGCGAACGTAATCGAACCGGATTTTGAACTGAATGCGGTTCCCGACGACCCGGACGACAATCGCGTTCTGGAGTGCGCCCTCACGGGCAAAGCCGATTTTATCGTCAGCGGAGACAGGCATCTGCTGCGGATTGGCAGCTATGCGGGGATTGCGATTGTCACGGTGCGGCAGTTCGTTGAAACTGCCGGCTTCCAAAGAGCGGAGTTCTAAACACCGCATCGGGTTCGTGGTTTCCCGGGTCCCAAAGGCGGGACCTGGGGCACCCTCATGTTGTGGTGCGTTGAGCCCTTTGGGAACTGGGCCGCCCGCCGAGTGCGTGCTTCGATGCGCCCCTACGGGGCGCAACTGCTTGACGGGCGAGCTTTCCCAGCATTTCGCTTCGCTTCATGCTGCCACCCCAGCACGCAAAGACCGCGTGCCGGGGACCCCGGCCTGGGCTACTCTCGTTCACTCCCTACGGGAGTGGCGGGCTGCTCCAGCGGGGAGGATTGCGGTCGAGGTTTGTGGTATCCCAGGTCCGAAAATCCGGACCTGGGGCACCCGGCCGCCCGGCTATTTCGCCTTGAGGAGGGCCTCCCAAAACGGGCTGTGGGCGGATTCGGACACGGGTACCGTTCCGAATGCGGAACCTTTCTCAGGCTGATTCCGGAAGAAATCATAGAATCCGCCCGAGGGCACCGGCACTGTAGATTGAGCCATCAGTGCGATTATATTCCCAAAGGAATTTTCTTCCACCTCGCGGCAGCCGTAGGTCAGGATCTGATCACCTCCAGAGACCACGATCTCAGCACGCATATCGACCCTAAGAGCCGCCCCTATGGCTGCCAGCAGCGCCGCGCGTGGGGTCGCATAGGCATCAGTGGCGTAACTTGCGTTGGGCATATGGACCTTTTTCCCAGTGCTTGAGTCAACCGCGGTGCGGCTGAAGGAAGCAGCCTCCATCAGTTCGTGCAAGAGTGAGTACTCATTATCGTGGATTTCTACTCGGGCCGTGCAGCGCATTGGGAAACCTCCTTCTCCTTATCTTCCCCCCGTTTCGCCAATCCGTCAATGGATTTCTGGGCCTGAAAGCCAAAATCTTCTGTCCCAGGTCACAAAGGCGGGGCCCCGGGCGCACTAATTGTTTGTTTGATTGACTCAATTGGGACGCGGGCCGTCCGCTGAATCTTCTAGGTGTCTAGACCGCGCTTAATGACATCTCGAAAAACTGTAGCCGTTGCGTCGAGGACGGCGCAAACCTCGGTTGGATCATCGTCTGCAGCATTGAGCAGTGCTTCCATGCAGGGCCTCAACGCACTGTCTATGCGATCAGCAACTTGGGTAGAGAGAGGGATATCGTCCCAGGCGTCAGCCACCCATCGAGATAACGACGCTAAGACCAAGAAAACTGCAGGATGTGCCGACGCGTCCGATTGGAGTACAGAGAGTGAAAGGTTCGTGATCTCCCGGAGATTATCTAATGCTAGACCCCGGCCGATAGCAGTTCGGATTTGATCGTGTTCTCTTGGCATCGCTCAATCTCGGATCTGAAATCCTCTAGTGTGAAAAGTGGAATATACCGATCCACTCGTGCTCTCAGTTTATCGCCACCACCTTCGAGGCGATCGACGAGAGTGATAACAGCCAAGATGTTGCATCCCCTTTCCATTGCGGCGTCGATGGCTTTCAACACTGATCCGCCGCCTGTCACAACATCGTCAACTATCACTACACTCGAACCACGCTCCGGAGCATTCTCGACTAAGTTCCTGGTGCCGTGTTTTTTCGGTTCTTGACGGACGTAAAAGCCGTCCAAATGAAGTCCGCACTCACGCGCCCGCATGATCACCGAACTGACAATGGGGTCGGCACCGTGAGTCAATCCGCCAATCGCTTTCGGCCACTCCGGGAGTTCTTCCCGGATTACACGCAACACCGCATCTCCGACTAACCATGCACCTTCCGAGTTGAGCGTGGTCCTTTTGCAGTCAAAATAGTGATCCGATTGGCTCCCGTTGCTGAGCGTGATTGGACCCAGAACGAGGCTGCGCTGCGTGAGCAGTGATTTAAGAGCGGCTCTCGTGTCAGTTTGCATCACGTGTTGATGGTAGCACTCCTTCGCACGCTCGTCCGCGCGTTCGTTGCTGAGGAAAATATCGCACATGTGTGGAAAAATAGCCAGTGACTTGGCTGATTCCCCCAGCCAAATTCCTCTCGTTTGACTGAACTGATGATAGCAGATTCCTGCGTTATGTCGGCGACAGCTTCTGGTGCTGGGTCGCCTTCAAGTGGCCCAATCCCCGCTTTGGCCCGGAGGATATTCTTCAGGGAGACTCCCTTCCCAGATCTGGATTTCCAGCCCTTGGACTCCTATGCTGAATTGGGGTTGGTTCATGCCTTGGCAAGCACGCCGCCGGTGAGGCGCTCTTTGAGGAGTTCGTGGCCGTGGGCGAGGAACTCTTCCAGCGGGAGTTTGCCGGAGTCGACTTCGGCGAGGATGTCGCGCTGGGAGGCGTACTCCTTGTTGACGATGCCAGCTTTCGATTGCAACATGCGCCAGGCCTTGCGGCGCTCGACGCAGAACATGACTAACTGGCGGCTGATGGCGCGGTACTCGGTTTTGCCGTTCTCCTCGAAGGTGATGTAGACGCCGAAGTCGGGGATGAAGGCGCGGTGGGCGGGGTCGAGATAGCGGCGGTAGACCACGTCCTGCTGGGTGATGCGGACCAGCATGTTATCGAGCGGAATGAGCTTGGCCGCCGCTTCGGGCTTGATCTTTTTCAGGTGGTTGCGGAAGCGGGCTTCGGTGGTGCACCAGTGGGCGACGGTGTAGCGCTGGGTTTCGCCGGTGACCTTGGATTTGGTCTCGTACCAATCCAAATCAATCGACGGGTTGCCCTTGAGGTCGAGAGCCTCCTGATAGGTTTCGCCGAGGCGGGGGTTGAAGACGAACTCCGGCGCGCCGCGCGAGTCGCGTACTCTCTGGGCCTGGATGAGGGCCATATCGTCGGCCACGCCGTGCTCCGGCTGGCAGGTGGTGAAGGCCTGGATGAACATGGTGCCGCGGTACTCGAGGCCGTCGAGGATGGCGCGGTAGAGCTTGGGGGCGTTGGCCATGGAGACCTGGGCAATGAAGGGCGAACCGTGGCCGGCGAGGAAGGTTTCGGCCACGGTCTTCTTCTCAGTGTTCTTGCCCTGCGTGGCGGCGCCGAAGACGTTCATGTCGTTGCCGCCGAGCATGGGGGTGGAGTCGGAGTTCTGGCCGCCGGTGTTGGAGTAGACCTGGGTGTCGAGCATGAGGACCTTGACGTTGGGCCGGTTCTGCAGGATGACCTTGGACATATTCTGGTAGCCGATGTCGCCCATGCCGCCGTCGCCGCCGACCGCCCAGACCTTGGGCAGCTCGACGATCTCACGGTCGGTCATCAGCGCGTCAGTGAAGTGGCTGAGGTGGTAATACTCCTCGGCGTCGATGACGTCCGAGCTGCCGCCATCGGAGGAAGCTCCGTCTGCCGAGGCTCCGGCGTCTCGCGTGAGCAGGATGTCGGCCAACCGCTCGGGAATGACGGAGCGGCGGGCGTGATCGACGATGAAGCTCTCGCCCATGAGCCAGCCCACGGTGACGCCGTCCTGGAAGAGCGAGTTCATCCAGGGGTAGGGGTGGGGGTTGTTGGGCGCGGTGGAACCATAGACGGTGTTGCAGCCGGTGTGGGCGGCCATGGCCATGACGGACATGCCGTTGGCGAGGCGGCCATCGACGGCTTGCAGGTTCTTGTGGTTGAAGGCCTCGGTGAGCAGGACGGCGGCGATGGCCTCGACCAACTGGGCGTCGGTGAGGAGGCCGTTGGCAGCTTCATAGGCGGCGATGCGCGCGAGGGTGTCCGGCTCGTCCTCGCCGCCGAGGCCGAGGACCAGGTGGGCGATGGCCTGGCGGAGCAGTGCGTACTCAGCGGGGCTGGTTGTCTGCAGCTTAGCGAGGCGGGCCACGCCGACCTTTTCAAGCTCGCCGGCCTTGGCCAGGAAGCGGTCGCTCTTGGCGTGGTAGACGGGGCGCATGTAGGCCTCAGTGACGGCGGCGATGGAGCGCAGCACGCTCTTTTCTCCGCAGCCGGCGCAGGCGCCGTCGCCGGAGACGAGGGCGTCGTAGTTGGTGCGCACCATGAGCATGTTGCGCAGCGTGGCGGTCTTCGAGTCCGCCGGATTGGCGGCGTTGAAGAGGCCGAGGTACTTCTGAGCGGTGTCGGGCAGCAGGTCAAGGAAGCGGGCGCCGCTGGTGTGCTCGGCGTTGACTTCTTCGGTTTCGGCGACCATGCGGAGGGCATTGTGGTCGCCGCAGGCGGTGACGCAGGCCGCGCAGCCTTTGCACAGATCGCTCACAAAGATGGAGAAGATGCCGCCTGAACCGGGCGACTTGCGCTCCGGCGAGCTGAAGATGGCGTTCACCTTCTGGTAGGCCATGGGGACTTTGGCGATGATGTCGAAAAACTGCTGCTTGGATGCGGCGGAGAAGCCGTCGATGGATTCGGTGACTTCGCGAAGGATGGTGGGCAGCGGCGTGCCTGTTTTTATCTCGGCCAACATGCGCTGACGGGCGAGCTTCTCAATTTCGGGAAGCGTGCTCAGCAGCTTGGTGCGGTCTTCGGGGTCGGCGATGTAGTAGGAGACGGCGGTGCTCAGCAACGTACTCAGGTCCTGCGAGCAGTTGGGCAGGGCGGTATCCGGGCAGGCGGAGATGCACTCCATGCACTGGGTGCAGTTCTCGGCGATGAAGAGCGGAGTCTCGCGGCGGGCGACGTACTTTGAGGCCGTGTCTCCGGTGGCGGCGGCGATAACGCCCATTGCCGACAGCGGCGTGGCCGGCTGGTTGTAGCCGTAGGTGGAGCGGAACTGCGCGTCGAAGTTGGCGACGCTGGCGACCGGCGTGCGCGTCGCCTGGCCGGCAGGCAGCGGTGTGGAGCGGCAGCCTGTGCCGCAAGAGCCGCCGGCGGTGGCGAGTTCAAGAATGGGAAGGAGAGCCTGGCCGCGCAGGCTGGAGCGGTCGGCCGCGGAGAGCACGCCGATCTTGATTTCTTTTACCTGCTCGAAGCCCTGGAGCATGACCTCCATGTTGGATTGGACGACGGCATCGCCCAGCTTGCCGAACTTGCTCACATACTGTTTGTGGACGACCGCGCGATATTGCTCCTGGGTGATGCCGAAGTCGCGGAGCATGGAGCTGACGGCGAAGAAGGCTCCGAGGAAGGCGTTGCCCTGCATGCGCAGTTGCAGATCGCCGCGGTCGGTGGCTTTCTTGGCGATGGCAAAACCGGGCAGCGTGAAGACGCGAATGTTTTTATCGATGATCTGTTTGCGCGCCCAGAGCGGCAACTGTTCCCAGGCATGTTCGCCTTCCTGATCGGACTCCCAGACCAGGCTGCCGCCTTCGGCCATGCCGTCCAGTGGGTTGCAATGGGTAAAGGCCTTGGGGTCGCAGCAGAGCACGACGGTTACGTGGCGCAGGTCGCAGTTGACGCGGATGCGGTCCTTGGCGGCGACCATGAAGTAGCTGGTGGGCGCGCCCTTTTTCTCGGAGCCGTATTTGGGATTGGCGCTGACATGGATGACTTCCCTGGGATTGCCGAGTTCGTCGCGCTCCCCGTCCCGTTCAAAGATCAGGTCGTTGAGGTCGCCCAGGATGGCGCCGAGGTTTTTGCCGGTGGTGATTGCGCCCCAGCCGCCGATGGAGTGGAAGCGGACGGCGACCGCGCCTTCGGGAAGCAGGGATGGGGTTTCATCGCCGATGACCGAGTAGGGGTGGTCGATGCCGAGGACGATAAAAGATACTCCATCCGATGCGCGCTTGCCGTCTTTGCGGGCGCGGTTGGCGGCGGCGAACTCATAGGCTCCGATAATGTGCTCGGGGCGAAAGTCGCGCGAGCCGAGGCCGTAGGTGCCGGAAAAGATCTTGGGCACTTCATTCAGGTGCAGGGCGGGCAGGCCCGCGGAGGCCGGACGGTTTTCAGAGTGAATAGCCTTCGACAGGGCGGTGCGAATGTCGCGGCCGAGCGGATTGTCGCCGGCCAGGGCCTCGTCGGTGCGCTCCAGAATGATGACGTTCTTCTTGCCCTTGAGCGCGGCCACGATGGCGGCCTCGGGAAAGGGACGAATCACGTTGACGTGAATGGAGCCGACGCTCGCGCCGCGGGTCTGGCGCAGGTAATCCACCGCGGCCTCGATGTTCTCTGCGGCCGAGCCGAGGGAGACGAAGACCGTTTCGGCGTCTTCTGTTTTGTACTTGCTGATGAGGCCGTAGTGGCGGCCGGTGAGTTCGCCGAAATCCTTGTAGGCTGCCTCAAGAAAATCGAGAATCGGCTCGGCAAAGTTGTTGCGCCGGGCCACAATGCCCTGCATGTAGTGTTCCTGATTCTGTACCGGGCCGAGCAGGACGGGGTTGGCCAGGTCCATCATCTTTGGGACGCGGCGGCGGGTGGGGCCAAAGAGAACGCGCTGAGCCTCGGTGGGGCAGTCGATGATGTCGTCGGGCGAGCCGAGGTATTCGCGGATCAACTCCGACTCGTGCTTGTAGAAGGTGCGCTCGAGGTGCGTAGTGAGGAAGCCGTCCATGATGTTCATACCGGGGGTGAGCGAGAGCTCGGTGACGCGGCGGAGAATGAGCGCCTGGTCGGCGGCCTGCTGCGCGTCCTTGCCGAAGAGCATGATCCAGCCCGTGTCGAGCGCGCCGTAGATATCGTCGTGGCCGCAGTGCACGTTGAGGGCGTGCTTGGTGAGCGCGCGCGCGCCGACTTCGAGGACCATCGTGGAGGCCTTGCCCGGCGCGTGATAGTACTGCTCGACGCCGTATACCACGCCCTGGCCGGAGGTGAAGTTGACCACGCGCTTGCCGCAGACCGAGTGGGCAATTGCGCCGCCCTGAGCCGCGTGCTCGCCTTCGGTCTCAATGGCGATGGTATTGTGCCCGAAAACGTTCATGTGTCCTTCGGCATAGGCCTGCTGGAAGAGCTCGCCACCCTCCGTGGAAGGAGTGATCGGATAAAACACGCCGGCGTCGGCGATCCGCGTCTCGGTGTGGTAGGAGACAAGCTGATTTCCGTTAGCGGTGACCCGAATGCCGGGATAGCGAGCAGCAACTGTCATGAATCTCCCTCTGGTAAGTTCATCGTTTCAGGTCAAGGTCTTTGGCGCGCGGTGGGAGGCCGGCTCGACGGACGGGCTTCGGGCTGGCTAACCTCCAAGAAAAGCCGCACAGCGGTCCCGTAACCCGCTGGGGAAAGCGGCCTATCTATCAGTATGCGCCTTGAGAGGGGAGACCGTGTCCCATGTTGTGAGATGTGCGTCTTTCCTCTCCGAATGGGTTGTTTCGGCTCCTTCCAGGACCAGAACAGGCCAATGTGCAACGGCATTTGCGATGCTGGCTGTCTATTTGATGCGCCGCATTCCTGTACGATTCCTTCGCCGGGCTGCCGGGTGGAAGACGGCAGCGCTGGGGTTCGAGCGGCAGGCGGGGATTTCCATCGCGCCAAGCCTTGCCCGAGCGCAATCTCAGAGGTGCCGGGAGGGATGCGGATGGATTACCATGCAGCGGAGGATTTCTCCGCGATGAATTCCGCATTGAAGTTGCGTTTTGTTCGTTTTGCCTGCCTGGCTGGGTTGGCCGGCGCAGTGCTGCTTGCCGGGCAGGAGAGAATGGAGGCGCAGAGCGCCGCCGATGCAGCAAAGATTGCCGCCACTCTGCCTGCCGAGTCTCGCGCCGTGATCGAGCGGCTTTCCAGCCTGCGCGAGTTGCCCGATGGCGCCTGGAAGCTCCATGCCGGCGATCTGGCGCATGGGGAAGCTGTGAATCTGGACGAGTCCGGCTGGCAGTCCCTCGCCAAAGGCTTGGCCCCCAAGGAGGCTGTCTGGTTTCGGCAGACCTATCAAATTCCGGCCACGCTGAACGGCTACGACCTGACGGGGGCGCGCATCTGGTTCCAGTTTCACGCCTGGGCCAACGGGCCGATGCCGGAGATTCTCTACTTCAATGGCCGCCGCGTGGCCATGGGCGACGATCTAGAGCCGATCGTTCTGTTCGACAATGCCCGGCCCGGCGACCGGGTGACGGTGGCCGTCAAGCTGCTGCACACGGTGGACGACAAGCACGCGCAGGGCGCGACCTTGAAGATTGACTTTCCCGAAGGCCGCCCCAATCCGGAGGATTTGCGCGAGGAGTTTTTGTCGGCGGCGCTGCTGGTTCCAGCGCTGGCGCCGGGCGATGCAAGCAAGCTGGCCACGCTTTCGGAGGCCATCCGCGCGGTAGACCTGGCCGCTCTCGACGCACACGATCAGGCGAAGTTCGACGCAAGCCTGAAGGCGGCGCATGCAAAGCTCGATGCCCTCAAGCCGCTCTTGCAGCAGGCCACGCTGCACCTGACCGGCAACTCGCACATCGACGCGGCTTGGCTGTGGCCGTGGACAGAGACGGTGGACGTGGTGAAGCGGACCTTCGGGACCGCGCTGCAACTGATGTACGAGTATCCGGATTACACCTACACGCAATCGGCGGCGGCTTACAACGAGTGGATGGCCGACAAGTATCCCGAGATGAACGCCGAGATTGCCCGGCGCATCAAGGAAGGGCGCTGGGAGATTGTGGGCGGAATGTGGGTGGAGCCGGACCTGAATATGCCCGACGGCGAGTCGCTGGTGCGCCAGTTGCTGGTAGGCAAGCGCTGGTTCAAGCAGCAGTACGGCGTGGACACGAGGATCGGCTGGAATCCGGATTCGTTTGGCTACACGTGGCAGTTGCCGCAGATCTACAAGAAGAGCGGCGTGGATTATTTTGTGACGCAGAAGATGGCCTGGTGCGACACCAACCAGTTGCCCTTCAAGTTTTTCTGGTGGGAGTCGCCGGATGGCTCGAAGGTGCTGACTTACTTCCCGCACGACTACGCCAACGACAACCTGAACCTGGTGCGTCTGGCGCGCGATTTCACCATCGCGCAAAAGCAGGCTACGGGACTGCCGGGCATCATGGACCTCTACGGCATCGGCGATCACGGCGGCGGACCGACGAGGGCGATTCTGGACGAGGGCTTCCATTGGGAGCAGCCGGGGCACGCGACGCCCAAAATCGAATTCGGCACGGCGCAGAGTTATTTCTCGTTGCTCGAATATCAGATTGCACCCAACAGCCCGGAATGGAACTACCAGTCGATTGCCAAGGGCTACACGCCGCCGCCATTGGTGCCGGGAAAGGTGAACATTCCCACCTGGAAGAGCGAGCTGTACTTCGAGTACCACCGCGGCGTGATGACCACCCAGGCCAACCACAAGCGCAATATGCGCGAGGCCGAGGTCGAGATGCTCAACGCTGAAAAGTGGGCATCACTCGCTTGGTTAAGTGGACGCGAGTATCCGGGGAAAGAACTCACCGAAGATTGGAAGAAGGTGCTCTTCAACCAGTTTCACGATTTAGCCGCAGGCTCCGGTATCGGCGCAATCTACAAGGACGCGCAGAAAGATTACGACGTCGTCCGCTGGTCAACGAATGAGATTGATGCGACGGCGCTGGAAGCGGTGGCGGAGAGGATTGACACGAGAGAAGAGGACAGAGACGCTGAAGGTCAATCAATTGTAATTTTCAATCCATTGGGGTGGTCGAGGTCCGGTGTAGTCATTGCGAGAATGAAACATTTGGGCACGAGCGATAAGGTTGCGGCGCTATTGGATGGAGAGGGCGAAGTGACAATCGCGAATATCCTGTCGCTCGACCCGAAAAGCAGAATGGCAGAGGTGCAGATTCCGGTCAAGGACGTACCTGCGATGGGCTACAAGGTACTCAGTGTTCCATCTCCGAAGATTGGCAAGAATGGGAAGGGCCATGATGCCGGGACGGGCCAAGGCTTGGTCCTCGAAAACAATCTTACGATCAAGGAAACTGGGGATCCAAAGTACGACGCTGAGAGCATTGACAACCATCTGATTCGATTCGAAGTGGACTCTAAGACCGGATGCATAAGCAGTTTGCGCGATGATAGGACAAATTTTGAGCTACTTGCGCCGGGAGCGTGTGGCAACGAGCTTCAAGCCTTCAAAGATACACCGAAGGACTACGATGCCTGGAACATCGATCCGGGGACACTCGATCAGGAGCCAACTCGGATCAACCAAGCGGATTCTGTTGAATGGGTGAATTCGCCCGGAGAACACGAAGCCATCCGTGTAACTCGCCACTGGAAAAATTCAAAGTTTGTGCAGACTATTAGCCTAGAGGAAGGTTCTGACCAAATCGACATCGACAACGAGATCGACTGGCATGAGTCGCATGTTCTGCTGAAAGCGGCCTTCCCGCTGGCGGCTTCAGGGCCGTTTGCGACGTACGAGATTCCCTACGGAACCATTGACCGGGCGACCACGCGCAACAACAGTTGGGAGCAGGCGCAGTTTGAGGTTGCAGCGATGCGCTGGGCCGACCTCGGCGGTATCGGGTCCGACGGCAAGCAGCACGGCCTGAGCATTCTGAACCAGAGCAAGTACGGCTATGACGCCGTGGGCAACACGCTGCGGCTGACGCTGCTGCGCTCGCCCAAATGGCCCGACGCCGAGGCCGACATGGGCCATCACCACTTCCACTACGCGCTCTATCCGCACGCGGGAACATGGAAGGACGCGCTGACCGTGCGCCACGGCTACGAGTACAACTACCCGCTGATGGCGGTGGTGACCACGGCGCACCCCGGCTCGCTGCCCGCCGAGCACTCCTTTGCTTCCGTCTCGCCGGAGAATGTGGTGCTGACCGCGGTCAAGAAGGCTGAAGACCAGAACGGCCTCGGCGTGAATGGATTGATTTTGCGCATCTACGAGTGGGCGGGCAAGGAAACAACAGCCGAGTTCCATGTCCCGCCGAGCGCAACGGGAGCCACTGTGACCAACCTGATGGAGACGCCGGAGGGAAGCCCGCTGGCGGTAACCGGCGACGTGGTCAAGGTCCGGATCCGCCCCTACGAGATTCTGACCATCCGGGTGGATTACCCCAACGGCGGGCCGAAACGGTAGGGGGGGAATCGAGGAGGTTATGGATCCGGCGCGAAACGATTGCGTGCTATCCCACCCTTCCCGCAAAGAACGCGGAAAGGATGGGGCACGGAGCATTTGTGGGGTACCCGGCACGGAGCATTTGTGGGGCACCCAGATTTTCGGAACCTTTCACTCGATGCCGGCGTATAACAGGCAAGAGGGCGATTGCCATGATGCGAAAAGCAGCAACTTTGGCGGCGGGCCTGGCGTTGGCGGCCGGAATGACAGGATGCATGATTCATACCGAAAAGGGCGCCAACGGCGAGGACAAGAACGTCCAGGTGGATACACCCTTTGGCGGTATCCACGTGAATAC
>CABDXY010000222.1_pt1 | contig 13846 bp, 10 predicted proteins | sample 3131871 | NCBI WGS metagenome assembly CABDXY01 (sample SAMEA5534336, study PRJEB31848) | metagenome | biome: tundra; feature: field; material: soil | place: USA | collected 2013-05 | depth 0.15 m
GACCCCTGATCCCCGCCCACCGCCGCGGCAAAGACAGAAGCCAGCCTTCAATCGGCAATATGTACACAAAATATGTACATATTGGCCGCAAAATGCGCGCAAAAAGGGCGCAAAAAGGGGCCAAATACGACCGATTTTGCCTATTTTTCGCGCTTTTGGTCCGTTTCTAGCCGGACCTTTTCGTTTTTTTGTAGTCCTGGAACGCGACTTTTTCGCATATTGCTATGCAAACCTGCTGTTTGGGGCCTTGCAGGTCAACAAGTGTGTGGGCTTGCAGGCAGACATTTCAACTTCCACCCGACCCTAACCACTAACCACTGACCACTAACCACTGATCCCTGTTCCCTGCCGGGGTCCCTAGCGACTGGTCCTCGTCGCTGGGGTGGCTGCTCTCAGCCTTTTGCCAACATCTGCCGGATCCCCCTCAGCGCCTGCCGTGTCCGCTCTTCGTTCTCGATCAGCGAGAACCGCACGTGCCCGTCCCCATAGTCCCCAAACCCTATCCCCGGTGAAACAGCCACTTTAGCCTCGCTCAGCAGCAGCTTGGAGAACTCCACCGACCCCAGCTTCCGGTACTGCTCGGGAATCTGCGCCCACACGAACATCGTGGCCTTCGGCAGCGCCACCGGCCATCCCGCCTTGTTCAGTCCCTCCACCAGCACGTCGCGCCGTTTGCGATAGTTCTCGCAGATCTCGCGGACGCACTCCTGCGGCCCCTCAAGCGCCTGAATCGAAGCCACCTGGATGGGCGTGAAGGTGCCGTAGTCGTAGTAACTCTTCAGGCGGGCGAGGGCATTGACAAGGACCGGGTTGCCGACCATGAAGCCCACCCGCCAGCCGGGCATATTGTAGCTCTTTGACAGGGTAAAGAACTCGACCGCAACCTCTTTCGCTCCAGGCACTTCCAGCACGCTCGGCGGCTTGTAGCCGTCGAAGGCGATGTCCGCGTAGGCCAGGTCCTGGATGAGGTGGAAGCCGTACTCCTTGGCCAGCTCCACCAGCCGCGCCAGAAACGGCAGCTCCACGCACTGCGTGGTGGGGTTGGACGGGAAATTGACGATCAGCGCCTTGGGCCGCGGCACCATCCGCGGAATCAGGTCCTCGAGCTGCGCCAGAAACTGCTCCCGGTCGTGGATGGGCACGCTCACCACATGGGCCCCAGCGATTACCGGCCCATAAATATGAATGGGATAGCTCGGATTGGGCACCAGCACCGTGTCCCGCGAGTCCAGAATGGCCAGACAGAGGTGGGCGATGCCCTCCTTGGAGCCGATGGTCACGATGGCCTCGGTGTCGGAATCCAGATCGACGTCGTAGCGGGTCTTGTACCAGTTGCAAATGGCCTTGCGCAGGCGCGGGATGCCGCGGGAGGCCGAATAACGATGGGTCGCCGGCTTGAGCGCCGCCTCGACCAACTTGTCCACGATGTGCTTGGGGGTGGCCCCGTCGGGGTTGCCCATGCCGAAGTCGATGATGTCTTCGCCGCGGCGGCGGGCGGAGACCTTCATCTCGCCGGTGATGTTGAATACGTAAGGCGGGAGGCGCTGAATGCGGCTGAACTCTTCCATCTAACAAGTTTAAGGCAAAGGGGGCGGGCGAGGGTTCGTGAGCCTGGAATTTGAGGTTTTGTATGCTCCAAAGCGGTTCTTTTTATACAGATTACCTGCCCCGAGGTGGGAGAATGGTTGCAGGAGCGGCCTGCCGCACCGAGCATGGCCGCACTTGTTTCCGCGCTGGGGAAACACGGCCTGAACTTCCCAATTCTGCTCGCGCGGTCGCTCCTCCTTTTGCGAGGTGGCCGATGAACGCCCTCTTGATCTATCCAGAGTTTCCCGACACGTACTGGAGCTTCAAACATGCGCTCAAGTTCCTGGGCAAGCGCGCCGCGCAGCCTCCGCTGGGGCTGATGACGGTGGCCGCGCTGCTGCCGGGCGAGTGGAAAAAGCGGCTGGTGGACACCAACGTCGAGCGGCTGCGCGACCGCGACTTGGCCTGGGCAGACGTAGTGCTGATAAGCGCGATGCACATCCAGCGCGAGTCGCTGGCGGCCATTGTGGAGCGGTGCCGGGCGCGCGGGTTGCGGACGGTGGTGGGCGGGCCGATCGCCAGCAGCCTTTCGCCAGCCGACCTCAAGGCGGACCACGTGGTCGTCGGCGAGGCCGAGGCGCTGATTGCCGGACTGGCGCGGGACTTGGAGCAGGGGACGGCGAAGGCCGTGTATCAGGCCGCCGAGAGGCCGGCGATGGAGACCAGCCCGCTGCCCGACCTGAGTCTGATCAAGATGCGCCGCTACTCGACCATGGCCGTGCAATACTCGCGCGGCTGCCCCTTCAACTGCGAGTTCTGCGACATCATCGAGATCTACGGCCGGCGCCCGCGCACCAAGGCCGTGGCGCAGGTGCTGGCGGAGTTGGACCAGTTGCGCGCGGCCGGCTGGCGCGAGGCGGTTTTTATCGTCGATGATAACTTTATAGGCAACAAGGCGCGCGCCAAAGAGCTATGCGTGGCGCTGGCCGAGTGGCGCAGCCAATACAAAACCAGCTTCGACTTCAATACCGAGGCTTCACTGAACCTGGCCGACGATCCGGAGCTGATGCAACTGATGAAAGACGCCGGCTTCGTCTCGGTCTTCCTGGGCATCGAGACCCCCGATGAATCGGGCCTCATCGCCAGCAACAAGCTGCAGAACACGCGGCGCAGCCTGCTGGACAGCGTGGCCACTATCCAGAGCTATGGGATGCAGGTGATGGGCGGCTTCATCCTGGGCTTCGACACCGATCGCGACGATATCTTCGACCGCATGGTGGAGTTTATCCAGAAGAGCGGCATTCCCATTGCCATGGTCGGCCTGCTGCAGGCCATGCCCGGAACGCAGCTCTTCCGGCGGCTGCGGCGGGAGGGCCGGATTCTGGACGCGGGCGGGGGCGACAACACCGGCGACAAGCTGAACTTTCTTCCCAACATGGATGCGGCGCGGCTGGTGGAGGGTTACCGTTCGGTGCTGAAGAGGATCTACTCCAGCGCGGCTTATTATGAGCGCGTCAAGCTCTACCTGAGCCGCACGCAGCCGAAGCCTGGGAAGCGGGCGGCGGGAGAGCGGTCGTCGAGGCAGCAGTGGTTGACGCGCGCCAATGCGCGGGCCTTCGTCACCTCGATCGTCCGCCAGGGAGTCTTTGGCCGGCAGCGCTGGAGTTATTGGAAGTTTCTGCTGACCGTAGCCACACGCTATCGCCATTGCGTGGGCACGGCCATGACGCTGGCGGTGATGGGCTATCACTTCCAGGTGATGACCGACAAGCTCTCCAGGGCTGTGCATCCGCCGATGCTGCCGGGCGCAATGGAAAAGGCACTGGCGGAGAAGGCCGGCGGCGAGTAAAGGATAGCCATCGCCGGAAATACCGCAGCCGGTCTGCCCCCAGGCCCACGAATTTATACTGAAAGACGGCATGAGCACCTTCTTACCCGTAGACGAACAGATGGACCTGCTTCAGAAGGGCGCGGCGGAGATCATCCGCATCAGCGACCTCCGCGAGCGCCTCGAGGAAAGCCGCAAGACCGGACGCCCCCTGCGCGTGAAGGCCGGCTTCGACCCCACCGCCCCCGACCTGCACCTGGGCCACACGGTGCTGATGCGCAAGCTGAGGCACTTTCAGCAGTTGGGCCACCAGGTCATCTTCCTGGTGGGCGACTTTACGTCGCTGATCGGCGACCCCACCGGCCGCAACGTTACAAGGAAACCGCTCACACGCGAGCAGATTGACGAGAACGCCGAGACCTACAAGCAGCAGGTTTTCAAAATCCTCGACAAAAAAGCGACCGAGGTCCGCTACAACTCCGAGTGGCTGGGCAAACTGGGCTACGAGGGCACCATCCGGCTGACGGCGCATTTCACCGTCTCGCAGATGCTGGAGCGCGACGAGTTCCACAAGCGCTTTCAGGCCGAGCAGCCCATCAGCCTCCACGAATTGCTCTACCCGGTAATGCAGGGCTACGATTCGGTGGCGTTGGAGTGCGATGTGGAACTGGGCGGCACCGACCAGAAGTTCAACCTGCTGTGCGGGCGCGAGCTGCAGCGGCACTACGGGCAGAAGCCGCAGATCGTGCTGATGACGCCGATTCTCGAGGGCACAGACGGCGTGCAGAAGATGTCCAAATCGTTGAACAACGCCATCGGCATCGACGAGCCGCCCGCCGAGATGTACGGCAAGCTGATGAGCATCTCCGACGATTTGATGTGGAAGTACTGGGTGTTTTTGACCGACCTGCGCCAGAGCGAAGTGGACGCGATGCAGGCCGAGGTAGCCGCAGGCACGCTTCATCCGATGGAGGCCAAGAAGCGCCTGGCCCGCACCATCACCGCCGGCTTCCACGGCGAGGCCGCGGCCCAAAGTACAGACGAGAATTGGGCGCGGATGTTCCAGCAGAAGGAAACCGCCGAAGACCTCGAAGAAGTTTCAGTCGCTTTCGCCGATGTCACAAGACTGAACGGGGAGTTGCAGATTCCGAAACTGTTGGTGCGGATGGGGCTGGCCGCCAGCGGCACCGAAGCCAACCGCAAAATTGCCGAGAATGCAGTCAAGCTGTTTGGGGATGTGTCTGGCGTTATCCGGGTTCGGCTCACACAGACGCCCGGACGTGTGGTCGTCCGCCTCGGCAAACGAGCCAAGGTCGCAATCATTTCGTAACCGCCGCTGGAATCTCTTGGGCCATGCGCCTCAGCCGCCCAGCGCAAACTCCCGCGCCGACTCCAGCAGCTTAGCCACCGACTCCTTCGAGCACGACTCGGTGTAGATGCGCATCAGCGGCTCAGTGCCGCTGGCGCGCAACAGCAGCCAGGTCTCGGCGGCCTTCGGCTTGGTGGTTGCCTCGGGGTTGTCGAGGTAGAACTTGATGCCGTCCAGCGTCTCCTGGCAATAAATCGGCATTTCGGCGAAGACCGGGTCGCCCGGCTTGAGAGCGCGAGCCCGGGCAATGGCGCCGTTCTTGATCTCGTCGGAGATATGCAGATCGATGCGGCCGTACTGGTGCTCGCCATATTCGGCTTGCAAATCGGCTACCAACTGGCCCAGGGTCTTGCCTTCCTCGGCCATGACGTTGGCCAGCAGCAGCGCGTTGAGCAGGCCGTCGCGCTCCGGCAGGTGGCGTTGGAAGCCGATGCCGCCCGACTCCTCGCCGCCCATCAGGATCTCCTGCTCAAGCATGTGGTCGCAGACATACTTGAAGCCGATGCCGTGCTCGATCAGCTCGCGACCGTGCTTATGGCAGATGCGGTCGAGCATTTTGGTGGTGTTGAAGGCGCGGGTGACGGCGCCGGGCCAGCCCTTGCGCTTGAGCACCCAACTGAGCAGGACGCAGAAGATCTTGTGTGGGTCGACGAATTCGCCGTGCTCGTCGGTGGCGCCAATGCGGTCAGCATCACCATCGGTGCAGAAGCCGGCTTGGCAGCCGTTGGCGACCACCGCCTCGCCCAGGGCGCGGATGTGCGGCTCGATGGGCTCCGGGTTGATGCCGGGAAAGAGCGGATCGACGTTGCCGCGAATCTGCACGTGGGCGACGCCGATGCGGGTGAAGATGTCGGAGATGATCATTCCGCCCGCGCCGTACATCGAGTCGATGGCGAACTTCATGCCCGATTTGGCGATCAGGTCCAGGTCGGTAAAGCTCTCGATGGCCTTGAGATACGGGGGCAGGAAATCGACCTCCTCGATTGCGGCGGGCTGCGTGGGCCGCGCGACGGACTGGCCCAGGCGGGACTCGATCTCGGCGATGATGGAGGGCTTGCCGGATCCTCCGTACCACGCCTTGTACTTCACGCCATTCCACTGTGCGGGATTGTGCGAGGAGGTGATCATGATGCCGCCGGCCGCGCCCCGCTCGCGCACGGCGTAGCTGAGCGCCGGGGTGGGCGTGATGTCGTTGGCCAGCAGCACGGGAATGCCGGTCGAGGCCACCACTTCAGCGCAGACGCGCGCAAATGCTTTTGACCCGAAGCGCGTATCGTAGCCGATGGCGAGGCCCTTCGAGGCGTCTTCCTTTTCATGCACGTAGGCTGCGATGGCCTCGGCGGCGATGCGCACATTGGCAAAGGTGAAATTGTCGGCGATGAGGCCGCGCCAACCATCGGTACCGAACTTGATTGCAGGATGAGGCATCGCTGGGTTCCCGTTCTCCCTCGCAATGAGTGTAAACAATGCGAGGCAGCCGGCGTCTCAGGAACGGCGCGGTTCAACTCACATCCGCGGAGCGGACCAGACATTCCGAACGCGAGGTTCAGGTTCGCGGCAGTTTCAGATCAATTCGGTGTGGCCGGAAAGGCCCAGTTCCTTCACAATCTTTCCCACATCCTGGGAGTGATCGCGGTGGGCGATCAACAGAGCATCCTCGGTATCAATGATCACCAGATTCTCTACGCCTACCAGGGCCACAAACTTGCGCGGGCTGTAGATGTAGTTGTTGCCTGCGTCGATGGCCATGTGGCCCTCGGTTTCTGACACGTTTCCCTCACCATCCCCGCGCAGACGGGTCTCGAGCTGGTACTCGTAGAGCGAGGCCCAGGAACCCAGGTCGTTCCAACTGAACTCCGCCGGCAGGCAGTAGAGGTGGGAGAGGTGTTCGCCCTTGGCAGAGCGCGGCTCGAGCACCGCATAATCCACGGAAATGTTTTCACACTTGGGATAGAGGGAGTGAAATACCTCTTCAAACTCGGGTGTGCCGTAAGCGGCGGCAATGCCTTCCAGCAGCGGAGCGGTTTCCGGCAGATGCTCGCGCACGGCATTTGCCAGGGTGCGAGCCGACCACAAAAACATGCCCGAGTTCCAGTAGTAGTTGCCGGCGGCCACGAACTCCTCGGCCCGGTTCTGGTTGGGCTTCTCGGTAAAGCGGCGGACGTGCAGAGCGGAATCGTCCTTGGTATAGTCGCCGGTCTCGATATAGCCGTAGCCGGTCTCGGCGCGGGTAGGCTCAATGCCCAGCACCACCATGTTGTCGCCGGCCACAGCCACGGCAATGCCCTTCTGCAGCGCCTTGAGGAAACGCGGCTCGTCGGCGATCACATGGTCCGAGGGAAACACGCCCAGCACCGCCTCGGGGTTTTGCCTCTCGATCAGGAAGGCAGCCAGTCCGCAGGCCGGAGCCGTGTTGCGGGCCACGGGTTCCTGGATGATCTGGCCGGCCGGCAAGCCCGGCAACTGATCGGCGATCTCGTGGGCCAGATACTCGTTGGTGATGACCCACGTCTTGTCGAGTCCAGCCAGGGGCTTGAGCCGCTCCACCGTCTGCTGGATCATGGAGCGCTCGCCGTCGAGCGCCAAAACCTGCTTGGCGCGAGCGCGGCGGGAGCGGGGCCAGAAGCGGGTACCGCTGCCTCCGGCAAGAATCACAGGGCGAAAATCGATAGGCTTCGACATTGCTGAAACATCCTACCGGACAAACGCTACGTTTGCACAGTGGAGAATGAACCTTTTTTCGGAAGGCAACCGCGGCTGCGCGGCGCCGCCCTTGCAGGAGACGGCTTTCCCCATCCCACATTGCAAAACGGCGCGCGCGGCAACTTGAGTTGCAAGGCCCGGCTACGCTAGTTTGGCCAGGAATTCTCCGATGCGGCGGGTTCCCTCGTCGATGTTCTGCCTGGTCACCGGGTAGGAGATGCGGATGTGCTCTCCCGTTCCAAAGGCCTCGCCGGGCACCGTCACGACGTGGGCCTCGTGGAGCAGCCGGGTGGCCAGCTCTGTCGCGGTCTTGATGCCGCCCTTGCCCAGAAAGGCGCTGATGTTGGGGTAGACGTAGAAGGCGCCTTCGGGCTTGGTGCAGGTGACGCCGGGGATTTCGGCTAGTTTGGCCAGCATGTAGTCCCGCAGGCCGATGAACTCGGCGCGGAACTCGCTGACGCACTCCTGCGAGTTGGTCAGGGCGGCGATGGCGGCCTTTTGCACAAAGCTGGTGGCGTTCGACGTGGACTGCGACTGGAGCTTGCTGAGGTTGGCCACCACGGGTTTGGAGGCCAGGGCAAAGCCGGCCCGCCAGCCGGTCATGGCATAGGTCTTGGAGAGCGAACCGAGGATGACCAGATGCTCCTTGGCCCAGGTAAACGAGCCGCCGGAGACTGGTTTGCCGGCGAAGTTGAGATAGACGTAGCACTCGTCCAGAAGCAGAAAAATCCCGCGCTCGTGGGCCAGATGGACGATCCGCTCCAGGTCTTCCTGGGAGACGACCGAACCGGCCGGATTCGACGGCGAATTGAGAATGATGGCCTTGGTCTTCGGCGTGACGGCCTTCTCGATGGCGTCCGCCGTGATGCGGAAGTTCTCCGCCTCCTGGGTTTCGAGGTAGACCACCTTGCCGCCTGCGTACTGGATGATGTCCTTGAAGCTGACCCAGTAAGGGACGGGCAGGATCACCTCGTCGCCGTGCTCCACCAGCACCTGGATCGCGTTGAAGAGCGCCAGCTTGCCGCCGGTGGTGAAGATGGCCTCGTCCAGGCCGTAGTCCGAGCCGAAGTCGGTCGCGTGCCGCTCGACGATGGCCTTGCGCACATCGGGAATGCCGGGAACCACCGTATAGCGGCTGAAGTTGGCCTCGATGGCGGCGATGGCCGCGTCCTTGATGTGCCGGGGGGTGGGAAAATGCGGCTCACCGGCGCCGAAATCCACCAGATTTGCGCCCTGCGCGCGCAGCTTGGCGGCCTCCGCAGCCACGGCCATGGTTGCGGAGACCTCGATCCGGCCAATGCGGCCGGCAAAGACTTGAGAAGGAGTAGAGACTGTCATAGCAGTTCTATCTTTACAGATTTCCCGGGAATGACCAAACCTTGCCATATGGACAAAGCAGTTGCTGCTGGATAAACTTGCACTTTGCTTCCCAAATGCGAAAACGTGAGGACTCACTCCGACTTCATGACCTCTCAACTGTCGTTCACGGGATTTGTCTGGAAGAATCTTTGGCGCCGACGGCTGAGAACCCTGCTGACGCTTTGCGGAATAGGAATGGCGATCGGCGCATTTGTGGGCCTGGTGGGCTTTTCCCGCGCATTCGAACACGAATGGCTGCGCATTTACACCAGCAGCGGCACCGACATTGCCGTCATTCAGCAGACCTTTCTGAACACCTCGGTGGATGAGTCGGCGGCAGAAAAGGTCAAGGCGCTGCCTATGGTGGCGCAGGCCACGCCTATGATCTACAACGTGATGGACCTGACGCCCGAGGTCAATGCGCTGGCCTACGGCTGGAAGGCGGACTCGTACGAGTTCCAGTCACTGCAACTGCTTTCTGGACGGCCTTTCCGGGATGGTTCCGCTGAAGTGATGCTGGGCTACCTGTTGGCTGACAATCTGAACAAGAAGCCCGGCGACACGTTGGAGATTCAAGGCTCTTCGTTCACGGTGGTCGCGGTCTACCGCGGGGGCTCGGCACTGGAGGCGGGCGCGGTCATCCTGCCGCTTGACCAGCTACAGCAGCTCAGCAGCCTGCAGGGCAAGGTCTCCACGATTCATGTGCGGCTGCGGCCGGCGCCCCCCGGAGAAGCGCCGGATGAGTACCTGAAGCGAGCCTCAGCGCAGATCGAGGCGGCCCTGCCGGGGTTGCGCGCGGTTCCCGCGGTGGAGCGCGCCAGCAACAATCAGTTTGTCCGGCTGGCGCACGCTTCTGCCTGGGGCACCTCTTCGATCGCCTTGCTGATCGGCATCCTGGGAATCGCCAACACCATGGCCATGTCGGTCTTCGAACGGACCCGCGAGATAGGCATCTTGCGCGCACTGGGCTGGAAGCGATGGCAGGTGCTGGTTCTCATCCAGCTTGAGGCGGTTGTGCTGGGCTTGGGCGGCGGTTTTCTTGGCATCGGCGTTGGATGGGGCGCCCTCCGCCTGCTGTCTGCGCTGCCGCAAACCGCGAGCATCGTCTCGGCATCTTTCTCGTTGCCGCTGATGATCGAGGCGCTGGGCGTCGCCCTTCTGGCCGGGCTGATCGCTGGCGCGCTCCCGGCGTGGCGCGGCGCGCGGCTTTCTCCGGTGGAAGCGCTGCGGCATGACTAGCCCTGCTCTTGAAGTGCGCAGCCAGCATAAGAACTACTGATCCGGCGCGATTGGATTGCGACAACCCAACCGAAGTGAAAATGCAGGTCCTTCGACTTCCCCTTCGCTTGGCTTAGGGTCCGCTCAGGATGACAGCTTTGTTGGGATGCAAACGTCTCAAGCCGAATTAATAAGACGAAGGGCGCATCGTGGCCAAGCGCGGCGCGGATCTCTCGATCTCAGTCCATCTCTTTAGAAAACCGCTCCCGAAGGACCTGCCGGAGCATCTTGCCATTGCAGTTCTGCGGCAAGCCACCGGGTTCGAGAATCCAGATGCGGCGCGGCGCTTTGTAGGCCGCGAGATGCTTGCCGCACCATTCCAGCAAGTCGGCTTCGCTGGCCTGTGAGTCTGGATGCAGTTCGACCGCCACAACTGGAATCTCGCCCTTCTCCTTGTGCGGCAGGCCGAAGGAGACGGCGCTGGCCACCGCTGGATGAGCCAGAACGGCCTCCTCCAGTTCGCGAACGTAAACCGAGTAGCCGCCCGACTTGATCACATTCTTCATGCGCCCCACCAGCCGGATCAGGCCAAGGCGGTTGCGCGTGGCCAAGTCGCCCGTGCGCAGCCAACCGTCGCTCGTGAGCAAGCCTTGGCCGTCTTCCTTGTCCTTCCAATAGTGGGGAGCAAGACCGCGGCGGCGGATCTGGCACTCGCCCGTCACGCCGGCTCGAACGCGCCGGCCGCTCTCGTCAACCACGCGGATGCGAAACGGCGGCACGGGAAAGAATAGGTCGCCGCTGCCGGGCAAGAGCGACAAATCGACGCCCATCATGGCGAGCCCTCCCAGCTCTACCATGCCGTAGCCGTTCAGGAGTACCGGCGGAATGCGCCGGCCGAATGGCAGCCGGACCAGCGCGCCATAGTTGTGCAGACGCTGCCGGACTTTGCAGGGCAGGTGGTCGCTGGCCGAGAGCCACGTGCGCACGCTTGCCAGCCGGGCAGGTTCAGGATTGCTATTGACCAGCCGGGCGAACATCTCGGGGACGCCGACGAAGGTGGTGACGCCAAAACGTTCGATAAGGCTCAACGCGCTAGCGACGTCGAAACGATCGAGAAAGCAGCCGCGAATGCCGGCCATCAGGCCGTAGAGCGCAATGCTTACGGCCATGATGTGTGACCAGGGCAGTGCGATGAGCGCCAGGTCCCGGTGCGAGAGAAACAGACCGGCCAGCACCGTGGATGCGCGCGCTCCGAGCAGCGCGTTGCTTGAAAGCGCCGCTCCCTTGGGAAAGCCGCTGGTACCGGAGGTGTGGAACACGGCCACGGTCGCGGCGGGATCGATGGCGGTGGGCGGAAACGGCGTCCCGGTGTCTGTGCCGAAGCCGGGAGCGCGCACGAATCCGCCCAGCGTCTCCGGCTCATCGTCTGCTTGTATCCAGGTGCTCACATTCAGCGCCTGGCGGTCTGCGATGTTGCGTTCGAAGACCGCTTTGTCGGTCACCAGAATATCGGTGCCGCTATCGGCCAGAATGCGGCGCACTTCGGTGATTGAGAGAAGAGGGTTGAGCGGAACCGCGATACCCCCGGCGCGAATGATCGCCAGGAACCAGTGAAAGGATTGCCGGTTGTTGCTGCGATAGATGGCCACAGGTTGGCCCGGTTTGAGCGCTATCGAGCGGAGAAAGGCATCGATAGAGCGGATGTTGGAGTGCAGCTCGGCGAGATGAAAAGGGCCGTTCTCTCCGACGGAGACTTCGCAGTCTCCTTTCCGCCGGACCAGCTCGTCCACAAGATTGGCCACTGTGACGCTGCTGTCGCGCGCGAGTTGAAAGCGGCGGAAGATGTTCATTGGGCAGGTACCGGCTTGCGGCCCCAGTCGCTGGCCACGCAGTAATGGAACAGGCGGTCGAGGTAGTCCAGCACCGGCGGCGGGCACACTCCGGCTGCGCCCAGCAGCCGCTCGGCGTTGCTGGTGTCAAATTGCATCTTCATCGTGAAGTAGTCCCGGTAGGCGCGGCCGTCGCGCAAGACGCGGCGCTTGCGTCCCCATAACGAAACCCACAGCAGCGGCCGCACCGCGGCGAAGAAGAATCGCGGGTCCACGTAGCGCGGTTCGGGCGCATGGAAATACTCCATGGCGCGCCGCGCCACCTGCTGGATGGTGGCGCTGCCGTGCGGCCCGGCACAGAGGTGGACCGTGCTGCCGAATGCGGCCTCGTCGAAGGCAAGCCGCGCCACCGAGGTGGCCACATAATCCACCGGCACAATATCCAGCACGGCATCCGGATAGCCCGGCACCGTGCGCCACAGCCGCCGCGCATAGATCTTCAGCGGCCAATACATCATCTTGAAGCTGGACGTAACGCCGGTGCGGGAATCGCCCACGATGATGCTGGGACGCAGAATCACGCCGGGCAACGAACCCAGACGCGAGCGCACCAGCGCCTCCGCCTCGGCTTTGGTCTGTTCGTAGGTGTTGCGGTAGCTCTGCCCCACGGCGAGTTCGCTCTCGCGCACCAGGTCCGCGCGCTCGCCGGCTACGTAGGCCGTTCCCACGTAGGCGAAGCTCCGCAACTGGCGCGCGCCCGCGGCAAAATCCAGCATGCGGCGGGTGCCTTCCACGTTGATGCGGCGAGCCTCGTCGAGCGAGTGATCGAAACGCACCGTGGCGGCGGAGTGAATCACGCGGGTTGTCTCCGCGGAGAGGCGCTCGTAGGCCGCTTGATCCAAGCCGCAATTAGGTTGGCTGACGTCTCCGGAGTAGACCTGAACGCGGGATCGATCGGCTGGAGCAACGATCGAATCGGCGCGTTGCTGACCCGACTGGCCCGCTCTGTCGCGAATGAGCAGCGCCAGCCTGGCGTGCGGCTGGCGATCCAGAAGTTCGCGGACCAGTTGCACCCCGAGAAAGCCGGTTGCGCCGGTAACTAGGATAAGTTCTTCGCTGTTCATTCAGAGACCGGCCTCAGTGCCCGAACCACTCGAAGGCCGTTGAACGATGACCCTTCGGTGCCTAGGCGACGGGGGAAGTTATGCTTCATTATAGTTCTATCCCCAGCCGTGAAAGTGCCGCCGGATAAAATCCATTCAAAGTCGCCGCACCCAACCCATTCAAATCCAAAGAACTCCACACGCCGCCCGCACAGCAACGCACCCTGTGAAACTGTGAATCGGCTAGCTCTTGCTCATCCGCCCGCGCAGGCGCTTGAGCACATTGGGGGGCACCAGCCCGGTGACGTCGCCGCCGAAGCTGAAGACCTCCTTCAGCATCCGCGAGCTGACAAACGAGTAACGGCCGGCGGGTTGCAGGAAGACGGTCTCGATCTCCGGGGCCAGGCGGCGGTTCATCAGAGCCATCTGGAACTCGTATTCGTAGTCGGAGATGGCGCGGATGCCGCGCAAGACTGCCGTTGCCCCCTGCTTGCGCGCGAACTCCACCATCAGCCCTTCGAAGGTGGCCACCGAGACATTGCCCAGCGAACTGGTGACCTCGGTAAGCATTTCCACCCGCTCCTCCACGGTAAACAGCGGGTTCTTGCCCGGATTGTTGAGGATGGCGACCGTCAGGTGCCCAAAGAGCTTGGAACCGCGCGTGATGAGGTCAACGTGGCCATTGGTCGGCGGGTCGAAGGTTCCGGGATAAAGGGCCGTTACGCTCATGCGGGTTGCTCTAATGGGATTCTAGCAGCGGAGACAGAGTGCGCGAATCGCCGAGCCTGGCTAAAGGTCAAAGAAGCGAAGCGCGCCCAGCGCGAGCAGCCACAGAAAGACCTGGGCCGCCAGAATGGGCAGCGCCTGTTTGAACGATCGCCAACTGATGGCGATGAACAGCAGAATGATT
>CABDXY010000224.1_pt1 | contig 13786 bp, 8 predicted proteins | sample 3131871 | NCBI WGS metagenome assembly CABDXY01 (sample SAMEA5534336, study PRJEB31848) | metagenome | biome: tundra; feature: field; material: soil | place: USA | collected 2013-05 | depth 0.15 m
TCTTCGGGGTATTCTTCTTCGTGGTGGACTCGATCTTCGCCTTTGGCCTGGACCGGTTGCTGAAGCGACTGGGCGGAATGTGACGGTAAGCGCAGGCACGAAACGAGAGCATGATGGCAGATGAGTTAGAACAACCCGTCGAGCAGCAAGAGCCCCCGGCAGAGCCGCAGCCGGAGCGCAACGAGCGCTTCAAGTGGTACATTCTGCACGCCTACTCGGGGTTTGAGCGCAAGGTGCGCGAGTCGATCGAGAGCCGTGTGGAAGCCTTCGGGCTGAAGGACCGGGTGGGCCGGGTGATGATACCCACCGAGCCGGTGACGGAGATCGTCAACGGGAAAAAGCGCACCGTGGAGCGGGTTTTCCTGCCCGGCTATGTGCTGGTGGAGATGGAACTGGACAACCACCTCTGGCACGTGTTGAAGGACACGCCCAAGGTGACGGGCTTTCTGGGCACGGGCGACAAGCCGGTGGCGCTCTCGGAAGAAGAGGTCAGTTCGATCCTCTTCCGTTCCGAGACGGCGAAGGATAGGCCGCGGCAGAAGATCAAGTTTGAAAAGAGCGAACAGGTCCGGATTACGGACGGCCCGTTTGCCAACTTCAACGGCGTGGTGGATGAGATCAACGAAGATCGCGAGACGATGAAGGTCATGGTGACCATCTTCGGACGCTCCACCCCGGTCGAGCTGGAGTTCAGCAAAGTGGAAAAGATTGAGTAGTTGGTTTTAGCCGTTAGCTACTAGCTTTCAGCTTCTAGCCGGTAGTGCCCACCTGGCGGGCGCCGGTTGCAGGCGAACGCTTCGGCGCCAACACCAAAATTTGAACAAGGAAAACGTCCAGCTAAAGGCTAGAAGCCAGGAGCTAGAAGCTGGTTCCGAAGGAACCAAAAATGGCACCTCCGAAGAAAATTACCGGGTACGTGAAGTTGCAGATCGAGGCCGCGAAGGCGACGCCGGCGCCGCCGGTGGGTCCAGCGCTGGGTCAGGCGCAGGTCAACATCATGGAGTTCTGCAAGCAGTTCAACGCGCGCACGCAGAACAAGGAGATGGCCGGGCTGATCATTCCGGTCGTCATTACGGTTTACGCCGACCGCAGCTTCAGCTTTGTGACCAAGACGCCACCGGCGGCGGTTCTGTTGAAGAAGGCGGCCGGGGTGGCCAAGGGATCTGGTACGCCGAACAAGGAAAAGATCGGCAAGGTGACCGAAGCGCAGGTGCGCGAGATTGCCACGCAGAAGATGCCCGATTTGAACGCCTCCTCGGTGGAGACGGCGATCAAGAGCATCAAGGGCACGGCGCGGTCGATGGGGATTGAGGTTGTGGCGTAAGCCGCGACTCAAGAGATTCCAAGACAGAAAGGCCCTCCCTGGCGGGAGGGCCTTTCTGCGTCTGCGTGTGGTGGCGCGCCGGAGGGGACGTGTTGTTGGCGCCCTACTTCGGCGGGGCTGGGATGAACCCTTCGCGCTTGCGGCCGGGTTTCGGTTTAGGTTTGGGTTTCGGCGCTTTCTTGACTTCCTTCTTGCCTTTGTCTTTGCTTCCCATGGGTAGAAGTGTGACACAAAGGGGTTGGAGTTGGAAAGGCAAAATTCCTGATTTCTATTGCTGTTTCCGGTTCCGGTTTGCATTCCGGCGGCTGATTGGCTATCATTCAAAGATGCGCCCGAGGGAAATCCCTGGGCTGTCACAGGCACCACGGCTTTTGGACCCGTTCGAGTGTTCGCCCAGGCACAGAGAAACGTTGCCTCGGCGGCGAGCCGCGGGTTCCCTGCAAAGCGGGGCTGGCAAGAGCGGTGGGAGACGAGGAAACAGTGGCTAGAAAAGTCAGCAAGAACATTCAGAAGGCGCGCGCGGCTGTGATCAAGCCGGCGTATGCGCTGCCCGAGGCTGTGGGGCTGCTCAAGCAGGTGAAGTATGCCAAGTTCGACGAGACCGTCGACCTGACCATGCGCCTGGGAGTGGACACGCGCCACGCCGACCAGATGGTGCGCGGGACGGTGGTTCTGCCGCACGGGCTGGGCAAGACCAAGATTGTTGCCGTGATTGCTACCGGTGACCGGCAGAAGGACGCGACGGCGGCGGGAGCGGATTTTGTGGGCGGCGAGGAGATGGTGGAGAAGATCCAGAAGGAAAACTGGACAGCCTTCGATGCGCTGATCGCTACGCCGGACATGATGAAGGTGGTGGGCCGGCTGGGCAAGATTTTGGGACCCAAGGGGCTGATGCCGAACCCCAAGACCGGGACAGTGACGCTGGACGTGGCGGCGGCGGTGAAAGAGATCAAGGCCGGCAAGGTGGAGTTTCGCGCCGACAAGACAAGCCTGGTGCACGTGCCGGTGGGCAAGCTGAGCTTTGACCCGCAGAAGCTGGTGGACAACGCGACGACCGTGATTGGGTCGATCGTGCGCGCCAAGCCTTCGGCGGCCAAGGGCAAGTACATCAAGAGCGTGACGCTGAGTTCGACGATGGGCCCCGGGGTGCCGCTGGATTCGGCAGTTGCGGACGCGGCCGGGAAGCACTAAAAGCCAGTTGTCAGTGATCAGTTGTCAGTGGTCAGTTGGTGCTATAGGCCGACTGGTATTGTGCCCGGCCCGAAAGTGCTGGGAACAGGACTCGAAGCAGTAGCCCTTTGAGGGCGAGGGAGCAGGGACTAGGGATTAGGATCGGGTGCTCAGAAGTACTGACCACTGATCACTGACCACTGATCACTGCCGGAGCAGGACGATGGCGATTTCAAGAGCGAAGAAGACGGAGAAGGTCCAGTTGCTGGCGCGTGAACTGGAGACCTCGACGACGGCGATTATCGGCACTTTTGCCAAGCTGACCGTGGCCAAGGACTTTGCGCTGCGCAAGGTGATCCGCGAGGCGGGCGGCAAATATCGCGTGGTGAAGAACAAGCTGGCGGAGATTTCCGGCCAGGGCACGCAGGTGGAGGCCGCGCTGAAGGGGCTGAGGGGCGTGAACTCGGTGGCATTTACCGGCGGCGACCCGGTGGCGCTGGCCAAGGTCTTTGCCAAGTGGGCGGGCGAGAACGCGGAGTTCCAGTTCAAGCTGGGCATTGTGGACGGCAAGCTGCTGAGCGTGGAAGAAGTGAAGGCGCTGGCGACGATGCCGGGCAAAGGAGAGCTGTTTTCGAAGCTGCTGTTCCTGATCAATGCGCCGGCGCAGCGGTTGGCGACCGTGCTCAATGCCACGGGCCGCGACCTGGCGGTGGTACTGGGCCAGGGCGTGGAGAAAGAAAAGTTTGCTCCGGCGGCGTAAACGCCGCGAGCTTCTAGCTTTTAGCCTCTAGCTTCTAGCTTTTCTTGCGGAAGTTGAGACTGTTGGTCCCCTCGGGGAAGAGCTAGAGGCTAGAAGCTAGCAGCTAAAGGCTGCGTTTAAGAGTTTTGGTCGAATAGCAAACGGGAAGTGCGCGGGTCTGGCGCATCGGAAACTTCCTGGTTTGGGTTTGCGGCCGGTAAAGGCAATTCAAACGACTTTGGTCAAACGATTCTGATTGGAGAAGAACATGGCGGATCTGGTGCAGTTGGAAGAGCAAATTGTGGCCCTGAGCCTGCTGGAAGCGGCGGCTCTGGTGAAGAAGCTGGAAGAGCGTCTTGGCGTTTCGGCGGCAGCGGCGGCCCCGGTAGCGGTGGCGGCAGCGGGCGCGGCGGCTCCGGTGGTTGAGGAGAAGACCGAGTTCGCGGTCATTCTGAAGGACTTTGGCGCCAATAAGATCAATACCATCAAGGCGGTACGCGAAATTACCTCGCTGGGCCTGAAGGAAGCCAAGGACCTGGTGGATGGGGCTCCGAAGGCGATCAAGGAGAGCGCGACCAAGGACGAGGCCGAGGCGATTCGCAAGAAGTTCGAAGGAATTGCGACGATCGAGATCAAATAGTCCGGATCGAGACGTCTCAAGGACTTGCAAGCTGAGCCGGGACGCGTTACGATATTCGTTGCGCGTCTTTTCGGCTCTTTCCGGTTTTTATGGAATGGAGCGGGAGCTGGGCGGCGCGCCTTGAGGACAAGTGGAGTGGCACGCAAGCGCCGGTATGCCAGAGGAGGGCCAAGCACTCTGGCGGCGGGCGCACAGCGATGGTTAAGTGCCGTAGTGTCAATAGGTTAGATAGGGTTCCTGTTGACGAGTGGCGAGTGGCTGGCGGGCGAGCGGCAGAAGCGGGCTTTGGGATCGGCGAGAGCAGGGTTCAGAATTCGGACGGGGGCACAGGCAACAGGCCGCGCTCGCGAGGCATTGTGTCCTTGCGGGCATTTCGTGTCTTCCGGCCGCGGCAGGCAGTGCCTTGCAGGCAAAAATCCACCTTTTGCGCATAGGTATACAGAACGGCAACAACCGTTGCGCTTGCTTCCTCGATTGTGCGCAGTCTAGCGCACTAGCCGATTGTGCGGCAATGCCCAATTCGTGATTTTGACGCGGTTCTCACAAACAGGCTTGGCCTGTGATTCCCGGCGCGCTCTTGGGCTTTGGCCCCGGCGCATGGGTGGGACTGGAATTGCGCAGTGCGCCAGTCAGTTTTTTTGAGTTTCTTACCGTAATTAGCCGGCGCCCCGGAGACTCGGGCGCAGGCCCGGATTGCCCTCAATTGTTTTGGGGAGCCGGAGTGACGAGCCTCAGGAGTGAACATGCCCAACGAGAAGCGCGCGATTCGCAGCCGGCTCGATTTTTCAAAGATTCCCACCGCAACGCAGATTCCCAACCTGATTGAAGTGCAGCGGCGCTCGTATGAGCGTTTTCTGCAGATGGACAAGCTGCCCAACGAGCGCGACGACTCGGGGTTGCAGTCGGTGTTCGTGTCGGTTTTCCCGATCACCGACTTTCGCGGCATCTCGCAGTTGGATTTTGTTGACTTCGCGATCGGCAACTGGGAGTGCAAGTGCGGGCACCTGAAGGGACTGCACCATCTGCGCACGGCCTGCATCCATTGCGGGTCGATGGTGATTACCGATCCGTTCCTTCCCGGCGAGGTGCTTTGCCAGAAGTGCGGAACGTACAACAAGAACACGCCCGACTTCTGCAACAAGTGCGGCGACCCGGTGAGCCTGCAGTTGAAGTACGACCAGCAGGAGTGCGAGGAGCGGGGCATGACCTTCTCCGCGCCGTTGAAGGTGACGGTGCGTCTGACGATTTATGAGAAGGACCCCGAGACCGGCAACAAGAGCGTCAAGGACATCAAGGAGCAGGAGGTGTTTTTCGGCGACATTCCGCTGATGACGCCGAATGGGACCTTCATCGTGAACGGGACCGAGCGCGTGATCGTGTCGCAGTTGCATCGCTCGCCGGGCGTCTTCTTCGAGACGGCGAACAATCGCACCTACTTCCTGGGCAAGATCATTCCCTATCGCGGATCGTGGGTGGAGTTCGAGTACGACCAGAAGAACACGCTCTACGTGCGCATCGACCGCAAGCGCAAGTTTCTGGGCACGATCTTTCTGCGCGCGCTGGGCCTGCGCTCGGACGAGGAGATTCTTAAGACTTTCTATACCGTGGACCGGCTGCACATTGCCGACGGCAAGCTGCACTGGGCGGTGACGCCGGATGTGAAGGCGAACACGCACCTGGTGGGCGCCAAGCCGGCGCGCGGTGTGGTGCATAACGGCGAGGAGATCGCGCACACCGGCCGCAAGATCACGCCGCACACGCTGAAGGCGCTGCGGGCGGCGGCTATCGACCGGATCGAAGTGGAGGCGGCCGAGCTGGACGGAGCGCTGACCGCGGCGGATGTGGTGGATCTGGCCACCGGTGAAGTGGTGGTGGAGGCCAACGTGGAGTTGACCGCCGACCGGCTGCACAAGGTGCTTTCAAGCGGCGCATCGAGCTTCGAGGTGTTCTTCCCGGAGCGCGACGACATGGGCAACATCATCACCAACACGCTGAAGCGGGACTCGGTGCGCAAGCCGGAAGAGGCGCTGATCGAGATTTACCGCAAGCTGCGGCCGGGGGATCCGCCGACGCTGGATACGGCCACGGCGCTGTTTGAAGGCATGTTCTTCGACGCGCGCAAGTACGATTTTTCGCGCGTGGGCAGGCTGAAGTTCAACATCAAGCTGTATGAGAACCAGGATGCGACGCACCTGAACCATCGCACGCTGACGCCGGAGGATTTTTACGCGACCATCCGGTACCTGCTGAAGCTGCGCAGGAACATCGGCATGGTGGACGACATCGATCACCTGGGCAACCGGCGCGTGCGCGCGGTGGGCGAGCTGATGGAGAATCAGTTCCGCATCGGACTGGTGCGCATGGAGCGGGCTATCAAGGAAAAGATGAGCGTGTATCAGGAGCTTTCGACGGCCATGCCGCACGACCTGATCAACGCCAAGCCGGTGATGGCGGCGATTCGCGAGTTCTTCGGATCGAGCCAGCTTTCGCAGTTCATGGACCAGACCAATCCGCTGTCGGAGATCACGCACAAGAGGCGCCTGTCGGCGCTTGGGCCGGGCGGGTTGTCGAGAGAGCGCGCGGGCTTTGAGGTGCGCGACGTGCATCCGACGCACTACGGCCGCATCTGTCCGATCGAAACGCCGGAAGGCCCGAACATCGGGCTGATCAGCTCGCTGAGCTGCTTTGCGCGGATCAACGAGTATGGATTCATTGAGTCGCCCTATCGCAAGGTCAAGGACTCGCGGATTCTGGACTACGTGGAGATTGCCAACGCCGGCGAGAGCGGCCTGCGCGTGGGCGATCACATCGAGAAGGAAGAGGCCGGGCGGCTGAATGCATCGCTGAAGAAGGCGGGCAAGCGGCAGATCGAACCTATTCCGTTCAGCTTCTACCTGTCGGCATGGGAAGAGGACAAGCACACCATCGCCCAGGCGAACATCGAGTTCAACGACAAGGGCGAGATCACCGAGGACCTGGTGAACGCGCGCCGGCAGGGGAACTTTGTGCTGGTGAACCGGGCCGATGTGGACTACATCGACGTGAGCCCGAAACAGCTTGTTTCAGTGGCCGCGTCGCTGGTGCCGTTTCTGGAGCACGACGACGCCAACCGCGCGCTGATGGGCGCCAACATGCAGCGCCAGAGCGTCCCGCTATTGGTGGCCGAGGCTCCCTTGGTGGGCACGGGCATGGAGGGCGTGACGGCACGCGACTCCGGAGCCGTGATCCTGGCGCGGCGCAACGGCGTGGTGGACTCGGTGGACTCCCAGCGCATTATCGTGCGCGTGGAGGGCGAGCATCATCCCACGCAGCTCTCGCGCGAGGTGGGCTCCGACATCTACACGCTCATCAAGTTCAAGCGGTCGAACCAGAACACCTGCATCAATCAAAAGCCTGTCGTCCGCGAGGGCGACCGCGTGATCAAGGACCAGGTGATCGCCGACGGGCCTTGCACCGAGCAGGGCGAGCTGGCGCTGGGACGCAACGTGCTGGTGGCCTTCATGCCCTGGCGCGGGTACAACTTTGAGGACGCGATCCTCATCAGCGAGAGGCTGGTGCGCGAGGACTACTACACCTCGGTGCACATCGAGGAGTTCGAGATCGAGGGCCGGGACACGAAGCTGGGTCCCGAGGAGATCACGCGCGACATTCCCAACGTGAGCGAACATGCGCTGCGCGACCTAGACGAGAGCGGCGTCATCCGCATCGGCGCTCAGATCAAGCACGGCGACATTCTGGTGGGCAAGGTGACTCCCAAGGGCGAGACTCAACTGACTCCGGAAGAGAAGTTGCTGCGGGCCATCTTCGGCGAAAAGGCCGGCGATGTGCGCGACGCCTCACTGACCTGCCCTCCGGGCATCGAGGGCACGGTGGTGGACGTGCGCATCTTCAGCCGCAAGGGCCAGGAGAAGGATGAGCGCGCCAAGCTGATCGAGGGCGAGTACGTTGCCAAGCTCGAAAAGAACCTGGGCGACGAGATTCGCATTCTGACCGATGAGCGGCTCAAGCGCCTGGAAGGCATCCTGGGCGGCAAGGAAGTGCTGTCCGACCTGCACGACGAGCGGACCAACAAGCGCTTGCTGGTGAAGGCGGCGATCCTGGACCGCGATACCATCGAGCGCATCTCCACCAAGAATCTCAAGCGCATCCGCTACGCCGACAAGGATCCTCGCGTCAACGAGCAGATCGACGAGATTGAAGAGATGACTTCGCGGCAGATCGAAGTGCTGCGCAAGATCACCAACGAGAAGGTGGCCAAGCTGCAGAAGGGCGATGAGCTGCCTCCGGGCGTGATCAAGCTGGTGAAGGTATACGTGGCCATGAAGCGCAAGCTGAGCGTGGGCGACAAGATGGCCGGCCGCCACGGCAACAAGGGTGTGATTGCGCGCATTTTGCCGGAAGAGGACATGCCATATCTGCCCGATGGAACCCCCGTGGAGATCGTGCTGAACCCGCTCGGCGTGCCTTCGCGCATGAACGTGGGCCAGATTCTGGAGACGCACCTGGGCTGGGCCGCGCATGTGCTGGGCAAGAAGATTGCCGATCTCATTCGCGCCAACACCGATGCCAAGTACACGCGCGAACTGATGAAGAAAGAGTTCGCCGGAACCGCAACGCTGCGCCAGTTGCTGGAGCTGGACGACGAGATGCTGTTGCGCGTGGGAGCCGGCATGGAGCGCGGCATCTGGTTCGGGACAGCGGTCTTCGATGGCGCGCGGGAGGACGAGATCAAGGCGCTGCTGGCTTCGGCCGGCTTGCCTTCCTCGGGCAAGACGGCTCTGTACGACGGCATGACGGGCGAGCAGTTCGAGCAGCCGGTGACGGTGGGCTACATCTACATGCTCAAGCTGTCGCACCTGGTGGACGACAAGATTCACGCGCGTTCGATCGGGCCGTACTCGCTGATTACGCAACAGCCGTTGGGCGGCAAGGCGCAGTTCGGCGGGCAGCGCTTCGGCGAGATGGAAGTGTGGGCGCTGGAGGCTTATGGCGCGGCATACATCCTGCAGGAGCTGCTGACGGCGAAGTCCGACGATGTGTATGGCCGCACCAAGATTTACGAGGCCATCGTGAAGGGCGAGGCGGCGATCGAGCCGGGCGTGCCGGAGTCGTTCAACGTGCTGATCCGCGAATTGCAGTCGTTGTGCCTGGACGTGGAGTTGATCAAGCGCGCGGACCTCATCAAGAAGTTGCCCGCGCCGGAAGTGGCGGCGGTGGCCGACTGAGCGCGGCAGCCCACCCTAGCCGCAAAAACAAAGACGCGGCGAGGGTGGGGCACCCGGTCGAGTAAGTGAGAGTTAGACCGGTACTGAGCGGGTTAGAAACAGCTTCGGGCCGGGCGGACAGAGTTATCGGGGTCCTTCTTGAAAGCGGCAAACACCGCTTCCCGGGAAGGAAGGGCCCATAAAGAATCCCGGGAAAAGCCGCGGCAGGCGCCGAAAGGCCCGCCAAGGAGGGTCGCCTTGTTCCGTTCGAACCCGTTTGAGCTTTCTGGACCGATTACCGACTTCGACGCTATCCGCATCATGCTGGCATCGCCGGAGAAGATCCGCAGTTGGTCGCATGGCGAGGTCACCAAGCCGGAGACCATCAACTACCGCACCTTCAAGCCGGAGCGCGACGGATTGTTCTGCGCCCGCATCTTTGGACCGGTGACCGACTGGGAGTGCCTGTGCGGCAAGTACAAGCGCATGAAGCACCGTGGCGTGATCTGCGACAAGTGCGGCGTGGAAGTGACGGTGAGCAAAGTGCGCCGCGAGCGCATGGGGCACATCGAGCTGGCTTCGCCCTGCTCGCATGTGTGGTTCTTCAAGGGCCTGCCGTCGAGGATCGGGCACCTGCTGGACATTTCTCTGCGCGATCTGGAGAGCATTCTCTACTTCGAGTCGTACGTCGTGGTCGATGCCGGCGACGCGCCGGTGAAGGAACGCGAGATCATCAAGGACGAAACCAAGTTCCGCGAACTCGACCAGCAGTTCCGGCCATCCGGCTTCAAGGCCATGATGGGCGCGGAGGCGATCAAGGAGATGCTCAAGCGGGTGCAGATCGACGAGCTGGGCATTGAGCTGCGGGAGCGGATGAAGACCGAGACCTCCGCGCAAAAGAAGATCAAGTACGCCAAGCGGCTGAAGGTCGTGGAGGCCTTCCGCAAAAGCAACAACAAGCCGCAGTGGATGATTCTGGACGTGCTGCCGGTGATTCCACCGGAGCTGCGCCCGCTGGTGCCGCTGGATGGCGGACGCTTTGCGACCTCCGATTTGAACGATCTTTATCGCCGCGTCATCAACCGCAACAACCGGTTGAAGAAGCTGATGGACCTGCACGCGCCGGAAGTGATCGTGCGCAACGAGAAGCGCATGCTGCAGGAAGCGGTTGACGCGCTGTTCGACAACGGCCGCCGCGGCAGGGTACTGCGTGGGGCGAACAACCGGCCGCTCAAGTCTCTGTCCGATACGCTCAAGGGCAAGCAGGGCCGTTTCCGGCAGAACCTGCTGGGCAAGCGCGTGGACTACTCGGGCCGTTCGGTGATCGTGGTGGGCCCGGAACTGAAGCTGCACCAGTGCGGGTTGCCGAAGAAGATGGCGCTGGAGCTATTCAAGCCGTTCATCTATCACCGGCTGGAACAGACCGGGCACTGCACGACCATCAAGCAGGCCAAGGAGATGGTGGAGATGCAGGAGCCGGTGGTGTGGGACATCCTTGAAGAAGTGATCAAGGACCACCCGGTGCTTCTGAACCGCGCTCCTACGCTGCACAGGCTGGGGATTCAGGCGTTTGAGCCGGTGCTGGTGGAGGGCAAGGCGATCAAGATTCACCCGCTGGTGTGCACGGCGTTCAACGCCGATTTCGACGGCGACCAGATGGCGGTGCATATTCCTCTGTCGCCCGAGGCGCAGATTGAAGCCAGCGTGCTGATGCTGGCGTCGCACAACATTCTTTCGCCGGCCTCCGGTCAGCCCATCACGGTGCCGACGCAGGACATGGTGCTGGGGCTCTACTACCTGACCAAGGCCAAGAAGGGCGGCAAGGGCGAGGGACGCGTGTTTGCCAACACCGAAGAGATTCTGATGGCGCTCGAAGCCAAGGAAGTGGAGACGCTTTCGCCGATCCGGCTGCGCTATACGGGCAAGGTGCTGGACATGACCACGGCCTATGACGACCAGGATCTGACGCATACAGAAGCGGTGGACTTCAACAAGGAGTACATTTCGACCACGGTGGGCCGCGTGATTCTGAACGACGCGCTGCCTTCGGGCATGCCGTTCATCAATGGCCTGTTGAAGAAGAAGGGCATCGGTCAACTGGTGAACTACTGCAACCAGAACCTGGGTCTGGAAGTGACGGTTGGCATGCTGGACCGCATCAAGGATCTGGGCTTCCAGTACGCCACGCGCTCCGGGCTGTCGGTGGGCCTGGACGACATGGTGATTCCGGATAGCAAGTACACGGTTGTGGACGAAGCCGACAAGAAGGTGATCGAGGTCCAGAAGCAATACATGGACGGCGCGATTACCAACGGCGAGCGCTCGAACAAGGTGATCCAGATGTGGTCGGCGGTGACCGATAAGGTGGCCGACGAGATGTTCGGCAACATGAAGAGGGCGGACGAAGAGGGAGCCATGAACCCGATTTACATCATGGCCGACTCGGGCGCGCGTGGTTCGAAGCAGCAGATTCGCCAGCTTTCGGGCATGCGCGGACTGATGGCCAAGCCTTCGGGCGAAGTGATCGAGACGCCCATCACGGCGAACTTCCGCGAGGGGCTGACGGTGCTGGAATACTTCATCTCTACGCACGGCGCGCGCAAGGGGCTGGCGGATACGGCTTTGAAGACGGCCGACTCCGGCTACCTGACGCGGCGGCTTGTGGACGTGGCGCAGGATGTAATCGTGACCGAGTACGACTGCGGCACGGTGGAAGGCATTTACGTGGGGTCGATCGTGGAGTCGGGCGAGATCATCGAGGAGTTGCGCGACCGCATCATCGGCCGCGTATCGCTGGAGCGCATCAAGGACTACGACGGCAACGTGGTGGTGGATGTGAACCAGGGCATCGATGAGGATATCGCTTCGGCGATTCAGGCAGCGGGCAAGGAGAAGGTGAAGATCCGCTCGGTGCTGACCTGCGAGTCGCGGCGCGGGGTGTGCGCGCTGTGCTACGGGCGCAACCTGGGCTCGGGGCGCATGGTGGAACTGGGCGAGACCTGCGGCGTGATTGCGGCGCAGTCCATCGGCGAGCCGGGCACGCAGCTGACCATGCGTACGTTCCACGTGGGCGGCACGGCCAGCCGCGTGTCAGACAAATCGCGCCTGGACGCCAAGAACAACGGCTTTGTGCGCTTCATCAACCTGAATACGGTGGAGAGCAAGGACGGAACGCTGGTGGCCATGAACCGGTCGGGTTCGATAGCTGTGGTGGACGACCGCGGCCGCGAGAAGGAGCGCTACCAGGTGGTATACGGGGCGCGCCTCAAGACGAAGGACGGCGAGCACGTGAAGCTGGGCCAGTTGCTGGCCGAGTGGGATCCGTACACGTACGCCATTCTTACCGAGATCGGCGGCACGGTGCAGTTCAAGGATCTGCAGGAAGGCATCACGCTGAACGAAGAGGTGGACGAAGTGACCGGCCTCTCGCGCTGGGTGGTGGCCGACGCTCCCGACGAGAAGCGGCAGCCGGCGTTCGTGGTGAAGAACGCGAAAAGCAGCAAGCGCTATCTGCTGCCGCGTGGCGCTCACCTGATGATTCAGGATGGCGAAGATGTGGGACCGGGCGACGTGCTGGCCAAGATTCCCAAGGAGAGCACGCGCACCAAGGACATCACGGGCGGCCTGCCGCGCGTGGTGGAGCTGTTCGAGGCGCGCAAGCCGCATGAGACGGCGATCATCAGCGAGATCGATGGCGTGGTTCGCTTCGGCGAGGTCGCAAAGGGCCAGCGCAAGATATACGTGACCGCGGACAACGGCGACGAGAAGGAATACTCGGTGCCGCGCGGTATCCACGTGAACGTGCAGGAGGGCGAGCGGCTGCGCGCCGGCGAACCGCTGATGGATGGGCCGCTGAATCCGCACGACATTCTGGCGGTGCTGGGCGAAAAGGAGCTGCAGTCTTACCTGGTGAACGAGATTCAGGAGGTTTACAGGCTGCAGGGCGTGGCCATCAGCGACAAGCACATCGAGGTGATTGTGCGGCAGATGCTGCGCTGGGTCAGGATCGACGAAGTGGGCGATACCAATTTCTTGTTGGAGCAGCAGGTGGACCGGTTCCGCTTCCGCGAGGAGAACGAGCGGGTGCTCGCAAATGGAGGCCGTCCGGCGATCGGGCGTCCACTGTTGCTGGGGATCACCAAGGCATCGCTTTCGACCGACAGCTTCATCTCCGCGGCCAGCTTCCAGGAGACGACGCGTGTGCTCACCGAGGCCAGCATCAACGGTGCGGTGGACAACCTGCGCGGGTTGAAGGAGAACGTGATCGTGGGACGGCTGATCCCCGCCGGCACGGGCCTGGAGTACTACCGCAACGTCCAGCTCTCGCCGGAGCTGGAGGAAGCGGCGGCCCGCGTGCAGCAGGAGGTCAGTGCGGAGATCGAGGCCGCCGAGCGCGAACTGGAACTGATGCGGCAAGAGGGCGAGGCCGAGGAGATGGCGGCCGAGTGAACTAGCCGTTCAGGCGTTCCTTTTCTTTATTAGTCAGCATGAGAGGCCCGGCGCAAGCCGGGCCTTTCTTATGCTCGATCTTCGGGAGTAAGATCGGGGTTTTGGTTGCCGGCCGGGGCTTGCCCGCTTTGTTTTTTAGTGTTTTTTGTCTTGTACATGGCGGCGTCCGCGGCGCTCAACAGGCCGTCTTTGGTGAGGGCGTCCTCCGGGTAGACGGAAATGCCCACGCTGGCCGAGCCATGCAGGACAAACCCCTCTAC
>CABDXY010000228.1_pt1 | contig 13482 bp, 12 predicted proteins | sample 3131871 | NCBI WGS metagenome assembly CABDXY01 (sample SAMEA5534336, study PRJEB31848) | metagenome | biome: tundra; feature: field; material: soil | place: USA | collected 2013-05 | depth 0.15 m
CACATCGCCCAGCCGATCCCGTCCGCCTCCAGCGCCGTCCGCACATCCCGGATCCAGTTCATCCGCGACTGTGGGTCGGTATGCTCCCGGTAGGCCCCAAACTCGTTGCAGATCAGCGGCACATGATTATCGTGCCCCCACGCCGCCGCCTCGTCGATCAGCAGCCGTATCCGGCGCCCGTCCCAGTGGTCCAGCCAATACCGCTCCAGATCGTAGCGGTTGGCCGCATCCGGAACCTCCTTCACCAGCTCCTGCATCGAGCCCTCTGTCGCCGGATAAGGGATGTTATGCGTATAACTCCACCACGCCTCTCCCCACCCCGCGCCCTGATGCGTAAACTCGTGCGGATCGTAGAAGTGAAAGTTATAAATCACGTTGCCGTCGCTGAGCGGATGCATGGCCAGCAGATCCACGATATCGGAGTAATTCGGCCCCGTGGCGATGATCGTGTTCTTCGGTGCAACCTCGCGGATCGCCGCCGCCACTCGCGCCTGAATCCCCGCCCACCGGTAAGGATCGTTCACCTCCGGCTCATTCAAAATCTCAAAAAACACCCGCTCCGTGTCGCGCGTCGCATAGTGCGCCGCCAGCCGCCGCCACAGCATGGTCAGCCGGTCCACTGCATAGTCGCTCGCGCGCAGTTGCTGCTTGTAGCTGTCCTCCGGATGCAAGTCGATCTGGACTGCGAGGCCCAAGGCCAGCATCGTATCCACCGCGCGGTCCAGCCGCCCCACAAAGTCGGCATTCAGCCCGTCCTTCCCGCGCGGATACTGCTCCAGCGGCGCCGCATCGATGCTCAAGCGCACATGATCGAAGCCCAGCCGCGCCATCAGCGCAATGTCCCCGGCGTCGGTATAGCGGTTGGTGCGGGCCGCCGAGTAGTCGCTGGCCGACTGGGCAAACCACTCCGAGGCGTTGATGCCCCGCTTCAGGTGCTGGGCGCGGGCAAAGGCGGTCTGCAAGCCCGCCGCATGATCCTGTGCGAGAGCGGGGAAAGCCGCCACGAGAAGAAAAACAAGACAACGTGGAAGAAGACGCATGTGTGGGACTCCGAGGCAGAGATTGCGACGAATCTACCATACTACCGGCGGCCCAGGGACCGAAAGCGAACCCAACCCGCGCCCAAGCAAAAACGGCTCCCGTCCTTCCGGGAGCCGCTTCCGCATCACAAAAAATCCGTTCTATTTCTCCGGCGAAGCCGGCGCGCCGCCATCGAGATTCGCAACCTGCTCATAGGTGCTGCGCAAATACTTGTGCGGATTGACCGGAACGTTGCGGACGCGCACCTCATAGTGCAGGTGCGGGCCGGTCGTACGCCCCGACTGCCCCACGTAGCCGATCACCTGGCCGCGAATCACATGCTGGCCGAACACAACCGCCATCTTCGACAGATGCCCGTAAACCGTCAGCACGTCGTGGCCGTGATCGAGAACAATCTCGCGGCCGTACCCGGCGGCCATGGAGGCTCCGGTCACTTCTCCGTCGGCCGTCGCGCGCACCGGCGCGCCGTAAGGCCCGGAAATGTCGACGCCGGAGTGAAACGCGCCTTCCCCGTTGAACGGATCTTCCCGCTCCCCGAAGCTGGAGGTCACGCGGCCCTCCAGCGGCCAAAGCGAGGGCGCGTCTGCCAGCACCGCCCAGTCGCCGGCAAAGTTGGGAGACAGGCCGCTCTCCAGGGCGCGGGAGACCCGGCCTGAGAGCGCCTGCGACCGCAGCGCATAAAACTGATCGATGGAGAGCTTCACCTGCTGCTGGTTTACGTCGTCGGTAAGGGCAAGACTTGTGGGCGTGGGCTCCGCCGCGGCGCTGGCGGCAGCCTTGGGCGCGGCCGAGGCCAGCTTGTTCTGCCGCAGTCCGTAGAGCGCGGTCACTTCGCTTGCCAGGGCTCCCAGCGAGGCCACCTGCACATTGCGGTCATGCGCGATCTGGGCCATCTGCTTGTAGCCCTTGCGCAGCGTCTCCCGCTCCTCCCGAACCTGGTTGAAGCTCTCGGTCTTGAGCAGCATGCGGGTATACGAACCGGCCAGGCCGACAATGGTGAACGCTCCCACCAGCGCCGCGGCAACAAAGCCGTACGCATAACGAAGCGGAACCGGAATCTTCCGTATCCGCCCGTCCTCATCCCGTGCAACAAAAACAATGTAATAGCGTTTGCCCAGCATCTTGGCCTTTCATCCCTCAAACTGCAAGGGACTCAATCCGCCGTGTACTCATAAAAGCGCAAGGCATAGGGGGCTTTTCAGCCCGTGAAATCAATACACGCTCATTCGGGCGCAAACCCCGAGGCGTCTGTCAAGGCTAGCAAACAGTCCCGCGCCGGGTCAACGAAATCCACAGGAAAAATCATTTTCTACCACGATTTGGCTACCCTTCCCTTCCGGCTTCGAGCTCAGAGCCCCAGATCAAGCTCCGCTAATTGACCTGTTTTGATACACATACAAACCTTTGCTTACGCTTGAAATATCGGCAATCCTGTAGGTTACTTTAGATTTACCGCAGAGTTACCCGCTCTGACCAACAGGCTGGTCCCGCCTCCAACTTCCTGATCCCATCCCCTCAACCACACTCCCCCGGCCGGTTTGCCCTATCCTCAAGAAATGCGATCCCGGCAGAAAATCCGATCCCGGCAGGCCGGCTCCCTGAGCGACGGCCAACGCGGGGAACTGGCCCTGCTCCGCCAGATCCGCAGCCGCGCAGCACAACCCTCATCGAGCGCCCTGCGACTCGGCATCGGCGACGACTGCGCCCTGCTCCGCCCGCGTCCCGGCGAAGAACTCGCCGTCACCACCGACCTCTCCATCGCCGGCCGCCACTTCCGCCTCGACTGGCATCAGCCCGAATCCGTCGGCCATCGGGCTCTGGCTCGCGGTTTGAGCGACCTGGCAGCCATGGGCGCCCGTCCCGTAGCCGCCTTTCTTTCTCTCGGCCTGCCGCGCAAACTCACCACGCCCTCGGGGCGCCGCCCAGCCTGGGTCCAGCGCTTCCTCGACGGCCTCCTCGCCCTCGCCGCAGCCCACAAAACCCCGCTCGCCGGCGGCGACCTCTCCGAGTCCACCATCCCCGTCGCCGACATCGTCCTCATCGGCGCGGTTCCCTGCGGAAAAGCCCTGTTCCGCTCCGGCGCCCGTCCCGGCCACCTGCTCTACGTCACCGGCGCCCTAGGCGGAGCCGCCGCCGCCCTCGCCCGCCTCGCCGAACTGGCAGCAGCCCAACCAGCCCGCTCCAACCCTCCGCGCATCCCCAGGAAACTGGAAGCGCAACTCGCCCCGCACCTCTATCCCCAACCCCGCATCGCCCAGGGCCTCTGGCTCCAGCGCCACTCTCTCGCCTCCGCCGCCCTCGACCTTAGTGATGGCCTCTCCACCGATCTCGCCCGCCTCTGCCAGGAATCCGGCGTAGCCGCTGAGGTCGATGCCGCTCTACTGCCCATCCACGCAGCCGCAACCCTCGCCCAGGCCCTCAACGGCGGAGAAGACTACGAGCTCCTCTTCACCGCTCCGCCCACCGCCCGCCTTCCCCGCAAAATCGCCGGCGTTTCAATCACCAGAATCGGCCGCATCCTCCCACTCCGCCCCGGCCGTCCCGCCGTAACGCTCCTCACCCCGCAAGACCGCGAGCCGCTCGAACCATGCGGTTGGGAACACTTTTCCTGAATTTTGTCTGGTCGTTCAGCGCCTAGTCTCGCAAGGTCTCAGAGCAGTTCTATCTCCGGAAAGTCCAGCTTGTAGCGTCCCGGATCCAGGGTTAGCAGCCGGTCCGCCTGCACCAAGGCGTGTGCGCCGATAAGAAAGTCGGCAAGAATGCGGCGCGGACCTTCGCCAGTGGCTTTTCTTCGCCGCGCCGCGTACCGGGCATAGCGCAAGCCTGCGATGGCCCAGACCCGCTCTTCAATCTTCAAATCCACAGCGACCCCGACACTCTCAAGAAAGCCTCGTATGGAATCTGCTGTCATCTTTGGATGGGCGTGCAACTCCGCAAATACAAATGGAGCGATGATGAGCGCTCCCTCTTGTTTTGCTTTCCCCAACTGCTCGGCAACCTTCTCGGCGGAAGGCTCCCACGACCAGATTGATGAAAAGATGTTGGAGTCGACCGCAGTTCTCATTCCTTGCTCTCTGTGTCGTGCTGTCCCTTCCAGGGATCATCATCGCGAAGATCGCGATAAAAGGCATTGATCTCTTCTCGAGAGGAAAATGCAGGAAAGGCGCCAAGATATGCGGTAAATGGGTTCTTTTCCGTCCGCGCGGGCCGCAGAACGGTCCGCCCGTCCTCGAAGACGAACTCCACGCGGTCGCCCTCTCTGAGACCAAGCCGGTGGCGAACTTCGATGGGTACGGTGACCTGCCCTTTGCTGCTGACGGTGCTGGATGCCGGCATCTTTACCTCTACTTCTGAAAGTAAAGATAGCATTCTTTACCTGCCGCGTCAATCAACCTCATCCGGATTTTCTCCTGCCCCGCCGTCTATCATCAAAACTGTCATGACAGCCAAATCCCGCGTCCGCTTTGCCCCCTCACCCGCCGGCGAGCTTCACGTGGGCAACGCGCGCGCCGCCCTCGGCCTCGGCATCCCCACCGTCCGCGAACGCATCGAGCTATTCGTAGGAGATTGAACGCAAGTGAACGACATCTTCTGGATCAAAGGCGATCCGCCCGCGTCCCTGGCCATCGTGCTTCGCCCCCAAGGCGGCGACTGGCTTCAAGACGAACTCCTCAAAATGAAGGGCGACGGCATCCAAACCCTTGTTTCCCTACTGGAAAGACAGGAGGTCGCATTCCTTGACCTAACCGAGGAGCCCCGCCTTGCCAAGCAGGCCGGGCTGCGGTTCCTCTCCTACCCGATTCCCGACACCCAGATTCCCACTGACACTTCCGCCTTCCGTAATTTCGTCCAGTACCTGGCCAGCCGCCTCCGCGCCGGCGAGCATATCGGCGTCCATTGCCGGGGAAGCATCGGCAGAGCCACCCTCACCGCTGCCTGCGCGCTCATTGAACTGGGCTGGGCTCCCAAGGCCGCTCTGGCGGCCATTACAGCAGCCCGTGGTTGCGCCGTTCCCGACACGCAGGAGCAAGAGGAATGGATTCTCCGCTACAAGGCAAAGCCGTGACCGGGCTGGGACCTCATGACCGATAAGGAATCTCCTTTTTCCCTCGTCCTCTGCGGACAGGGCTCCGCGTCTCCAATGAATGAGCCTTGCTACGGCGAAGGGATCCTCGGCGGCGGCAGACGGAGGAAGGAGAAGAGCTTCACAGGATCACAATAAAATAACTACTGTGTGATTTACCCGAGTAACGCATTGATTCTGCATTGGTTATGTATAGCTCCGCAATTTCACAGCCCAAAATACGCAAATGATTATTGGGCATTGGCCGGATGGGGCGAAGGTTTCTCCGCTCGTCCTCTCATTCCCATTGTCCTGCAACGGAAGGTTATATTCCGCAAATGCGGAAGGGGAGAGAGCCGCGGTTCGCTCCCCTTCCAGGCCTGCCACGGAGGCAAGCCAGGGCCACCTGGCGAATGCGGCATTTGCCACTCTTGCTCCCGATTCTTGGAGCGATGAATTACTCATCCGAAGACTCCTTCGAGCAGAAAATGGGGCTGCTTTTCGGTCGGATGGAATTTTGGCGAGGTACAGGCGTGAGGCATTCGTTGCACGTTTGACAGATACAGGTCCAGGAGTGATATCCAACCCAGTGTGCAATTTTGCACAGATTACCCCCAGTACGAGCGTGCTTCAATTGTCCGTTCACTTTTCAAGAGTGAAAAATCCAGTCTAAGGCAGGATGTGCGTAAGAGTAACTTCCGCAAGCGCGGAATCAATTACTGAAGGAGCCTTAGGGGCAAGGCGCATCAGTCGGGGTCCCCGGGGGGGGAACGTGGCAAAGCCCGCCGCGGGGGAAGGTTCCCGAACCTTATGATGCTGTTCAATGCGTGAACCTACGACCGGAGACGAATCTGCATTGGAGGGTACAACTATGAATCACCGATTCACACCCATACACTTGAAGGGTGTATGCGCTCTCACCTTGATGGCCGGCTTTCTTCTGCTGATAAGCTGTCCTCTGCTGAAGGCCGCTGCCAACACGGCCAACCCTGTTATCAATAACATGGCCATCCCTGTTATCAATTCAGCTGAGCCTACCTATACCACCAACCCGCCACGGTTGACCATCTCGGGAGCCAACTTCGGAACCCTAATACCAGTAGTTACGATAACCGGCGTATCGGCTATCGTAGTTACTCATACCAACACACAGGTGGTAGTGCAAATACCGCAATCGATTTATTCAACACCAGGAAGCTACGAATTGTCGCTCCATCGGGGTGCAGATCGATGCAATTGCTTCTCGCTGTTTAACGTCACGATTGGTGCGGTTGGGCCGCAAGGTGCCACAGGTCCCTCCGGTCCAATTGGTCTGACAGGTGCCACAGGTCCCGCGGGCGCCAAAGGTGCGGCTGGTGCCACAGGTCCAGCAGGTCCAATAGGTCTGACAGGAGCCACAGGTTCCACGGGTGCCACAGGTTCAATAGGTCTGACAGGCGCCACGGGTTCCATTGGTCCAATAGGTCCAATAGGTCTGACAGGCGCCACAGGTTCCATAGGTCCAATAGGTCCAATAGGTCCAATAGGTCTGACAGGCACAACAGGTGCCACAGGTCCAATAGGTCTGACAGGAGCCACAGGTTCCACGGGTGCCACAGGTTCAATAGGTCTGACAGGAGCCACAGGTTCCATAGGTCCAATAGGTCTGACAGGAGCCACAGGTTCCACAGGTGCCACAGGCGCCAAAGGTGCGGCTGGTGCCACAGGTCCAGCAGGTCCAATTGGTCCGACAGGCGCCACAGGTTCCATAGGTCCAATAGGTCCAATAGGTCTGACAGGCACAACAGGTGCCACAGGTCCAATAGGTCTGACAGGCGCCACAGGTTCCATAGGTCCCGCAGGAGCCACAGGTTCCATAGGTCCAATAGGTCCAATAGGTCTGACAGGCACAACAGGTGCCACAGGTCCAATAGGTCTGACAGGCACCACAGGTTCCACAGGCCCCGCAGGAGCCACAGGTTCCACAGGTCCAATAGGTCCAATAGGTCTGACAGGCACAACAGGTGCCACAGGAGCCACAGGTTCCATAGGTCCAATAGGTCCAATAGGTCTGACAGGCGCTACAGGTTCCACAGGTCCCGCAGGAGCCACAGGTTCCATAGGTCCAATAGGTCTGACAGGCACAACAGGTGCCACAGGTTCCACAGGCCCCGCAGGAGCCACAGGTTCCATAGGTCCAATAGGTCCAATAGGTCTGACAGGCGCTACAGGTTCCACAGGTCCCGCAGGAGCCACAGGTTCCATAGGTCCAATAGGTCTGACAGGTACCACAGGAGCCACGGGTGCCACGGGAGCCACAGGTTCCACAGGTCCCGCAGGTCCGTCCGGCGGCCTCATAGACTTCGCCGACTTCTATGCATTGATGCCTAGCGATAACGCCGCACCCGTTGCGCCTGGTACGGATGTAACCTTCCCGCAAAATGGGCCGGCGTTGGCGGGCACCAACATCACTAGTAACGGTTCCTCAGTGTTTACTCTCGGCGCCATTGGTACGTATCAGATCATGTTTCAGGTGAGTGTTACCGAACCGGGACAACTCGACTTGACCCTCAATGGGAGTGAGCTCCCCTATACCGTCGTTGGGCGAGCAACTGGCACCAGCCAGATCGTCGAAATGGCCCTGGTGCAAACTACAGATGTCGATTCAACACTCACGGTTCGTAATCCCGCAGGCAATTCCACTGCATTAACCATTACGCCAATAGCGGGCGGAACCCACGCCGTCTCAGCGCATCTGGTCATCACGCGCATCCAATAGCAGGTAGCCACGGTCACGACATTCGTGACCGTGGCTTTTCCTTGTGTGCCGAGCATGATCAGGCGGGTGGCTCACCCCTAAAGCTGTTGGTCACTCTTTTAACCTCAGACCTGCGGCAGCATCGTCTCATAGGCCGCATAGATGCCTTCAAAGACCGAGTCCCAACTGGCGGTGAGCGCATAACTCCGCGCCGCGAGCTTCATCTGCGCGTGGCGCGCCGGGTCGCCCAGCACGCCAGCTACTGCCGAGGCAAACTCCCCGTCCGGCACGATCCGGCCGGTCTCCCCGTCGCGCACAATCGTCCTTGGTCCCCCATCCGGGGTTACGATCGCCGGCACTCCGCTGGCCAGCGCCTCCAGCACCACGTTCCCAAACGTATCGGTATGCGACGGAAACACGAACAGATCCATGTTCGCGTAGGCCGTGGCCAACGCCTCGCCCTTCAGCACTCCGGCAAACTCCGCCCGCGGCAGCCGCTCCCGCAGCCAGCCTTCCTCCGCGCCCCAACCCACAATCAGAAACCGGAAGCTCATGTGCCCAGCCTGCTCCAGTTCTTCTTGCACTTGCGCCAGCAGGGCCACATTCTTCTCGATAGACAGCCGCCCCACAAACCCCAGCACATGGTCGCGGTCTTCTGGATCGCGCTTCCGCTTGTCCGGATGGAAAAGCTCGGCGTCCACCCCGCGCGGCATCAGGTGGCAAGGCCGCCCCGTGGTTCGCTCCAGCAGCGCGCAAAGCTCCAGGTTGGGCGCAAACAACACCCGCGCCACCGAGTAGAACCTGGCCGCCGCCGCCATCGCCAGGTCCTCGATTTTCTGCCCTGTGGCGTCCGATTGCCGCTTCGGCAGCAGGCGCAGAAACCACTCCGACCGCCGCGCCGCATACTCGTGCAAGTTGGTGTGCCAGCTCGCCGCCAGCGGCAACTCAAGATAGTGCGCCAGCCCCGCGCCCAGCATGCCCACCTCGCTGGGGCCTGTTATGTGGATCAAATCGGGCTTGAACCGCTCCAGTACCTCGCCGATCAGCGGAATATGCCGCAGAAACGCCGGATCGAAGCGCAGATCTTTCTCCAGCGCAAACGACAGAAAGCCCCGTGGGAGCTCAAGCGTCCAAACGTTGCCTTCCTCCAGAATGGCCTGGGTGCGGTCGCCGGCCCGGACGCACAGGAACGGCAAATTGCGCCGCCGCGCAAACGCCTCAAAATGGCGGCTGGTATGCGCAACCCCGTTCACCTCATGAAACGAGTCGGGGAAGTACGCCACGCGCGGCATTCGTGTATTCATATCTATGTCGGAATCCCGGCGGACCGGGATTCCAGATCCCAGCCCGCATCGACGCTCTAGCCGTCGTTCTCGCCCAGCGCCAGCCGCAACTGGTGCGCCTCGCTCCACGCCATCCGCAGCCCGCCTGAAACCAGGCCCCTGCCCATCAGTTGCACGATCCCCAGACCCCAGCGCATCGCCCGCGGCGCCGATCCGTTGGGCCAAAGTTCGCTCAGCGGCCGAACCATCCCGTTCGCATCCGGGTGATAGACGCGCTCGTCCCAGGTCCGTGAGCCCTGCGGGAACTCCGGATAGTGCCGCACCGCGTCGATCGCCGACTGCAGAATCCGATGCTTCCACGGCTCCGCATACTGCGGCATAAAGAGCATATTGCTCTTCTTCTCCCGCCGGATCTCATGCACAAACTCCGTAAAGCTGGTGGCGTTGGTCAGGTTGATGTTGGCGTTCGGTTCCACGCCGTGCCGGTCCCCGCCGGAGATCGGCAGCATGTTCCACTTCTCCGCCAGCCGCCGCGTTCTGCGGTTCTCTTCCCAGTGCCGCAACCCGTTCAGCTCCAGCGCGTGCAGATAGTTGCCGTTCTTCTGCAGAAACTCGCCAACCAGAAACTCGTGCTTCTCCCTGCCGATCAGGTACAGGTCCCACATCGGATGGTTGAAGATCACCAGCACGTTGGGTTCCGCGTTCAGCGCCATCAGAATCTCGGTCAGCCGCCCGTCGCTCGGCTTCGCGGTGAACTCCGCCAGCGTCTCCATCCACTCCGTCGCCCTGGCGCTGGGCAGGTTATGCACGCCCAGGTGGAAAGACTGCGTCCCATAGGGAGTGCTCCACTCCACTGAAACCGGAATCTGCCGCGCGCTGGGCACCGTCCGCAGCAGCATCGGCGCCTTGATGTTGTCGTGGTCGGTGAGCGAGACCATCGGCGCCATGTCCAACTTCTCGATCTGCCCGCTCTCCAGGTCGAAGGCCAGCTTGGGCGTCATCGGCGGCGTCCAGTAGCTGGCCGCATAGTTCACCCGGACCCCGTGCATTTCCTCCGCCCGCCGCTCCAGCCGCGAAAGCAGCGGCCGCATCGCCGGGTACTGGTTGCCGAAATTCGCCAGAAAGTCCAGCGTCTCCCTCGACTGGTTTGTGTGCCCGTGCAAAGAAACGCCTGACCGGAAGCCTTTTGGCGCGTTGGGGTCGCGCCACAGGTACGAGATGGTCGAACTGGCCATTTCTGCTCCTTCTCCGCGATCGTGCCCGGATTTCTGCACCCAGTATCCCTTGCCAACCATAAACGCCGGGTTAAGATGGCGCGAATTACCCTTTAATTAGCAAAGGAATCAATAGAGTTACCAGAATACCCTGAAAAATCAGGGAAAATCCCCTGAAACTCCCTGAGGAATCGGAGTGTACCCCGCCTATTTGCTGGTCTTGGCCATCTCCGGACCCAGAAAATCCTCAACCGTCCAGCCCGCCATCAGGTCCTCGCCTGCAGCAGTCTCCTGGCTTTCGGCCAGCCTGCCTTCCGCTAACTCGGCCGCCAGGTAGTTCTCCGTCAACCCCCGCCGCAAAAGCTCGAACGCCTCTTCCGGCGTATCCGCAAACTGGAACAGCTCGATGTCCTTGGGCGAGATGGCCCCCGTGTCCACCAGAGCATCCAGATTGAACACCTTCTTCCAGTACTCCGAGCCGTAAATGACCACCGTGATCTTCTTGGCCAGCTTCTGCGTCTGCGCCAGCGTCAGGATCTCGAACATCTCATCCAGCGTGCCGAATCCCCCCGGAAACACCACCAGCGCCTTCGACAGGTACGCAAACCACAGCTTGCGCATGAAAAAGTAGTGGAACTCGAAGTTCAGGTTCGGGGTAATGTAAGGATTCGGCGTCTGCTCGAACGGCAGCCGTATGTTCATGCCGATCGTCTTGCCCCCCGCCTCGTAAGCCCCGCGGTTGGCCGCCTCCATGATCCCCGGGCCGCCGCCCGAGGTCACCACAAACCGGTGCCGCCGCGACGGAATCCCCTTGGCCCAGTGCGTCAGCAGTCCGGCCAGCCGCCGCGCGTCCTCGTAGTAGCGGGCCATCTCCACCGCCGCCGCCGCGCGCTTGCGCTGCAACTCGGTGGCCGTGCCCTCCGCAATCTGGGGAACGCTGGCCGGCTGCTCGTGGCTTGGGGCCGGCTGGCTCGATCCGGTGTTCTCCAGCAACTCCAGCTCATGATCGGCCTCCGCCCGCCCGCGAAACCGCGCCGACCCAAAGAACACCACCGTATCCTGTATCTGCTCCCGCCGGAAACGCGCCAGCGGCTCCAGATACTCGGCCACAATCCGGATCAGCCGCCCGTCCGCGCCGTTCAGAAACCCGGGATTCTCATACGCCAGCGGAGCCGTCTCCAGCGCCGCCGGCACTTCCCGCCCGGAACTCTGATCCCTGATCCCTAATCCCTGATCCCTGTCGTCCATCCCTCATCCGTCCCTGTGGCGGAACGCGTCGTGAAACGCAATCCACAGATTCAAAAGCCCCAGTCCCGAGACGATGCCCCGCACCGCCCCGTTGGCGGCATAGATCGAGAGCGTGGGAAACTGCAAAAAAAGCGGGTTCCGGTCCCAGAAAAACCTGGACCACGGCGCATAACAAACCGCCAGCCCGATATACATCCGCAGCAGCACCCGCAAAAACAGCTCAGCCCGCTCCAGCCACCGCGGAATCCGCTGCGGCGTATGCCTCGCGCCCTGCGGATCGCACCTAGCCCCAGCCGCGTCCCCCGAAACAGGCTGATCCCCGTTTTCAGACACGAGCCCAGCCGCCGGCCCAGGCAGTGGAGCCGGGCTCGCGGCAAGCGAAGGCGATGTCAATTCCGGCTGCTGGGACATTCTTTGGCTACGCACACCGCCCCCGATTCCCGCTCCATCGCAGACATTCGCCACAGGCCCGGAAACCCCGGCCCGGCTCAGGGACGCCGTATTGCAACGGTATCACAGCAACCGCCGCAAGCAGAGGAACTCGGGACCGCGCCCAAGCCGCCGGATACCAGGGGGCCTTGACGGGACCCTCCCGGGCATTTTTCCGTCTTTGAGCAATTTTGACCGGACAACGCCCACCAAACCCGGCAAAACTTAATCACTGTGAGTTGGCATATCCGCTCACACCTGGAGCACCTAGGGACAGAAACGGAGGATTCAGCCCCGTTTCGCAAATCGGGCTCCTATGGTTCGTTCACCTCGCCGGTCGCCTGCGTGACCCTTGCGTAGGAATCACCCAGCGAGGCTGCTGTTTTCACAGTTCACCATTCCCCAGTCGTACCCCACCGGGATGCAAGCCTTCGATTCCTCCGAGTCGCAGGCTTGCGCACCCCGCAAATCCATTCCTGCCGTCTCTGCGGAAACATCCGCTTTCCCCCGTCACTCCCCCAGGAATTGCCCGCTCTCCAAACCCCGCCATCCGAACTGTGTCTGACGGTCAAAGCCTGTGCCCCCAGCATCATCCTCCGCAACACCCGGTTAGCCGTAACTTGTTGCAAAAATGAGATAATAGGAGTAGCGCCCGGTTCGTTTCCCACATCAATCCGGCGCGAGAGCCCTTGACCATGCTGCGAGTCCTGTCCACCCACTTGTTTCTGAACCAGCGCCTTAGCTCTGCGCAGTTGGAGCTGGCGGCCCGCTCCGGAGCCCAGGCGGTCGAGCTCTTCGCCGCCCGCCAGCACTTCGACTACACCAGCCGCGACCACATCGCCGAACTGGCCGACTGGTTTCGTTCCAACCCCCTCCTACCCTGGTCCATGCACGCCCCGCTCTTTCCCGACCGTGAAATGGGCCGCGCCGGCGCTCCCGCAGTCAACGTGCTGCACCCTGAGAAAGCCCGCCGCATCGACGCCATGGACGAAATCAAGCGCGCCCTCGAAGCCGCCGAGCAGATCCCCTTTCGCAACCTCGTCCTCCACCTCGGCGAACGGGACGACAGCTGGTCCCCGCGCACCATCGAGTACGCCCTCACCGCACTCGAACACCTCGGCGCCTTTGCCCGTCCTCTTGGCGTGCGCCTGCTCGTCGAAAACCTTACCAGCGAACCCACCACCCCCGAGCACCTGATCGAAATCCTCCGCATCGGCCACCTGGATACAGTCGGCGTCTGTATGGACCTCGGCCATGCGCACATCACCGTAGGCGTGCCACAGGCCATAGCCACGCTGGCCGGCCGCATCGTCCAGGTCCATGCCCACGACAACCACGGCCAGAAGGACGAGCACCTCTGGCCCAGTGACGGCTCCATCGACTGGCCGGCCACGGCTCAGGCCCTCAAGGCACTCCCCACGCCTCCCGCCATCGTCCTTGAAATCCACCAATCCCTCGGCGATGACC
>CABDXY010000232.1_pt1 | contig 13449 bp, 9 predicted proteins | sample 3131871 | NCBI WGS metagenome assembly CABDXY01 (sample SAMEA5534336, study PRJEB31848) | metagenome | biome: tundra; feature: field; material: soil | place: USA | collected 2013-05 | depth 0.15 m
CCGGCCAGACGAAGCCGAGCCCGAAGGCTGTGGCGGGTCCACCGTCGAGGGCGAGAATGAAGTATGGCCGGATTTTTGCCGCAACCCTTCGGGACGGGGCCAATTTTCCCCATTTCGTCGTCAATTGTCGCTAGGATACACCCGGTATCCGTCGCTCCTCATTCCTCGAACTGAGAAAAATTGGCTCCCGTCGCCACCGCCCAGGTAGTGTTAGCAGGCCCTAAGACACTACCCGATTCTCTTCACCAGGTCCGGCCTTCGCCAACCCGTGTAAACTGGGCAGCGGGGGAGTTTTTCTTGGCCACGGCTGTCGTCCACTACACGGCTGCGGCGGTTTCCGACCGCGGCCGCAAGCGCCCTTCCAACGAAGATGCATTCGGTTTCTCCGTGGAGCGCGGGGTCTATCTCGTTTGTGACGGCATGGGCGGCGCCGCGGCCGGAGAGATCGCCAGTTCCCTGGCGGTGGACGAGATGTTGCGGCTCCTCAGCCGCCGCGCCGGGAACGGCACTGCGCCTATGCCGCTGGTGGCCGAGGAAGCCATCTGCGCCGCCAACGAGGCGATCTACTCCCGCGCCCAGCGCAACCACAAGCTCAGCGGCATGGGCACCACGCTGGTGGGCCTGGTGGTGGAGGAGCGCCGAGCCTGGGTGCTCAACGTCGGCGACAGCCGCTGTTACCGGCTGCGCAACCGCCGCCTGCAGCAGCTCACCTTGGACCACTCGCTGGTCGAGGAGCAGGTCCGGCTGGGCCGCATGACCCGCCCCGAGGCCCTGCGCTCGCCGCTCAGGAACGTCATTACCAGGGCCCTGGGCACCCAGAGCAGCGTGACTCCAGATGTTTTCGAACTGGAAGCCGAGCCCGGCGACCTTTTTCTGCTCTGCTCCGACGGCCTGACCCGCGAACTCTCCGACTCCCTGATTGAATCTCTGCTCGGCGTCGATTTCCCCCTCGACGACCTGTGCGGCCGCCTCGTCACCGCTGCCAACAAAGCCGGCGGCCACGACAACATCACCTGCCTGCTGGTGCGCGCGGAGTAGCGGGGCGCATACTCATTCGCCGATCATGTTCGAAGAGCGCGATTGCTTGCGTACGCGTTGGAAAAGCAGGACCAGCGGTATGCAGACCAGCGAGAGATACCCCAGCAAACGGAAGTTATCGGCATAAGCGAGGACGGCTGCCTGCTGCTGGACGCTCCGGTAAAGAGCCCCCAGAGCCTCTAGATGCGCGGTGTAAGCGCTTGCTCCCCCGAGGCGAAACTTTGCCTGCAGGCCCTGGAGCAGCGCCATCGCGGTTGGATTTCCCGCTGTAACGTCGGCCGCCAGATAATTCTGGTGGGCCTGAGAGCCGCGCACCAGCAGGGTGGTGACGCTGGCGATGCCGATGCTGCCTCCGATGTTGCGCATCAGGTTGTAGATGCCGGCGGCATTGCCGATCTCCTGCTTGCGCAGCCGGCTCAGGGTCATGGTGGTCAGCGGAACGAAGATGAAGCCCATGGCGAAGCCGCTGATCACGTTCGGCAGGACAACCGAGGCCATGCCGATGTCGAGACTGATCTGGCCCAGCATCCAGGTCGAGTAGCCGAGCAGGACAAACCCGAAGGCCATCAGCAGGCGGCCATCGATGTACCGGACCAGGATTCCCGCCGCCATCATGGAAGCCATGGCGCCGATGCCGCGCGGACTCACGGACAGACCGCTTTGCAGCGCCGAATACCCCAGCACGGTTTGCAGAAACAACGGCAGCATGGCCGTGGTGCCATAGAGAACGAAGCCGTAGACACAGGCAACCATCGTCCCCATTGCGAAGTTGCGGTCGCGGAGCACGCGCAACTGGACGATTGGCTCGTGATCCGTCAGTTCGCGGACGATGAAGCCGACGAGCGCCAGCGTGGAGATGGCAGCCGTCCATCGCACCCATGGAGCCGCAAACCAGTCCGCCTCCTGCCCCTTGTCCAGCACCAACTGCATCGTGCCCAGCCAAATGGCCATCAGCCCGAAGCCGAGATAATCGATGGCCCCTCGAAAGGCATGGCGAAGGTAGGGAGGATCCTCGACGAACAGGTTGACCATGAAGAGGGCCAACAAACCCACCGGAAGATTGATGTAAAAGATCCAGCGCCAGGAATAGCTGTCGGTAATCCATCCGCCCAGCGTCGGGCCAATCACCGGAGCGACCACAATCCCCATGCCAAAGACGGCCATCGCCGTGCCGTGTTTGCTGGGCGGAAAACTCTCCAGCAGGATGGACTGTGCCAGAGGCTGCATGCCGCCGCCGCCGATGCCTTGCAGAACCCGGGCAACGATCAGCATCGGCATGTCGATCGCTACCCCGCAGAGTAGGGAAGCGGCAGTAAACACCAGAATCGAAATCATCAGCAGGCGTTTGCGCCCGATGCGCCGCGCGATCCATCCGGCGGCGGGCAACATGATGGCATTGGAAACGAGATAACTGGTGAGAACCCACGTCGACTCGTCCGTGGAAGCCGAGAGGTTGCCCGCGATATGCGGCAAAGCGACGTTGGCAACTGAAGAGTCGAGCACCACCATGAAGGTCGCGAGCATCACGGAGACCGCAACCATCCACGGGTTCACTGAGGGCCGCCACTCGATGTGCGCGGCCGCCGTGTTTGGCGACGTGGTGCTGACCATATAGTCATTTTAGTTTACTATGCAGTCAGTCGAATTCTGTCGTCGTTCGAATCATGGTGGCGCGATGGCGGAAAGACGGTTTACATAGCAGCTAAGGAAAAGGATCTCATCGCGCTGCCCGATCGCCGAAAGAAAGGATTCTCTAATGGCATTGAACAGGCGCGAGTTACTGCGATGGATGGGCGGTGCATGTTCCGCACTTGCTCTCTCAAGGTTCGCAACAGCCCAGGCGCCGGCGCAGGGCGGGAACTTCCTGGCGACCAGGGAGTCACTGAAGGGGTACCGGATTCCGGACTGGTTCCGCGATGCGAAGTTCGGCATATGGGCGCACTGGGGGCCGCAGTCGGCGATCGAAGACGGGGATTGGTACGCTCGCAACATGTATATGCAGGGATCGGACCAATACAAATACCATGTGGAACACTACGGGCATCCCTCCAAGGTCGGCTACAAGGACCTGGTCAATAACTGGAAAGCCGCCAAGTGGGATCCGGAACACCTGATGGGCCTGTACAAGAAGGCGGGCGCAAAGTACTTCGTCAGCATGGGCGTTCACCACGATAACTTTGACCTTTGGAACTCCAAGTACACCCGCTGGAATGCGGTGAACATGGGGCCGAAGAAAGATGTTGTCGGAATTTGGCAAAAAGCGGCGCGGAACCAAGGTTTGCGCTTCGGCGTCAGCGAGCATCTTTGGATCAGTTACAAGTGGTGGTCCGTAAGCCATGGCGCTGACAAGACCGGACCGCTGGCCGGTGTTTCCTATGACGGCGTCGATCCACAGTACGCAGACTTATATCACGATGCCGATTGCGCGCGGTTCGGCGACAAGCTGGATTGGAACGAAGATGGCATCCCCGAGTCGTGGCGCCGTCATTACCTTGACCGCATGACCGACCTCATCGACAAGTATCAGCCCGACTTTCTTTACACCGACGGCCACCTTCCCTTCGAGGAGTATGGGTTGAAGATGGTCGCGCACCTCTATAACGTCAGCGCGCAGTTGCACGGTGGCGCGACGGAGGCGGTTTATACCAGCAAGGAGCCATCGGATTGCACCATCGGCACATGCCTCTTCGATCACGAGCGCGGCGTTTCCGGCCTCATCTCGGCGAACCCCTGGCAAACCGACACCTGCATTGGCGATTGGCATTACCGGCGCGGCGCACACTACAAGACGGCCAAGAAGGTCATCGATCTGCTGGTCGACATCGTCAGCAAGAACGGCAACCTGCTGCTGAACTTCCCGCTGTCCAACTCGGGCGAACTGGACCCCGAGGAGATGAAGGTGCTGGAAGGAATCACCACGTGGATGGAGGTGAACAGCGAAGGCATCTATGCCTCGCGACCGTGGAAGATTTACGGGGATGGCCCTTCAACCAAAGTCGCGATCGAGGCCGGCAACTTCAACGAGGACAAACGCACCGACTTTACCGCGGAGGATGTTCGCTTCACCACCAAGGGCAGCACGCTTTACGCCTTCGTCATGGGCTGGCCGGAGAAGGAGGCGGTGGTGAGCGCCCTTGCCCTCGCCAGCACGCAGAATCCGGGCAAAATCCGCAAGGTGGAACTGCTTGGGCACAAAGGCGAACTCAAGTGGAAGCAGGACGAAGCCGCATTGAAGGTCGACATGCCCGAGGAGAAGATCTCCGATGTCGGCATTACGCTGAAGGTCGAGCTGGCTTAGCAAAAAGGCTGAGCGGCGCCGGGAACGGCGCCCGTATCGCAGATTTCGCAGGTGCTTCATATTGCTCAGACCCGGATGATTCGAGCCGCTAGAGTAAATAACGTTGGGGCAGGTTGATGATGGCCCCGACAATGGTGAGGAGAATTCATGCGCGGAATCAAGTTCGTTGTATTAGCTGCCGCTGTTGCTGGAATGTTCTTTACGGCAACCACTCTCAAAACACAGGCTCAGATCAGCGTCAACGTCGGAGTCGCACCTGACTGTCCCTACGGTTACTATGACTACGCCCCTTATAACTGCGTTCCCGACGGCTACTACGGCTCGGAATGGTTCAACGGCGGCGTTTTCGTCGGTGTCGGCCCGTGGTTTCATGGCTCCAACGACTTCCATGGCAGGGTCGATAACACGTTCGATCCACAGCATGGCTATAACGGCGAAAGGCCAAAGGTTGGCGATAAAGCCGCAGCGCAGCGGAGAGCTCCCGAACAGTTCAAAGGGAACGAAGAGCGCGATGGACGCGGCCACACACATGGTGGGAAAGGCTAGCCGCTACCAGCCGGTGAGAATGGCCGATCCACTGGAAGGCCTACTCGGCGTTTGATTCCATGGCCGGGCGGAGGGTTCGAACCCTCCGCACGGCTTACGAAGACGGGCCGGTCTATTTATAGAATCAGTTGAGATCGAGTGGCTGAATATGGTCCATTTTGATCGAGTTGCAGGCTATGCCCCCAAGGCGACGCCTTCGCCCACGCGATTTCGCATCGTTCCCGGCGCAAAGGATGCTCATCCCTCTGACAATAAAAAGTTTGCACTGCCTGACGCAATCTCCCAGGGCAGAGGCGATCCCAATCAGACTTTTGCGTATGTTCGAAGCTGCGAAAGGAGTCGGACGAAGTCTTTCCTGCGTGTTCTGGATTCTCCTTGACTAAGCTGGACGGCGGAATGTAGAGTTCGTTCGATATTCGGACAATATCATGTTCGAATGTGGAATTTGGCTCGCTCGCACTGGCCGGTAACCGCTTGCAGCGCATGACCGGCCCTCTAAAATAGATACGTCAGTCCAATCGACGCGGGCCGCCCCCCGGCAAAAGGAGCAAAAATGGCAGACTGTTCCAGACGGAGTTTTCTCAGAGGCGCGGGGATGACTGCCGCAATCTACGCCACTCGCCCACTCTTCAGCAAGGCTGAGGCATCGAAGTCGCCATTCAGGATTGCGGTCATCAACGATGAAATCTCGCCGGACTTTGACCGCGCCTGCTATGTTGCCTCGCATGATTTCGGCATGAGCTGGATCGAACTCCGCTCCATGTGGGGCAAAAACGTCATGGATCTGAGCGCAGCCGAGATCGGCGAAGCGAAAAAGATTCTCGCGAAATACAACCTGCGGGTCACCGACATCGCCAGTCCGTTCTTCAAGACCGATTGGCCGGGCGCGCCGAAGTCGCAGTATGGGTCCAAAGGGGATCTGCACGGAGCAGCCGAGGCCACGTTCAAGCAGCAGGATAAGATTCTGGAGCAGTCGATCTCGCTGGCCAAACAGTTCAACACGGATCGAATCCGCTGCTTCGACTTCTGGCGGCTGGACGATGTTGCGCCGTATCGCGCGGCGATCGATGAGAAGCTGCGTTCGGCTGCCGAGGCCGCCGGCAGGCAGGGCCTTCTGCTGGTGCTTGAGAACGAGTTTGAGTGCAACACCGCGACCGGCCGCGAGGCCGCGCGTACGCTGAACGCGATCCAGTCGCCGCATCTGGCGCTCAACTGGGATCCCGCGAACGCCGTGATGCGCGGCGAGCTTGACGCCTTCCCCGGCGGCTGGGAGGCCCTGCCCAAGAATCGCATTCACCACTGCCACGTCAAGAACGCTGTGAAAAACGCGGAAGGCGAGATCGAGTGGTCGCCGGTTGGGAAGGGAATTATCGACTGGACGGCGCAGTTCCGCGTGCTCGAGCAACTCGGTTATCGCGAGGCCGTCAGTCTTGAAACGCACTGGCGTGGAGGCGGCACAGCGGAACAGTCCACCCGCATCAGTTGGGCGGGCATGAAGCAAGCCCTGAAAGAGTCCGGCACCCTTTAGACCTACAGAAGGATGCGTTGCAACGGCAACCACAATCGAACAGTCCAGATTTGATGGAGAGAACAAATTGGTAACTCGACGTGAATTTCTCGACACGCTTGCGGTAGGAGCCGCAGGCTTGGCTATCGGATCGACCGCGAAGAGCTATGGTCAGATCCTCGGCTCCAACGATCGCCTCAACTTTGCGGTCATCGGCCTCCATGGGCGCGCCTATGCTCATCTTTCCGCGCTCAAGGCAAACAAGGATACTGCCCGGATCGCTTATGTTTGCGATGTGGACAGCAATATCCTGAAAAAGTTTGCCGACGACGCGCAGCACGAGTTGGGCTATGCTCCCGCCGTCGACAAAGACTTTCGAAACATCCTCCAGCAGAAGGACGTGGACGCCATCACCATCGCCACTCCCGACCACTGGCACGCCCCGATGGCCATCGCCGGCGTGCAGGCGGGCAAGCACGTTTATGTTGAAAAGCCGTGCAGCCACAATCCTGCCGAGGGAGCGCTGCTGATTGAGGTTCAACAGAAGTATGGAAGGCAAGTGCAGATGGGCACACAGCAGCGATCGTCCCCCCACACCATCGAGATCGTCGATAAGATTCACAGCGGCCTGATCGGCAGGGCCTACTATGCCAAAGCCTGGTACACCAACGTAAGGAAGTCGATCGGGATCGGGAAAGAAGCGCCCGTGCCGGCGCAACTCGACTGGGATCTCTGGCAGGGACCCGCGCCACGGCGGCCCTACAAGGACAATGTTCAACCGTATAACTGGCACTGGTTCAAAATCTACGGCACCGGCGAGACCCTGAACAACGGCACGCATGAGGTGGATGTCTGCCGCTGGGCGCTCGGAGTCGACTATCCCCAACGCATTGCGTCGTCGGGCGGAAGATACCACTTCAAGGACGATTGGCAGTTTTACGACACCCTGGCAACCAGCTTCGAATATGACGACAAGTTGATCTCCTGGGAGGGCAAATGCTGCCAGGGGATGAAGTTCTACAATCGCGACCGCGGGTCGACGATCATGGGAACCACGGGCTCGGTGCTCGTCGACCGCGATGGCTATGAGGTCTACGACCTGAAGGGGAACAAAACGAGCGAATTCAAGACCGGCAAAGCGACCTCGTCCTCCGACCTCACCGGCCGCGACTCAATGACGAATGCGCACTTTGCCAACTTCATCGCGGCAATCCGAACGGGAGAGAAGCTGAACGCTCCTGTCTCCATCGGCAACGTCGCCGTCACCATGCTTCAACTTTCCAACGTCGCCTGGGAAGTGAACCGCGAATTGCATCTCGACACGCGAGACGGGAAAGTCCAGAACGATACAGAAGCGATGAAGATGTGGGGTCGCGAATATGAGAAGGGCTGGGCGCCCCATCTCTGAGACACCTGGCCGATGCGTAGAATTTTGAACCGGTAACCATGATCGGAAGCACCCGAGGAGCCTTACCCTTATGAAACAAACCTTCTCACGCCGCAATTTCGTTCAATCAGGCGCGCTCATTGCGGCAGCATGCGCTGCATCGAACGCAGTCCCCTCCTTCGCTCAGCCATCGGCGGCAGCCGGTAAGCCATCGCCGATTCATTTGGGGCTGGCCAGCTACACGTTCCGCAACTTCAGCCGCGCGCAGATGATCGGCTTCATGAAGCAACTCAACGTCACCGCGTTGAATGCGAAGGACGTCAAAGATCACCTTCCCGCGGACCCCGCGGAAGAGGCGAAAGCTCTGCAAGACTATGCCGCGGCCGGGATCAAGCTCCACGCTGCCGGAGCCATCTACTTTGCAAAGGACGAAGATGCCGATATCCGCGCCAAGTTCGAGTATTGCAAGCGAGCGGGCATTTCAGTGATTGTCGCCGGCGACCCGGCGCCCGCAACCCTTCCCCGCATCGAGAAGTTTGTGAAGGAGTACGACATCCGTATCGCCATTCACAACCATGGTCCGGAGGATAAGGTGTGGCCTTCGCCGCTGGATGTGCTGAAGTCGGTAAGGAATATGGACCCGCGCATTGGATGCTGCATCGATGTCGGGCACGCCGCGCGTGCCGGAAACGACCTGGTTCAGGCTATCCACGAAGTGGGACCGCGGCTGTTCAACATGCACATGAAGGACCTGACAAACTTCCAGAGCAAGGAGAGCCAGGTCCCCGTGGGAGACGGCATCATGCCGGTGCGAGAGATATTCGAAGCCCTGATTGCGACGAAGTACAAGGGATTTGTCGATCTCGAATACGAGATACATGGTGACGATCCAATGCCCGGCGTCATTGCTAGCTTTGCTTATATGAGAGGCGTTCTGTCGGGCCTGGGGCTTGCAGCCGGATCGGTGGGCGGGACAGGGGGCTAAGGCGGCGAGTGGCGCCGCGCCCGCAGATTGTCTACCGCATAGTCAATAAACCGTGGCTCGAAATGTGCCGCCTGCCCCATGAATCGGCAGGTTGCGACGACCTGATCGACGAGGAACCTCGGTTGATAGGCGGCGAGTTCGAGCCCTTTCTCTTTTGTGATCCTTTGCACGATGGAGTCGAATAATTCGTCGGGAAACGTCAATCCTTGCCGTTCGCACTCCTTCTCAAATATGCGCTTGTAAAGTTCGAGAGTGGGTCCTCCTACCTCGATCTTGTAGGGAAGGCGGCGCAGGAAAGCAGGGTCCATCAGGTCTTCGGGCTCGAGGTTTGTTGAGAAGATAACCAACTCCTCGAAGGGGATGGTGAAGCTCTTGCCCGTATGCAGCTTCAGGTAGTCGAACCGGTTCTCCAGTGGCGTGATCCAACGGTTGAGCAGATCCTTGGGAGATACCAACTGGCGGCCGAAGTCGTCGATGACAAAACAGCCGCCCAGTGCCTTCACATGGAGAGGAGCCTCGTAGTCATTTGCCGTGGCGTCATATTTGAGATCGAGCATCTCCAGCGTCAACTCGCCACCGGTGTGGACAAAGGGCCGCCGGCAGGGGACCCAGCGCGCGTCATATTCCTCGCGCCGGACGAAGGAGAGCGCGTCGTCGTCGCTCGAGGGGGCGGAACTCAGCAGAGTATGAAGGCTGGGGTCGTAGACGCGCATGATCTGCCCCTCGACGATGACCGCGTAAGGCACGTAGATCACGTCGGTGAATACGCTTGCAAAGCTGAGCGCGACGGAGGTTTTGCCGTTGCCGGGCGGACCATAGAGGAGTATGGCCCGGCCCGAGTTCAACGCCGGTCCGATATGTTCGATAAGGCTGTCATCGAAGATCAGTTCGCCAAGGCCATTCCGTATGCGATCGAATGTGACGAACTCGTTGGCAATCTTTTGCAGGTTGACCTGGTCGGAGAATTCTTCAATGGTGACGGGCGCGGGCCCCGCATATCGCAATTGTTTGAGGGCGTCGAGCACCCAACGCCGGCCCTCGTCGGTGAACGTGTAGTTCATGTCAAGCATGTTCTCGGACGCGCGCGTTCCGAGGGTCTGCAGCAGTTTACGGTCGATGGCCATCTGGACTAAGTCGAGCACGATGCTATACGGGAGCTTGATGGCATCGACGAACTGACGGACGGATTCCAGGTGTTCTACATAGATCAGCTTCATCAACAAGCTGAGGAGATCGATCGGGTCGATCCTGGTCGCCGCGATATCCGAGGGCTCTGACGGCATGCGATGGATAAAGGCGTCCAGCACCTCCCGGTCGATGGCTCCGCTGGACACCAAACGGTCGCCCAGCCGGCCGCCCTGATCGGCCTGAACTTCGAGTGCCTTTGCCACATCTTCGACGGTGACCAGCTTAGCCTGGATCAGCAGATCGCCCAATCGCATTCGTTCTTTGATGGCGCCCTCCTATTGGGACTGAGTTGAGGGTCCACGCTGCCTCCCTCCGCCTTGCCGTCGCCATTCTCAAACCGTGAGATGAATTTATCCTATCAAGCTCCTCCAGGTTGTGGCCAAGCCTCGGAGAGAGCGCAAAGGAAGGGGCGCACAAAAGGGCGCCGTGAGCAAGAAAGGATTGGTGGATTTTTAATACTATGGATTCAATTGGCCGGGGCGGAGGGATTCGAACCCCCGATCCTCCGCTCCCAAAGCAGGTCAGGCTGTGTATGGAAACCTGTTGAAATTGAGTGCTATTAAGTGCTTTTGATTGAATGACTTACCGAGTGTCAGGCGATTCCTCGTGACTCTCGTTGCTTATAGGTATTTTGATCGTCTCGGCTTCGCCGGCGATGGCTTCGTCGGTGTCGACGCCGGTATTGCCGGCGTCGCCATCGTTGGCTGCTGAACAACCGATTGGTTCAGCACAGCCGTCTTGGGCGGTGACTCATGATACCTCTGCGGGGATGGGCTGACCAGAAGCAGAGTCAAGCCGATGGCGGCAAACGCCAACGTCATCTTGTGCTTTCTCTTGCCATCGAACCCGCTTTCCAGTTCTGCCGGAAGATTCGCGCAATTGGACTGAAGCGGCTCAGAAAGTTCTTCTGCATCCGCGTTGGCTGTTGCTGGCGTGCGCCAAGCAGTGATTTCAGGCAATCCGGCTACCACATGCGACACGATGGCTTGCGCCGTTGCAGGATTCGCGGGCGGCTGTGGGGCGGCATAAGAACCAGTAGCAGCGTCGAAGTCGTCGAAGTTGTCGGGCAGTGTCGCGGGAGGTCCTCCGCTGTCCCATTCGGCGAAATCGGCGGGGAGCGTTGCAGGCAGCGTCTCCTCTTTATTTGCTTGAGGCGCCATTGGCATTTGCTTGAGCTGCCATTGGCCATCCGCTCCTTTCACATCGGTAGCGCAATTGTCAGAGTACGTCTCAGGTTCGCTCTGCTGGTAGGCGGTGCTGCCGCTTTGTAATTCCTCTGGCTTCGTGTCCGCGAGGTCAGTGCAGCCCGAGGTGTCCGTTGGCGTGGATATATCCAGGAACGTCCGCAGTTCAGCCAGAGGCGCCGTGTGCGCGAAAGGAGTATAGACGAACGGATCCGCGGTGTTCGCCCTGACGAAAGGCCGCAACGCGCTAGCCGAGGTGGGTATGAACTCTGTGACGCTCAGCGGTTTCTCGGTGGCGCCATTCCTCGCCGAAGCACTTCTGCGGAGACTTCCAAAAATGAAACCCTTCTTTTTTCCCCGGGGTGCGGGCTGCCCGGTAACGGAGCTGGCCATCTGCCGGATCAGCCGTGAAATGGGCGAATCTTCAAACACCAGCGGGGTAGCTGTTTTCTGCATCTGCCGCACAGCGGCATCATCGTTGGGAATCTGCCACTCGGCCGGTCTGGTGAGAGCTTTCGTAATTTTTTCGTCATTGATCCCCGGGGTGCGATGCTCATGCCGGTTGATTACGACTTCGAGTTTGGGGCCGCCTCCGCTGAAGAACTGACCGATCAGGCGATTTGAGTTGCGTAGTTCTGAGAGGCCGGCCTGGGTGACCAGGTAGATCGTCATCGCTTCTTTGAAGAGAGCCGTACCGACAAAATCAAGCTTCGATCCCACATCGACCACCACGTTATCGAAGTCCTGTCGCGCAACTGACACCAGTCTTTGAATGGACTCATCGGAGGCCTGGTATAGGGGAAATTCAAGTCTTTCGATGGGGTCATTGGAGGCCCGGTATTGGGGAAATTTACCCGGAGCCGCGAGCACGTTGAGTCCCGAACTGTGCTTGACCAGGAGCTTGGAGAGAAGATTCGAATCAAGCCTGCTGGCGTTCTGAAGAGCGTTAATTGTCGAGTATTCAGCTTCGAGCCCCAGGTTGAGCGCGGCGTCTCCAAATGGGAGGTTCAGATCGATCAACAGAGTGTTTTGGCGAGGGTCCTGGGCCAGGGCGGCCGCAAAATTGCAGGCGATCGTGGTGACGCCGGCGCCGCCCTTGGCCCCGAAAAATACAAGCAACCTGCCGCCCGCCTTTTTCAGGCAATTTGCCGGACGGCGGGCCGCGGCCCGAACCAGAGCCTCCGCCATGGCGCTCTGTGTGAAGGGCAGAGTCAGAAACTCGCGGACGCCTGAACGCACGCACCGGAAGACCAGTTCCGGATCGTCCTTCTCCGAGTAGACCACCACCGCCGCCACGCTGTTGGCGCTGATGCTCTCCGCCAGTTCGAGGGCGTATTCCGGGTTGCTGTCCAGGTCAATGAGGATGACGTTGAATTGCTGTCCGAGCAACCTTGGCGCATCGTCGAGGCTGGAAGGATAGGAAGAAAACTCGCGGAATTCCTCCTCTAGATGGCATTCGGCAAGAACTTTCGCTGCCGCTTTACGGCGCTGCCCGTCTGGGCCAATCAGTGCAATCGATAAGGTCCCTGCACCAATGAAGTCGGGATATTGCGAATCGAGACTCGGTGACGAAGTCTGTGAAGAGATTAAATTCATGGAATTGCCCCTCCGTACCGGCTCCGGCTTTCTTTGTGGGTCTACCGCTCAATGGGTGGTCTGCGAGTCGAGCTTGCTACATTCCACCCCTCAACGGTCTAGGAAGAATCGCTTGGGCAAATCCGGGGGAGTCAACACGGCGAGAACGATGAACGTTGACCACCAGGCGAACTAATGAATACCCCCGCACCTCTTTCCAACCCAATTCACAGAAATTTGTTGTTAGACACGACTTCATCGTTTTCATCGTTCAAAACACTGCGGCTGAAATGAAGCGTTCTTAAGCCCCACCCACGCGTGATTTAAATCACATGTGTATGTGACTTTATCGCCTACAGGTCACACCAACGTAATGTCAATACCTCATTTGTGTCAATACCAATAACCCAAAAGGGTGGTGACTAAAGTTTGGCTCTGTCTTGGGTTGAATGCCGAGACCTTTAATTGGAATCTCCTGTAGCTCGCCAAAATAGCGGTCCGTTGTCGAATCAACCGCGATTTTTTGTCGCTCCGGATAAATTGTTTCGGGTGAAACTGCGGCGGCTTCAGCATGTTGGTCGCGCATCTGCGCTGGAAACAGATGGTTCCCCCTTGGACACGTTCCAGAACCATTGAGAATTCAAGAGCATAGCGGTCCATGAAGATATCAGGAACCCAATCTGTAGGCGATTTTGTAGCGGTTAAAGCACCCCAGAGCCACAAACTTCAACAAGAAGGTTT
>CABDXY010000233.1_pt1 | contig 13232 bp, 16 predicted proteins | sample 3131871 | NCBI WGS metagenome assembly CABDXY01 (sample SAMEA5534336, study PRJEB31848) | metagenome | biome: tundra; feature: field; material: soil | place: USA | collected 2013-05 | depth 0.15 m
CGGCAGCCGTCACCGCGACGGGCGCGGCCGAGTGCATCACGATGCACAGGGGGCAATGGTCGGCATCGCTCTCGAGCGGATGCACGTGCGCCACCTGGACCACGGCCATCAGCGCCATCAGGACAAGACACACCACGGTGACTGCCGGCAAAGCGCCTGGCTTTGCGCGGTGTTCCCCGCGGAAATGTGCCTGGATTCCTGTCAAACAATAGCCCCTGCTCTAAGAATACACAATATTGGATGCGCAAGAACCGGCCGGGGTTACAGGCTCAGCCAGGTTTTCGGCAGTGAGGGAGGGCCAACGTTGGCTCGCCCAACTCGTCTAGGGAACCTCTGCGCAAAGCCCCATCACCGTATTTGAGTGATGGTACTTCTGTCTGCTAAATGCACCAAAGTGGACTCTGTTGTTACTCCAAAAATGACCCCAAAGTTTAGATCAAACCATAACCTGTTGGGACTGGTGGCGTGAAGTAAATACCCAGGAACCGCAAAAAGCCAGCCACATGCGGGCTGGCTTTTTACGCAGGAGTCTATGCGTTTATCGCCATCCCCTCCACCGCTCCATACGCATCCAGCAGCGACTCCGCCAGCGTAGGATGCGCGTGGATGGTGAACATCAGCTCCTCCACCGTGCCTTCCAGTTCCATCGCCACAACGGCCTCGGCAATCAGCTCCGTGGCTTGCGGCCCAAGGATGTGTACTCCCAAAATCTCCCCGTATTTCGCGTCGGAGACGATCTTCACAAACCCATCGTGGCTGCCGAGGATGGTGGCCTTCGAGTTGCCCGCAAACGGGAACTTGCCCACCTTCACCGTGTAGCCCTTTTCTTTGGCTTGCGCCTCCGTCAGACCCACCGACCCGATCTGCGGCTCGGTATAGGTGCAGCCGGGGATGCGGTCCCGCCGCACCGGCCGGAACTTGGCGCCGGCGATCCTGGCCACAGCCACCATCCCGCTCATCGCGCCCACGTGCGCCAGTTGTGGCAGCCCGGCCACAATGTCGCCGATGGCAAAGACGCCCGGCTCAGCCGTCTCCTGAGCCTCGTTGACTTTGATCAGCCCGCGTTCTAACTCGATCTTCGTCTTCTCCACGCCGATGTTATCCGTCCGCCCTGCGCGGCCCACGGCCACCAGCACCTTTTCGGCTTCTTTCACCTGCGTCTTGCCGTTCGAGTCGGTAAAGGTCACCTTCACGCCGGTTTCGGTCTTCTCCACCTTCTCGACTTTGGCGCCGGTATTCACGTCGATGCCGCGCTTCTTGAAGAGACGCGTCAGCTCCTTTGAAATCTCCTCGTCTTCAACGGGAACCACGTGCGGCAGAAACTCGACAATCGTCACCTCGGCCCCGAAGCTGCGAAAGAGCGAACTGAACTCCATGCCCACCGCACCGGCCCCGATCACCACCAGCGACTTCGGCGCCTGATCGATCGCCAGGATTTCGATATTGGTCAGAATGCGGCTGTCTGCCTCCAACCCCGGCAGCATCTTGGCCTCGGACCCCGTCGCCAGGATCACGTTCTTCGCCTTCACCTGGCTCACTTCGCCCGCTGCGCCTCCGCCTCCCGCAGTGGTCACCTCGACGGAATGTACGCCGTCCAGCGCTGGCCCCGTCAGTCGCCCAAATCCTTCGATCCTCGCGATCTTGTGCTTCTTCATCAGGAAATCCAGGCCCTTGACGTGCTTGGCGATGATGGCGTTCTTGCGCTTTTGCACCGCGGCCCAGTCGAGCGTTGGCATGCCGATGCCCCCCTCCCCGAAACTGATGCCAAACTCGGCTGCGTGCTTCAGGTGGTCCCATATCTCGGCGTTGAACAGCAGCGCCTTGGTCGGAATGCAGCCCACGTGCAGGCAGGTGCCGCCCAGCCGGTCGGTCTTTTCTATCAATGCGACTTTTAGCCCGTACTCCGCGCCGCGAATGGCCGCCATGTAGCCGGCCGGCCCGCCGCCGATAATCGCCACATCGTAAATCGTCTCTGCCAAGGGAAGCTCCATTCTGAGGCGCGCCAGGTGCCGCGAGCGCCGCATTCCACCGTCCAGTCTAATGGATGCACGCTGGCCCCACTTCGCATCCGCCCTGGTGCAAGCCATAGTGCGGGATGGACTCTTACAGGTTCTTCTGAACCAGCTCGGCCGCCGTGCGCAGCGCCTCTGGCTCGTCGCCAAAGCCCTCGATCCAGACGACGTCTGGCTCTCGCCGGAACCAGGTCAACTGCCGCTTGGCGTAGTTGCGATGGCCCTGCTGGGCGGCGGCTACCGCCTCTTCAACCCCCCAAGACTCCCGCAGCACGCGCAGCGCCTGACGGTAGCCGAGGGAGTCGAGCGCCTTCACCGGCCCATAGCGCGCAAGCAGGCCTCGCGTCTCCTCGACCAATCCGGCCGCAAACATGGCCGCTGCCCGCCGGTTAAGGCGTTCGTAGAGCGCCGTCCGCGGCGGGTTGAGCCCAATCCGCAGCAGCCGGAAGCCGGTGAGCGGGTCCCTGGCCAACACCTTGTCGCCCAGCATTTCGGACAGCGGCTTGCGCGCCGCCAGGCAGACCTCGATGGCGCGAATCAGCTTGGCCGTATCGTTCGCGTGGATGCGCTTGGCCGAGGCCGGGTCGAGCCGCTGGAGCAGCCGGTGCATCCAACCCGCGCCGTGCCTCTCGCGACTGCTTTTGAGCCGCGCTCGCAACTCCTTCTGCCGCTCCGGTCCGGCAAAGAGCCCCTCGGTGAGCGCGCGCAGGTAAAGCCCGGTTCCGCCGGTCACAATGGGCAGCCGTCCGCGGCGGGCAATCTCCCTGAGCGCCGCCCGCGCCTGCCTGCTGTATTCGCCCGCGGTAAAAGGCTGGTCGGGATCGGCCACGTCGATCAGGTGATGCGGCAGCCGCGCCCGCTCTTCTGTTGTTGGTTTGGCCGAGCCCAGGTCCATGCCGCGATAGACGGCCACTGAATCGCAACTGACGATCTCGCCGCCGAATCGCTCGCCCAGCGCCAGCGAAAGCGCCGTCTTGCCGCTCCCCGTGGGCCCCAGCAGCAGCACCGCCAAGGGCTCGACCGCGGCGCAGCCGCCGCCCGCCGTCCGCGCAGGACTCACGGCCGCCACCATCCCGGCGGAAATATCCACTTGGGATTGGTGCGTAGAAGCCAGAAGAGCAGAATCGCCGCCGCCACCAGCACCAGCCCGAAGACCTGGTTTCGCCGGAAGGCCCGCCGCTGCTCCTCCCGTCGCGCCTTCTCGGCCACCTGCTCGAAATAAGGTTTGATCCGAGTTTGCACCATCGCTCGGTCCTCCTGCTGGCCTGCGTCCGGTATCCCGGCTCACCACGCCTCAGTATAGGGGACCGGCAGTTCTGCCCATTCCATCCACCCGGTTTGACTTCCCACCCCCCGGTTGCCGAGGATAGCCTGTTGGAGCCTCGCAAATGCCGGGGCCATAGGGAGCGGTGCAATGAAAGTCTTGATCTTCGGTTCGGGAGGCCGGGAGCACGCGCTGGCCTGGGCGGTGAAGCGCAGCCAACGGGTGACGGAGGTGGTGTGCGCGCCGGGCAATGGGGGCATCGCCCAGATTGCGCGCTGCATTCCGGTAGACCTCAAGAACCTGGACGCGATGGTCCGCCTGGCCGAGGCCGAGCAGCCCGGCCTGACCATCATTGGCCCCGAACTGCCGCTCTCGCTGGGCATTGTGGATGCCCTTCAGGAGCGCGGACTGCGCGTCTTTGGGCCCACGCGGGCCGCGGCGATGCTGGAAACCAGCAAGGGCTTCGCCAAGCGCTTCCTGCAGCGGCACAACATTCCCACCGCCAACTACGCGGTCTGCGCGAATGCCGCCGAGCTCGAAAAGGCCATCGACTTCTTCCATCCGCCCATCGTGGTCAAGGCCGACGGGCTGCACGCCGGCAAGGGCGTCCTCATCTGCGAGTCGCGCCACACAGCCATCGAGGCCGCCCAGGGCCTGTTCACGGGTGCGCTGCTGGGCGAGGCCGAGCAGCAGGTGGTGATCGAGGAGTTCCTCAAGGGCGACGAGATCAGCTTCCTCTGCCTGAGCGACGGCAAGCATGTGGTCCCGCTCGTTCCCGCCCAGGACCACAAATGCATCGGCGAGGGCGACACCGGCCCCAATACCGGCGGCATGGGCGTCTACTCCACCGATACGATGCTCGAGCCCGGCATGACGGAGTGGATTCTGCACCACATCGCCGAGCCCACCGTCCGCGGCATGGCCGAGGAGGAAACGCCCTTCGTGGGCGTTCTCTACTGCGGGCTGATGATGACCGCGCGCGGCCCCCAGGTGCTGGAGTTCAACGCCCGCTTCGGCGATCCCGAGACCCAGGCCATCCTGCTGCGCCTGGAGAGCGACCTGGTTGACGCGCTAGAAGCCTGCATTGACGGCCGGCTGGCGGAGACCGGGCTGCGCTGGAGCTCCGGCGCCTCGGCCTGCGTCGTCGCCAGCTCCTCGGGCTATCCCGGCAGCTACAAGACCGGCTTCCCCATCACCGGCCTCGCCGCCGCCGCCCACGTTCCAGGGGTCCAGATCTTCCACTCCGGCTCCGCGCGCCTGGGCAGCCAACTGGTCACCGGCGGAGGCCGCGTGCTGGGCGTCACCGCCGCCGCGCCTTCGCTGGAAGAAGCCCTGGCCCGCGCCTACCAGGCCATGGCCGAGATTCATTTTGATGGAATGTACTACCGCCGCGACATCGGCCATCGCGCCCTGAAGAAGAAACCGTAGCCGCGGTCGCCCTCTGCGCTTCAGCTCGACGACGGCTCGGAATCCTGCCCCTGTTGGGCGCCGGATTCCTGCGCCTGTTCAGCGGGCGCCCTTTGCCGCTGGAAGCAGACGCGGCACAGCACAGGTCTGCCCTGCGTGGGCTTGAAGGGAACTGTCGTCTCCGCCCCGCATTGCGAACAGTTGGTCCGCGTCTCCGGGCGCACCCGGGAGCTCCCGCTGGCGCGCTTCGCCTTGCACTGCTTACAGTGCTTGGGATCGTTCTTGAATTGCTTATCGTGGAAGAAAAGCTGCTCGCCGGCGGTAAATACAAACTCGGCGCCGCAATCGTTGCACTTTAATACTCTGTCGGTAAAATCCATGGCCGGCTTCCCCCAAAGCAGGGAAAGACCCCGAAATCGGCCATAAACCCGAAAACTTGCCGGTCCCGCTTCCCTGTCTTCGTGCTTCTTTCCGCAACAAGGGCCCGGGCCGCAACAAATTCTGCGGCGAAAACTCAAGTCTGCCCGGGGGATCGGAAGACTTAACTAACACTACCACGCAACGCGCGTGCAGAACGATTCAGCCGAAAGAAAAAATCGCGACAGGCCGCCCCTATCTTACTCTTGGCTGTCTGGCGGCTCCCATTCACCGGGAGTCGCCGGGGGCGGCGCGTGTCACGATCGTTTTGAAACTAGTCCTGCTCTTTGCGAGCCTTCTTGCGATTCCGCTTGCGCGCCAAAGCCGCCTTTACGCGTTTCTTCTCGCCGGGCTTCAGGTAGTAGGAGTGACGCTTGACTTCCTTGATGATGTCCTCCTGCTGTACCTTCCGCTTGAACCGGCGCAGCGCATTTTCCAGCGGCTCGCCTTCTTGAATGCGAACCTCTGCCAAAAAATCCCACCTCCAAACCTGCCAAAGGGGCTTCTTTAGGATACTGTAAATACTCGGATTTTGGTAATGATTCGCGATCCGTCCCAAAAGGGCTTTGCACCAGTTTGTGGTCGTTTCGGGCAAAACCCTGCGAATTCCCGCTTCGACGCCCCTCACGGCTTCTCTTTTACACTCTCAGTTGGGGTCCGCCGGCCCCCATGGAGGTTGCGCCAGGATGATCCGCGGCTACCAGGGGCGGTTGCCCCAAATCCCCGCCAGTTGCTACGTCGACCCTTCCGCGCAGGTCATCGGCGACGTAACGCTCGGCGAGCGCTCCTCGGTGTGGATGAACGCCGTCCTCCGCGGCGACGTGAACTCCATTCGCGTAGGCGCCAATTCCAACGTCCAGGACTGCGCCGTGCTCCACGGCCAGCGCAACCTCTACCCGGTCGTCGTGGGCGACTGGGTCACCATCGGCCACAACGCCACCGTCCACGGCTGCGTGGTCGAAGACGCCGTCCTCATCGGCATCGGCAGCATCATCCTCAACGGCTGCCGCATCGGGGAAGGCTCCATCATCGCCGCCGGCGCCGTGGTCCCCGAGCACACCGTCGTCCCGCCCAAAACCCTCTGGGCCGGCATCCCCGCCAAACTCCGCCGCGAACTGGGCGACAAAGACCGTGCCCTCATCCTCGAATACGCCCAGAACTATCTTGACTACACGGAGATTTATCTCAAGGAGACACGGAGCTGAGCCTGCGATCTACCAGATGCGCTCGACGCCGTAGCGGTCAAAGATCGCATCGGCGCTGATCAGCGGCACACCGAGTTCCAGGGATTGAGCCGCCAGCAGACGGTCGAACGGATCGCGGTGATGGAAGGGCAACAGCCCAGAGCGAATAGCGTGGAGCGGGTGGATCTGGAGAAAGGTGAACTCCTCTTCGCGAAGAACCCTGAGAAAGTCCGTGGCCAGTACATGCGGCGGCATCTTCCCGGAATTCATCTTGATCGCGATCTCCCAGGGAATGATGGCGGAGATCAGAACTTCATTATCAGGATCGGCAATCATGCTGTACCCAGTCTTGCCGAGTTTCTTGGGCGCGTCGAGCCACCAGATTGCGGCGTGGGTGTCGAGCAGCAGCTTCACGCGGCAGGTTCGCCCAGCACCTTCGCGTCAGCCAGGATGTCGAAGCCGTACTCGCGCAGCTCTTCGTCGGTTTCAAGCGGCTTGAAAATGTCGTCGGAGTACTGACACAGCCCCGCATATTTTCCGGGAACGCGCTTCCGCTTGGCGGGTTGCTCCACCAGCACAAGCTGCACGGCATGCTTGGCGTCGCGGGCAATCACGACGGTCTTGCCCTCTTCGGCCTCCTGCAATAGCTGGTCGAGTTGGCTCTTCGCTTGCTGGACGGTGTACGCCATAAACCAAGTATGGGTAGCCTTGAGGGCGAAGTCAATATCGTTCTGCGTTCCAGTGGGACGCCGGTTGTTCCCAGTCTTCCGACAATTCGTTTTGCATTTTCAATATATTGTAGCTACGATTAAACTGTGCGGGGCAGTATGAACAAGACCAAGAGTGAAACCGACTGGGAGCGCGTGCTGGCCTTCAAAGAGGGCGACCCCATCCCCTACGAGCCAGAGGACGGCCCCTACGACCCGAACGACGCCGAGGCCGCCCGGGCGTGGCTTGCGCAGGCCGATCTGATTCGTGGCGGCAAGGTCATCCGCAGAGGCAAGCGCGGCCCGCAAAAGGCGCCGACGAAGACGCTGGTTTCGCTGCGCCTGTCGCCCGAGGTGATCGACCACTTCAAAGCCACCGGCCCCGGCTGGCAGACGCGGATCGATGGCGCATTGCTGGAGTCGATCAAGCGCGGGGCGTAACGGCGCTCAAAGCTGGGCCTCTGCGTTCTTTCGCTCTTCCGCCCAGAGCCAACCGGCCATTGCCTCACGGATATTCGTAGAGCATCCGCTTGCAATTTGAATATGCGGAATCCGGCGAAAAAGCGGCCTTTTGGGGGTTAAATCGGCACTTTTTGGGGCTAAAAAGGGGCAAAAAACGCTGTTTGGAGTTACTGATTCATCCACAGGTCAAAATCTCAACATATTGATTTCATGTTGGTTACATGCGACGCAAGGGTCGAAAAACGGCCTACACAGGGTAGGGGGTGGGGGTCAGCGGATTTTTGGGAGAAGAATAGGAGAAAATGACCAGAAAAATGGGACCAGGGAACAGGGAGCAGGGAATAAAAAGTACCCGTCCTCTGGACCTTGTTCATGCTTTGATTGTGCGCCGTAGCGGGGAAATAATCTGCAAACCCCTGCGGTGGGGCAACCGCCTTCGGATTGAGGTTCGTGGTCTCCAAGGTCCGAGAAGCCGGAGTTGGGGCACCCGGCACAGTTCAATCACTCTCTCTGTTGAAATCACTGCTTTTCATCCTCCTTACGCTGAATCTTCACTCTCATTTCCCAGTAGTGATCGGCCATCATCCATCCGAATGTTGTTAGCAGAGCGGTAACGGTAAATTTGAGATCGAGATCCACATCTCCTTTGAGAAGGATTGCCCTGTTTACCATCAAGGCAAAAAGCGCGAACGCGCAAAATCTGTTGAAAAAACTCATCGCTAAAATCTTCATTGCCGGTTGTCTCCCTCCTTTTATTAGGGCGTCACTTTCCCGAGCCCTAATTTACATACTGTCATAAAATGAAGGTATGCCCATGACCTCTCACAAAATTTCGCTTCCCGTTCCGTTGAAGGTCTACGTGGAAGGCCGAGTAGCCTCAGGCGATTACGGTACACCGAGTGAGTTTGTCCGCAACCTAATCCGACAGGACAAGGAACAACGGCGCTCGCGGCTTGAGGAAGAACTGCTCGATGCTCTTCAAGGCAAAGAATTTGTGATAACGCCCGAAGAGTTGAGCGGGCGCAGTCTTGTTGCGGTCCTGCGGGAGAAGCTCACCCGGCAGTGATCGAATAGCGCATCTCAGAGGCTGCTGCCCTCTCGATTGTCAAGCAGTTAACATGATTTATTTGTAGTTTGCTCCAGTTGAACGAAATGCCATAAGAGCAATACTGCGTATCCGATCCGACTGTTTATGGAACCCATCGTAGACCTCTCGATAAGTATTCTTTCTATTCTCCATATTAACCAGCCTTTCATCGACATTTTGCGAGGGATTATTAATAAATCCTGTTTGTCCTTTGATCCTCATGATCTTTTCTCCTGCCTCACTTACAAATTTCGTGAAGTTGGCAGTAATATCTTTCTTTTCTATTTCTTCTGAAATGAACAGAGTGTTCCGCATTGAAGAAAGAACGCAATGCAAATCATCGAGCATCCCGTCGCAAATAGACAACCATCTCTCACCTGAAAAGCTAAATGGAATGTTATTGTCCACGGTTGCAAGTTTAGATACAACAACACTCCACTCAGCCTTCTTTTGGTCGCGGACCCACTGCTCATGTTGCGCTTGACGGTTCTTCCTGAATGACCAGACGGCGATCAAGACGCCTGCCGTGATCGAGGCCAAGCTGACGACCGTTTGGACGATTGTCGGCAGCAGCCATTTTAACCACGATTCCGGCGCGGCCTGTTGGACACACTGAACCTGGACAGGCACTTGAGCCAATTGGTCCACAAAAAACGCGGCTATTGAGGCGGCATGGAGAATCATGGCTCTCACCTTGTATCCTTAGAGTTGAGACAAAGGTTATCACGATGAGCCAGACACTGAAAGCCGTACGCGGGACGCGCGACCTGTTGCCGCCGGAGACTGCGCTTTGGAACCGCATCGAGGCGACCGCGCGTGACGTTTTTGCTCGCTACAACTTCGGCGAGATTCGCACCCCCGTCTTCGAGGAGACGGCGCTCTTTGCCCGCGGCGTGGGCGAGGAGACGGACATCGTCTCCAAGGAGATGTATACGTGGTCTGACGGTGAGCGGTTTGATCAAGATAAGCTCATCCGCGTCTGGAAGGACAATTATGAGCAACAATTGCGGCATCAATCACCTAATATCGTTCCAAATCCATATCCTGGCGTTGAGTTGAGAGTGATACGAGAGTTTAATCGTGCCTTCCCCCCAGACCCTTTTGAATTTGTCGCCTTCCGTCCAACGATCTCTGCCGAAGCCATTGCTGCGCTTTCAAAGGCTAAAGACCAGGAAGTCGCAAGAAATGGTCATCCGGAGCGATTTCAACTCCGACTCGTAGTTCCGACAACGGCTGCCGACAATACATGGATTCCACGGGAAAACGTGACTATCGAGAAGTTTGATGGGCAATACTTCTCATCTTCACAGTCGCTGACCCTGCGCCCGGAGAACACCGCCGGCGTGGTCCGCGCGTACATTGAGAACAAGTTGGGTGAAACCGGCCAGCTCCAGAAGCTCTACTACATCGGCCCGCAGTTCCGGCGCGAACGCCCGCAGAAGGGCCGCTACCGGCAGTTTTCGCAGATCGGCGCGGAGGTCATTGGGCCTCCCTCCGCAGGCAGCGAAAGCCCTCTGCGCGACGCCGAAATCCTGGAAATGCTTGCCACGCTGCTCGACGAGCTGGGCATCACCGGCTGGACGCTGGAGCTCAACTCCGTAGGCTCCGCCGCCGACCGCGTCCGTTACAACGAAGCGCTTCGGGCGGCCCTCGTTCCCGTCGTCTCGCAGATGTGCGTAGACTGCCAGCGCCGCGCCGTCATCAACCCCCTGCGCGTCCTCGACTGCAAGGTCCCCGCCGATCAGCCCATCATCGACACGCTGCCGGTGATCGCCGACTCGCTGGACGAAGCCTCCCAGGCCCACTTTGCCGCGGTCACGGCGGCCCTGAACGCGGCGGGCGTGCCCTACACGCTCAATCACCGCCTTGTCCGCGGCCTGGACTACTACACCCGCACCACCTTCGAGTTCACTCACGGCGGACTGGGCGCGCAGAACGCCCTGCTCGGCGGAGGCCGCTACGACGGGTTGAGCGAGGCTATCGGCGGTCCCAAAGCCCCCGGCATCGGCTTTGCCATCGGCGAGGACCGGCTCGTGCTTACTCTTCTCGCATCACTCAACCAAGAGTCCGCCCCACCGCAGGTGGCTGATGCATACATTGCCCCACTGGGCGAGGGATTGAACGCCGCCGCTTTGGTCCTGGCCCGCGAACTGCGCCACCAGGGGCTGTGGATTGAGTTAGGCGAAGGCAGCTTCCGCCTGAAAAAATCCTTCGACGCCGCCGAAAAGACCGCCCGCCGCATCGTCATCCTCGGCGAAGACGAACTCCAATCCGGTATTCTGACCGTGAAGACCTTCGCCACAGGCATACAGACAAAGGTTCCTCGCGCGGAGCTGGCTGCCTTTCTCGCCGAGCCCGCAAAAGGATAAAGGACACAGGTCGTGCTCGATTTTCTAGGAAGTCTCGAACGGACGCATCTGTGCGGCGAACTGCGCGCCGCCCACGCCGGCCAGCAAGTGGTTCTGATGGGCTGGGTCAACCGCCGCCGCGATCACGGCAACCTCATCTTTCTCGACCTCCGCGACCGCTCCGGCATCGCCCAGATCGTGCTCGACAAGGAGCTCACCCCCGACGGCCACGCCAAGGGCGAGCAAGTCCGCCCCGAGTACGTCGTCGCCGCGGTGGGCAAGGTGACCCTGCGCGACGCCGACGCCATCAACCCCAAGATGCCCACCGGCGAGATCGAGATCGAAGCGACCCAGCTCCTCGTCCTCAACGACACGCGCCTGGCGCCGTTTTCGCCCTCCGAAGATGCCATTCAGAACGAAGAACTCCGCCTCAAATACCGCTACGTCGATCTCCGCCGCGCGGAGATGCAGCGCAACTTCCGGCTCCGCCACGACATTACCCTCGCCATTCGCGAGAGCCTCAGCCGGCAAGGCTTCCTGGAGATCGAAACGCCCATCCTCACCAAGTCCACCCCCGAGGGCGCGCGCGATTTTCTCGTGCCCAGCCGCGTCCATCCGGGCGAGTTTTACGCGCTGCCGCAGTCGCCGCAGATCTTCAAACAAATTCTGATGATTTCCGGTTTCGACCGCTACTTCCAGATCGCCCGCTGCTTCCGTGATGAGGACCTGCGCGCCGACCGCCAGCTCGAATTCACCCAGGTGGACCTGGAGATGAGCTTTCCCCACCAGGAGACCGTCTTCGCCGTTGTCGAGCAGTTCATGGCCGCTGGTTTTGCCGCCGCCGGCGTCACGCTGCCCACGCCCTTCCCCCGCATCACCTACGACGACTCCATGCGTAGCTTCGGCAGCGACAAGCCCGACCCGCGCCTCCCCGGACTCACCGATGTGCGCTCAGCCTTCACGGACGAGGCACTCGCCACGCTCCAAATCGATCCTGCCCTGCCCGTAGTCGCCCTCCGCATTCCCAACGTGGGCGAACTCAGCCGCAAGGAACGCGAAGACAACCATCCCGCCTTTGATTTGAAAAAGGGCGCCAAGTTTATCGACGATTTCAAGCGCCTCGCCAAGGGTTTCCCCGAAGCCGCCGTCAAGGTGCGCGAGCTGGCCCGCGCGGCGGAGGCCGACTTCGTCATCATCGTGGCCGGCGACCCCGCCCACCCCGTCAAGGCCAGCGACACCAAGTTTGAAGGCCGCCTCTCCGAGCGCGAAATCAACGTCTACTCCGCCGCCGGCAACTTCCGCACCGAGCTCGCCAAGAAGTACGCCGAGCGCCACGGAGCGTTCGCCGTCACCGAAAAAGCCGTCCAGGAAGCCAACTCGCAAAGCGGGAGCAGCGTAGACGGCGCCGCCGCCTTCAATCCCATCTGGATCGTCGACTTCCCCATGTTCGAGTACGACGTCGCGACCGCCAAGTGGGTTCCGGCGCATCACCCCTTTACTTCGCCCCACGAAGCCGACATGGCCAACCTGCTCACCGATCCGGCCAGCGTACGCGCCAATTGCTATGACCTGGCTCTGAACGGTCTCGAACTCGGCTCCGGCTCCATCCGTATCCATCGCAAAGACGTGCAGCAGCAGATCTTCCAGTCGCTCGGCATCAGTGACGAAGACGCCCGCGCCCGCTTCGGCTTCTTCCTGGACGCGCTCGAATACGGCACCCCGCCTCATGGGGGCATCGCCCTCGGCCTCGACCGCATCGTCATGCTGCTCACCGGCGCGCCCAGCCTGCGCGAGGTTATCGCCTTCCCCAAGACCGCCAAAGCCATCGACCTGATGGCCGACGCCCCCACGACGGTCACCGACCAGCAGTTGAAGGAGCTCCACATCCGCGTGGCGCTGAAGAGCTGACGGCAGGTTTGCCATTTCAGCGGCCGAGAGTGGGCGGAGTTGGCACGACACGATCTCGTCGCGGCGGCTAAAGGGCGATGGAGTGCCGGCTGGTGTATTCGATCGTGCCCTACCAGGCGAACTGCGAGGAGCAGGCGATTGTGTACGTGAAGCGGCTGCTGCGGCATCAGAAGGCGGCGCGGTGGAAGAAGGAGAAATCGAGGCGGGTGAGGCCGTCCACGGTTTGCCTCAAGAAGGAGGGGGCCAGATTAAACGGCCGAAGTGGGCCAGAACAACTTGCCAAACGCACTAAGTTATTGATATTGTTATATGTGCTCGCAATGGTTAATAGATCGGTGGAAAGTAAAGCTCGGTTAAGGAACCTGTGCAATGGCGAAAAATAATATCCCGCGTCACATCGGTTTCATTCCCGATGGGAATCGACGCTGGGCTGTGG
>CABDXY010000236.1_pt1 | contig 13129 bp, 9 predicted proteins | sample 3131871 | NCBI WGS metagenome assembly CABDXY01 (sample SAMEA5534336, study PRJEB31848) | metagenome | biome: tundra; feature: field; material: soil | place: USA | collected 2013-05 | depth 0.15 m
CCCTCCACCAGCACCAGCCGTGCCCTGGGCGCATAATGCCGCAGCCCCACTCCCGGCGAAGGCAGCGTCTCCCTTGGGGTTTCCGCCAACTCCCCGCTTCGAAAGACCTCCACCGCTCCGGCCACCGCTCGAATCTGCACCGCCGTCACCGCCCCCGGCCGGTAGATCGCCATCGGGCTCCGGCAGGGATCAAGCACCGTGGACTCGACGCCGTGCTCCGTAGGCCCCGCGTCCAGCACCGCATCGATCCGCCCATCGAGATCCGCGAGCACGTGCGCGGCGGTAGTCGGGCTGATGTGCCCAAAGAGATTCGCGCTCGGCGCAGCCACCGGAACCCCCGCCCGCCGGATCAACTCCAGCGCCACCGGATGCGCCGGCATCCGCACCCCCACCAGCGGCCGGCCCGCCGTCACCGCATCCGGCACCGCCGCCGTCCGCCTCAGCAGCAGCGTAAGCGGCCCCGGCCAGAAGGCCTCCATCAGCCGCCGCGCCGCCTCGGGAACCTCCGTCACCAACTCATCCAGCATTGCCTTTCCACAATCGGGGCCGGCAATGTGCACAATCACCGGGTCCCACGCCGGCCGCTGCTTGGCCCGGAAAATCCTCTCCACCGCCGCAGCATCCAGCGCATTCGCCCCCAGCCCATAGACGGTCTCCGTAGGCAGCGCCACTAATCCCCCGCCGCGCAGAATCTGCGCCGCCCGCTCCAGCGTCTCCTGAGCGTCGGCGGTATCCAGGTGCGCCGGGTCCACAATCAATCGCAGTGTCTTCACTCTTTCATTGTCGCCTTTTGCGGTAGTGCCCCGCCACCGACCACCACGCGATATACGCGATATAGTTGATGTGAGATAAGACGGCCATTGAATTGCGAGACTGCCCGGCTGCACCGTAGTCGAACCCTGCGTCCAGGCCCACTGAGCCGCTCATCTGAGGTAGATCATATGAGTCCGTTGAAGGCCAGCCGCTTCTGGCGAATCATAGGGAAGTTTTTCGTCGGGGTTTTACTCTGTTTCAGCGTTCTACTTCTTGTGGATTATGTGATATGGATACCTCACCAAGTGAAAAGAGCCATCGGAGATTTGAAGGATCCGAATCCCGATGTTCGGAGGTACGCCGCGCAAGCTTTGGGTTGGAGCAAATCCTCCCATGCGATAGAGCCTTTGATCCTAACCCTGCAAGACGACGATGATGATGTCTTGAGGTACGCAGCCCAATCGTTAGCAAAGATCGGCGCGCCGGCGATCGATCCACTTATTCAAGCTTTGAAGAGCGAAAATGCACGTGTTCGATGGGGGGCGGCCGATGCCTTGGGCCAAATCGGATCCCCTCGTGTGGTCGAGCCACTGATTGCAACCCTCAAGGACACAGATTATGTTGTCCGGGAAAGCGCAGCCTGGGCGTTGGCTCAAGTCAAGGATCCGCACGCCGTCGAGCGCATGATTGCAGCCCTGAATGATCCGGATGCTAACTTTCGAAGCGGCGCGGCAATGACGTTGGGGGAAATCAAAGATCCCCGTGCGATTGAACCTCTGATCGCAGCTCTGAAGGATACTTTCGTTCTGAGATCTGCTACCGATGCGTTGGGCAAATTCGGTGCGCCTGCTGTGAGTCCCTTGATAGCTGCATTGAAGGATGCGGATTTTTCGGTGAGATTTTCGGCTTCCGATGCGTTGGGCAAAATTGGAGCGCCTGCTGTCGAGCCCCTGATTGCGACACTTGATGACGCGAATCCTGATGTCCGCAAATCAGCAATCACGGCCTTGGGCGCGACCAAAGACCCACGAGCGGTTGAACCCCTGATCGCGCTACTTAAGGACAAGCGCACTGACATCCGGCAGAGTGCTGCTGGGGCGTTGGGCGAGACTAAAGACCCACGCGCGGTTGAGCCGTTGATTGCAGCCATGACGGACAAGAGTTATGAGATTGTCGCCGATGAGGAGGAGGAAGATTGGCCGGGAGAAGCCGCCACGGCGCTGGGAGAGATCAAAGACCGGCGAGCGGTCGAGTCACTGATCGCTGCTCTGAAGGATAGGGAATCGGGAATCGTATGCGCCGCGGCTGATGCGTTAGGCAAGATCGGTGACACCCGTGCAATTAATCCTCTTATCACGTTATCGAGGAACATAGACTCCAATCTCCGAAGTTGTGTAATTGATCCATTAGGTGCGTTCAATGATTCTCGAACAATTGAGTCTCTGATTGGCAATCTGAAGGACAAGGAAGCTGGTATCCGAGGAAGATCGGCCATGGCGTTGGACAAATTCAAAGATCCACGCATAGTTGAACCTCTGATCCCGCTTCTGCAAGACAAAGAGGGTTTTATCCGAGGAATTGCGGCCGAGATTTTAGGCAAAAGCAACGATACCCACGCCGTTAACGCTCTGCTAGCAGCATTCAAGGAGCACAACACGGATGTGATCAGCGGTGCTTACGACCTCTTCATACAAAGGGGCGAACCGGGATCATTGGATGAGTTGATCCAGACGCTCAATAGGCACAGCGATGGGGTGTTGGCACAGCATATGCTGAATAGCAGAAACGCAAAGTTGGAAGATGCGGCACGCATATGGGCTAAAAATCACGGCGATCAAATGGAGCCGCATGACAGCGGCCCCTTATGGGGCAGCGCGCGGCAAACACTGCCGCCTGGCGCGAAGAATTAGCCCAGGCGCGCTCAACCAGCCACCTGCCGTATACTCACTGCTGACCATGCCCGTCGAAACCGAAATCAAATTCCGAGTGGACGACCTGTCCGGCCTCACCCGCCGCCTTGAAGCCGCAGGGTTCACTCTGCAAACCCCCCGCAGCTTCGAGTCGAACGTCCTCTACGACACTCCCGACCGCCGGATGCGCGCCCGCACTGAGATTCTCCGCATCCGCACCTACGCAGGCCGCTGCCTCCTGACCCACAAGCGTCTTCCCGACATTGGCCCCGGCGAAGACACCCACAAGCACCGCATCGAAACCGAAACCGAGGTCTCCGACGGCGATGCCCTCGCCCAGGTCTTTCTCTCCCTCGGCCTGGTCGCTGCCTTCCGCTACGAAAAATGGCGCAGCGAGTGGACATACGGGGAGGGCCACTGCGTCCTCGACGAAACCCCCATCGGCAACTACGCCGAACTCGAAGGCTCCGCCGAATGGATCGACCGCGCCGCCGCCCGCCTGGGCGTCGATCCGGCCCGGTACATCACCCTCAGCTACGGACGGCTCTTCGACCTCTGGCGCGGCGAGCACCACTCCACCGCCCAGGACCTCACCTTCGCCGCCGTCGCCCAAGCCGGTCTGCCAAAGTAGCCGCCGCTCTATCCCATCCACCCGCCGCCCGCAATGCCCTTGGTAATCGGATCCTGAAAATGTGCTGACGAAAGTCTCCCTTGCCGCCGATAACCCTAATGAGCAGGTTTTTTTGAGTTCCAGTAGAGCCAATCCGTGGAGCCAATCGGGAGGGCCGATGAACAGGGATCGCTTGGGAATGCGTCCCCGCGCGCGCCGCCGCACAGGGATGAGGCTATTGCAGGCGGCCGCGCTGGCGCTGGCGGTGGCCATGGCCATGCCTGCCAGGGCGGCGGACGAACGCGCCGTCAAGTCGCGCGTGGCGCCTGTTTACCCGGAGATCGCCAAGCGCATGAAAATCACCGGCGTCGTCGAGATCGAGGCAACGGTGAATCCCGACGGCAAGGTGACCGATGTCAAAACGCTCAGCGGCAACCATATGCTGTCGATCGCCGCGGAGGATGCCGTGCGCAAATGGAGATTTGTCCCCGCTTCCGGCCAATCAACGGTCAATGTGAGCATCAGCTTCGCCCTCGCACAGTAGCAAGCCACTACGGTGGCCGCTGAAGGGGGCCGGAAACCGGGGTCCCCAGGAAGTGGCGGGTGCCGGGTACCCCCTGGGTGGGGCGGCTTCCTGGGGTGGTGGCACAGGCCTTCGCCGCTGGGGTGGACCCTGGCGCCAACCTGCCCTCCGTTGCAAGGGCCGAATCTGAAGGATAACTGCCGTAAGTGCTTATCTCTTGAGAAAGAGCTCTGCCCATTCGGCGGTCTCAGGATAAACTAAGCACTGTTGCAGGCAAGTGGGAGTCGCATTCGCTTTATGCCGGGGTTTCCCGAGGTTCCCGGCGCCAATGGCGCCGGTGTCTTGTCCATCGCGCTGATCGGCCCGGACCAAGAGCGCCGCAAAGCGGTAGCCGGCGCTCTTGCCGGATGCCAGGGGGTGCTGATTCGGGAGTTTTCTTCCTACCCTGCCGGCCTCGTCGATCTGACCCAGATGATGGAGCAGCATTACGACGTCATCATGGTCGATCTGGACAGTGAACCGAAACGTGCCCTCCAGGTAGTGGAGAGCATCTGCAACGATGGCTCCCGAATCGTGATGGCCTTTTCGGCGCAAGCCGATCGGGAACTGGTGGTTCGGTGCATGCATGCGGGCGCCCGCGAGTTTCTCGCTCTGCCCCTCGCCGCCGCCGACATGGCCGATGCTCTGGCTCGCGTCACGGTCCGCAGGCCGGGGGCTGGCCCCGCCAACAGTACAGCCGGCAAGTTATTCGTCTTTCTCGGCGCCAAAGGCGGCTGCGGAGTCACCACCGTCGCCTCCAATTTCGCGGTATCGTTGGCCCAGGAATCTGGCCGGAAAACCCTGTTGATCGACCTCGGCCTCCCTCTGGGAGACGTGGCGATCCACCTCGGGATCGTCGCTGACCACTCCACAGACAACGCCTTTAGCGATTCCAGCCGGCTGGATGCGAGTTTTCTCTCTTCGCTGCTGGCCACGCATAGCTCGGGATTGTCCGTCCTCGCGGCTCCAGGAGACTTTCCCCAGACCGAGGCCTCCGTTGAAACCGTCGATAAATTGCTGGCCGTCGCCCGCCAGATCTTTGATTACGTGGTGGTCGATGCCGGATCGAGACTCGACTTGAAGGATTCCGCGCTCTTTGATGCTTCCGCCGCCTTTTACCTGATCGTCCAGGTCGGCGTTTCCGAACTGCGAAACGCAAATCGCATGATCACCCGGTTCTTCGCACCCCGTAACTACGAACTCCAGATCGTCCTCAACCGGTATGCGCCTCGCGCTCTGCCGTTCGATGAACAGCATATTGCCAGGGCGCTCACCAGGCCGGCCCAGTGGAGGATTCCGAACGATGTTTCCATTGCCCGGCACACCCGGGACACGGACACTCCGCTCGCCCTGAATGACTCGCCCCTTTCGATCGCGATCCGCAAGATGGCCCGTAAAGCCTGCGGCTTGCCCGAAAAGCATGAGAAGAAAAAAGGCTTCAGCCTCTTTGGAAGAGCGTTCTGACCGTTTCTAACCGGCGCTCATAGCTACTTCTCCGCCCCGTGGCACTTCTTGTACTTCTTCCCGCTGCCGCAGGGGCAGGGGTCGTTGCGGCCCACTTTTTCGCCCGTCCGGCGCTGCGCGGGCTGGCTCGCGTCCCCGCCTCCCGACCGGCTGGCCGCCTCCAGCTCCCGCACCTTCTTGCGGTGGAACTCCTTCTCCAGCGCGTCGATGGTCGTCGAGGGCTGCCGCGTGGAAATCGAGATATCTCTCGGCGCGGCGTCCAGCGTCAGCGGCTGCGCGGCGCTCGCCACCGGCGGCGCCTTGGGAACCGCCCGCCGCACCTCGGGCGCCGCATTCACCGGCTGCCCATCCGGCCCCAGGATCTGCATCCGGAACAGGAACCGGACCGTGTCCTCCTGGAACTTGAGCATCATGGCCTCGAACATATCGTAGGATTCCCGCTTGTACTCCACCAGCGGATCCTTCTGCGCATATCCCCGCAGCCCAATCCCTTCCTTCAGGTGATCCATCGAGAGCAGGTGATCCTTCCACAGTCCATCGATCACGCTCAGCATCACCATCCGCTCGTGATAACGCATGGTCGGCGCGCTCAGAATCTTCTCCTTGCCCTCGTAATCCTCTTTCAGCTTCTCGAAGATCGCCTCGCCCAGCTCATGCCGTCCGCCCAACTCCAGCGGCTTGATCCCGGTGGCGCCGATATTCAGCGAAGCGTATGCCAACCCGAAATGGTCGATAAGTTTCTCTTCCAGCCCCTTCACGTTCCATTGATCCGGATGCAGCTTCTCGCCAGCAAACTCGTCCAGCAGCCCGCTCAGAATCCCGCCGACGTAATCCTCCAGAATCAGCTCCTTCTGGTCCGCTTCTTCCAGCAGTTGCCGCCGCAGCCCGTAAACGGCCTCGCGCTGCTTGTTCATCACGTCGTCGTACTCCAGCACGTGTTTGCGCGACTCGAAGTTCTGCGCCTCCACCGCCTTCTGCGCCCCCTCGATGCGGTTGGAAATCATCTTCGACTCGATCGGCACGCCCTCTTCCATCCCCAGCCGCTCCAGCAGCTTGCTCACCCACTGCTTGGCGAAGATGCGCATCAAATCGTCTTCCAGCGACAGATAAAATCTCGACTCGCCCGGATCGCCCTGCCGCCCCGCGCGCCCCCTAAGCTGGTTGTCGATGCGCCGCGACTCGTGCCTTTCCGTGCCCAGAATGAACAGCCCGCCGGCCTCGATCACCTGCTCGTGATCCGTTTGCGCCGCCTCCGCATGTCCCTTGAACGCCTCCGCCCACTCCGCATCGCCGACCTCAAACTCCTGCCCCTGGTAGTAGAAGCGCAAAAATCCCGCCGGCGCCATCGGGTTGATCGCTCCCTCGTTGGCGCTGATCGCCCGCGCCTTGCTCTTCTTCACCAACTCCTGCCGGGCCATGAAGTCCGGGTTGCCGCCCAGCAGAATATCCGTTCCGCGCCCGGCCATGTTGGTCGAGATGGTCACCATCCCCAGCCGGCCCGCCTGCGCCACAATCTCCGCCTCGCGCTCGTGGAACTTCGCGTTCAGCACCACGTGCTTCACGCCCTTGCGCTGCAAGATCCCCGACAGCCGCTCGCTCTTCTCGATCGACGTTGTGCCCACCAGCACCGGCTGCTTCTTCTCATGCAGCAGCGCGATATCGTCGGCCGCCGCCTTGTACTTTTCCTTCTCCGTCCGGAACACCACATCCGGATTCTCAAGCCGCCGCATCAGCATGTTGGTCGGAATCACCACGATCTCCAGCTTGTAGATCTTCTCGAACTCCGCCGCCTCGGTCTCCGCCGTGCCCGTCATGCCGCTCAGCTTTTTGTACAGCCTGAAGTAGTTCTGGAACGTGATCGTCGCCAGCGTCTGGTCTTCCTTGCGGATATTCACGCCCTCTTTGGCTTCGATCGACTGGTGCAGCCCATCGCTCCACCGTCGCCCCGGCATCAGCCGCCCGGTGAAGGTGTCCACGATGATCACCTCGCCGTCCTTCACCACGTACTCCACGTCCCGCTTGTAGAGCGCGTGCGCCTTGATCGCCGTCTCCACGTAGTGCTTCAGTTCCCAGTTTTCCGCGTCCGCAATGTTGCCGATCCCCAGCACCTTCTCGATCGTCACCCACCCCTCGTCGGTTACGCCGATCGTCCGCTGCTTTTCGTCCACAATGTAGTCGCCGGTCAGCCGCTTGGTTTCGCCCTCTTCGATCTCCTCGCCCTTTTCCAGTTGCGGAATGATTTTCACCACCCGCGCATATTTATCGGTAGTCTGGTCCGTCGGCCCGGAAATAATCAGCGGCGTCCGCGCCTCGTCGATCAGGATCGAGTCCACCTCGTCCACGATCGCGTAGTAGTGCCCCCGCTGCACGCAATCTTTTAATTCAAACTTCATATTGTCGCGCAGGTAGTCGAAGCCGAACTCGTTATTCGTTCCGTAAGTAATGTCGGAGGCGTAGGCGGCCCGCCGCTCCGCATCGTCCAGGTCGTGGACGATCACCCCCACCGTCAGCCCCAGGAACTCGTAGATCTTGCCCATCCACTCCGCGTCGCGCTTGGCCAGGTAGTCGTTCACCGTCACCACGTGAACCCCGTGCCCCGCCAGAGCATTCAGGTAGCAGGCCAGCGTCGCCACCAGCGTCTTGCCCTCGCCGGTCTTCATCTCGCTGATCTTGCCCTGGTGCAGCACCATGCCGCCGATCAACTGCACGTCGAAGTGCCGCATCTGCACCGCGCGCCATCCCGCCTCGCGCACCACCGCAAACGCCTCGGGGAGAATCTCGTCCAGAGCCTCCCGCTCGGCCGCAGCCTGCTCAACCGCCCTCTTCTCGGCAGCCTCCCGCGCCTCAGCCTCCTTCCCCTTCGCCCTCAACTCCTCGGGGCTCTCAAACCCCTTCAGCCGCTCTTGAACCCGCTCCGCAATCCGAGCCCGGAACTCGACCGTCTTGGCCCGCAACTCCTCATCCGAGAGCTGCTTCGTGGCAGGCTCCAGATCGTTGATCTTGGCCACCAACGGCCAGAGCCGCTTGAGGATGCGCTCGTTCGCAGTACCAAAAATTTTCGTAAGAACTTTATCGAAAAACACAGATGTCTCCGTCTACCAGTGTAAATGCCGAGGGTGTGAACGGTTGTGACAACGCCCGTTCATGGAGAGAGCAAAATCCGGGCGCCCCTCGATAAGGGCGATCTGTGGATAGCCAACGTTCTGCCGCCTCGTCCAGCTCGTCCAGGCGCCGATTCAACTCCGCCAGCAGCTTAAGCAAATCCTCGCGCCGCCGAGCCGTCCAGCCTTCCAAGGGCAGTTTTGCAAAATCAGCCCTCGGTGGTTCATCAGGTGGTTTTTAGACAGGTTCTTAGGGGCAACGGCCCTGCAAATCGACCCAAAGGCACAATATTACGGAAAATGCCGTGCCGTGGCCCGTTTCAACGGCGACCCGGCCTGAGAGCACTTGCGATTCGGCTCGAATCTGTTAGCCTTGTCCCTGTCGAAACCGAGCGTCATGTCCGCGTCTCTTGTAAGCGCGGACCGTAATCAGGCCAGGTCAGCCTCCTCCCAATCGTCCTGACCAAAGCCGAAATCGTTATTCTGCGCGGAACAGGCGATGGCCCGCCCGCTCAAGAAACGCAGGAACTGGAGAAACGCTGGAAGTGGAGACTACTCTCGAATCCTCTGCTCCGGATTCGCCCCCAAGCCGGCGCAAACGGCTGCCCAAATGGGCCGTCGGCTACCTGGAGCCTTTTCTGGAGCCACCCGACCCGGATTCGCCCGAGGAACTGCGTTGGCGAATGCCCCCCTGGGCGGGCGTTTGCGAGGCAGTCCTCTTTCTTGCTTTCACGGTCTTCTTCCTTGCCTATGGGCTCACTCCATACTTCGGCGGCGACGGAATGGGGCTGGTGGGCGCCGACGAACCCCGCTACGCCCAGATCGCCCATGAAATGCTGGTCCGGTTCGATGCCGCGCACACCCTGAAAGGCCAACTCAGCGCCTGCGTAACCCCCTATCTCTACGGCCATCCCTGGCTGGAAAAGCCGGCCCTCTACTACTGGCGGGCCATGTTCCTCTTTCAGGATTTCGGCGTCCACGACTGGAGCGCCCGCCTGCCCTCTACCACCTTCGCCTTCGTCATGATCGGCCTCATCTACCTCCACATGCGGCGCTTCCGCCCCGGCGGCCATCTGGATGCAGCGCTGATCACCGTCGCCTGCGCCGGCATCATCGGCTTCTCCCGCGGCGCTTCCACGGACATGCAGATGGCGGCGCCCCTGGCCATCGGGCTGCTCGGCTGGTATGCCTGGTACGAGACCGATTCCAAGTTCTGGCTCTACGACATCTACTTCTTCACCGGCCTGGCCACCCTCGCCAAAGGCCCGGTAGCGCCCTTTCTGGCCATCATCATCATCGCCGCTTTTGCCTTCCTGCGCCGCGAGTGGTCCATCCTGCGCCGCTCCCTCTGGTGGCCGGGCGTGGCGCTCTACTTCGCCATGGTCCTGCCCTGGTTCATCGCCGTCCAGCATCAGAACCCCACCTTCTTCCGCGAGTTCTTCCTCGAACACAACCTCGAGCGCTTCACCACCGACCGCTACCAGCATGTGGAGCCCTTCTGGTACTACCTGGTGGTCGTCGTCCTGGCCATGATGCCGTGGACCGTCATCGCCATACGGGCGCTCGCTGACGGCATTCACACCTCGGTGTGCGAGTGGCAACTGCGCCACTCCAGCAATTGCAAGCCCTGCGCCAACCGCCCCGGCGACGCCTTCCCTGAATTCCTGGTCCTCTGGGCGCTCATTCCCATTGTCTTTTTCTCCTTCTCGCAGTCCAAGCTGCCGGGCTACATCCTCCTCTCCATTCCTCCTCTCGCCATCCTCACCGGAGACTATCTCTTCCGCTGCCGGCGGCCGGGCCTCAACCGCTGGGTGCTGTTGGGCCATGCCGTGCTTTGCGGCGTAATGACCACGTTCGTACTGCTTCTGCCCTGGTTTGTGACTCACGGCGCCAAGATGCCCCCCACCCACGCGCTCGCAGCCGCGCTGCTGGCCGCCTTCGGAGCCTCGCTGCTGATTCTCATCGTGGTCAAGGGCTTCGGCGTGGCACGCCTCCGGGTCGTTACCTGCGGTGTGCTGGTGGTGCTGGTTCTCTTTCTTTATGGCGTGGGCCCGTTCTTCGGCATCCCCGAGGCCGGGGCCACCAAGCGCGTGATTCACCTGCTGGACCACGCTTACTCCGCGCGCCCGCTGGCCGATCGGCTCGCCTCTCTGGTTCCCGCCGACGAGACCGTCGCGGTCTTTCGCGTCCGCCGCGACATGGAGTATGGGCTCTCGTTCTATCGCAATCGCGAGGTCGTCAATTACGAGGACAGCGGCGTGCCCGATGGGCAGCACCTGCTGGTGGTGCGGGTTGCCGGCCGCAACGGCGCGGACCTCCACACTGCGGCCGCACTCGATGAGTACCTGGAAGGCCGCCACTATGAACAGCTCTTCACCTGGCCCGAGCAAGGACTCGTAGTCTATCTTGTCGGCAGCCGGTAAACTGATAAATCAAATCTCAAGTTGCACTTGAACGCAACTCATGGCAAAGTGATCGGAAGGCGAAATTCGGCCAGCGGGTCCGCTCAAGCCTGATAATCCGGACCTGAACCGTTTTTCGGCCGCAGCCGGCCGGCATACCAACAGGAAGATCATGGCATCCACTGCTTCCATCGAGATCCTCGACCTGCGGCACTTCGCGGCGCCGGTGCTCCGCCCTGTGCTTGATGCCGAGGACGAGCTGTGGAAGCAGCGCCTGCACTGGGACTATCGAACCTCGTCCAAGCTGCTCATGCAGTATCTCGACAGCCACATGCTGCCCGGCTATGTGGCCCTGGAAGCAGGCCAGGTCACAGGCTATGTCTTCTGCGTCTACGAGGAGACCAAGGCCGTCATCGGCGACGTCTTCGCTCTGCCCAGCGCCCCGGCCGGCTCTCTTGACCCTTCGCGTTCCGCGCCAGCCTCAGCCCGCCAAACCCCGGTCCCGGCCCATGAAATAGAGGAGACCCTGCTCAAGCACCTCTTTGAGACGCTTCTGAACTCGCCGCAACTCGACCGCATCGAATCACAACTGCTGCTGCACCCTTCCGGCGCCCACGCCGAGATTTTCCGCCAGGCCGGTTTTCAGATCTTTCGCCGCCTCTTCATGGTCCAGCCTCTGCAAGGTCTCTGGAACCCGCCCCGCGTGGACCTGCCCGGCGGCCTCGAGTTGCGCCCCTGGCGCGACGAAGACCTGTCCCCCGCAGGCCGCCTCATCTCAGAGGCCTATCGCGATCATCCTGACAGCGTGATCAACGATCAGTACCGCTCCGTCCACGGCTCCCAGCGCTTCCTTCACAACATCGTCCGCTACGCCGGCTGCGGCGTCTTTTCCGCGCAGGTCTCGCACGTCGTGGTCGAGCGCCGCAGCCGGGAACTGGTGGCTCTGATCCTGGGCTCGCGCGTCAGCCCGGTCAGCGGCCACATCACCCAGGTCTGCGTCCATCCCCAATACCGCCGCCGAGGCCTGGCGCGCATGCTGCTTTCCGTGGTTGCCTTCCACTTCATGCGCCTGGGCGCCACCGAGATCTCCCTCACCGTCACCGAATCCAACTCCCACGCCATCGAACTCTACCTGGCCGAGGGCTACACCCGCGCGCACACCTTCGACGCCGCCGTCTGGCAGCGGGAAAGCATTGCTTAAACAAAATCGGAAAATTGCGGAAGAGAGAATTACCGCGCGATCAGGAACATCACCCAGCTCAGCACGATCGCCGAGCCCACAAACAGCACAAAGCAGTAGATCCCGTAGCGAATCATCCGCCGCGGCGTCTCGCGCTGCGTGATGCCGAAAACGACGGACGCGAACAGGGCAAACAGCACAACCGCCGCAAAGTGGGAGGGCCGGAACACTAGACTTTCCTCCCGGTGCGAAGATTATGCGCGTCCACGGCGGCAATCACGTTCAAGAGGCCGGCCACCACAATAAACCGCGTGCCATAGTCGGCCGTCGTCACCATCACCTGGTCCGCGCCCAGCCCCAGCACCCGGCTGACGATGTAAAGCAGCCCATTGCCCAGGTCGCCGGCCAGTCCCAGCAGGTCCAGCATGTCGCGCGCGCTGCCGTAGAGCTTGCCCTGCATGGCCAGGCCCAGCCCGAACATGCCCAGAATCGACGCCGCCAGCAGCGCCCCGCGACCCCACTTGCGCAGCAGAAAATGCCCCGCTCCGGGCACCAGCCAGCCCGCGATCAGGGGAAGATAGACAAACCCTTGTTTTGAATCTTTTTGAGCACCCGTGCTCTTGTTCGGTTCTGTGGCCATTCCTTTTTGACTATACCGCACGGAGGCAGGGGTCAGGGATCAGGGGTCAGGGGTCAGGGATCAGAGCGCCCGCGTTCCGCTGAAATCCGGGTGGTGGGGATGCACTGATTTTGCGCCGATGGGACTCAGAAGCGCGCGGTTGCCGGTGAGAGCGCAAAGTGCGCGAAGTGTTTGCGTATAAATACACGGAATTTTGGCAGAATTGGACAAAAGGGCAAATTTTAAGGGCGTTTCGGCTTGCCGCGGCTCGTAAGTCGTTTGTTTCCGGTTGAGCGCGTAGTGGTCAAGGCAGACTTTTGTCGCTGTTTCGCGTTTTTTGAAAACCAACGTAAGCCATTTTATTTGTTTGTCTTGCGCGATATTTTACGGAGATGTGCGCGCAAAAAACACTGTTTTTGACCATTTGCACGAATCTGGCGCCTGGAGGGCGGAAATGCAGGGATATGAACGGGACAATCTGCGGCGGGAACTGGATGATGTGTTGCTGCCGTTCCGGCTGGTGGGGAA
>CABDXY010000251.1_pt1 | contig 12231 bp, 8 predicted proteins | sample 3131871 | NCBI WGS metagenome assembly CABDXY01 (sample SAMEA5534336, study PRJEB31848) | metagenome | biome: tundra; feature: field; material: soil | place: USA | collected 2013-05 | depth 0.15 m
CTCCAAATGGCGCAACGGAAGACCGAGAAGAAAGCGCAAAAGGTCTCCAGCGAAAACTCCTTTCAGAGCATCGCCTCTCTCTGGCTGGAGCACTGGCAGGTATAGAGGGTCGCCTTGCTCAGCCTCTCCCCTGGCTGCGCCCCCTTCTGGCCGGCAAGATACTTCTTGAATGCAATCGCCTTTTCAACGCGAAATGCCTTGAAGTCCCGGTTCCTGGTGTACTCCTCAAACCGATGCAGAGCCTTCGCAGCGGCGTCCACGGTTGGCTCACTGTGGCGCATGGCTTCCTTCAAAAAGCCGAAATAACGGAACAAAAGAGGCTGTCAACCCGTATACACCGCAAATGAACGCTACTACTGAATTGTCCGACCCGCGAACTGACTTCCTCTCGAACCGCCTTTTCGGCCTCACGCGCCGGATCGAGGACATTGACCCGCAGTTGTCGCGTGTTCTGGTTCCGTGGGTCGTGCGGCATCCGCGGTACCTGCCAGGGTTTCTCCGCCTGGCGCGAACGATTGGGCAGTCGAGGCGCGTGCGAGCCCGCGCGCTTGCCGGCGGGGTGCGAGTGCCGCCCTTTCTGGTTCTCAGCGTCACTTCCAAATGCAATCTGCGCTGCGCCGGCTGCTTCGCCGGGGCCGTAGGGACCATCACGGGCGCTCCGGCGCAGCCGGGACTCAGCCTCCGCGACTGGTACGGAATCGTGGACGAAGCGGTTCGACTGGGTGTGATGGCGTTCCTAATCGCCGGCGGCGAACCATTCCTGCTGCCGGGCATTGCGAACCTGTTCCGCGACCATCCCGACCGGCTCTTCCTGGTCTTCACCAACGGGACGGCCTTGCAACCCAGCGATTACCAGATATTGAGGAACTGCTCCAATACGGTGGTCGTGGTCAGCCTGGAGGGCGATCGCGATCTGACCGACCTGCGCAGGGGCCATGGCGTCTTCGAGAAGGCCCTCGGCTCTCTCGACCGGCTGCGGGACGCAGGTGTTTTGACGGGCATCGCCGTGACTGTGGGATCGGCAAACATCGAGTACTGGTGCGAGCCCAGGAACATCGACGAGCTGATTGCCCACAGCGGACCGCTGGCGATGTTTATCGAGCAGATTCCCACCGCTGGATCCGAAAATGACTGCGAAAGCGGCTCGCTGATGACCGCGGAACAGCGGTCGCGCTTCCGCGAAACCGTCGTCCAGTATCGGGATCGCGCCAGCGGAGGCGCTTTCATCATCCATTCGCCGGGGGATGAAGAGGCGCTGGGAGGGTGCGTCTCCGCCGGACGCGGCTTCGCCCATGTGAATCCGAGCGGCGACGTCACCGCCTGTCCCGTTTCGGCGCTGGCGACGCACAACGTGAGAACCTCAAACCTGCGCGAGGCCTTAGCCAGTCCGCTCTTCACCATGATCCGGCAAAATGCGCATCTGCTCGAGACGGAGGGACATCCTTGCGGGCTGTCCGCGCACGCAGAGGAGTTAGAGAGCATGGCAAAAGGCCTGGGCGCTTACCGCACCGGCACGCCTGAATCCGCGGCCCGGGACAAAGAATGGCCAGTTGCAATCCGTTGACCGAACGCAAGCCAGCTCTCCGGTTTGCCGGACATGGAACACGCGGCGAGTCTGGAGCGGTTCCACAATTCACGTGTCCTTTCCGGGTGAGCGGTTTCCCCGAAAGCTGGGATGCGACGCTGGAGGCCCAGGTTCGGACGCCGGGCTAAACTGGTGCACAAACCATTTCCCGTGCACCCGGCGCGGCGCTTTTCACGTGAAAGTTGCCGCCCTTGTCATGTATCTTTGACTCTGGTTGTTTTTCCGTTGCGTTCCGGAGGGGGGCGCAAGAGGCCTCATCGTGAAATCGTTTCTGCATCGTTGCATCCTGCTGGCGTTCCTGGTTTGCTCCGTCACGGCGCTGGCAGCGCCGGCGCTCAAAACCAAAATCGAAATCAAGGACGGCTGGTACTACATCGGCGGCCACAAGTTCTTCGTCAATGCCATGGGCTACGAGCCCGGTGCGCGTCCCGGCGAAGATCCTCAAAAACAGCGCGTCTCCAATCTGCCGGAAATCCGGCAGGATCTGAACAACATCAAGGCTGCCGGGTTCAATGGCATACGCACATGGTCGGCGATGACCGAAGACGAGCTAAAACTGGTGCAGGCATCGGGCCTGAAGATCGTCTTCGGAATCTGGATCGAGCCCACTGAGGATTTTGCCGATCCCAAGGTCGTGGAACAGAACCTGGCGTACACAAAGAGCATTCTGGCCTACACCAAAAAGTATGACTGCGTGATCACCTATCTGATCATGAATGAGCCGACGCCGGCGCACATCCGGCAGGTTGGAGCGCAGCCGACTCTGGATTTGTGGATCAAGCTCCGCGACCTGATCCATCGCGAAGATCCGGGAGTCCCGGTCACGATCTCGGGAAACACGGCCATTACCGGCTGGCTGGACCTCAACGTCTTCGACGTGTACGGCCACAACACCTACGACTACACCAGCGAAGGGTCCAACTTTACCCACGGCTATGCCAACACCAATCGTTTCGTTGAGGAACTCAACGGCGGCGCCAAGCCGGTGCTGGTCACCGAGTTTGGCCGCTCGGTCTCCCGCCAGGGCGCGGGCGCCGGCGAGTACGGTGGCAACACGTTGGAGATCCAGGCACGGGCCATGACCCGCGCCTATCGCGACCTGCTCGACTCCGGCGTCGCCGGCCTATGCCCCTTCTATTACGCAGATGGATGGTGGAAGGGCGGCGAGCCGGCCGTGCATAACGACACGGCCGAAGAGTGGTTCGGGTTCTGGGGTTTCAAGAATGTGAACGACAGGACCGGCTATCCGCGGCCGGCGTGGTATGCGCTCACAGAGTATAACCAGTCGCTGGTAGCCTCGCCCAGAAATCAGCAGTTCTACCTGAATGAGGTCCCGGTCGAAGCCTTCGTGGGACCGCAGGTCAAGCGGTTCAAGATCATCTACCAGGATGCGGTGCTTTGGGAAGCGGCGCCCGACGCCTATGGATATGTCAGCGGGAAGCTCTCGTTCGCGGGCGAAGATCTCAAGGATCGCGAATTTGTGTTCGAAAGCTACAACGCACAGGGCCGTCTGCTCAAGGTCGAGTCGATCGTGGTGCTCACGGGCAAGGAGCCGATCGTGTGGCCCACGCTCGCGCTGCGCACCCCGGTCACGGACCTGGACAAAGCCAAAAAAGTTCCGGTGGAATACGAGCTCGCCAACAACACCATTTTCTCGCTCGCAAGCGAACTGCGCTACGTCTTTGCTCCGCACAAGGGCTGGGATCCGGGAGAAACGTATCGGCACGCGATCGACCCAAAGCTGAAACAGCAGAGTGTCTCTGACACGTTCCCGCTGCCCGATGATTGTTTTGTGCTGGGACTCTATGCCGGGACTGATATCCACTACGGCAAGTTCACAAAGACCATCTACGCGCAGAAGTTTCTTTTCCGCGGGACTTGGGCCGACCCGATCCGCATCAAGTGAGTCGAGCCATCCGGCGGCGCAACTTACCTCCGCGGTGGCTCGTTGGAGGGTTTGGCCTCACTTTCTGCAATGGGATCTCCCTGCTCGGAGGCCTCGGCTTCGGCTAATGCCTCCGTGTCCAACCCGTGCTCCTCGCGATAGTGTTCCACCGGCATCTTCCCATCCCACCACGCCCAGTTCATCGGGTAGACATCGGGATCGAAAAACACCTGGTAGAAGTGCCACACCAGGATCGCCAGCGTCGCCAGTATCGCCTCGTAGAAGTGTACGGCGGTCGCCACGTCGATCCACCACCGCGCCAGCAGGTTGCCCACCCAGACCTTGGCCCATAGCATGATGCCGGTAACGCCCATCAGGGCAGTACCCCACACAAGCGCCCAGTACTCCGCCTTTTCCGCGTAACTAAAGCGGCCGAATTTGGGCCTTTCCTTGCTCAGGCCAAGATAGTAGCGCATCGCGCTCCACGCATCGAACGCATCTTTAGGCGCAGGCGCGAAATCCCGGATCAGCCGCCGCCCTTCCCTTGTAATACTAAGATAGAAGAGGTGATAGATTCCGGCGCCGATCAGGATAACTCCTGCCACTCGATGGGTGATGCTGCGCAGCTTCTCGCCCATGCCCAGCGCTTCGGCAAACCAGGAGTTCGGGAACTTGAGCGCAAAGCCCGTGATTACCAACACGATGAAGCTGGTGAGCAACACCAGGTGCTGCCAGCGCTGATTCGTCGTCATGCGCGCCATGCTCGGATTCTGCATCCTGCGCCGCGCTACGGCCTTGCTGCGCCACATGATGGCGTTATGAAGAAACATGACGCCAATCACCGCAAAAATCAGCGCAAGATAGAACCATCTCACCCAGCGAACCGCAATCGTGCCGATATCCTTGGACTGGCCCCGGTCCATGTGCACTTTGTTCAGAGTGAACTTCTGAGTAACTCCCTTATGGCACTTGCCGCATGTGGAGTCGAGGTTGGCCCTATTGATCGTCGAGCGCGGATCGCTCGAAGGCAGAATGTTGTGCACGCCGTGGCAGCTGGAACAGTTGGCGGCAATCACCGAACCGCCCTCCGTGGCCAGCCCGTGATAGCTGTCGAAATAAGTTGTGACCCGGTTGCCGGGCACGCCGAACTCCTGCGAAAGCCGCACGCCCTCGTGGCAGCGGGCGCAGGTATCTCTGGAAAGGTTCTGCTCCGAGGCCGGCGAGTTGGGATCTGTGTGAGACTTGATCGAGTGGATTCCATGGCAGTCCGTGCAGACCGGAGCTTGTCCGTTGCCCCGCGCAATTGCCTGACCGTGAATGCTCTGCATGAAGGTCGTCCGGATTGCCGTATGGCAATTGCCGCAAGTCGCCGGAACGTTGAACTTGTAGATCGGGGATTTGGCGTCATTGGCGGGAAGAATTTCATGCGAGCCGTGGCAATCGGTGCAGACCGCGGCCTTCGCCGATCCCTTTTCGATGGCGCGTCCATGCACGCTTTCCTGGTAGGAGATGAAGGGCTGGGTGCTTTCGCCGTTCGACTCCATCAGGAACTTCTGCCCATGGCACCTGCCGCAGGTATAAGGAATGTTGCCATGATTCACTGGCGATTGGGCATCGTCGGCACCCAGAATCTCGTGTGCCCCTCCGTGACAGTCCTCGCAGCCTGCCGCCGGCGTTTTGCCGGCCGCACTCGTCTTGAAGTGGGTGCTGTGCGAATAAGTCTCCTGCGCATCCTCATGGCACTGGGCGCAGGTGACCTTCTGCGGGGTGGTCTCGTGGACCAGGCTCTTCACATCCTTGTGGCAGTCCACGCAGGTAAACATCGTGCCGTGGATCGAATGCTTCAGCTTCTTTTCATCCACGTGCAGGCTGACTGTCTTGCCGTTCACTTCCGTGGTCAAGGTGGAGTCGGAGTGGCAGGCAAGACACTCTTTATCATTGAGCTTATGCTCGGCGTGAGCCGCACAAGCCCAGGCAAGCAGGGATAGAACGATAAGTCGGGTGAGAATTCTTCCGCGCTCGTTCTCCCTCGGCCTGCTCGACACCTGCATGTTTTCCCTTTTTACTCCCTGAAGTAGGCGCTCAATGTCAATACAAGAAGAACCAGTCCGATAAGAATCGCCGTAAACCCCGCCACTCTGCTGAAGTTCACCAGCCAGATCGCAGGCTTTTCCGAAATCCGCGCCTCCAGTTTCCCCTGGCCGGCAAGCCTTGCATATTCCTCCGGGCGCTTGGTTTCAAATTCCTCCTCGCTCTCCACGCCGGTAAAAATCACCATATCCATGGGGAAGCTGTCAGGGCGCAGATGGGTATTGACGAAGTGGATGGAAAAGATGAACAAAATAGCGAGCAGTCCTTCTTCACTGTGAATCACCAGCACGGCGTTCAACGCCCAGCCGGGCAGGAACCTTGCGAAGAACGGGGCAAACCACATCGCATATCCTGAAAAGCCGATGACGATCATGCCCCAGAAGACCGCCCAGTAATCGAACTTCTCCCAATAGGCGTAGCGCTCGAACTGCGGCTTCGGCCCCAGTCCCACAAACCAGCGAAGATGTCCAAAGAGATCCTTCACATCCTTCCAGTTGCCCATCATGGAAGTCGATCCCCAGAAGATTCCCTTTTCGCGATGGATCAGCCCGCGGGTGAAGATGTCTTTCACGTGGTACAAAAACGCCAGGGTCAGGACCACTGCGCAAAACTTATGAAAGAAAAGAATCGCCCCGAATCCGCCCACGCCGCTAGCGAAACGGCGCGCCCAGTAGCTTTGGCTGAAACGCAGGGGCAGTCCCGTGCCGGCGAGTCCAAGAAAAGTCGTGAACAGCACGGCATGAAGGTATCTCTGCGCCCGCGTGAAGCGCATGAAATACCGGCCCCCCGCGCGGCTTTGCTCACGGCTTCCACTTTGGCTTCCATCTGCCGCTGGCTCCAGGTCAGGCATTCTTTCCTCCCTCTGCCGGCCTTCTCTTGATCTGGTCGTATCGCGAGCGGATCAGCCAAAGCACGGTGTGAATCACGAAGAACGTAAGCACGCTGGCCAGCAGCAAATTCATAAATAAACGGATAAAGTAGAGGGCCGGATTCAGTTTGCGATTCCGCGCGTTGGCATGCGGCTGATACTGGACGAAACTGACGTTGGCGCCCGCATGACACCTGCCGCAGGTCGCCACCAGGTTGGCCGGAGCGATCGGGCTGCGTGGATCGGATGCAGGCAAGACGTCATGCGCTCCGTGGCAGTCCCAGCAGCGCGCCGTCTCCACGTATCCGCCCAGCGCTCCCAGTTGCGAGTGGAAGGTGTCCCGGTAGGTGCTGAACTTCTCTTTGTGGCACGAGCCGCAGATGGGCGTGGACTGGGTGCGAAACGCCGCTTCCGTCGGCTGCAGGATGGCGTGCGCGGTGTGGCAGTCCGAGCAGACCGGCGCGTCCAGATGGCCCTTGGCTACGGCCTTTCCATGCACCCCGCCCTCGTAATCCGCTGTGATTCCCGCGTGGCAGCTTCCGCACGTCTTCGGAATGTTGGCCTTGTAGGTGCGGCTCTGCGGATCTTTGTGGCTCAGGATGTGATGCGATCCATGGCAGCTCTGGCAGTTTGCCGCCACCAGCAGTCCCTCTTTGCTGAGCGCAAAGCCGTGGATGGAGTCGATATACAACGGATAGACGCTGGCCAGGCCGTGCTTCTTCGCCATCCCCTCGTCGCCGTGGCACGAACTGCACGTGCGCGGGACGTTGAGGGGATAGACCGCCGACCTCGGATCTTCCTTGGGGAAGATGGAATGGGCGTCTCCATGGCAACTGGTGCATGGATGTTCCGCCCCGTCTCCATGCACGCTTCCGATGAGCCCGGCCGCTTCGCCCGCATGACAGGAAGCGCACTTTACCGGCGTCGCGCGATCCGGATGGGGATAGTCCTTGATAGTGGTGTGGCAATCGCCGCATTTGAGGCTGCCGTGGATGCTCGAATGAAACTTTTGCGCATCCACGCTTACGCTGTGCCCCGACCCATCTTGCATCCCTGTGTCCGCATGGCAGGACAGGCAATCCGTGGCCGCCTGCGCAACGCCTGGCCTCGCCCCCGCCAGAAGCGCGAACGCAACAAGGGCCAGCGCGATCAAGGAAACGGTCTTCATGTCGGCTCCGGTCAATTCCAACCGCTTCCAGGTGCGGGAGAGAAAGGACTATGGCATGTCTCTCCCGGTTCACGCCGCACGGTCAGGGCTTATCTCGCGCGCGCCGCTACTTCTGCAGCGTGCGAATGTATGAGATCACATCCTTGATCTGGTCGTCGGTCAGTTTGCCGCTGAAGCCTTTCATTGTGCCTTTGCCGTTTTTGGTGGAGGCGATCAACTGGGCGTTGGGGGCCTTGACCATCGCCGGATCCTTAAAGGAGAGAATCTTCATGTTCTTTGCCATCGTTGAGGTGGCAAGCCCGTCGGCCCCGTGGCACATGGCGCACTTGGCCTTGTAGGTGTCTGCGCCGGGTGTCTGCGCGAACGCAGGCCCCGCAATGGAAGCGGCTAGCAGGATGACGCACGCCGTTCTGAATCCTTGAATCATAACTTTGCTCCTTCGCCAGGCGGTTTCCCGCTTAAGATATGTCATATAGCCTGCGTTTCGGCCTCGTATGTGACGGAGGCCACACGTCGGCCACAGGTGGGCCACACTCGGAAGGATCGCTCCCGCCGCCTTGCGGGCGAATGATCTCCTCATCCATCCGATCTCGCCCAGCGCAGCGGCCGGTGCGTCTGGGTGATACAGGTCACATGACAAACCATGCCCGGTCAAGCACAATAGGACCGCTGCTAGAGGACCAAATTTATGGGCACAGTTGCGCTATCCGAGACGAAGACCATGCTCACCCTCCCTGGGGACGCGGTGCGCCAGATTCAATGGCGCTTCGCCGACCGATTCGATTTGCAGATGCTCGTCCAGTCGGCGCGCGGCGTGGCGCGGGGAACCGTGGCCCGCCTGGTGGCCGCCGGGGAGCGCAATACCCACGAGTGGACCCCGGCCAAGGGCGAGATGCTGGAGGCCTTCGACCGCGCCGGACTCACCGCCGTCTTCATGGAGCCGGAAGAGGGCGGTTTCATCACCGGCCCCAAGAACCTGGCGCTGGCTCTGGCGGCCTTCGAGCTGGCCTGGGTAGACGGCGGCGCGGCCACGGCCAGCCTCGCCGGTTTCCTGGCTCTCTCGCCCATTCACGAGCGCGGCACCCAGGAGCAAGTCACCCGCTACAAGACGCTGGCCGCTCCGCCGCAACCTGGAGAGGATCGCAAGCCCTGGCGTGGAGCCTTCGTGCTCACCGAACCCATCCCCTATGTGGGCGTCGACACCGGCATGTTGAACGGCAAGCTGCGCGTTGCCGAGTGGAAGGATGGCGAAGAGCCTTGGCTGCAGGTGGACAAGCGCGGCCGCTTCATCACCAACATCGCGTTCGCCAACTTCGTCACCGCCGCCGTCAACTCCGACGACCCGCGTATCAAGGGCAGTTGCTTCGTGATCCTGGAAGAGACCGACGAGGGCATATTCGACCACGGAACCCCGACCAAAAAGCTGGTTCACCAGCTCTCGTCCACCGGCGATCCCATCTTCAACCTCAAAGTTCCCGCCAGCCGCATCGTGGGCGGATACACGGTAAAGGACGGCGTCATCGTCCCCAACTTCAATCACGGCGAAGTCATCGAAGCCGTCTTCCGCCGTACCCGCGTGCCGGTCGGCGTGATGACGGCGGCCAAGCTGCTTTCGGCGGTCGAGCCGGTCATTCGCTATCAGCGTGGGCGCTTTCGCGGGGCCGAGGGCACGAAACCCGGCACGGTGCGCTACGAGCAAGGCATCCAGCAGAGAGAAGACGCGTTGCACCGGCTGGTCGACGTCTGGGCCGCCGGAGAAGCTGCAACCTCGCTGGGCTTTGCCGCCGCCCGCCTCTTCGACACCCTTGACCCGCTGGAAAAGCAGAAGTCCGCAATCCTGAAGGACCGCGGCATCCAGGGCGGCCGCGCGGAGATGAAGGCGCTCAAGGAGAGCGAACAGCGCGCCATCGAGTTGCTCTCTAACCCGGACGCCCCCCGCCGCGCCGAGCTCGAAGCCGATCCCCTGGTGGACTTTGTCCTCAAAGACGCCGAGGCCAACGTAATCTGCCCCGCGACCAAGCTGTGGAACACCGGCCACGGCGCCAACATGATGCGCGAGGCCGTCAGCCTGATGGGCGGCTACGGCATCACCGAGGACTGCCCCGGCTTCCTGGCCAACAAGTGGATGGATGCGCAACTGGAAGCAACCTACGAAGGCCCTGAAGCGGTACAGCGCCGCCAGTTGACGGTGACCATGACCAGTGAGGTCTTCCTGGCCCAGTTCCGCGCCTGGACCACCGCCATGCGCCGGATCGCCTCCGACCGGCCCGGAACCGGCGCCTGCACGCTGGCCTCCGCCATGCAGCTCTGGCTCTGGACGCTGAACTACCTGCAGAAGGCCACCGACCCCGGCGGCAACAAGCTCTATCACGGCCAGCGCCAGGGCGTGACCTTTGCGCTCGCCGATGCGCTCTGCTGGCTGCTTGCCTCGCGCTGCCAGATTCTCGACGTGCTGGAACTGGAAGCGCGCGGCGCAGACGATCCCGTGGCCGCCGAAGGCCTCGCCGGCACCGTCCAGTTCCTCAGCGATCTGTGCCACACCCAGGCCGCGCAAGCCGCCGGCGAGGTCTCCCGCATCTGCGGCGAGTTGGTCTTCGGCTACAACGAGCACCCCTCCTGGCAAGATGAAGCGCACAAGGGCTGCTTCCTCGCCAGCGAACTCGAAGAATACGAGGAAACCATGCCCGGCATCACGGCCTTTGCTGTCGATGTGCTGGCCGCCGACGGCGCCCATCCGCCCAAGGCCGGCCCCTGCGCGGGTTGCGCCGGCGCAAGCGAATTCCTCCGCCTCCAAAACAAGCTCACCACCTGCCTGAGCGGCTCGCGGCTGGCCAAGGACCGTGCCGCGGAGACGGTCAGCAAGGTCATGATCCCCGAAGCCCTGGACTATCCCGCATGAGCGTGGACGCAACAACATCGGCGGGTGCCCCAGAGCCTGCCCTGAGCTTGCCGAAGGGTCTCGCTTCTGAGACCTGGGAATCCCCTCCAGCCAACCCGCTCCGTGCCCCATCCTTTCGCCTTTTTTTTGGCGAAAGGGTGGGAAACCATTGCACTCGACCGGCCACGTCAATGAGGAAACCCGAATGAGCGTGGAAACCACAACCACCGGCTCGCCTGCGCCGGACCTCGACCGCCAGTCGATGGAAGTCGACATCGCCTGCGCCGGCTTTGGCCCCGCCATGGGCGGCTTTCTCACCACGCTCACTAAAGCCTGGAGCGAAAATCCCGCCGATCCGGCATTTGAGAGCCGCGTCGCGCCGGGAATGCCTTTGCAGGTCCTCTGCTACGAGCGTGCCGACGACATTGCAGCGGGCGTCAGCGGCGTGGTCACCCGCGCCCAGGGCATTCGTTCGAGCTTCCCTCACCTGAACCCGGCCGAAATTCCCATGGCCGTCGAGGTTAAGCGGGAGCGTGTCCTCTATCTGCTGGACCCCATCGGCGCCAGCCGCCGTTCGCTCACTCTCCGCGCCGCCGATGCCGTTTTGCACACTGCCGGACGACTCTTCGGCCTGAAAGACCATGCCTTTGAGCTGCCCTGGACCCCGGCCTTCCTCCACAAGCACGGCGGCCTGGTACTCTCGATCGGCCAGTTCAACCAGTGGGTCGGCTCGCAGCTCATGGCAACCGGCCTGGTGCAAATCTGGCCGGGCACGCCGGTCAGCGCGCCCATCTTCTCGGAAGCGACCAGCAAGGACGATCTGGCGGAGGAGGCTGTCCTGGGGCTGCGCCTCGCCGATCAGGGCGTCGACCGCTTCGGCGCGCCGCTTCAAAGCAATCCAGCCGGCTTCATGGCCGGAATGGACGTGCGCGCGCTGCTCACCGTCGTAGGCGATGGGCCGGTGGGCGCGGTCGGCCAGGCAATCGACAAGCGGCTAGGCCTGCCCCCGGGTCACGCCCATCGCGAGTGGGCCCTGGGCATGAAGTTCGTCATCGAGCTGCCCTCCATTGAATCGGATCAAGACTCGACGCTCGAACCGGGAACCGTATGGCACACCTTCGGCTATCCTGAGCCGGAGATCTTCGGCTTCCTCTATGTGCATCCGGAGCGCCTGGTCTCGGTGGGCATCTTCGTGCCCTCCTGGATGGGCGACCCTTTGCGCACCGCCTACCGCTATTTGCAGCACTACATCCAGCACCCCGCCCTGTGGCGCTATCTCAAAGACGGAACCCTCCGCTCCTGGGGCGCCAAATCGCTCGAGGAATCCGGCAAGCGCGGCGAACCCTTCCTCGCCGGCGACGGCTTTGCCCGCATCGGCGAAGGTTCCGGCAGCACCAATATGCTCACCGGCTCTGGCGTGGACGAGGCCTGGACCACGGGCACGCAACTTGCCGAGGCAGTCGTCGAACTGCTCCGCGCCGGCAAGCCATTCACCCGGAAAAACCTTTCCGCAACCTACGAAACCCGCCGCCGCGCAAGCTGGGTCGAGCGCGGCGCGTGCGAAGCCCAGAACGCCCGCGGCGGCTTCCATGGCGGACCACGCGGTTCGAGTATGGTTCGCGGCATGGTGGGCATGGCCCTTGCCGGACTCACCGGCGGCCGCTTCTCGCTTGAGTCTCATATCCCACCGCCCCACAAGCAGATTGCGCTCCGTGCCCCATCCTTTTCGCGTTCTTTGCGAAAAGGGTGGGATACC
>CABDXY010000005.1_pt1 | contig 11923 bp, 5 predicted proteins | sample 3131871 | NCBI WGS metagenome assembly CABDXY01 (sample SAMEA5534336, study PRJEB31848) | metagenome | biome: tundra; feature: field; material: soil | place: USA | collected 2013-05 | depth 0.15 m
GCTCTTCCCTGCCCCCGTCGGCATCACCAGCAGCAAGTCCCGCCCCTTGATCGCCGCACGGCAAACCGCCTCCTGCCCCACCCGAAACCGCGCAAAGCCAAAGACCGAGCGCAGCAACCCAGCCAGCGCATCCGAATTGGTTGGAATCGTCAAAAGAGTAGTCCCCGAGGCGTAGAAGACTGGCACTAAAAATACGAGGTGCTTCTCCCAACTTTACAGGAGTAGCTGCCCGCCAGCGCCCCGCCTGCCAGGCGATTTTTCCCAATTGACTCACCCCCCGCCTTGGGCATACGCTTTCCTATCAATCCGGACCCAAAGCAGCGAACCGCCAAACGCAAGCTGCCAAAAAGGAGAATTCATGCCAAAAAACATCGCTTTCTTTGCCGACGGAACCTGGGACGAGCCATCCAATAACTCAAATGTCGTCAAGCTATACTCCGCGGCCGCCAACATCGACGGCGTCCAATTGACCTCCTACGACTCGGGCGTCGGCACGGATGGGAATCCCATCAGCGATATCCTCGGCGGCGCTTTGGGAGACGGGCTCTTTCGAAAGATCAAGCGAGGCTATATCGACATAGCCGCTCAATATCTTCCCGGCGACCGGATCTTCATCTTCGGCTTCAGCCGCGGAGCCTACACCGCCCGCAGCCTGGCGGGCATGATTGCCGTCGCCGGACTCCCCACTGTGAACCAGAATGATCCCCAATGCCTCGATATGGCATTCGAGGCCTATCGCAATGTCTCCCAGCGCCAGATGCTCCTCGACACCCTGAACGAAACCTATCAAATGGATAACGCCAAGATTCAGTTGCTTGGGGTCTGGGATACCGTCGGCTCCCTGGGGATTCCCGCCATCTTCGGCGGAATCGATGTTGTCCAATACGGCTTCCTTGATACCGGCCTGCACCCGGACGTCCTGAACGCCGTTCAGGCGCTGTCTATCGATGAACATAGACTCCAGTTCCAACCAACCCTCTGGACCCCTCCCACGGCGCCCGGACAATCCCTCACGCAGGTGTGGTTCTCCGGCGTCCATTGCGACGTGGGCGGCGGCGCATACCCTCCCGATCAAGGCGGATGCGCGCTCTCCAACATCACCCTGCACTGGATGGCAGACTACGCACAGAACTACGGCCTGCAGTTCAACCCGGGCGCATTTCCGCCTCAGCCCCAGCTTGCCGACGCCCTGGCAACACTCCATAACTCCCTGACGGGGCTATATCGCCTCTTTCCGCACCCCCGCAACATCGTCGCGGGCTCCTCGCTATACGCCAGTGTCCAGCAACGGTGCCAGACTCCAGCCTCCAACTACGCTCCTGAAAACCTCCATATCCTGTTCGGGAAGCTTTCAAGTACCTACAACATTGTTTAGGGCGGGAAGGCGGCTGGCCCAGGTCCCGACGCGCCGGCCCGCCGGCTTGCCGACCACTGACAACTGATAGCTGAAAGCTGTAAGCTGTAAGCCGTAAGCCGAGGCGCCACTCCGTGAAAAAATCCGTCGTCCGCTCTTCTTGTCCCTTACCCATCCTCGCCGTGCTCTTCGCCGCCACCGCCCTCTGCGCCTCGAAGGCCGACTTCCTGGCACACTACAAAGGAACCCCCTACCACGACAGGCGCCATCAAAGCGGTGCCCAGGCGATTCCCGGCAAGGTCCTATGCGCCTACTACGACCTGGGCGGCGAAGGCGTGGCCTATCACTACACCGACGCCGTAAATCACGGCAGCGGCGCGCTCAACCCCGCCAACGGAACCTATCTGAACGAGTTCCGCATGAACGAGGGCGTCAGCACCTCCTACACCAAGTTCAACCTCGACCCTAAAGTCGACGACAACCCCTACGACAAGGTTGTGCCCCCGGCTGATCTGCTATACGTGGGCTGGACCGTGCCCGGAGATTGGTTCAACGTCACGGTCCAGGTGGCCAAGGCGGGCGAGTACTCGGCCGATCTGCTCTACACCTCTAACCGCGGCGGAACCATCTCCCTCGACGTCAACGGAGAACCCGCCACCGGCCCACTCACCATCGTCTCAACCTTCGATGCCGCCGATCCTCTCCCCTGGCGCCAGTGGCATCATTGGAACGTCGCCCCCTCCATCGCCAAACTCCGCCTTCCCGCCGGCAAAACCGTCCTCACCGTCCACATCCTCACCGAAGGCCAAATGAACCTCGCTGTCTTCGACTTCAGGAAAGCGAACTGAACCAACTCACCGGCCAGCCCATCAACGGCAGCTTTGCCGGCTGCCTCGTCGCCACCTGTGCCGGCCTGCCCGCAACCATCGCCCTCTCAGTACTTGCGGAAATTCAGCAGTCCCTTACCGCGGCCACTGCACTGCCACTGCGCCAGGTATGCGCCACCGCATTAACGTTCTCCTGCTGACAGGAACTCTGGACGAGCGTTCAGCAAGAGCAACCGGTCTCCCGGCTTGTCCAGCTCGCGCTCCACTCACGGGAAGACCTCCGCATCCCGCGGAGCGGCGCCGCCGCGATCCTTATCTTAGATGATTGCGTTCTCCACAGCAATCGGCATGCCCATTCGAACGGCGCCACGAAAGGAAGTTCTGCCGAAAAGCGAAATTTTCGTTATATTAAAGAAGTCAGCTTAGTCCCACACGTGGCCAGGCCTGCTCCGGCATGCCTATTCAGGAAAGACCAGGACGATTTCCCTCACAGGCATCGTCGCGAGGTGGTGTCTTTCGGGCCAGGCAACGCACATTCTGCAAGGAAAAGCTTCATCGAAGAGGTTGCCATGCATACATCGGACCGCCGTCTCCGCACTCCTAAACCGCAGGGCCTCTATCATCCACGGAATGAGCACGATGCCTGCGGCATGGGACTGGTCGCCAGCATTAAGGGCGAAAAAAGCCATGAGATTATCCGCAAGGGCCTCGAGGTGCTCATCAACCTCACCCATCGCGGCGCCTGCGGGTGCGATCCGGAGACCGGTGACGGCGCAGGCATCCTGATTCAGATTCCGCACGCCTTTTTTGCGCGCCAATGCGGCGAACTGGGAATGCAGTTGCCTGAGCCTGGCGCCTACGGTGTGGCCATGTGCTTTCTGCCCGTGGAAAAGCATGTCCGCTTGCAGTGCGAGGGCATCCTTGAGCGCATCGCACAGGAGGAGGGACTGACCGTGCTCGGCTGGCGCGATACGCCGGTCAACGGCGACGCGGTCGGCCGCGAAGCCCGCGCCTCGCAGCCCTACATCGAGCAGTTGTTCGTAAGCCAGCCCCAGGAATCGGATCAGGCCGGGTTGGACGAGGACAGTTTCGAGCGCCTGCTCTACAGGGTCCGCCGCCGCGTCGAGAATGAGATTGCCGCTTCCGAGATCGAAGACAAGGAAATGTTCTACATCCCCTCGTTCTCCTGTCGCACCATCGTCTACAAGGGCCTGATGCTGGCGCCGCAGATTGAAAAGTTCTACTTCGAGCTGGCCAATCCCCTGGTCACAAGCGCCCTCTGCCTGGTGCACCAGCGCTTCTCCACCAACACTTTTCCCAGTTGGAAACTGGCTCACCCCTACCGCTACGTCGCGCACAACGGCGAAATCAACACCATCCGGGGCAACGTCAGTTGGATGAACGCCCGCCAGTCGATCCTGGAGAGCCCGCTTTACGACGGCCAGATTGACAAGCTGTATCCGGTCATCACCCCCGGCGGCAGCGACTCGGCTTCCATCGACAACGCCGTGGAGTTCCTCTTTCAGTCGGGACGTTCGCTGCCCCACGTGATGGCCATGCTGATCCCCGAGGCCTGGGCTGGAAACCCGGATATGGACGAGGACAAGCGCGCTTTCTACGAATACCACGCCTCGCTGATGGAGCCCTGGGACGGACCGGCGGCCATCGCCTTCACCGACGGCCGCGTCATCGGCGCTACGCTGGACCGCAACGGCCTGCGTCCCGGCCGTTACATCGTCACCAAGGACGATCTGGTCGTGCTGGCCTCCGAGGCCGGCGTCCTCGAAGTGCCTCCCGAAGACGTGCTCAAGAAGGGCCGCCTGCAGCCGGGCCGCATGTTCCTGGTCGATACCGTCCAGCAGCGCATCATCTCCGACGCCGAAATCAAGAAGCAGTTGGCCGCCCGCCAGCCTTACGCAACCTGGCTGAAGGAACAGCAGATCACCCTCGATCAGTTGCCTGAGCCCTCGCGTATCATCGCGTCCAATCCCGAGACCCTGCTGCGACGCCAGAGGGCCTACGGCTACAGCGAAGAAGACTTGAGAATCTTGTTGGGGCCGATGGGCGCAAAGGGCGAGGAACCGATTGGCTCTATGGGAACCGATGTGCCGCTGGCCTGCCTCTCTGACCGTCCGCAGTCCTTGTTCAGCTACTTCAAGCAGCTCTTTGCCCAGGTCACCAACCCGCCCATCGATCCCATCCGCGAAGAGTTGGTGATGTCGCTGATCAGCTACATCGGCACAGAACGCAACATCCTGGACGAGCAGCCGGACAACTGCCACACGCTCAAGCTGCCCCATCCCATCCTGACCAACCGCGATCTCGAAAAGCTGCGCCGCGTCTCCTCCGGCGACCTGCTGGCCACTACGCTGCAGACTCTCTTCCGCGCAGCAGACGGTGAGCATGGCCTGAAGCACGCGCTCGAAGATCTGAGCAATCGCGCCGCTCACGCGGTGGACTCCGGCTACACGCTGCTGATCCTCTCCGACCGCGGCGTGGATGCGACCTATGCGCCCATTCCCAGCCTGCTGGCCATGGCTGCCGTGCATAACCGTCTGGTCCGCGACGAGACCCGCACCCAGGTGGCGCTGATCATCGAGAGCGGCGAGCCGCGCGAGGTCATGCACTTCGCCCTGCTCATCGGCTACGGCGCCAGCGCCATCAATCCGTATCTGGCCTTCGAGACCCTGCATGACCTGAAGCGGCTTGGCCTCTTGCCTCACAACGTCACCGGCAACTATGCGGAAAAGAACTTCATCAAGGCCATCAACAAGGGCCTGCTCAAGACCTTCTCGAAGATGGGTATCAGCACGCTGCAAAGCTATCGCGGCGCGCAGGTCTTCGAGGCCGTGGGCCTGAATCGGTCGCTTATCGACGCCTACTTCTCCGGCACCGCTTCGCGTATCGAGGGCGTCGGGCTGGACGTGCTGGCGCGCGAGGCGCTGCTCAAGCACCAGTACGCCTTCGAGCCGCTCACTGAGTCTGAAACCGAGCTGGTCGTCGGCGGCCAATATCAGTTTCGTCTGGGCGGCGAGTATCATATGCAGAATCCGGACACTATCAGCAAGCTGCAGCAAGCCGTTCGCCAGAACAGCCCGGCCACCTTCCAGGAGTACACCGATCTGCTCGACGATCAGAATCGCCACCTCTGCACGCTGCGCGGCCTGCTCCAGCTCAAGTACTCCGACAAGCCGCTGCCGATTGATAAAGTGGAGCCGGCCAAGGAGATCGTCAAGCGCTTCAGCACCGGCGCCATGAGCTTTGGCTCCATCAGCAAAGAGGCGCACGAGACGCTGGCCATCGCCATGAACCGCATCGGCGGCATGTCCAACACCGGCGAGGGCGGCGAGGACGAAGAGCGTTTCCAGCGCGACCCCAACGGCGATCTGCGCCGCAGCGCCGTCAAGCAGGTGGCCAGCGGCCGCTTCGGCGTGACGACCAATTATCTGGTCAACGCCGACGAGCTCCAGATCAAGATGGCCCAGGGCGCAAAGCCCGGCGAGGGCGGACAATTGCCCGGCCACAAGGTGGATGAGATTATCGCCCGGACGCGCCACTCGATTCCCGGCGTGGCCCTCATCTCGCCCCCGCCGCACCACGACATCTACTCCATCGAAGACCTGGCGCAACTCATCCACGACTTGAAGAACGTCAATCCCAAGGCCCGCATCGCCGTCAAGCTGGTCTCCGAGGTGGGCGTGGGCACGGTGGCCGCCGGCGTCTCCAAGGCGCATGCCGATGTGGTGCTCATCTCCGGCGACAGTGGTGGCACCGGCGCTTCGCCGCTCAGTTCCATCAAGCACGCCGGGCTGCCGTGGGAGTTGGGCCTGGCCGAGACGCAACAGGTGCTGCTGCTCAACGACCTGCGCGGGCGCATCAAGGTGCAGACCGACGGCAAGCTCCAGACCGGCCGCGACGTGGTCATCGCAGCCCTTCTGGGCGCCGAGCAGTTCGGCTTCTCCACTGCGCCGCTGATCAGCATGGGCTGCATCATGATGCGCAAGTGCCACCTGAACACCTGCTCGGTGGGCATCGCCACGCAGGACCCGGTGTTGCGCGCGCGCTTCAAGGGACAGCCCGAGCACGTAATCAACTTCTTTTTCTTCATCGCCGAGCAGGTCCGCCAGCTGATGGCCAGGCTGGGCTTCCGCACCTTCGATGAGATGGTGGGCCGCGTGGACAAGATCGACGCCGCCATCGCCGACACCCACTGGAAGGCCAAGGGCATCGATCTCTCCTCGATCCTTTATGCGCCCACTGTGCCTTCGCGCGTGGCGCGCCGCAAGGTGCAGGCGCAGGATCACGGACTCAATGCGGCGCTCGATCACGCCCTCATCGAAAAGGCCGCGCCTGCCCTTGAATCGAAGTCGCCGGTCACTGCCAGCTTCGCCATACGCAACGTGCATCGCACCGTGGGCGCCATGCTGGGCGGCCAGATCGCCCTCCGCTACGGATCGGCCGGATTGCCGGACGGCACGATTCATTTCAAATTCACCGGCTCGGCAGGCCAGAGCTTCGGCGCATTCGTTCCCAACGGCGTCACGCTGGAACTCGAAGGCGACTCCAATGATTATTTAGGAAAGGGACTCTCTGGCGGGCGCATTATCGCCTATCCGCCCAAGACATCGAGCTTCCTGCCTGAGGAGAGCATCCTGGTGGGCAACGTGGTGCTCTACGGCGCAACCAGCGGCGAAGCCTTCCTGAACGGCATCGCCGGTGAGCGCTTCGCCGTGCGCAACTCCGGCGCCATCGCGGTGGTCGAGGGCGTGGGCGACCACGGCTGCGAGTACATGACCAACGGCACGGTGGTCGTGATCGGAAAGACCGGACGCAACTTCGCCGCCGGCATGAACGGCGGACGCGCCTTTGTCTACGACGAGCAGGGCGACTTCACCGCGCGCCGCTGCAACAAGACCAGCATCGATCTGGAGCCTCTGATCTCCGATGCGGACGTGGCCGAGGTGCGCGGCCTGCTGGAACGCCATCGCGACCTGACCGGCAGCCCGCGCGCCGCCTGGATTCTGGAGCATTGGGCCGGCGCGCAGCCGCGCTTCATCAAGGTCTTCCCGCACGAGTACAAGCGCGTCCTGGGCATTGAGCGCGTCGAAGCGGTTTACACGCCCCCAACAACTTCGTCGCCCGTGGCGGCGGCAGCCGAGGTGCAGCATGGGTAAGGTGACAGGATTCCTGGAAATTGAGCGCGAGCAACCCGCCCGCCGCAAGGTCGAGGACCGGCTCCAGGACTGGTTTGAAATCTACAAGCCCTTCGGCGAAGAGAAGCAGCGCGAACAGGGCGCCCGCTGCATGGATTGCGGCGTGCCCTTCTGCCACACCGGCTGTCCGGTCAACAATCTGATTCCCGACTGGAACGACCTGGTCTACAACGGACGTTGGGAAGCCGCGATCCGCCGCCTCCACTCCACCAATAACTTCCCCGAGTTCACCGGCCGCATCTGCCCCGCGCCCTGCGAGGCCGCCTGCGTGCTCGCCATCAGCCAGCCCGCCGTCTCCATCAAGCTCATCGAGCGCAGCATCGTCGAGCGGGCCTGGGAGGAGGGCTGGATTCATCCCGAGCCGCCAGAGCACAACACCGGCAAGCGCGTCGCCGTCGTCGGCAGCGGGCCCGCGGGCCTGGCCGCCGCGCAGCAGTTGCGCCGCGCCGGCCACTCCGTCACCGTCTATGAGAAAAACGACCGCATCGGCGGCCTGTTGCGCTACGGCATTCCCAACTTCAAACTGGAAAAGCGCGTCCTCGACCGCCGCATCGAGCAGATGCGCGCCGAGGGCGTCACCTTTGTCACCAATTCGAATGTAGGCGTCAACGTCTCGGTGGATACTCTCACCGGACACTATGACGCCATCCTGCTCTGCGGCGGCTCCGAGCAGCCCCGCAACCTCAACATCCCCGGCCGCGAACTCAACGGAATCCACTTCGCCATGGAGTTCCTGCCCCAGCAGAACCGCCGCTGCGAAGGCGATCTGGTCGATCCTTCCATCGCCATTCTCGCCGAGGGCAAGCGCGTGGTCATCATCGGCGGCGGCGACACCGGCGCCGACTGCCTGGGCACCAGCCTCCGTCAGCGCCCCTTGAGCGTTCACCAGTTCGAGATCATGCCCAGGCCGCCCGAACAGCGCGCCGCCTCCACCCCCTGGCCGCTGTGGCCCTTGCAGTTGCGCACTGAAAGCTCCCATGAAGAGGGCGGCATCCGCGACTGGAGCGTCAATAGCGTGAAGTTCACCGGCGACGAAAACGGCAACGTCAAGCAGTTGCACCTGGTGCGCGTAGGCCCGCCTCCGTCCTTCGAGCCCATTCCCGGTTCCGAGTTCACCCTCGACGTCGATCTGGTCCTGCTCGCCATGGGCTTCCTCGGCCCCATCCGCTCGGGCATGATCGAGCAGTTGGGCCTCGCCCTCGACAACCGCGGCAACGTCGCTACAAAGGACGGCTACATGACCTCCGTCGACGGCATCTTTGCCGCTGGCGATATGCGCCGCGGCCAGTCGCTGGTGGTCTGGGCCATCTCGGAAGGCCGCAAGGCCGCCGCTGCCATTGACAGCTACCTGGCCGCAAAGGCGGAACCCCTGGCGCAGCGCCATCACGCGTTGGCCTAAGGAACCTGAAGGATTTATCACGGAATTTTGGCTGCCCCCCAGGGATTCGAACCCCGATAGGCTGCTCCAGAGGCAGCTGTCCTACCATTGAACGAGGGGGCAGCAAGCGCGAACTGCGCGGCCAACTTGCAGCCGGATCGGCCTGGGCCGCGGCAGGGCGCCGGACACCAAAAGCCAACCTGTTCATCATAAGGGGATTCCCCGCCCCGGTCAAACCCTCCCGTAACCGCAAAAAGCCTCCCTGCCCAGACCGCTACGACGTTGCGCTGGAGCCGAAGCTTGTGCCAAAGCAATCGCTTATCAAACCTTTGGAAACTCCTTGCACGATGCTCGTTGACTCGCGTGCAATATAAAGCACATCGTGCCCTTTTTCACTGACATACAACATCCCTGGTATAGAACCGGGGCTGAGATTGGAACTGTTCCTCAATCTCGCCTGGGTTCTGCTGGCCACGCTGGGGCTGCTGCCCGCGGCGCTCTCCCACGCCATCGGCTCCGACTCGCAGCGGCCCTTCGCCATCGTCATCGTCGGCGGCCTGCTCGCCAACCTGGTCATCGGCGTCTTCCTGCTGCCCACCCTCTATGTCTGGGTAGCCCGCGACAACGATATATTGCCGGCAGTCGAAACCACCGAGGACTTTTAGTGGGGAGCTTCTAGCTGCTAGCTGTTAGCTTTGTTTGATCTGGTCCTAAACGTTGAAACTCGGCGCCCCATCCTTTCCACGCATTTTGCGAAAAGGGTAGAAGGCCACGAATCTCAACCGGCCGTGCCATAGCTAGAAGCTAGAAGCTAAAGGCTAGAAGCTTCTCACTCCTCACGCAGCACTTCCAGCGGACGCAGCCCGAGAATCCGGTAGCTCGCAATCCAGCCCGTCGCCGTGGCCAGCACCGCCGTCCCCACGAGCGCAATCAGCGTAACCCGCCACTCTATGTGGAAGCCCACGTCTAGCTTGCGCAGCAGCACCCGCGTCAGCAGATTGGCAAACACCACACCCACTGAGCCGGCAAGCAGGCCAAGCACGCTGAACTCCACACTGAAGGTGCGCACAATCCGCATCCGCGTAGCCCCCAGTGTCTTCAGCACCACCGCCTCCCGCACCCGCCGGAAGCGTGTGCTGGCAATGCTCGAAGCCAGAATCATCAACCCCGCGAAGATCGAGAACCCCGCCAGAAACCGCACCACAAACGTGATCTGATCCACCACGCTCTCAATCCGCTCCAGCACATCGGCAAGGTTGATGACCGTGATCGAGGGATAAGCCACAAACAGCGCCCGCTCCATCGCCGCCACCTGTTTCGGATCGATGTGCGCCCCGCCGTACCACGTGGCCGGCTGGTCCTTGAGCTGCCCTGACGGCAGCACAAACGAAACGCGCATGCCAAGGTGCTGCCCGTCCGCTCGATAAATCGCGGCAACCTTCAGCGTCCGCACCGTTCCGCCCGTCTCCAACTCCACCGCCGAGCCCACGCCCAGGTGCAGCCGCTGGGCCACGCCTTCGCCAACGGCCAACTCAGCCGCGCCCCCATCCGTCCACCACTTGCCCTGCGTCACCTTGTCGCCCGCCGGAGGCGCATCCGCCCAGCTCAATTCGGCGTTTTGCAGCATCCGCCGCGGAAAATGCTGCTCCTTGAGCTGCTCCACCGGCTTGCCGTTGAGCGATAGAAACCGCCCCGTCACCACCGGCATCAGATCCAGCGCCTGGCTCACCCCCGCCTGGTGCTGAAAGAAATCCTTCACCCCCGCAACCTCATCCGTGCTCACATCCACCAGGAAAATATTGGGCAGCTTAGGCGAGGCCGTCTCGCGAATATCCCTCACCAGCGCCGCCTGCATCAGGTAGACCGCCAGGATCAGCATCACGCCTGTCCCCAGCGCCGCCAGCACCGCCGCCGACTGGTTACCCGGCCGGTAAAGGTTGGCCAGCCCATGCCGCAGGAACGACGGCAACCGCAGCCGTACTCGGTTCAGCAGAAAGCGCAGCGTCCACAACGCCACCGCCGCCAGCACCAGCAGAACCACCAGCGCAATCGCAAACAACACAGCAAACCACGTGCCCACCTTGGCCGAGTCCGACAGCGCCCACGCGATTCCGCCCAGAGCCAGCACCACCGCCACGGAAATCCCCAGTTGCAACCGCCGCGCCCACCAGCGCGCAAACCATCCGCCAATGCCCTCGGGCCCATGCTCCACCAGCCGCCGCAACACCAGCACCGGCCTGACATTCCGCACGTCCAACAGCGGCGGCAAACAGAACAGCAGCGTCGTCAGCAGCCCCGTTCCCATCCCGGCTGCGATCGACCGCCAGGGAAATTCAAGCGCCGCATGAACCGGGAGCAGCTTGCCGAATACCGCCGGCAGCGCGGCCATCACGCCCACCCCGGCAGCCACGCCCAACACACCTCCGGCCAGCCCCAGCCCCAGCGTCTGCAACAGAAAGATGCGCAGCAAATCAGCCGATCCCGCGCCCACGGCCTTCAGAATGGCCAGCATGTCCATCCGTTGCTCCAGATGCGCATGCATCGCCATCGCCACGCCGATCGCCCCCAGCACCATGGCCACCAGGCAGATCAGGCTCAGGATCGCAGTCGCGTTATCCAGCCCCTGGCTCAGCGCCGGATTGCCCTCGCGGAAGTCCATCACCTGCGCGTCCGGCAGCGCCGCCTCCACCTGCTTGCGCAGCGTCACGGGGTCGGCTTGCGGCGGCAGCTTCATCAGCAGCCTCTCACTGGCCCGGCTTCCCGGCGCCAGGAGTCCGGTGCGTGCCAGCGCCGCCTGCGAGATCATCACTCGCGGCCCCAGTCCCGCTCCGGCGCTGATGCGATCCGGCTCCTGCCTCAGCACCGCCGCAATCCTGAAGTTCCTGCCGCCCAGCCGCAGCGTCTGGCCCACCTGCGCATTCAGGCGAATCAGAAACTCCTCCGCCACCACCGCCGAGTCGCCCTCCAGAGCCTGCTTCAGGCTGTCGCCGCGGCGACCCGGCTCCAGTTCCGCCGTGCCGTAGTAGGGATACTCGCCTGGGTCCACGGCCTTGAGCGAAACCAGCAGCGGCACCGGGTCCGGCGGCGCTGAAGCCATGGAAACCGTCTCCGTCACCCATGTCGTGCGAATCCCGCCCGGTTGCGCGATGGC
>CABDXY010000013.1_pt1 | contig 11581 bp, 9 predicted proteins | sample 3131871 | NCBI WGS metagenome assembly CABDXY01 (sample SAMEA5534336, study PRJEB31848) | metagenome | biome: tundra; feature: field; material: soil | place: USA | collected 2013-05 | depth 0.15 m
ATTTTGAAGTGCTCGTCACGTTCGTAGAGGGTTTCAATCTTGTGGTATTCGCTCATGCAACAAGCTTGCGAGAGCAGAAATATGTACCAAAGGCTCAGGAGCCTTGGTAAAGCTTTCGGTCGATTTCTTGAATAACGGAAGCCTTATTGAAGAAGCCCTTCATACGAAACTAGGTGATTTCCTGTATTCAGTGAAGGCGCTTCAGCATACAGACTGAACACATCACAGAGGCTGCAATTGGAGACAAACAACTCAACTCGTCGCCGCTGTAGAACTGGCGGTAGAGCCACAGCCCAAACCTCAGAGCCCATTGCTACAGGAGCGTCAGAACCATGGTCGATTTTCCTCATTCTCTTGAATCATTCGAGCCGTTCCTCGATAGTGAACAAGCTGCGGCTCTGGTCAAAATTCACCCGAAGACCCTGCAACGCCTGGCACGGATCGGTCGCGTTCACGGGTATCGCATTGGCAAGCTCTGGCGCTTCAGGGCCTCTGATCTCTCCAACTGGGTGGACGATGCCGTACAGATGACTGGCTCTAGTGCCGCGCCGGTGTCCACCATTCCCAACTACTCGTGCCCGTAGCCGAGCAAGAGGTAAACCTTGGTTGTTCGAACACTGCATCGTTACGAATGTTTGCGGCTGGGGAATCGTAAGCGCGAACTGAACGGGATGGAGACCTTGGCGAGACAACGACAGAATGCTCGGCGGTTGGGCGGATATTGGCGTTTCTGTCTGTCCGCACTTGACCTCATGGATGCGTTCACAGCACAATCATTTCAGCCAGCCGTTTCGCGTGAAGTGATCAGGAGAGCATCTTGAAATTCACGCGCAATCGGTATCAACAAGGAAGTCTACGAAAAGTGCGGCGCAAGTCTGGAGCTGAGGTTTGGGAGTACAGGTTTCGCAACCATGCGGAGCCGGGAAGTCCTATGCGCCAGATAACGCTCAGTGTATTGGAGTATCCAACCGAAACAAAAGCCCTTGTCCGTCTGCAAGAGGACGTGCTCCGAATCAACGATTCGAAAGCCTTCAAGGCGCACAACAGGCCAACGCTGGGATTGGTGATTGACCGATTCTCAACCGAGGAGCGCCTGGAAGGAATTCTGCGACAGGCACCGGGGGAGGCGACCATCACGGACGGCTTTTCCTGGAGCACCGCCGCCGGTTACCGCAGCTACCTCAAGAAGCACATCCGGCCCAAATGGGGTAGCACTCTACTCACAGACGCCAGACCACTCGAAATCTCTGAATGGTTGAAGTCTTTGCCTCTGTCGCCGAAGACACGCGGCCATGTCGGAGCCCTCCTGCATCTCCTGTTCGAGCGGGCCATGCTGTGGGGCTTGATGGACGTTCAGCGAAACCCTATGGAGTTGGTGAAGCTGAAGGGAACCAGCAAGCGGCTTAAAAAGCCGCAAATTCTCACCCCTGAGAAGTTTCAGGAGTTGGTTTCCATGCTGCATGAGCCATACAGGACGATGGTCATTGTCGCGATGTGTACTGGGATGCGAGTGTCAGAGGTACTGGCCCTTCGCTGGGAGCATATCGACTTCGGGGCCGGAGCGATGTTGGTTCAACAGGGTGTCGTCAACGGCCGGATAGGAAGAGTGAAGACGGAGGCGTCAAACGATTACATTCCACTTGATCCTGCATTTGCTCAAATCCTGCGCGATTGGAGGGGAGCCAGAACGACCGGGCTTGTCTTTCCGTCGCACGTCACCGGCGGCTGCTACTACGCGGGCGTCATTCAGCAACAGATTCTGAAGCCTGCCGGTGAGAAGATTGGCCATCCGGGAATTGGTTGGCACGTCTTCAGGCACACGTATCGTTCCCTCTTGGACGAAACGGGCGCTCCCATCGGTGTGCAGCAGAAACTCATGCGGCACAGCAACGTGGCCACGACCATGAACGTCTACGGCAACGCCAGCCTGAGAGCCAAGCAGACGGCCAACTCGAAGGTTGTGCAAATGGTGATGCCGCAAGAACCGCCCTTGGCTGTGCGGCAGCCAGTGGCGGTTTGAGCTATTGTGGGGTTCTGTGGGGTTTGGAATTTGCTGATGTTCGCTAAGTTGTTGATTCTTTGGTGGACGCGGTAGGAATCGAACCTACAACCTGTCGGTTAAGAGCCGAATGCTCTGCCAGTTGAGCTACGCGTCCAGGCCATCGGGATAAACCGTGCGGCGGGAGTTTTGCACACGGTTCGAGCAGGCAGGAACTCCCTGCTGCCCTTGAAAAATATAGCACAGACCGGAGCGGATTCCAAGGACGTGGGCGAAAACTCGGGACCCGCTCCTTCGGCCCTGTCTCCCATGACTGCGCCAGCCGGTGAGAAGCCGGGACGGCAGCTCTAGGAACTTGTTGAAAAACTCTGGCTTTGTATCAGGGCACGACTTTAGTCGTGCCGTAAATGCCGCATAATCAATGCGGGCTTTAGCCCCTGAGGTCGAAATTCTCTGCCCAGGGCTACTATTTCAGCAAGTTCCTAGAAAGTGAAGGCCAGGCCGCCCTGGAAGCCGCGCTGGTCCTGAGCGAAGACGAGCAGGGAGCCGTCGCTCATGAGGAAGGGCCGGTAGCCTTCCGCCAGCAGATTGCGCACATCGAGCAGGGCCTCAAAGCCGCATGTTCCATCGCGGCACAGGCGGATGGGCTGGCGGAAGTGGAGGTTGAGATAGGGCTCGACGGCATCCGCCGCATACGGAGCAACGCGGGTGGCGGTGTCATCGGGCTGCCAGCGGTAGCTGGCCCGCCAACGCGTCCCGGTGCCATCCAAGGTGCCGGAGAACGAGAGCGAGTACATTTGGACGCGGCGGGGGTGGGCAGCGGCAAGCGCCTGGGCCAGCCCAATGAGCTGCGTGGACGCCGGCGGGGCGGACATGGCCAGGGCATCGCCATTGGCGTAGCTGGCGCGGATAAAGTTGCCGCCGGGCAGCCGGCGCTGCGCTGTAGCCACTATTCCGGCAGTGGAAAAGTCCGGTCCGGCAGCGTGCAGCAGCCCGCTGGCGGGGTCGAATAGCGCGGCCTCGGCCGTGGAATCGCCAGCCGTAAAGTGGCCATTGGCCTCGATGACCGGATTGTCTATGTGGTCGGCGTAGACCATGACGGCCAAGCCCGAAACGTCGGTGCGGCGCTCCCATCCGATCTCCTGGTGAAGGCCATGCTCGATTGCCAGATCGCCATTGCGGGCAGAGAACCGGGGCAGCCAGGCCTGGGCCTGAGTGTCATCGGAGTCCTGCGGGCCGGGCACGAAGGTCGCTATCCGGTAGCGGATGGTAGAGTTGCCATCGCGCCAGCCCACGGAAGCGAACGGCAGCGCCTCAACCACGGTGTTGGCGGAATGATGGGCAAAGCGCGCCATCACCTGGGTGGAACCCACCTCCGCCTCGACCACATCCCCCAGATTTATCGTCTCCCAACTGCGCACGGCGGCCTCGTCAAGTCCCTCGGCTCCGGCGGCATCGACTTCGGGGTGAATGGCGACGGCAGCCACCGAGTGAACGGAGCCGGCAAAACCCAGATCCTGGCTGAAGCCCAGCATCGCTTCCATGCCGGCATCGGTGTCCGGAGCAAAATCCACGCGCGCCAGCAGCTCGCGGCTGTTGGACGGGGTCTCTTCCACCGCGGCGGAGATGCGTTCGCCGCTTTCGCCGAATGTGCCTTCCTGCCCGGTGGCTATCAGGCGCGCCTTCAGCCTGGGCGCGGCGCCGGAACCGTCGGTGGCTACCACCAGCGGTCCGTCCTCCAGCCAGCGCAGCAAGGGGCGATTGGCGGCCGATCGCAGCGTCCAGGCCCAGTCGTCTTTTTGCGCGTTGCCGGCGCGCGGTTCAGCCGGCAGCCATTGCATCACTTCGTACAGGGTGTTCAGGGTCAGGTTGACGGCCGTACTGGTGCGAACGCGCACGTTCTCGCGCAACGAAGGCAGGAAGGATGTGCCCATGGCCTTGAGCGCGTAGCGGCCGGGAAGCACCGATGGAATCGTGAACCGGCCGTTGCTGTTGGTGTAGACGCTGGCGATCACGGTCAGGTCGGGGCGCAGCAACTGGACTTGGGCGCCGATTTGCGGCACGCCGGCGGAATCGCGCACCAGGCCCGAAACCGATCCTGGGGCGGCTCCCTGTAGCGGAGCGCTCCCTATGGCAATCAGCGCTGCGAAAAAGACGAGATAAACCCTGCGCATGTTCACGATAGGTGACCTGGCGGCGTCCCTGGCAAAACGCTTGCGAAACCATCCCGCGCGGGCTTCCGAATCTTGTGTCCGGTAACCGTAGTGCGAGGGATACATACTATTCCACGACAAAAGGCGCCGATTGCGCAATCTCTTGTTTCGAGATTGTGTCGTTTATTTTGATCGTCACCTTGTATTTTCCCGGCTGCAGGCCGGCCATGGGCAAAGTTTTCTCCACCGTCAACTGGTCGCTGTGCGCCCCCAGGTCCTTGGAGGCCAGTTCCTTCTCAAAGACCACCGTGTTGGTCGCGGTATCGACGATCTGGTAGGTCACCGTGGCTTCGTTGCTCTTGGTGGCCTCGTTGATCCCCAGATTATAGACCTGCATCCAGAAGTTGAGCTGCTGGCTGCGCTTGAAGCTGACCGGAGTGGCCGGGTTGGGGCTCACCCGCGGACAGATATGCGTATTGCCGATGACGCAACTGCCGGAGCCGATCTCGCGCGAGGAGACAACATTCATCTCGTCGCCCAGGATCAGCGACGAGGTAGCCAGCTTCTCGTCGTGATACGTGGGTACCTCAAGACTGCGGCCGTAGAGGCCCACATGCTCCTGGTTGTTCACGTCCTTGATGGCAATATCCAGGCGGTAGAGGCCGGGAAGTAGCGGAAGTGCCTTCCAGTAGACCGACTTCCGGTCCAGGGTCTTCTCCAGCAGTTCGGCCGGCTGCTCCACCTGCACCGTGTCTTCCTGGCTCTGCACCGTCTTGTGGGTGAGAGTGGTGACCTTGATCAGGATGTTCACGAATCCCTTGGACACGCCGTCCTTGGTCACGAAGGTGATGTCGCGATTCTTCAACTGGACAGTGATGGGAACCAGCACCGTGCTATCCGTGACCTTGACGAAGTCGGTGCGGACGTCGAAGGGAAAGACCGGTCCGTTGAGCAGCTTGTGCTCGGAGATGAAGTTGTCAAGATCGGCAAACTTGATGGGCGGTGGAGCGAAAAACTTGGCGGCCATCTCGATGCGGTCGAACTGCTTGGCCTGCTGCGAGCCGGACAGCGGGCCGGTGCCCAGAGTCTCAAGGCCGTTATTGAAGCGGTCGGACTTCTTGGTCCCGCCCATCTCTTCCCACATGGTCTTGCCCATGCCGGGAACGAGCATGAGCGCGTCCTTCTCGCCGCGATTGATGGTGAAGTGATAGTCGCCGCACTGGCAGGTATCGACAAACTCGAGATCGATGTTTTGGCCGATGCCCTCCATATAGTGATAGTTCCATATCTCGAAGGGGAAGGTTGAAGTACTGCCGCCGCCCTCTTCCTGGGGGCGCTGATAGTTGCCGCCGGAGGGGTGCGCATCGATGGAATCCGGCTTGCCGTAGGAGATATAGATGCGTCCGCGGTCGGTCCTCCAGCCGGGCCTGCCGGCGGCAAAGTGCTCGTTGGCGTAGGCGATGCGCCGGTAGTGCTCCTCGCGGAATTCGTTCTCCGGCGAGTCCGGATCGGGATTGCGCCGCAGCCAGAACTGCTCGATGAAAGCGTCGCGCTCCTCATCGTTGCTCAGCGCCTTGAAGGCTTTACTTTCCTCGTCGGAGATGATCCACACCACATCCTGATTGAGCCAGGTCTTGTAGGCGCCCTTCAACTCCTGCCGGACTGCCTTCTGTGCGGCGAACTGCTCCTTGTCGGAGCGTGGGCGCTTCAGCGGGTCCACTTCCTGCCGCTGCGTGGCGGCCGGCTGGGCCTGTTCCTGTGTGGCGGGTGCGGGCGGGTTGGCCGCCTGCTGGGCCAGGAGCCCGGAAGTGGGGGTGAAAACCAGGCCGCAACCCAGTGCGGCAAAGAGAATTTTTCGACCGTTAAGCGTCATTGCCTTCAAAACTCCTGCGATCCTTTATTCTACGGGTCCCGGTGGGGCTGGGCAAGGTTCCGTATGGAGTTGACTGCCGGTTGGACGCGGAAGCGCCGTCAAAGTAACCCGGAGGCGGCGTCGGAGACGGTCAAATCGCCCCTCGATAGATGGTTTTGAGACCCGGAGGCCCGTTCAGCCGTCCAAAAAGCAAGCGCAATCCTTCTGGCGCGCCATTCCGTGGCGCTTCCGTGGCTTCCGTATTCCTCGCGCTGGCCGTGCGGCCGGGATTTTCCCTCGGGAAAATCCAATCGGCCTCCGCGAGCAGCCTCCGAGCGGCCCCGCTGACGCCGAGAGAACTTTGGCAGCCTTTGGGAACCGTACCGGCCATAATTGCGTAAACTGATATTCGGGGAGACTTGGAGCACGAACCGCACATGAAAAAAATACTCTTGATCGTTCTCGCCGTAGTGGTGGCCGCCGGACTTGTGGCCTTGTTCGTTTACAAGCAGCAGTCGGGTTACACCAAAGTTCTGACCGCCAAGCTGGTCAAGCAGGACCTGTCCACGGTCGTCAGCGGCACCGGCCAGATCAAGGCCAAGACCTACGTCAACCTGGGAGCTACCGCTATGGGCCGCGTCACCCACCTCTATGTCAAAGAGGGAGACACGGTGAAGAAGGGCGAGACGGTCGCCACCATCGAGCACGTGCAGCAGGAGGCGAACGTTGAAGGCCAGCAGGCCACCATCGCCGCCGCCAGGACCGACATTAGCGCCTACATTGCCGCGGAAAAGACCGCTCAAGCCAACGTCGAGCACGCCCAGGCCGATCTGGAACAGAAGCGTCTTGACTGGGAGCGCGCCCAGGCCCTCTACAAAGACGGCATCATGGCCAAGCAGGATTTTGACGCTAAAAAGGCGGCCTACGACCTCGATGTAGCCTCGGTGGCACAGGCCGTGGCGGGTCTCAACCAGTCCAAGGCCAATACCGATTCCCAGCGCGGGCACCTGCAGACCCAGGTAGCCAGCCTGCGCTTCAACCAGGATCTGCTCGACAGAACCATCGCCATCGCCCCCTTTGACGGCATCGTGACCAACGAGCCCATTCGCGAGGGTGAGACGGTGGTGGAAGGCATCCAGAACGCCGAAGGCTCCACGCTGATGACCCTGGCGGACATGAGCATCGTGACCGCCGAGGTGAAGGTGGACGAGACCGACATCGTCAACATTCAGATCGGCCAGCCGGCCGAGGTCACCGTGGATGCGCTGCCCGGAAAAACATTCAAGGGTCACGTCACCCTGGTGGGCGATCAGGCGCTGCTGCGCTCTACCGGCATTGCCACCTCGCAGTCCACAACCGGCACCGAAGAGGCCAAGGACTTCAAGGTCGTGGTCACGCTCGACAGCCCCTCAAACGACCTGCGCCCCGGACTCTCGACCACCGCCAAGATCACCACCGCGCACAAGGCCAACGTGCTCTCGCTTCCCATCCAGGCGCTGACCATGCACAACCCGGAAGACGACAAACCCAAGGGCCAGGCCGGCGTGCAGGCCGCATCGAATTCGTCCGCTGCCAAGAGCGCGCTGGTGCAGGGCGTCTACGTGGTGGACAAGGACGCACGCGGCAAGCTGCGGGCCAGGTTCGTTCCCGTAACCACAGGCATTACCGGCGCCACCGACATCGAGGTGCTGTCCGGCCTCACTGAAGGCCGGGAGATCGTCATCGGCCCGTACAAGACGCTGCGCGTCTTGAAGAGCAACGCACTGGTGAAGCGGGATACCGCCAAGCCGGTCAATTTGGCGTCCGACGCGTCAACTTAGCAGCAGTCCAAACGCAGGTGGGAAGTCCTGCAGGCGCGGGCTTCCTCAGTCCCCAGGCGGCAGAACCGGACAGACGGAACAGGACAGGAAAAACCGGACAGGCAAGACCGGCCGGGAAAAAACCGGGCAAAGGATGAGAATCGGATGGCTCTGAACGGCATCAGTACCGAAGACGACGTGAAACAGGCAGCTCTGCCCAACGGCGACATGATTGTCGTCGAGGACCTGTGGCGCACCTACGATATGGGCTCCGAGCAGCAGGTGGAGGCCCTGCGCGGCATCTCCATGCGCATCAAGCACAACGAGTACGTCGCCATCATGGGCCCCTCCGGCTCGGGCAAGTCGACGCTGATGAACCTCATCGGCTGCCTGGATACCCCCTCCAAAGGCCGCTATTGGCTCAACGGCCAGTTGGTCAGCGATTTGGACGACGACCAGTTGGCGCGCATCCGCAACAAGGAGATCGGTTTTGTCTTTCAGACCTTCAACCTGCTGGCCAGGGCCAGTTCGCTGCACAACGTCGAGCTGCCACTGATTTATAACGGCACGCCCGCCGCCGCGCGCCTCGCCCGCGCCAAGGAATCGCTCGCCGATGTCGGCCTGGAATCGCGCATGTACCACAAGCCCAACGAGCTCTCCGGCGGCCAGCGCCAGCGCGTGGCCATCGCCCGGGCTCTGGTTAACCGGCCCTCCATCATCCTGGCCGACGAGCCCACCGGCAACCTGGACTCCAAGACCGGCCTGGAGATCATGGCCCTCTTTGACACCTTGCACGCCAACGGCAACACCATCGTGGTCGTCACCCACGAGCCGGACATCGCCGAATACGCCCATCGCGTCGTGCATATCCGCGACGGCCAGATCTTCTCCGATGAACCCTCCAAGCGCTTCCGCTAGAGCGAACGTAAAGACCCGCAAAATACGAAGTTTGCCCAGCCCGGACCGGAGAGACTTCCCCATCTCTCCGGTTCATGTTTTTTCCCTCAGCGCCGATAAGACCTCTGTTGGCCAGTGAATGCTGATTTGGCCAGGGAGGCGAGCCACGTTGAGATCCATGCAGAGCGCCGCTCAATTCCAGCCCCAGCCCTCCGTCTCCGGCCTGACCCTTGTCGAGTTGGAGTCGCCGTCCGCCGCGCACGTTGTGGGCGTAAGCGCGGCCTGGCGCAAACTGCTCATGCAGGCTGAAATGGCCGCGCCCCATGTGCAGGTGGCCGCCATTGAAGGCGAGCACGGCTCCGGCAAGCAAACCCTGGCCCGCTATCTCTTCAGCCGCTCTCCACTCGCCGCGGCCAGCTTTCAGCGCCGCGATGCCCGCGAATGGCTGGTTGCGGACGCCGATCCGGCCACCCTCGCCGGATTTACCTATCTTGATCGCGTTGACCTGCTGGCCCCTCCGGGACAGGGGCTGCTGCTGGGGGTTCTCAAGGTGCTGCAGGACCGTCCGGCGGGCCGTGCCGTGGTGCTGGCCTCCTCGCAGACCTCCCTGCGCCAGATGGCCGGTCAGGGGCTGCTGATGCCCGACCTCGCCTTCCGCCTCACCGCTGTTCGCTTCGCCATTCCCCCCTTGCGCCAGCGCCGCGAAGATATCGCCCCGCTCGCCCAGGGCCTGCTCGACCGCATCTGCGCGCGCTATCAGCAGCGCCCCGTGATGCTGGGCCCCGGCGCGCTTGCCCGGCTTCTCCAGCACAATTGGCCGGGCAATGTGCGCGAACTGGCCAGCGTGCTGGAGGCAGCCTTGCTTGAAGCCGCCGATGGCGTCATCCGCGCCAGCGACCTCGCCGTGCCCACCGGCCTCGACGCGCAACCCGAGCTGCAGCCCCTCCTTCACGCGGAGAACCTCTCTCTGGATGCGGTCATCCGCCACCACGTGCAATCGGTGCTCGACCTGAACCGCGGCAACAAGCTCCGCGCCGCCCGCCAGCTCGGCATCAGCCGCTCCACCCTCTACCGCATCCTCGGCAACGAAGCCATCCTCGCGCACTGAAGGCCGCATTGAATCCGTTGGCTCGCGCTCCCACAAATGCCGTCATCCTGAGCGATCAATAATGGACTGTCATCCTGAGCGATCAATAACGGACTGTCATCCTGAGCGGAGGTCGCCGCGGCGACCGGAGTCGAAGGACCTGCGGTTGTTTTTTGTCGCACTGAGAGACCCGCACCGGCAGGCCGGGGTTTCACAGGCTGCGGAAAAACTCGATCTGGAGGGAGGCCGGGGTCCCCAGCGACGGGTCCTTGTCGCTGGGGTGGAAGGCGGGGGTTTCAACCCCCACATAAAACAATAGAATCAGCGCGGGCTTTGTATCAGGGCACGACTTCAGTCGTGCCGCAAATGGCTGCAAAATAAACGCGGGCTTTAGCCCCTGAGGGAAAGCTCAATGCGTAGTGGAACTTAATCAGAGGTTCCTTAGATAGTGTTTCAGACGGAACGGTCGGAACAGAACCGGAGCATCAGCCTGTATCAGCTGGGGCGGATGGCGCGGGCGCTGGAATGCGACCTGGTGTACGGGCTGGTCCCGTGGCGCCCTTCGCTGGAGGATCGGGCGATGGAGCTTGTGGAACAGGAGTTGTGGAGGAAGCGGTATACGGGGAGAAAGGCGGGGCGTAGGGCGTAGGGAGTAGGGAACAGGAAGCGAGTTGGCGAGTTGGCAGGGCGGTTGCAGTGTTCTACCATTGGACGTACAATTGAGGAGCGCCAGGGAAAAGGGCGCAATTGCAGTGGAGAGAATTGCCATGCCTCAGGCCGCAGCTTTAGCAAGAACGGGAGAGCGCCGCACCCGCAGCACACGGCTCGGATTTCGCGTCGATGCCGAGACCAAGGGACTGGTGGAGCGCGCTGCCGCGCTGGAGCGGCGGAGCCTCACCGATTTTTGCCTGACGGCGCTCACCGAGGCAACGCGGGAAACCATCACGCGATACGAGAGCCTTGTGCTTTCCGAGCGCGACCGAGCGGCATTCTTCGATGCCCTGATTCATGCTCCCAAGGCCAACGCACGCCTGCGGCGCGCGTTCCGGTCGGCAGAGGAACGGGTTCTCCGCTGATGGAGCGGACGCGGGCGGATCTGTACCGGCTCGAAACGCTCGGGAAGCAGCATGACCGGGATCGGTTCCGCTGCGGGGTGGAAAGCCTCGACGCCTATTTGAAGACCCAGGCCTCGCAGGATATGCGGCGCAAGGCGAACGCTGTCTTCGTGCTGGTTCCGGAGGATTCGCCGGGAAGGATTGCGGGGTACTTTACGCTGTGCGCGCATGGCCTTTCGCCGGGAGCTATCCCCGAGGAGGCGCGCAAGCATCTCCCGCGCTATCCGCAAGTGAGCGCCACGCTGCTCGGCCGCCTGGCCGTGAGCGCGGACCTTCAAGGGCACGGGCTGGGCGCGATTCTTTTGGCGCAGGCGCTGCGCAAGGCTTATGAAAATGCCGCCGTGGTCGGCTCCTCGATGGTTGTGGTGGACGCGATCGACGAGCGGGCAGCGCGGTTCTACCGGGCGCACGGCTTTATTCCACTGCCCGAGTCGACGCGGCTGGTCTTGCCCATGCGGACGATTGGCGGCCTAATGCCGGGGTAGGGACTGAGGGAATAGGGGATAGGGAATAGGAAGCGAGTCGGCGAGTCAGCGGGTCAGCGGGCGGGTTCGGGCGAGGCGGGAGAAGGCAGGCCAGCCAGATCGCGTCCGTAACGCGGGCTTTGTATCAGGGCATGGCCGGGTACCCTCTGGGTGCCGTGCCGCAGAACCTGCAAGGAGGAATCGGGCTTTAGGGG
>CABDXY010000014.1_pt1 | contig 11533 bp, 11 predicted proteins | sample 3131871 | NCBI WGS metagenome assembly CABDXY01 (sample SAMEA5534336, study PRJEB31848) | metagenome | biome: tundra; feature: field; material: soil | place: USA | collected 2013-05 | depth 0.15 m
GCTGACCACGGCCAAGGAGATTGTTGAAACCCGCGACGGCGATGTCGCCCGCCTGGTGTCGATCGACGACAAACCCCTCAGCCAGGCCGACGAGCAAATGGAACAGGCGCGCCTGGATACGCTGCTCGGCGATCCCGGCCGACAACGCCATCGCATGCAAAGTGAGGACGAGGACACCGGGATCGTCCTGAGGCTGCTGCGCATGTTGCCCCAGGCATACCTCTACCAATACGCCGGTGCAGGCTCAAGCCCCGCCGGAACGGTGGAAAGGTTCACCTTTCGCCCCAACCCGAACTTCAGCCCTCCCGACTTCGAAACCCAGGCCCTGACCGCCATGACCGGCGAAATCTGGATCGACGCCGCACAGGAGCGCGTGACGCGCCTTGAGGGCCACTTGCAGCAGGATACAGACTATGGCTGGGGCATCCTGGGCCGGCTGGACAAAGGCGGATGGATTGTCATCGAACAGGCCGACGTGGGCGGACGCCAGTGGCGGATCGCCCGCTTCAAGATGCAGATGAACCTCCGTGTGCTGTTCAAAACCAGGAGCATCGACACCACGGAGGAAATAACCCAGTATGCCCCGGTGCCCGTGGGCCTGGGCTTCGCACAGGCCATTCAGATGCTCCGCGCCGCCCCGATAAACACAGGACAAGCCAGCCCCTAGAACGCAGCTGCCTCAAAAACAAAGCGGCCCCACCCGCTCGGGTGGGGCCGCTTTGTTGAGTTCGGAGATTCGCCTTACTTCACCTTGATCAAGATGATGACCAGGGTGAACAGGGTGAGGGACTCGATGAGGGCCAGGCCGAGCACAAGGAAAATCATCAGGCCGCCACGAGCGCCGGGGTTGCGGGCCAGCGCTTCACAAGCCGAGGCGACGGCCTTGCCCTGACCCAGGCCGCAGAGACCGGCTGCCAGAGCCATGCCGATGCCGGCGCCGATCGGCACCAGATTGATAGCGGCAGAACCGCCATCCGCGAAGGCCGGAACGGCGAAGCACAGAACCGCCAGGGCCATGAACACATATTGAAGTTTCCGCATTGTTCTCCTGCTTCCCTTGAAATTGGCCGCCAGTGGGTGGTTGAGGCTCACCGTGCTGGCCCCCTCACGCTTGCGGCCTTCCGTTTGCCCGGAGCGGAAGCGCTCTCCGGCGAATTTTTCTCGTCTTGGACGAGAGTGGTGAAACCAAAAAGTTCTAGTGCTCGTGCGAAACCGCCAGGGAGAGATAAATCATCGACAACAGCATGAAAACGAAAGCCTGAATGAACGAGACGAAAATATGCAGGCCCAGGAAGATAACCGGAACGCCCACAGGGACCAGCGAGAAGAAGCCCAGCGTCACCATGTCGCTGGCAAACATATTGGCGTAAAGACGGATGGTAAGCGACAGCATGCGCGCCAGGTGCGAGATGAACTCAATGGGGAACAGCAGCCAGGCCATCCACCAGATCGGTCCGGCAATCTGCTTCAGATACCCGATAGGCCCCTGCGCCCGGACGCCCTGGAAGTTGTAGTAGATGAAAACGGTGATAGCCAGGCCCAGCGGCACAAACGGCGACACGGTGGGCGCAGAGACGCCGGGGATCAGCCCCAGCAGATTATTGATCAGAACAAAGAGGAAGATGCAGGTCACGAAGGCCTGGAAGCGCTCGTAGCCGTGGCCGATGATCTGGTCGGCCAAACCGCCGCCCACCTCGTGGATCACCTCGGCAATCTGCTGCGCCGGGTTGGGCTTCTCCACTGAAAGCGTCAGCCGCACGAGGACGAAAAAGGCGATGAAACCGCCGGCCACCAGCAGTTCCAACCCCAGCGCCTGATTGACCTTGACGGCCTGTTGGGCAGCCTCGGCCGGGAAAAGGCCAATCGATTGAAAAGCCTTGACCTCGACGCCCATGAAGAGGGCGTTCAGCAAACGGACCAGCGCAAAAGATTCCGGCATCTAAACTTAAGTCTTTCTGCCTCCGGGGCGGAGATCGTATCCGCCGGTGGGCTTGTCAGTCCCTTAGCAGCACAACCGCTTCCCAGCCCACGGTCAATGCCGCCAGGCCCAGGCCGCAGAGAAGCGCCACTACCGAACCCTGGAAACATTTCAGGCTACCATAGATCACCCCCGCAAAAACGGTGAGCCGAAGCACAAAGAAGAGGACCACCGCGAAGGCGCTCGTGGGAGTCTTCTGGCTATTGAGTTTGGCGTTGATCACCCGGATCAGACGCTGCCACTCCAAGATGCTGGCCGCCGAGATCAGAGTGCCGGTCAGCAGCATGGCAGCACTCCGCCAGCCGGAGCCTATCAGTACCGCCATAGAGGACAAAATGCCTAGAATCAGCGTGTTGCGCATGGCCCGTTTGAGCAGCGCTTCCTGGTCCTCATCGGTGATGTCAACGATAGAGCGGGCTTCTTCTTTCATGGTTTCAGGTCGGGACTTCCCTTTCCGGTCCCGTTTTGGATATTGCTTCCCGGACGGGAATTTCTCTCGGCCGCCAACGCCATCCGCACCACACCCACCAGCCCGGAGATGCCTCCAAACACGATCCCGAAAATCGCAATCCACGACTGGTGCAGGTGGCTGTCTAGCCAGGCCCCGATCAGCCAGCCGATAAACGCCGCCGCGGGCAGCAGAATCGCAATCTGCATCATCTTTTCGGCTTCTACCAGGCTGGCCAGCGCGCTGGCGGGCTTGGTGCGCGGCGTGGCCTCCGGAATGGGGCGGTTGAAGGGCATTTATCGTGGTTATACACGATCAGCGCCCTTCCGCGCGAAACGACGGTGGCCGCTATTTGCGTTTTGAGATGCTGAGAGCAGATTTCTTGACCCGGCGCTTGCCTTCCTCATCGGTCAATTGCGCAAAGGTCACGCTGCCATCCATTTCGATAACGGAATCCAACCCCACTCCGGTCAGGCGCGTGACTATAGTTACCTTGGCCTCAAAGTAATAGACCTTGCCCGCGGCCGCGGCAAAGTTGACCCATCTGGGTTCCTGTTTCGACTCGCCGAAGGAGCCCTGCCATGCCGCGCATAGATGATGTTCACCCGGCCAAACGTCCACTGTGAAATACGAATTGCCTTTGTTGGCGCCAGCCCATGCTCCGTCCCCCCCAAAGCGCATTGCAGGGGTGCTGCACCCCGGACATCCGTCGAGGGTTTCGATAAAGACGATCTGCGCCTTGCCGGCCTCCGGAGGGGCAGGCTCGGGCTGCCCATTGCGAGTGTGACATCGAACTTGACCTTGTCCTCCCCACATGCCTCCGGCAGGACCGTCTTGGCCCGCGCTTGCACCGCTGCGAGCAGCGACGCACAAAGGAGCAATACAAAGAGTGCTGGTTTCATGGCAACCATCCTAATCCACTCAATACCGCTCAAGCCAATCAATCTCTGTGCGTCACACGGACATGTTCATCCCCGCGGCGCGTCCCCTGAATCGTTGCCCACCCGACGAACGATATACTGACTCTTGCACCTGTGACCCAGTTCACACACAAAGGAAGTACCGTGTTCGATTCGGAGTTTGAGCGCAGTCTCTTCGACCTGCGCAAATCAAAACTGGAAGAGATCGAGAAGCTGGGACAGCCCGCCTATCCCAACCAGTTCCCTGCTTCGCATACCGTCCCCGAGGTACGAGCCAAATGGGGCGAAGCGACAGCCGAGGCCCTGGAAGCCAGCCGCGTGACGGTGGCCGTCGCCGGGCGCATCATGGCCATCCGCGGCCAGGGCAAGGCCGGCTTCGCCACGCTCCAGCAGGGCGGCGAGCGGCTGCAAATCTACGTCCGCCTGGACGCGGTGGGCGAGCAGGGCTTTGCGCTCTACAAGCTGCTCGACCTGGGCGACCACATCGGCGCCACGGGCTACCTCTTCCGCACCCGCACCGGCGAACTAACCATTCACGTCGAGCGGCTGACCTTTCTGGCCAAGGCCATGCTGGCGCTGCCGGAGAAGTTTCACGGCCTGGCCGATGTCGAGCTGCGCTATCGCCAGCGCTACGTGGACCTGTTCACCAACCTGGACAGCCGCGAAGTTTTCGTCAAGCGCGCCAAAACTCTCAAGGCGCTGCGCCAATTCTTCGACGACCGCGGCTACCTCGAAGTTGAAACGCCCATGATGCAGCAGATCGCCGGCGGAGCGGCTGCGCGGCCCTTCACGACCCACCACAACGCGCTGGACCTGGACCTGTTTCTCCGCATCGCGCCGGAGCTGTATCTCAAGCGGCTGGTCGTCGGCGGCCTCGACCGCGTCTACGAGATCAACCGCAACTTCCGCAACGAGGGCGTCAGCACACAGCACAATCCCGAGTTCACCATGCTGGAGTTCTACCAGGCGTATGCCAACTATCACGACCTGATGACGCTGACCGAGGAGTTGATTGCGTTTGTGGCGCAAGAGGTGAACGGGACGACGATCACGAACTTCGGCGGTGTGGAGATTGACTTAGGTAAGTGGACGCGGCTGACGATGCGGGAGGCGATCATTGAGCTTTGGGAAGAGGCCTTTTTCGGTAATCAACCAGAGCTAAATGACTTTGCAAACCCAGAGTCATTGAGAAAGCTGTTGTTGAGAGCTAGAGAAACATTTCAGCAGCACCCTGAAAACATCGGCGCTCTTGTTGGGCAAGAAACTCCACAGAGTGCCGGCTTTCAACGCGCCATGATTCCGGATGCACATATGTTCGCGGCATGCGGGCAACTTGATCGTGGAGAGCCGGTTGGTAAGGCGGTTTATACCCTGTTTGAGGGCCTCGTCGAACCCAACCTCATCCAGCCCACCATCATCTACGACTACCCGGTCGAGGTCTCGCCTCTGTCAAAAGCCAAGCCCGACGATCCGGCCAATGTGGAGCGCTTCGAGTTCTTCGCTGGCGGCTTTGAGCTGGGCAACGCCTTCAGCGAGCTGAACGATCCGGTGGAGCAGAAGAAGCGTTTTGAAGACCAGCTTGCCCAGCGCGCCCAGGGCGACGACGAGGCCCACCAGATGGACGAGGACTACGTGCGGGCGCTGGCCTATGGGCTGCCTCCGACGGCCGGCGAGGGCATCGGCATCGACCGGCTGGTCATGCTGCTGACCGGCTCCAGGTCCATTCGGGACGTGATTTTGTTTCCGTTGATGAGGCCGGAAAAACAGCTTCCAGCTTCTAGCTCCTAGATTCTAGCTGGTGGCTTGAGACTAAATGCGCGCAACCGGGTTTTTGCTAGTAGCTAGAAGCTAGCAGCTAGGAGCTGTTCTTGAACATTCTCTTCGTCGGCGACATCTTCGGCAGCGCGGGGCGCAGAATCGTGCGCGAGCACATCGGCCATGTGCGCCAGGCAAACTCCGTTGATCTGGTCGTCATCAACGCCGAGAACGCCGCCGGCGGCTTTGGACTGACCCCCCAGCTCGCCGAAGACCTCTTCGAGCTGGGCGCCGACGTCCTCACCACCGGCAACCACGTATGGGACAAGCACGAGTTGATCGACTATCTCAACTCGGCGCCTGCCGACAGCCGGGAACGCCCCCGCCGCGTCCTGCGCCCGGCCAATTTCCAGCCCGGCCTTCCCGGCTATGGCGTCTATGAGGGAACCACCCAGGGCGGCGTGGATTATGCGGTCGTCGACCTGCAGGGCCGCGTCTTCATGAACGCGACCAACGACCCCTTCTACGCCATCAACGATCTGCTCACAGGCATCAAGGCCAAGGTCATCGTAGTGGACTTCCACGCCGAGGCCACCAGCGAAAAGGTCGCCATGGGCTGGTATCTGGATGGCCGTGTCACCGCGGTTTTGGGCACCCACACCCACGTTCCCACCGCCGATGAGCGCGTGCTGCCGGGCGGAACCGCCTACCAGACCGATGTGGGCATGAGTGGCCCCTACGACAGCGTAATCGGCGTCGAAAAGGACCTGGTGCTGCATAAATTTCTCACCGGCATGCCCGGCAAGTTCGAAGCCGCCAAAGGAAACCCCAGGATGTGCGCTGCCCTGGTCGCCTGCGATCCCCTCACCGGACGCGCCTCTGCCATTCAGCGCATTATGCTGGGAGAGTAAGCCTCAACCGGTCCGGCAAAGATCAATTGGCAGGAACGGGGTCGGCCGTTGCTTGTGCCGGCGGGGCCGCTTTGCCATACACGGCGCTCGGCGCCGGGTGAAGCGCCTTTACCGGAATCAGATCCGCGGGCTTGTGGGTGGCTTTCAGCAATTTTCCCTTGCCGTTGAAGGTCATCGTCCACTCCATCGGCCGCGGAGTCGCCGACACATCCGCAAACGAAAGGATGGCGTCGCCGCCGCTGGTAATCTCCATCATGGCCGGCAGAGCCACGGGGAATTTCTGGCTCTCGGGGTCCTCTGACAAATACACTGCCTGGGGATGCCCTCCCGCCAGCGCCGCGTAGCACAACCCCGTCCCAAGCCACTCCGGGGCCTTGTCCGGATGCTCCTCGGCCCGAATGTGATTGAAGGCCGAGATGGTCAGGGCGTTGATGGGCGCGGGAGAGAACAGCGAATAGCCTCGCAGCAGAATCGGGATGATGCGCACTCGGCCCTCGCCGTCGCGTGGAATCGATGCCGAAAACACGCTCACGTCCCCCGTCCCGTTGTTGCGCGTGAACCGCAAAAAGACGTGATTCGGCAGCGCCGGGCAAACCACCTGCTGGTAATTCCATTTGCCCCCGTTGAACTCCATGCCCATAAATCCCGCATGTTCGCTGATCGAAGATTCCGCGTCCGCCACCAGATCGCGGTCCTTCTGGGTCATCTGGTCAACGGTACGGAACTCGATCGAATGCGCATTGCCGCCAGCCCCGGAGGAAAACGGTATGGGCCGTTCAACCGGGTGGATCTCCTTGCCCTGCGGCTGGTCCGCGGAGATTTCCCGCGCCGTCTGGGCTCCCATGGGGGCGCGGACAGCGGCGATCGATGCCACGGCCAGGAGGATCGGAAGAATTCTCAGGCGTTCCATGCTGCCCATAGACTATCACCGCGTGAGGCCGGTTCTGAGCGGGAAAACAAAAGGGCAGCCCGGTACGGGCTGCCCTGCGTGATCCCAGGAGAGGGACGGTGCGCGTTTGATCTGCGGATTAGTGTCTCGCCGCAGGCTTGTGTCCGGCCGCCGGCTTGTGCGGCGCGACAGGCTTCTTCTTCTCAGCCTGGATGAATCCATCGCGAAGCACGATCTGCGCGGTCTGCGCCGTGGTTTCCGTGGCCGGAATCTGCGTATAGGAGTCGTAGGTGCCATCCAGCTCCGCTTGCCCCTTGGACTGGAGCCCGAACTCGAAACCTACCGCCGGGATGTCCTTGTCGGCCAGGGGCGTCTTCAGATCGACGATGAAGTCGGCGGTCTTGGCATCCTTCGCATCCTGCGTGACAGCGACCTTAATGACCGAAGCGGTGGCTTCAATCACGATTCCCGGGACTGGCGTTTGCTTATTCTTGAGCAGCACCCAGAGCCTGTCCGCGTCTTCCTTGGAGCCAAGGGCCAAAACGGTCTCCTTGTCGGCCAAGGCCAGTGTGTTCCAGTCCTTGGTGGTTTCAAGCAATTCGTGAATCTGCACGGCCGGGGTCTTCGCGGGCGTGATCACCAGGGTTCCCGGAGGAAACGTTGTGGCCGCTGCCTGGGTCTTGATGGCGTCCAGTCCATCCAGAGCGCCGTGATACTTCTTGTAGTAATACTCCAGCTTTGGTTCGATCTGCGCCTTGTACGCCGGGGGAGCAAAATCCCAGACGCGCGCGTAGAACCAGACCGCCTTCACCAAATCCTTGGCGTCGGGCTGGACATACGCTTGCGCAAGCTGGAGCGTGTCCACCAACCCCTGAGTCTTGGACTGGTCTTCCCCATACAGCATCAACTCTGACGTGTACTCGGCCTCGGCAGCCTTGAAGTCCTTCTTTGAGATCGCGTCATCCAAAGCCATGGCCGAGTGAAATAGCGGATAGGCCGCGCCGGTCAACTTCTTCCAGTCGTCGCCAGAGGTGCCGGCAGGCTTGGAAACCGTGAGCCCCTTCTGGGCCAGTGCCGCGGCATCGTCGCAGGTCTGCGCGTCGCTGGTCTTGCCGCACTGTCTCTTCTTGATGACGACGGAGTAAAGAATGGCCTTGAGGTTGGCGGAATCCACCTGAAGCAGGCGGGTGGTCACGCTGAGCTCCTTGTCGTCGTCGTTCAAGCCCTGGTAGAGATCCACAAGCTGATCAAGAGCCGTTTGCTTGACCACACTCTGTGGATAGGTTTGCAGAAAGCTCTCCAGGGCAGCGGCTTTGGCCTTGGGATCGCTCTGTGTGGTGGCCATTTGATAGGCGTTGTACTCGACCGGATCCTTGATGGTAATCGAATCCTGTGCTCGCAGCGTGGGCGTGTAGACGAGGCTGATGCTCGCCAATGCCATCACAGACGCAAAGACTAACTTCTTCATTCGGTGCTCCTGGGAATTGCCAAAATGGAGATCGATACTCATGCACTCGCCCACGGAATGTACAACCGCCCTCTTGGGCGGTTGAGTGCCGGGGTAACGGGTAAACCATACCACGGCTTCCATTGCGGTGCTGGAAGGATTATAGGAAGCCCTGCCCTCCATGACAAGCAAAGTTTGTGCGGAAAAAGCAGAAACCTCGCAAGGAAGGCGTGCCGCCGGGCTCGGCGCCACACCTCCGGAACCCGGTTGCGGGGTCCGGATTGCGCAAAAAAGCGGTACCATCCATCTCCACCGGCGGCTCCGCCGGTCCCGCGCGCAAATCCACCTCCCCAACGTCCGCCCCTCGCTGCATTCCCCGCTTAGGCGCCGAAACGGGGAAAAATGTTCCCGGCCAATTCAGGAGTTCGATAAGCGCCTCATTGCAGCAGCCGCACCAGCTCTGCCTGTTCGGCCAGAAAAGCATCGTGGCCATGGGCGCTGGTCATCTCCCGGTAATCGGCATGCACCCCGGTCGCGCGAATGGTATAGGCAAAATCGCGCACCGCCTCGGGCGGAAACAGCCAATCCGAGCTGATGCCCACAAAACTGAGCCGGGCGCGGATCCGGCTGAAGGCTTCCGCCGCCGAGGAGAATCCGCGCAGCGGATCCCACGTATCCATGGTGCGCAGCAGGGCCAGGTACGCATTGGCGTCGAAGCGGTCGATGAATCGCTCCCCCTGGTGGTCCAGATAGCCGGCGATGTCGAAACGCCCGCCGATCAACCCCCCGCCCAGGTCGTCCAGCCTCCAGGGATCCTCCCCATTGCGGTTGGGATTGCGCCCAAACCGCTCGTCGAACAGCCCCGCGGACTTGTAGCTGAGCATGCCGATCTGCCGCGCCAGCGCCAGCCCCTGCCGGGGAGGGCGCTGCGGCAGATAGTGGCCACCCGCCCAGTCAGGGTCGTGCTGGATGGCCTTGCGCTGCAAGTGGTTCAGCGCCAGCCCCATGGCCGAAAGCGGCGCCACGCCAATGATGACCGCTCGCTCCACGCGCTCGGGATCGTGGATGGCCCAATCCAGGGCCTGCATGCCCCCGATGGAGCCCCCCAGAACCAGCCGCAGCCGCCGGATGCCGAGCGAATCCAGAAGCCGAGCCTGCGCTCGCACGTTGTCGCGGATCGAAACCAGCGGAAAGTCCGGGCCGTAGATATTGCCTGTTTCGGGATCCACCGAGCCGGGACCCGTCGAGCCATAGCAGGAACCCAGCATGTTGATGCAGATCACGAAGTCGTGTTCCAGGGAGAGCACCGCGCCGGGCGCGAAGATCTCCGGCCACCAGGACCCCACCAGCGCCGAGCCGGAGAGCGCATGGCACACCAGAACGGCGTTGTCCCTGGCCGCATTCAGCCGGCCATACACCGCATAATGCAGCGTAACGCCGGCCAGCGTGCGGCCGCTCTCCAGCAACAGGTGCTCGTCCAGCACGAAGTCGCCTTCGTAGGTGGGCGCCAGAAAAGAGGTTGCGGGCGGCGAACTTCCGGTCCCGGCTCGGGTTTGGGATTCGGTCATGATACTCATTGTGCCGCAAGACACCCTGTCTTTGTTTCGCCGGTAAGAGTATGGCCGTTGGCAGCCTCGATCGCCTGGTCCAGATCGGCCACAATGTCGCGTATATCCTCGATCCCCACCGATAGCCGCACCAGCTCCGGAGTGACCCCGGTCGTCGCCTGCTCCTCCACCGAAAGCTGCTGGTGGGTGGTCGAGGCCGGGTGGATCACCAGTGACTTGGCGTCGCCGATGTTGGCCAGCAGCGAAAACAGCTTCAGCGAATTGATGAGCTTTTTCCCTGCCTCGTAGCCGCCCTTAATGCCGAAAGTGACCAGCCCTCCCCGCCCGTTGGGCAGATACTTCAGCGCCCGCTCGTAGTAGGGACTCGACTCCAGGCCGGGGTAGTTGACCCACTCTACGCCCGGATGCTGCGCCAGATGCTTGGCCACCGCCAGGGCGTTCTGGGAGTGGCGTTCCAGCCGCAGGTGCAGCGTCTCAATCCCTTGCAGCAGAAGAAACGCATTGAACGGCGAGAGCGCCGCTCCAGTGTCGCGCAGCCCCTGCACGCGCGCCTTGAGGATGAACGCCAGCGGCCCAAAGGCCTCGGTGTAGACAAGGCCGTGATACGACGGGTCCGGCGCGGTGAAATCCTTGAATCGCCCTGAAGCCGCCCAGTCGAACTTGCCCGCATCCACAATCACGCCGCCGATGGCTGTCCCGTGCCCGCCCAGGAACTTGGTGGCCGAGTTCACCACGATGTCCGCGCCCCACTCGATGGGCCGCACCAGCGCCGGCGACGCCGAAGTATTGTCGATCACCAGCGGCAGCTTGTGCTCATGGGCAATGGCGGCCAGCTTCTCAATGTCCACCACGTCCAGCTTGGGGTTGCCCAGCGACTCGGTATAGATAGCCCGCGTCTTGTCGTTGATTGCCGCCCTCAGCCCCTTGAAGTCGTCCGCGTCCACAAACCGCACCGTGATGCCCAGCCGCGGAAATGTGTAGTGGAAGAGGTTGTAGGTGCCGCCATAGAGCGAGGTGGTGGAGATGATTTCGTCTCCCGCCGAGGCCAGTGTGGTCAAGGTCAAGGTCTCCGCTGCCTGCCCCGAGGCCACGGCCAGTCCCGCCACGCCGCCTTCGAGCGCAGCCACCCGCTTTTCAAGCACGTCGGTGGTGGGGTTCATGATGCGTGTATAAATATTGCCGAACTCCTTGAGCGCAAACAGCCGTCCCGCGTGGTCCGCGTCCTGAAACGCATAGGAGGTGGTCTGGTAGATGGGCACGGCGCGTGACCCCGTGGTTGGGTCGGGCGACTGGCCGGCATGGACGGCAAGGGTGGCAAACTGCTGCTTCGCTTCGGACATTCTGGACTCCTTCAGGTTCCTGTGGGTTGGCTTGGGGTTACGGCTGGGCTGGTTCCGGGCCACACCCAAAAAAACGGCCCGAATCCTGTGAGGGACCCGGGCCGCCTGGCTTCAAGATCGGTTGCGTCTAACGCATCTGCCGCTCAAGAGCCACACGGAGGGGTCCGCAGCCCATGCACATACACATGCACATAGCCATGACCACAATCGCGTAATTGCTCAAATTCGGCATTGAAGCCAGTATCGACTCTGGCCGGGGCGCATGTCAAATGGGAAT
>CABDXY010000016.1_pt1 | contig 11496 bp, 14 predicted proteins | sample 3131871 | NCBI WGS metagenome assembly CABDXY01 (sample SAMEA5534336, study PRJEB31848) | metagenome | biome: tundra; feature: field; material: soil | place: USA | collected 2013-05 | depth 0.15 m
GCAAACACCGCAATAGCGCCACCGCAGCCGCAGCAACAATCCATCCGGGCCTGGGACCTCAATCCCAGGCCCGGTTTCGTTTTTTGGCAAGATGGGGCAATTCAAGTTAATCTTCTTGGCAGAATGAAAGACATCTACATCGCCGATCTGGCCGCCTTTGACGAAGGAAAACCCTTCGACGGATTCTTCCTCGTCCTGGCCAAGCAGCAGCGCTCCACCAAGACCAACAAGCCCTACCTGAACTTGATCCTGGGCGACAAGACCGGCCAGCTCGAAGGCCGCGTTTGGGAGCCCGGAGACCCGCGCATCGCCAAAGACTTCGAGCGCGGCGACGTGGTCAAGGCCCGCGGCAGCGCCTCCCGCTTCGACGACCGCCTGCAGATGAAGATCGACCAACTGCGCAAGGCCGCGCCCGGCGAGGTGGACAAGGCCGACCTGCTGCCCTCCACCACCTACGACGTCGCCAACCTCTGGCGCCAGCTCCTCAGTTTCGTTGACAGCCTCGCCAACCCCGACCTCAAGCTGCTGCTGTCCACCCTGCTGGCCGACCCGGCGCTGGCGCAGGCCTACCGCGAAGCTCCCGCCGCCAAGCAGCTCCACCACGCCTGGCTGGGCGGCCTGCTGGAGCACGTGGTCAGCCTGCTCACCCTGGCCGACCGCGTCGCGCCCAGCTACCCGCTCCTCGACCGCGACCTGCTGCTCACCGGCGTGATCCTGCACGACATCGGCAAGGTGCGCGAGTTGAGCTGGGAGATCGGCTTCGAATACACCGTGGAAGGCGTCCTGCTGGGCCACATTCAGATGGGCGTGGCGCTGGTAGAAAAAACCATCGACAGCCTGCCAAACTTCCCGCCCAAGTTGAAGCTGCTGGTCCTGCACATGATCCTGTCGCACCACGGCAAGCTGGAGTTCGGCTCTCCCAAGCTGCCCATGATCCCCGAGGCGATTGTTCTCAACTTCCTCGACGATCTCGACGCCAAAATGCAAGCCGTAGCCGGGGAATTCGATAAATGTGCAAGAGAAGGCAAAGGCCCGGATGAGTTGACCGGCAAGGTGTGGGCGCTGGATCAGCGGCAGTTGCTGAATACCAAGCGGTGGCTGGGCGAAGACAGTAAGTAGCCATGAGTGAGTCAATGAACACGGCAGTCACACGATAGGGGATTTATGCATATGGAATTCGTTCCGCTTCTCCTCTCGGTGGTGTCCCTGTTGCTTTCCGTTACGGTGGCGTGGCTCACTTTGTTTCGACGCGGCAAGCTCGGCATGACACAGCCAATGCTCATCGGATTTCTTTACGAAAACGAACAGCCGAAGGTCTTTTTCCGGACAATACTCTTTGCAACGGGAAAACGCGGTTACATCATTGAAGCCCTTTACATTAAGGTGCGGAACGGCGAATCGACACAGACTTTCAATTTCTGGATGTACGGCGAAACCAAAGAATTGAAGATCGGCAGCGGTCTGCGGGTAGGGGACGACGGCGTATCGTCCAATCATCACTTCTTGCCACCGAAAGATGCTCCCACCTTTGCGTTTCTTGCGGGTGAGTACACCATCGACGCATACGCGAGAATTCTGAATCGAAACGCACCGATGCTTCTTTCCACCGTGAAGCTAACCCTATCTCACGATCTTGCAGCGGCGTTGAACGACCGCACAATGTTGAGCGACCACACAATGGGTGTGCTCTTCACATGGAGGCCAGATTCTCAACACTATCGTGGTGAGGTGTCCGCACCTGTGGCCACTGAAGGGCGCTCGCGCTCGGTTTCAGGCGCGGGTCGCGGGAAACTTCCTTGGGCTTGAGCGCGGTACCGGACTGTTGGATTAAGGCTTCTGTCCCACTCCTGAGATTCTCTGCCCGTACTCCTCCGGCGTCTCGATGAGAAATGTCGTCTGTCCAGCCAGAACCAGTAAATCCTCGTCGCCCGTCACCAGAAAGTTCGCATTGCCGCTTTGCGCCAGGTCCAGCAACGGTTGATCCTTGGCATCGCGGCAGACAATGGGGCATTTGTCCGCTGGATCGAGGCTCTCGGAGTAAGGGATGTACATTGCCAGCAGTTCCATGCGGTATTGCTGAGAGAGCCGGAACTTGGGATAGCCGAGAACCCGCATCAGTTCCCGCGCTGTTGCCGGGGAGACCAACGGCACTGCGCCACCTTCGCGCCAGTGTGCCCGCAACCAAGCCAAGCGACCGGCGGGAAACAGCAACGCGGACAGAACGACATTGGTATCGAATACCACCCGGCGCGTGGGCTGTGCGGTCACTCGCTCTGGCGTGCCCAGGCAACGGCGTCGCTCACGTCCTGCTCGGTGATGCCCAGCTTCTCCAGGTGCGCCCAGACCTCCTCTATCCGGCTCGGCCTCAATGGCTTGAGCAGGATCGCGGAGCCGTCCGTGCTGACGTCGAAGTACTCCACGCCACGGAAGCGAGTGACCACCGCCTTGGGGAGGGTGAGCTGGTTTTTGACGGTCAGTTTGGCCAGCATGATGCGCCTCAATCAAGGAAACAAGGAAATCTTACTACATTGTAGCCCGGAATTCAATCACCCCACAAACCAATTCCACTGCTCTTCGGTCAGCGGAACCACGGAAAGCCGCCCGATGATGACCAGCGGCGAGGCGGCAAAGAGCGGCTCGGCCTTGATGGCGGCCAGGGTCTTGGGCTGCTTGAGCCGCTTACCAACCTTCACCTTGACGATGGGAACCTTGGGATCGGTGGGGTCCACGCTGACCACCGCTCCCGTGCCCAGCGCGGTGCGCTCGTCGCCGGTGTGGTAGAAGATCCACTTCGTCCCCGCCTTCATCTCGCGCAGGTATTTCACGGCAGTGGGATTGGTCACGCCATCCCAGTTCGTCTCCTTGTCCCGCAGGAAATCGTCGAAGGAGTAGACATCGGGCTCGGTCTTGAAGAGGAAGCAGGCCATGCGCTCCATCGTAAGGCAGGGAACAAGGAATAGGAACAGCAAACGCTGCGCTCCGGGGATAAATGCACGGTGTGGGGGCACAGCAACCCGCTGTTCCCTGTCTCCTCATCCCTATTCCGTGCATCTTCGTTACAATCAAATCAATATGATCCGTTTCTCAACTGCCGGCGAGTCGCATGGGGAGGCGCTAATTGCGCTGGTCTCCGGATTGCCGACCGGCGTCCCTGTCGATCTCGACTTCGTCAACCGCGAGCTGTGGCGGCGCCAGCAGGGCTACGGCCGCGGCGGGCGCATGAAGATCGAAACCGACAAGGCCCACGTCCTCTCCGGCGTGCGTCACGGCAAGACCATCGGCTCGCCGATTGCTATAGAAATCGTCAACCGCGACTGGAAGAACTGGGAAGACAAGCTCCCCGTCGAGGCCGGCGACCCGGCCCTGCACCAGGCGGTGGCCTCGCCGCGCCCCGGACACGCGGACCTGGCCGGCGCCCTCAAGTACAACTTCCCTGACGCCCGCTACGTGCTGGAGCGCGCCTCGGCCCGCGAGTCCGCCGCCCGCGTGGCCGCCGGAGCCTTCGCCAAGCTGATGCTGCGAACGCTGGGCATCGAGGTCGCCAGCCACGTCATCCGCGTGGGCCGCGTCGAGCTCGCCCGCGCCGCCACTTGGGACGAGATCGCCGCCGTCGCCGCCAAGGACGAAATCCTCCTCAGTTGCGTCGATCCCGCCACCGAAGCCCGCATGAAAGAAGAGGTCGAGGAAGTCTCCCGCACCGGCGACACCGTGGGCGGCGTCTTTGAAGTGGTGGTTCACGGCGCACCCGCTGGCCTGGGCACTTACGCCAACTGGGATGAGCGGCTCGACGGCCTGCTGGCCTGGTCGGTGATGAGCATTCAGGCGGTCAAGGCGGTCGAGATCGGCCGCGGCGTGGTTGCCGCCGAGTCCTTCGGCTCTCAAGTCCACGATCCCATCCACTACGCGGCCGAATCTACCGCCAGCCCCACTCGCTTCACCCGCCCGCGGAACAACGCCGGGGGCATCGAGGGCGGCGTCTCCAACGGCGAAGAGATTGTGGTGCGCGGCTACCTGAAGCCCATCTCGACCCTGCGCAAGCCGCTTGAATCGGTGCGCTTTGACACTCGCGAGCCCACCAGCGCCAGCTACGAGCGTTCGGACATTTGCGTGGTCCCGGCCGCCGGCGTGGCCGCTGAAGCCATGGTCGCCCTCACCGTCGCGGCGCTGGCCCAGCAAAAATTCGGCGGCGATTCGGTCCTGGAAATGAAGCGAAATTTTTTGGGATACATCGAACAGATACGGAGCTATTGACACACAGAAATGATCCTCAAGATTGTCAAATATCCCGAAGCGGTGCTCTCGCAACCCGGCGAACCGGTCACCGAGTTCAACGCCGAACTGCGCAAGCTAGTCGCGGACATGTTCGAGACCACCTATGCCTCGCAGGGCGTCGGCCTGGCCGCGCCGCAGGTGGGCGCCTCCAAGCGCGTCACCGTCATCGACCTCAGCATGGGCAAGGAGCCCAAAGACAAGCTGGTTCTCGTCAATCCCGAGATCGTCTTCCAGGAGGGCAAACAATACGAGGAGGAAGGCTGCCTCAGCTTTCCTGATATCCGCGAGAAAGTGGCGCGCGCCGCCAAAGTCCGCATCCGCGCCCAGGACGAGCGCGGCAAGTGGTTCGAGAAGGCCGCCGACGAGCTGCTTTCGCGCTGCCTTCAGCATGAGATCGACCACCTCGACGGCATGTTGTTCATCTTCCGCATGAGCGCCCTCAAGCGCAACCTCAACCTGCGCAAGATCCGCAAGATGCAGAGTGAAGGCAAGTGGTAGAGCCGTGAAACTGGTCTTCTGCGGCACTCCCGGCTTCGCCGTCCCCACCCTCGAAGCGCTGCTCGCGGCGGGCCACGAAATCGCGCTGGCCGTCTCGCAACCCGACCGCCCCGCGGGCCGCGGCCGGCAGCTCACCGCTCCCGCCGTCAAGCAAGCCGCCCTGGCCTCCGGCCTGCCCGTCACGCAGCCTGAAAATATCCGCACCAACGCAGAGTTCCACGCCCGGCTTGAGGCCATTGCGCCCGAAGCCATCGTCGTGGTTGCCTACGGCCGCATCATTCCTACGTGGATGCTGGCCCTCCCCCGCCTCGGCTGCATCAATCTCCATGCGTCCTTGCTTCCCAAATACCGCGGCGCGGCGCCCATCCAGTGGGCCGTGGCCATGGGCGACGCCTTCACCGGCAACACCACCATGCTCCTTGAAGAAGGCCTCGATACCGGCCCCATCCTCCTCCAGCGGACGGTCGAAATCGCCCCCGAACAAACCGCCGTTGAACTTTTCGAGGTGCTTGCCCACTCCGGCGCGCCGCTGATGGTCGAATCCCTCTCCAGCCTCGCCGGCGGAACCATCCACCCCCAGCCGCAGAACCACTCTTTCGCCACCTTCGCCCCGCTCCTCGACCGCGAAGACGGCCGCATGGATTTTGCCGCCCGCACCGCCATCGAACTAAAAAATCGCTGGCGCGGCTTTCAACCCTGGCCCGGCGCCTTCACCACGCTCGACGGCAAAAAGCTGATCGTCCACCGCCTGGAAGTCGCGGCAGCGCCGCACTCCGCCGAATCGGCTCTCGCCGAACCCGGCCAGTTCCGCATCGAAAATCATCGCCTCTTCGCAGCCTGCGCCGAAAACACCTGGCTCGAACTCCTCGAACTCCAGCTCGAAGGCAAAAAGCGCCTCACCGCCGCCGAATTCTTGCGCGGAACCGCATTGGCTGCCAACGCCCAGCCCGGCGTTCGGTTAGGTTGAGGTTGATGCCCACTATTTCTCCCGCCCGCAAAGCCGCCTTCGCCGTCCTCATGGCTGTCGAGCGCGGCCAATCCCACTCGGACGATCTGCTTCGCGGCAAAGCCGTCAACGCTCTCTCGGCCCCCGACCGCAACCTGGCCACAGCCCTGGTGCTGGGCGTCCTCCGCTGGCAGATCCGCCTCGACCGCCAACTGCAAGCCCTGCTCACACGCCCTTACGGCAAGCTCGATTCCGTAGTTTTGATCGTCCTGCGCCTCGGCGCCTTCCAAGTGCTCCACCTGGATCGCATCCCCGCGTACGCTGCCATCGACGATAGCGTGGAACTGGCCAAACAGGCCGGCCGCCGCTTCGCCTCCGGCATGATCAACGCCGTCCTCCGGCAGCTCTCTGTGGCTCCGCCTGTTCACTTTTCGGAGGAGACCGCAGCGGAACTGGCGCTGGCCCATTCCCATCCCGTCTGGGTGATCGAGCGCTGGGCCAGCTTCTTCGGCCTGGAAGCTGCCCGCGCTATCTGCCGCCACGACCAAAGGCAGCCCACCCTCGCCATCCGCATCGTTAGCCCCGGCGGCGAAGATGAACTCGCCCATGCCGGCATCGTCCTCGAACCCGGCGAACTGCTCACCGCCGCGCGCACAGTGGTCTCCGGCGACCTCACTTCGGCAGCCGCCTTTCTCGAAGGGCGCGTGCGTTTGCAGGACGAAGGCTCGCAACTGGTCGCAGAGCTTGCCGGATGCGGGAGCGACCTTCTCGACTGTTGCGCCGCCCCCGGCGGAAAAACCCTCATCCTGGCCGAGCGCAATCCGGCAGCCCGCATCCTCGCCTGCGAAATCAGCTTTCCGCGCCATGAACAGCTGCAAAAGCGATTGGCCTATCTGGGCGACCGGGTCCAGTGCCGCTTGGCCAACGCAACCGAGCTGGCCGAGGACTCGGTTTTTGATCTGGTCTTGGCCGACGTCCCTTGCAGCGGAACTGGTACGATGGGCCGCAACCCGGAGATTCGCCATCGACTGAGCCTCGTAGCCCTCAGCCGCCAGGCCGAACGCCAACGCGCCATCCTCCAGGCCGCCTTGCGCGCCGTCCGCCCCGGTGGCCGCGTCGTCTACTCCACCTGTTCGCTGGAACCGGAAGAAAACGAGCAAGTTGTCGCCGCAGTGCTCGCCGCAACCCCCAACGCTCGCGTGATTCCGCTCGAATCTCGCATCGACGCCCTGCTCAGCGAAGCCATCTTGACCCCCTCCGGCGCGGAGCGGCTGCGCTGCTGCCTCACGCCCGAAGGCGCGCTCCGCCTGCTCCCCGGCGCATTCCACACCGACGGCTTCTTTATCGCCCTGATCGAGAGAACTGCGTAGAAAGCAGCGCCAACACGGTCGTCAGGCCGCTGGCCCGCTAAGAAGCCCTACTCCGCCTCCAGCCGCAGCGCCGCATAGTCGCGCCCCAGCACCGCGCAGAGCGCCTCCACCACCAGTTCATGATCGGCGCGCTGCGGCAATCCCGAGACGGTGACACTGCCCACAATTCCCGCGCCCGTCACGTTCAGCGGAAACGATCCGCCATGCGTTGCATAGTCGGCCAGCGGCAGGCCCTGTTGTTCGGTAAGCGTTTCGTTCTTCGCCTTCAGGCTCAACCCCACGCCATACGAACTGCGATGGAAGCGCGCCACCACGTTGCTCTTGCGCCGCACCCACTCCGCATGGTCAGGCGCCGTGCCCTCCAGCGCCGCATAGAACAACGGCTGCCCGAACCGCCGCACATCGATCACCACCGCCAGCCCGCGTTCTTCCGCCAGCGTCCTCAGCCGCACGCCCAGCTCCCACGCCGTCTGCGCATCCAGGCGCGGCAACTGCAACTCGCGCTCCTGCAACGCCACCCGCTCCAGATCTTCGCTCAGTCCCATTTGGTTCTCCTTCTCATGCCCCGCTAACCCATCTGACTCTGCTGAACCGCCCTCACCCTTCCGCGCCTTCCTCGTCCACAATATTCACCAGCGGCACAATCCCCAGCCGCTCATAAATCGGCCGCATCCCCTTGCGAATCCCCTTCAGCCGTGACCAGAACCAGAGCGACCCCACAATGCAGGCAATGCCGCTCACCATCACCGTGTACTGTGCTCCAATGGCGTGCGCCAGCGCGCCCGCGAGCAGGCTGCCAAACGGCGCCATGCCGACAAACGCCATGGTGTAGTAGCTCATCACCCGCCCGCGCATCTTCTCATCGACCAGGGTCTGCAGAATGGTGTTGCTGGCCACCATTCCCTGCATCATGCCGAAGCCCGTCACCAGCATCGTCAGCATCGAGAGCCACAGCACATTGGACAGTCCAAAGCAGATCAGCCCCACGCCAAATGCCGACGACGCAATGGGAATCATCCTGGTCAGTCCGCGCACATTCCGCCGCATCACCATCGCCAGCGCCGACCCCAACGAACCCACGCCCACCGCGCCCATCAGAAAACCCAGCGTATGCGGGCCGCCGTGCAGCACTTGTGCCGCAAACACCGGCATCAGCACCATGAACGGCCAGCCCATCAGGCTCAGCAGCGCAAACAAAATCAATATAGTGCGAATCGGCGCGAAGTGCGCCACATACGTCCAACCTTCGCGCAACTGAGCCACCATGGTCGTTGCCGCGCGCTCCTCCTTCGCCGCCGGAAGGCGCATCATCAGGAGCGATGCGATCACCGCGATGTAGCTCACGCCATCCGTCAGGAAGCACCAGCCTTCATTGCTGACGGCAATCAGCATCCCCGCCAGCGAGGGGCCGATCAACCGCGCCACGTTCACCATCGACGAGTTGATGGCGATGGCATTGGAAAGGTCGGCCTTATCCTCCACCATCTTCACCATGAACGACTGCCGGCCCGGCATGTCGAATGCATTGATGACGCCCTGCATCACGCTCAGCGCCAGTATTTCGGGGATGGTGATGCGATGGGAAAGCGTGAGCCAGGCCAGCGCCAGCGACTGCGCCATGGCCAGGCTCTGCGTCCAAACCAGCAGCGTGCGCCGGTCGATGCGGTCCACCACAACGCCCGCCAGCGGAGCCAGCAGAAAGGTGGGAATCTGCCCCGCAAACCCCACCGTGCCCAGCAGCAGCGGCGACCTGGTCAGCCGGTACACCAGCCACGACGTGGCAATGCGCGTCATCCACGTGCCGACGAGCGAGATGCTCTGCCCGCCAAAAAACAGGCGGAAGTTCCTGTGCCGCAGCGCCCGCCAGGCATGCGAGAAATCCCCGGCCGCGGGCACAGCCCCGGCAGCTTCCCCGTTTTGTTCTTTTGTCTCTGGCGTCATGCGTCTCTATTTGGATGCAGCCCACAAACGAGCTGACTCTCCGATGAACTGACCGCTGGCAACTGACAACTGTTTCGCTACTTTGCCACCGTCAGCTTCACCATCGTGCTCTGATCCACGCGGCTGCCGGCCGGCGGCTGTTGCGCCGTCACCGCGCCCGGCGCCACCGGAAGCCGCGGCGGCGCGTCTCCGCTGCCCACCGGCCCCACCGGCACATCCACAAAGCTGGGCGTCGCCGATTTCAGGCCCACCCTGGCCAACTGAGCCTGCGCGCTCACCACCGGCAGGCCCACCAGGTCGGGCATCGCAAAGCCGTCGGGCGCATCGTCATCCGGCGCGGCCACCAGCAGATTGATGCTGGGCCGCTCGATCCCCTGCGCGTGGGCCGGCGGATCCTGCGCCAGCACCGTTCCCTCAGCCGCTCGCCGCGGCGAGCCCCAGGGCAGCCGCGCGGTCACGCCCACCTCCAGCCCCACGCGCCGCAACTCCAGCGCCGCCACCCGCTCCTCTTTGCCCACGGTGTCCGGCACTTCCACCTTCTGCGGCCCCAGGCTCTCGGCCACCCGCACCCGCCACTCCCGCCGCACCACCGTTCCCGCAGACGGCGACTGCGACAGAATATGTCCCGCGGCCACGTCGCCCGAGTAGTAGCGGTTGTCCACGTCCAGGTTCAGCCCCAGCCCCGCCGTCTGGCTGCGCGCGTCAGCCACCGTCATTCCTTTCAGCGCCGGCACCTGCACCTCCGCCCCGTGAATGGCAAAGTGCATCGTGGCGATGGCCGCCAGCAGCGCCACCGCCACCAGCAGCATCACCAGCGACGCCACCTGGAAAAAATTCACAAAATGAACCTTCTTCATGCCTCAGGCTCACCGTCCTCAAACACAATCTCGTGCTCGACCGCCGCAGCCTTCTCCAGCATCTGCCCGACCGAGCAGTATTTGTTCTTCGATAGCGCCACTGCGTCCTCCACGGCCTTGCGGCTCAATCGTCCGCTCACCGCGTAGGTCAGCTTGATGTGCGTAAACACCCGCGGCGCTGTCTCGGCCTGCGTCGCCGTGGCCGTCACCCGCAGCCCTTCCAGAGGCTGCCGCTTTTTCTCCAGGATCGAAACCACGTCCACGCTGGTGCATCCGCACAGCGCCATCAGCACCGTCTCCATGGGGCTCGGCCCCTGCCCGTGCGAGGGGTCCGCGTCAAAGAACACCGAATGCTCGCTCTCCGAAATCCCCTCGAAAATCTTCCCGCCCTTCCATTCGCTGTGCGCAATCATCGGCTTTCCTTTGGTAGGTTTTTCCGGTCATTGATGAGTGTATACGAAATGTGTATTCTTGAGGGGTAAGGACGCGCCCCTATGAACAGCCGGGAGGTCATCCGCAGGCTCCAACAAGACGGCTGGTTCGAGGTTGCGCAGACCGGAAGCCACAAGCAATTCAAGCACCCCGTGAAACCGGGCCGGGTTACGGTGCCGTTCCCGAAGAAAGACGTTCCCACAGGAACTCTCAAGAGCATCGAAAAACAGGCTGGCCTCAAGCTCACGTAAGGAACGGACCATGGAATACATCGCCTACCTTCACAAAGACAAAAATTCGGACTACGGCGTCAGCTTTCCCGACTTTCCCGGCTGCATCAGCGCCGGGTCCACGCTGGAGGAAGCGCGCAGAATGGCTGTCCAGGCTCTGGCGTTCCATGTTGCCGGTATGCGCGAGGACGGAGAGGCGATTCCCAAGCCCTCCACTCTGGACGATCTGCGAGCCGATCCTGCCATGAAGGGCGCGGTAGCTTTCCTGGCCGAACTCCGCGAGCCGGAAAGAACCGTCCGCATCAATATCACCGCCCGTGAAAGCCAGATTGCCGAGATTGACCGTCGCGCCCGCGTCCAAGGCCTCACCCGCTCTTCGTACATCGTGCAAAGCGCACTCAAAGAGAAAGCCGCCTCCCGCTAGTTAAAGGCCAATCCCGCTTTCTCGCGTCTTATCGCAGGTTATCCGTCGCCGGCTCGGGGTGAATCGTCACCCGGTAGACCTCCGGGCACTCCAGCTTGAAACGATCCTCCAGCCCGGTGATTACCTCGTGGACGCGCCGCATCGTCAGTTTGTCGGGCAGTGTGCAATGGCAGGAGAGATGGATGTGATCGCTGGTGCGGCCCACGATGATCTCGTGCACATCCACAATCTCCTTGAACTGACTGGCCGCTGCCCGCAGCGCGGCCTCGATCTTGCGGTCCTCGACGACCGTCTCTTCCGGCTGCTCGATGGTGGCCGGCTCGCTCTCAATGTGCGTCAGCACCGAGTCGATCTCCGGCGCCTCGCGCAGAATCTCCGCCTCCATCGCGGTCACAAACCCGTGCGCCGTCAGCAACGGCATCTTCTCGTCCAACTCCAGATGCTGCTCCACGCGCAGCCGTCCATGGTGCGACTGCACGCTCAGCTCATGCACGCTCACGTTGTTGCGCGCGGCCACCGCCCGCAC
>CABDXY010000019.1_pt1 | contig 11340 bp, 10 predicted proteins | sample 3131871 | NCBI WGS metagenome assembly CABDXY01 (sample SAMEA5534336, study PRJEB31848) | metagenome | biome: tundra; feature: field; material: soil | place: USA | collected 2013-05 | depth 0.15 m
GTCACATACCACGCGCCCCAGATGAAGTACTCCAGAAACATCATCGCGGCCAGCCGCGTCTTCACCAGCTTCATCCCGACCTTCCCCCCTTGCCGCGTCATGCCGCGGCGTCTTGAACCGGTCAAACACACCACCGTACGCAAGCATACGGCAAACCATGCGGCGTTTTCCCGCCAGCCTCTTCCCAACCTCCAGTTCGCTTGAATCCTTCGCGTGCCCCCCCCCGCGCCGCTCCAGTAGACTGGTAGGGCAATGAATCTTGCGTCCAGATTGGGATGGGCCGCCCTGTCCGCACTGTCCGCAGCGGCCCTGCTCGCAACGGGTTGCGGCACGCCCGGTGCGCCGCTGCCGCCCTCGCTCAAGTTGCCTGACCCGGTGAGGGACCTGGCCGCTACACGCACCGGCAACCAGGTCTCGCTCACCTGGACCATGCCCAAAAAGAACACGGATAAGATGCTGCTGAAAGCCAATCTCCCCGTGCGCGTATGCCGCAGGGAAGACCCAGGGACCTGCGCGCCTGCGGCCGGCCCACTGCTTGCTCCCGGCTCCTCGGGCGCCTTCACTGACACGCTGCCGCCGGCCCTGGCCTCGGGCCCGCCCCGCCCGCTCACCTACTTCATTGAGCTGAACAACCGCAACGGCCGCTCGGCGGGCCTGTCGAATGCCGCCCAAGTGCTGGCCGGCGAGGCGCCCGCTCCCGTAGCCGGTCTGGCTGCCCAGGTCCGCAAAGACGGCGTAGTCCTGCGCTGGACGCCGGACGGCGAAAAGGCGGCCATCCGCCTGCATCGCAAGTTGTTGACACCCCAGCCTAACGCCGAGTCCGCCGCCACGCCCAAGCCCCGGCAAGGCCTCCTTGCTCCACCCCCTGAGCCACTCGAGCAAAGCCTGTTGGTGGACTCCGGCGCACAATCCGACCAATCCGCGCAATCCCTGGACCGCGCCCTCGACAAGGACATCCGCTTCGGCCAGGTCTATGAGTACCGCGCCCAGCGCGTCGCCCGCGTCACCGCCGGCAGCCAGACGCTCGAGTTGGCCGGCGAACTCTCCGCCCCCGTGCGCGTCGAGACCGTGGACATCTTTCCGCCCGCCGTGCCCACCGGCCTGGCCGCCGTAGCCACCGCCGGCGAGAACGGAGCCGAGCCGGCTATCGACCTCAACTGGCAGCCCGTCACCGAAACCGACCTGGCCGGCTACCAGGTCTATCGCCGCGAGGCCGGCGGGGCAAATGGAATTTGGCAGCGCATCTCGCCCGCGCAACCGTTCGTCGCCCCGGCCTTCCACGACAACCAGGTACAACCCGGCCACACCTACAGCTATGCCGTCAGCGCCATCGATCGGGGCGGGCATGAAGGCGTCCGCTCCGCCGAAACCGAGGAGACCGTGCCCAACCCGTAAACGCCGGTCTAATGGCCTTTTCACGATGCGGGCAGTGGCTTTAACAGGCTTTGAAGGGTACGGGCTTCAGCCCGTACATCTAGCTCGGAATAAGCTGCGGGCTTTAGCCCCTGAGGGAAAGCTCGAATGAGATTCCAGGAGGATTTCCCATGAAATATTGCCGCTTTCTCTTCGAGAATCAAACCCACTACGGCGCGGTGGAAGATCGCGACGGCGAGCCTTGGATTGTGGACCTCGCCCGTGCTCCCGATGAAGACCTGGCCTTTCGCCTGGAACACCACCGGGCAACGTCATGGAGCTTCGACTTCGAGCCGATGCCCCTCAGCGCCGCCGAACTGCTGGCGCCGGTCACGCCCTCGAAGATCGTCTGCGTGGGCCGCAATTATCGCGACCACGTGAAGGAGATGGACAGCGAACTTCCCGCCGAGCCTCTGCTCTTCTTCAAGCCGGTGTCGGCGCTGCTTCGTCCCGGCGGAGTCGTCCTCATGCCCGCCGCCTCATCGCGCGTGGACTTTGAAGGCGAGCTGGCGCTGGTCATCGGCCGCCGCGTCCGCAATCTGAAAGAAGAAGACTGGCGCTCGGCAATCCGCGGCTACACGCTGGCCAACGACGTAACCGCCCGCGATCTGCAAAAGACAGACGACCAGTGGGCCCGCGCCAAGGGCTTCGACACCTTTTGCCCGGTCGGCCCGCTGGTGAGCGACGAGCTGGACGCCGCCTCCGGCCTGACCCTCGAAACCCGCGTCAACAATGAGGTTCGCCAGCACGGCTCGACCCTCGACTTCATCTTTCCGATCCCCAAGCTGCTCGCCTACATCACCGCCGCGATGACTCTGGAAGCCGGCGACCTGGTTCTGACCGGCACTCCTTCCGGAGTGGGTCCGCTCAAGGCTGGGGATTGCGTCGAGGTAACCATCCCCGGCCTCGGCGTGCTGGCCAACACCTTCCAGCCTGAAGAGTGCTGAGGAGTAACCGCAGTGTGAGTGGCGGACCGGCCTCCGACACAGCCGTGATTCGACCAGGGTTCGACAGGCCGAGTAAGTTCACACATCTTCATATTGGAACTGCTCTGTCGCAAAACCCCGTATGATTGGAAGAAATGGCCCCAGGGATCAAGATGAACAGGATGTGCCCATCCCCAGGAGAATCACGCCGCAGAATCTGCCAAGAAACTTGCTTGAACAGTTGCGCACGTATACCCTGGTCGTCGCCAACTACGGTATAGCTGCTAGGCTCTCGTCATACGGGAGACGAATGACTCCAGCCCTTCAAAGCGAACTTTCAGCGATTCATAGTTTCTCTGAAAAGAAGCTTTTACATCAGTTGCCAGCACTACATTTTCTCCCTTGGGATGCTGATGCCGGAAGGCTTTGAGGTTGGCGGCATCGAAATTGTCAGCGGACCATTTACATTCGATCGCAACAGGATTGCCGCCGCGGACAGCCAAAACAAAATCAATCTCATGCCCGCGCTTATCCCGCCAATAAAAGACGTTGCGCGTATGCATCCGAGCCATGATTTCGTTCAGCACGAAATGTTCCCACAGGCTTCCCAGGTCTTCCCGGCGCAACTGCTGCCAGCCGCGGTAATTGCAGATAAAACCGGTGTCGAATCCGTAGACTTTCGGCGCCGCCACAATCTCACTAGACTTGCGCGCGCTGTAGGGCCGGATGATGTGAGCCACATACGTCGCCTCAAGAACACGAAGATAGTTGGTGATGGTTGGGCGGCTGACCTCGCATGGTCCGGCAAAATGTGTGGCTTCAAAAATGCCTCCGCTCTGCGCCAGAATGAGTTCGGTCAGTTTTTGAAACGAATCCCTGCGTTCGAGGCGGAACATTTCCTGGATGTCCTTTGCCCAATAGGCGTCCATCCATTCCTGAAAATCCCGTTCATCCACTTCGGGTTCCAGGAAAAAAGGAGGCAAGCCGCCCCGCAGAAGACGATGCTCCAGACCGGTTGCCTTTGCATCCGCAAGATCCGAAAGAGTCATTGGCGTCAGCCAAATGTCGCGCTTGCGGCCGGTCAAGGTGTCGCGAAACTTGCGAGACGCGCCCAGAGTCGAGGAGCCAGTGGCAATGACATGAATATCGCGATAATGGTCAGCGGCAATCTTGAGCAATTCAGAGGGATTGCTGAGGCGATGGATTTCATCCAGAACGATCCTCTTACCGCGCAGTCCGTCCAGAAAGGCTTCTGGATCCTGCATCATGCGCCGTGCACTCGGCAGCTCGCAGTCAAAGTATTCAATCCCCGGCAGACTCTGGCACAGGCACGTTTTTCCTACACGGCGCACCCCGGATAGCCAGAGAATCGAGCGCTTCTTCCAGGCCATTTCCAGCAGACCGTGCCAATAGTGCCGTTCAACCATACGCAAGTATATTTACATATAGTGTCACCAAACGCAAGTACATTTACAGGCCCAACAGGGTTCAGGCCATTCTTGCGGGCAGGACCAGACTTCGCTTGAGATTCAGGTTCGCGCCGGGCGGGCCGGAACTGTCCACGGATGCCCGGTGTGCAACCTTGACCGCTTAGTTGAATCTAAACAGCGGTACACTGGAGCCGAACGCGCTCGAAGACCGAAGCTCCTATTCCCCAGGAGGAATCATGCCGCAGAATCTGCCAAGAAACTTGCTTGACCAGTTGCGCCAGTACACCGTGGTTGTGGCCGACACCGGCGACATCGAAGCGATAGGCAAGTTTCGCCCCCAGGACTCGACCACCAACCCCTCGCTGATTACCGCTGCCGCTCAGTTGCCGCAGTACCAGCCCATCGTGGACGGCGTGCTGCTCGAAGCCCGCAAGGAACTTGGGGGCAGCGCGACCGATGCGGCTGTCGCGAACCTCGCCTTCCAGCGCCTGGCCATCGCCTTCGGCAAGAAGATTCTGGCCATCGTTCCGGGGCGCGTCTCGACGGAAGTGGACGCGCGCCTCTCTTATGACACGGATGCCACCATCGCGCAGGCGCGCAGCATCATGGCGCAGTACGACGCCGAGGGCATTGGCCGCGAGCGCGTGCTGGTCAAGATCGCCTCGACGTGGGAGGGCATCCGCGCCGCCGAAGTGCTGGAGCGGGATGGCATCCACTGCAACCTGACCTTGCTTTTTGGATTGCACCAGGCCGTCGCGGCGGCCGAGGCCGGCGTCACGCTGGTTTCGCCCTTCGTCGGCCGCATCCTCGATTGGTACAAGAAGGACACCGGCAAGGATTACCACGGCGCCGAAGACCCCGGTGTCATCTCCGTGACCACGGTCTACAACTACTACAAGAAATTCAGTTACAAGACGCAGGTCATGGGCGCGAGTTTCCGCAACATCGGCGAGATTACGGAGCTGGCCGGCTGCGACCTGCTCACCATCTCCCCGCAACTGCTGGCTGAACTCGAATCGACTGAAGCCGCACTGCCGCGCAAGCTCTCGCCCGATACGGCCAAGACGCTATCCATCGAAAAGATCGTCGTGGACAAGGCTACGTTCGACGCCATGCACGCTGCCGACCGCATGGCCACCGACAAGCTGAAGGAAGGCATTGAGGGCTTCTCAGCCGCGCTGGTCAAGCTGGAGACCCTGCTGGCCAAGCGCCTGGCCGAGTTGGAAACCCGCGCCCCCGCAGCCGTTTGATTCAATCCATTCTGGGTACGATTAAAACAATCTCCGTGCCCCATCCTTTCGCCTTTTTTCTGGCGAAAGGGTGGGAAACCACGGAACTCAATCGGCTCAAATCATGGTAGTCATCTACTCTGACCACACGCCCAGCACGTTGCCCACCCCGTCGGAGAAGTGGAAACGCCGCCCGCCGGGAAACGCGAAGGCGGGCACAACGATGCTGCCGCCCGCAGCCACGATTGCGAGTTCAGTTGTCTCCAGGTCCGCGGAGTAGAGCACGGCCAGCGGCGCAAACTTCGGTTGCGCCTCATGCGGCTCGCTCTTGGCGAAGCCGCCTTTGATCCCGGCTCCGGTAAAGTCGATGTACTCCGGCCCCCAGTCCTTGAAAGTCCAGCCGAAGACGGTCGTGTAAAACCGCTTTGTCCGTTCGATGTCTGTCGCAGCGAACTCGATGTAGTCGATGTGATGGTGCTGTGCGGGATTGCTCATGGCTTCTCTCCTATGAGTTGAGATGCGTCAAGTCGAGGAAAGGGCGGCGTGGATTCAAGGCGGATCGCCCGCAATCGAATGAGATCGCTCGCTACAGTATGTACCGGCTCAAATCGTGATCGCGCACCACGGACGCCACCATCTGCTTCACATACTCGGCGTCAATCAGAAAGACTTTCTCCGGGCCGGAGGCGGTCATCCGTTCCAGATAGGGCAGCGGCGTGGAAGACTCAGCCTTGATGGCCTCGGAAAGCGTCGCGGCCTGCTCTTCGTCCGGCGCGCGGCGCGCCACGTCGGGCGCCAGGAAGCTCACATCTTCAAGCACCCGCTCCATGATCGTGTGCAGCCGCCGCGCTCCGATGTTTTCGGTTTGTTCGTTCACCTTGAACGCGAACTCGGCCATCTCGCGCAGCGCCTCGGGAGAAAACTCCAGCCGCACTCCCTCGGTCTCCAGCAGCGCCGCGTACTGCTTGGTCAGCGAAGCCTTGGGTTCGGTCAGAATGCGCAGAAAGTCGTCCACAGTCAGCGACTGCAACTCCACCCGGATGGGAAACCGCCCTTGTAACTCGGGGATCAGATCGCTGGGCTTGGAAACATGAAACGCCCCCGCGGCGATGAAGAGAATATGGTCGGTGCGCACCATGCCGTAGCGCGTGTTCACCGTCGTTCCTTCCACGATGGGCAGAATGTCGCGCTGCACGCCCTCGCGCGAAACGTCGGGCCCGTGCCCGCTCTCGCGCCCGGCAATCTTGTCGATCTCATCCAAAAAGATAATCCCGTTCGATTCGACCCGCTCGGTGGCCGTGCGGGTCACCTGGTCCATGTCGATCAGCCGGCCCTCTTCTTCCTGCACCAGGTAGTCGAACGCGTCGGCCACCTTCATCTTCCGCTTCTTCGAGCCGCCGCCGAAGATGTTCGGCAGCATATCCTTGAGGCTCATCTCCATGTCCTCAAGATTCTGGTTGCTGATGATCCCGAACTGCGGCGTATTCCGCTCGCGCACGTCCAGTTCCACCTGGCGCTCGTCCAGCTTGCCCTCGCGGAACTGCTGGCGCAGCTTCTCGCGCGAGCGCTGGTAGCTTTCGGTTCCGGGCAGAGTCAGTTGGCCCTCGGCAGCCGGCGGCATGGGCGGCGGTGGCGGCAGCAGCACGTCCAGCAGCCGCTCCTCGGCGTTCATCTCCGCCTTGTCTTCCACCTCTTCCAGCCGCTCCTCGCGCACCATGTCGATCGCGATCTCCACCAGGTCGCGGATCATCGACTCCACGTCGCGCCCCACGTAGCCCACCTCGGTAAACTTCGAGGCCTCCACCTTCAGGAACGGCGAACCCGTCAGCTTGGCCAGCCTGCGCGCAATCTCCGTCTTGCCCACGCCCGTCGGCCCGATCATGATGATGTTCTTGGGCATGATGTCGTCGGCCATGTCGGGGGGCAGCTTTTGCCGCCGCTGCCGGTTGCGCAGCGCGATCGCCACGGCGCGCTTGGCGGCCTTCTGGCCGACGACGTGCTTGTCCAATTCAGTCACAATTTCGCGCGGCGTCATCTCGTCCAGCGAGACGTCTTGTTCTTCAGCGGATGCGGGCAGATAAATGGCCATGGGGCGGTTCGTAACTCCTATGATCGGGCGGACGCGAACGATGCACGCAGTTCTTTGCGGACGACCAGCTTGAGACCCGACCAGGTCTCGTCGATTGCGCACACCTTCACGTCGACGAAGGGCGTTTTGAGCGCAGTTTCGCGGATGGCGTTTTCGGTCAGATCCGTTTGGATGCCGGAGGCCTTCTTGGGCCATGCTGCCCAGATCATTCCCTCCGGCTTCACTGCAATGGAGAGCGCGGCAAATCCCGCATTGAATTGATGCATCGAGCTTGCAAAAAGCAGCGCAACGTCCAGATCTCTGGCGGCTCGAACCGTCGGAACGGCGGCAAGCTCCTCGGGAATTACGGCAGGCGCATTTTTCACGAAGACACGATCTCCTTCTTTGATGCCCAGCTTCTTCAACAGTGGTGTGCCTGAATATCCTGCCATAATCGCTGCCAAGAACTTTCCGTCAGTAGAAGCGGCGGGCCTCCTACTTCAACTCCTCAATGGTGATGCGGTCGTTGGTATAGATGCAGATCTCCCCGGCGATCTTCATGGCCTTTTCGGCAATCTCGCGGGCGCTCAGTTCGGTGTTTTCCATCAGCGCGCGAGCAGCGGCTGTGGCATACGGGCCGCCGGAGCCGATGGCCGCCAGCGGCTCGTCGGGATCGATCACGTCTCCCGACCCGGAGAGCAGGAAGGTCTGCCCCTGGTCGGCCACCAGCAGCAAGGCCTCCAGGTTGCGCAGCATCTTATCGGTTCGCCAGTCCTTTCCCAGTTCGACGGCGGCGCGGTTCAGGTTGCCGGCGTACTGCTCCAGCTTTGTCTCGAAGCGCGCAAACAGCGAGAAAGCGTCGGACGTGGAACCGGCAAATCCGGCCAGTACCTTGTCCTGGTAGAGCCGGCGAATCTTTTTGGCCGAGTGCTTCAGCACGTGCTCGCCCAGCGTGACCTGTCCATCGCAGGCCATCACCACCTGGCCGTTGCGGCGCACGCAGATCACGGTGGTCGAGCGAATCCGGGAATCTGCCGCCACTGCGGAACTCTTGTCCAAAGCCAAGAAAAAACCTCCGAAAATGAGGCCTCCGGCAGGCCGGAACTCATTCAAGATGCAGTCACGAGTATATCGCAGCAAGAAAGTTCATCGCTGCCGCGTCCTCCAGCCGCCTTGCCCCGGCTCCGTCTGCGGTATCCTCATACTTGGGACCCCCCAAGCCCCAGAGTCCCGCTTGGAGTCCCGCCTCACATGACCCTCCTCATCGCACATGCATGGGAAATCGCTGGCGGCTTGCTCGCCTTGGCGGCGCTCACCGCACTCGCTCTCTGGCTCGTCTTCCGCAAGCGCCCCACTCCCGACGAGTTAGAGCGTGCGCGCCGCCTGTTTCTCGAGCAGTCCGGGCGCCTCGTCGACGGCATGTTGCTGGACATCTGCGAGGTCGAAGCCCCAGCCAAATCCAAGGGAGAGCCCGGCAGTCGCACCCTCACCATGCTCATGTACAGCTATCACATCGGCGGCGTGAACTATGAGTGCTCCCAGGACATCACCGCCCTGCTCGGCATCGTGGACGCCTCCCAGGTGCGCGCCGGCTTTCCCTGCTCGGCGCGCTACCAGCCCGGCAACCCCCAAAACAGCATCGTCGTGGCCGAGGACTGGTCCGGCCTGCGCGTGGGGCTGCCGGTGCCGCACACCTACGACGACCCCGAGCCGGTCGACCTGAGCCACCTCCGCCCCGGCCGGGGCTGACCGTTGCCGGCGCAGTTGGCAGCCCATACCCACCCCCGGTTACACTTCCCCTATGCATCTCCATGCGGCGCCCGCCTCCCCCGGCGCCCACAGAACACAATCCGTATTGCGCTTTTCGCTAGTGGCCACGCTCGTTTATGTTGTGGTCACCTTCGTGGCCGGGTTGCGCGCCCATTCGCTCGCGCTCCTCTCCGAGGCCGGCCATAACGCCTCCGACTTCCTGGCCCTCCTGCTCAGCTTTGCCGCCGTCTACTTCCAGACCCGCCCCGCCAGCCACTCCAAGACCTTCGGCTACCAGCGGGCCGGCGTGCTGGCCGCCTTCATCAACGCAGCCACCCTCATCGTCATCTCGCTCTGGATCGCCATCGAGGCCGTCCATCGCCTCAGCGCACCCGTCGCCGTGCAGCCTAAACTCATGATGATTGTCGCCGCCGCCGGCGTCCTGATGAACGGCGTCATCGCCGCTCTCCTGTGGGGTGTGGCCAAAGACGTCAACCTGCGCAGCGCCTTCCTCCACATGGCCGGCGACACGCTCTCCACCGCTGCCGTCATCGCCGGCGGCGCCGGCATCCTCATCACCGGCCAAAACTGGATCGACCCCGTCCTCTCGCTGTTCATCGCCGCCCTCATCCTCTGGTCCAGCCTCGGCATCGTCCACGAGACCCTCAACATCCTGCTTGAAGGCGCCCCGCGCGGCGTTTCGCTCACGGCCATTCGCTCCGGCATGGAAGCCGTCGATGGCGTCATCAACGTCCACGATCTGCACGTCTGGAGCCTCGGCTCCCAGTCCCGCGCCCTGGCCTGCCACGTTACCATCGCCGATATTCCCCCCTCTGAGAGCGCGTGTATCCTGGTCAAGCTCAACTACGTGCTGCGCGACCACTTCCACATCAGCCACACCACCATCCAGTTCGAGCACATGGGCTGCGAGGAACTCGAAGGCTGCGTCGTCCCCATTGAAGAGATGGCCAGCAGCCGCAACCACGGTCACGCCCATTAGTTCAACTCTGAAGGTCATTTGTGGTTTGAAGGGTACGGGCTTTAGCCCGTACATGAGATCCAACAACAATCGCCGGGCTTTAGCCCCTGAGGGAAAGCCGGCCTTACGAAGATCACCTGTTTGGTGATTGCGTGAAACTACTTGAGGAGGTTTTTACCTTGTTTCGCCGTCGCGTTGCCCTCGCCGCCCTTTGCCTCGCTCTGCTTCCATGTACACCCGCTCTTGCATGGCCGCTGCCGCATCCCGCCCAGCCCGCAGCGCCAGCCCAGATCTCCGCACCCGCCGCCGCCCAACTCGAAGCCCTCACCGGCGAATACACCGACCCCGTCGAGCCCGATACCCCGCTCAGCTTCTATGGGTCTGACGGCAAACTCTTCATCGAGTCCGAGCGCAACATTCCCGCCGAACTCAAGCCCCACTCCGCCCTCGAGTTCGGTCTGGCCGACTCCAAAACCACCTTCCGCTTTACCCTCGATGCGGCCGGCCATGGCGAGACCCTCGTCGTCTCCACCGACCCCGAGGGCTCCGTCCACCGCCTTACCGGCTCGCCCGTCCATCACCTCTTCCACGACTACCAGCGCTCTGGAGTCATGATTCCCATGCGCGATGGCGTCAAGCTCCACGCCGTCATCCTCAAGCCCGCCGACCTCGCCGGCCAGCTCCCATTCCTCATCCAGCGCACCCCCTACGGCGTGGACGGAACCAACCGCGCCTCGTTCTCCTATAGCCGTCCCGAGCTGGCTCGCGCCGGCTACATCTACGTCGCTGAAGACATTCGCGGCCGCTACAAGAGCGAGGGCGAGTTCGTCATGAGCCGGCCCTTGATCGATCATGGCGCCGACCACCACGATCCCAAGGCAGTGGATGAGAGCACCGACGCCTGGGACACCGTGGCCTGGCTGCTCGCCAACGTTCCCGGCAACAACGGCCGCGCCGGTTTCATCGGCACCAGCTATCCCGGCTTCCTGGCCATGATGGCCGGCATCGATCCCCACCCCGCCGTCAAAGCGATCTCGCCGCAAGCCCCCATGATTGATGTCTGGATAGGCGACGACTTCTTCCACAACGGCGCCTTCCGCCAATCCTACGGCTACGACTACGTCCTCTCCATGGAGTCCGGCAAGGAAGAGGTCAATGTGGATTACGGCAAGGGCAAGGACGGCAAGCCCCGCGACGGCTTCGACTACTTCCTGGAGCGCGGCTCCTTTGTCGAAGACGTCAAGAAATCCGGCTCCAAACTCCTCCCCACATGGAAGCTCTTCCTCGAACACCCCGCCTATGACAGCTACTGGTCCTCACGCGGCGTCGAGCACTCGCTCAACGCGGTCACCGTGCCCACCCTCAGCGTCGGCGGCTACTACGACCAGGAAGACATGTTCGGCCCGCAGGAGGAATACGCACGCCTCGAACCCCACGACGCCAACCACCAGAACTTCCTCGTCCTCGGTCCCTGGCGCCACGGCTTCTGGGCCTCGTCCGCGCGCCATCTCGGCAATCTCGACTACACCGAGCCCATCGGCAAGGA
>CABDXY010000033.1_pt1 | contig 10830 bp, 11 predicted proteins | sample 3131871 | NCBI WGS metagenome assembly CABDXY01 (sample SAMEA5534336, study PRJEB31848) | metagenome | biome: tundra; feature: field; material: soil | place: USA | collected 2013-05 | depth 0.15 m
GCCGGGTGCCCCAGGTCCGGGGTCCCCACGGACAGGTCTTCGTCCGTGGGGTGGAGATCCGGATTTTCGGACCTGGGAGACCAACGGCCGCGCCACCAGCCGCACCGGAATCATCGCGCGCTTGCCCGTCTCTGGCTCCTCCACCGGCGTAACCGTCGAATAGTGCCCCTGTTCCCCGTAAGCCAGCCCGATAGGCGCCCCGATCTTGGCGCTGGTCAAGTGCTGGAAGCGCTTGAAGTGCGCCTTCGCATCCTCCACATGGCCAGAGCGCTGCAACGCCCGCGCTATCGCAAACTCCGAGGACGCGTGCTGCGGGTCGATCTCCAGCGCCTTCTGCAGAATCGCGATTGCCTTGTCGAACTCCTTCATCTCCTGGTAGCAGACGCCCTCGAAATAATTGGAATCCGCATCCCTGGGATCGAGCTTCGCCGCCTCCTGGAAGCTCTCCAGCGCCGGCTCCAGCTCGTTGTTTGCATGTTGCGCAAGGCCCAGGTTGTACCAGGCTTGCGCGCTCCCTGGATTGAGAGCGATGGCCTGCCGGAGCCATTTCTTCGCCTCGTCCAGCTTTTGCAGAGCCATCAGCGCAATCCCCTCGTTGATCGCCGCCTGCGCCAGCTTCGGATCCTTCTTGAACGCCGCGGCAAATGTCTCCGCCGCGCGCTCGGTAAACTGCTGGCTCATCTGCGCCACGCCCCGATTGTTCGTCCGCACCGCCTCCGCGTCAAAGCGCGCCTGCGCTCCGGCCGATGCCGCAACTGCCGCAATAAAAGCAAGGGCCAACGGCCCTGCAATTCTCATTTGTCTTTTTCCCAACCCGGCTGGAACACTTCTTCCGAAATGCCGCGAAACCATTCCCATTCTCATTGAAAGCCCCATTCAGTGTATGCGACCGTCCAGTCGGCCCGCATCGTCGGAAAGTTTGGCTCTTTGATCCCATACTCGACCGAAACCCCCGCCAATCTATACTTCTCCTGTGATCCGATCCCTCAAGAACCGTTCCCTATGAACGAAACCCCCATGAGCGCAGCAAAGCACAACCGTCGCCGCATCGGCGTCATCACCACCTCGCGCGCCGATTACAGCCACCTCTACTGGCCCCTGCGCGAGCTTGCCGCCCACCCCGAGGTCGAAATCGGCGTCTTTGCCCTCGCCGCGCATCTCTCGCCGGAGTTCGGCTCCACGCTCAAGGAAATCGAGCGCGACGGCTTTCCCATCAAGGCGCGCATCGAGTGCCTGCTCAGCTCAGACACCGATACCGGCATGGCCAAGACCATCGGCCTCGCCATCCTGGGCCTGGCCGACGCGCTCACCGCCTGGCGCCCCGATCTGCTGCTGCTCATCGCCGACCGCTATGAGATGCTGGCCCCCGCCTCCGTTGCCCTCGCTCTGCGCATTCCCATCGCCCACATCGAAGGCGGCGAAATCAGCCAGGGCGCCATCGACGACCAGGTGCGCAACGCCCTCACCAAGCTGGCCCACATCCACTTCACCTCCACCCCCGTCGCGCGCCGCCGCGTCATTGCCATGGGCGAGGAGCCAGGCCGAGTCCATCACGCCGGAGCGCCTTCGCTCGACCATCTCCGCCGCTCCGCGCTCCTCGACCGCCCCGCCCTCGAAGCCCGCCTCGGCCTCACGCTCCAGCCGCCCACGCTCCTCGCCGCTTATCACCCGGTCACCATCCTCAAAGACACAACCGCGGAAGCCGACGCCCTCTTCGCCGCGCTCGCCCAGGCCTCCGGCCAGCTCCTCTTCGTCTATCCCAACGCCGACGCCGGGAGCTACGCGCTCGTCGAACGCACCCGCGCCCTCGCCGCAACCCGCCCCCAAACCCACATCTTCGTCAACCTCGACGCCGTCACCTACTGGAGCCTCTTAGGTAATGTAGCCGCGCTGGTCGGCAACTCGTCTTCCGGCATCATGGAAGCGGCCTCCTTTGCCCTGCCCACGGTCAACGTCGGCATGCGCCAGCAGGGCCGCGAGCGCGCCCGCAACGTCCTCGACGCGCCCGCCGAAACCTCCGCCATCCTGGCCGCCATCCAGCGCGCCCTCAGTCCGGAATTCCGAAAATCCCTCAGCGGCATGGTCAACCCCTACGGCGACGGAACCGCCGCCCAAACCATCGCCCGCGTCCTCGCCACCGTCCCCCTCGACGGCCTTCTCATCAAGCAGCCCACACCCCTCCCAGACCAGACCGAGGACCCCGATGAGTCCTGAGCCCGATCCGATCCCCCTACCCGCCTCGCCGCAGGCGGCTGCCCCACCGCAGGTGGTCCCACTCTCCTCGCCCGACATCACCCAGGCCGAGATCGACGCCGTCACGGCCGTCCTGCGCACGCCGCGCCTGAGCATGGGCCCCGAACTGGCGTCCTTTGAAGCGGCTCTGGCCGACTACCACTCTGTCCCCCACGCCGTCTGCGTCAGCTCCGGCGCCGCCGGCCTCCACCTCGCTCTGCTCACCCTTGGCATCGGCGAAGGCGACCAGGTCATCGTTCCCTCTTTCGCATTCATTGCAGTAGCCAACGCGGTCCTCCAGGTCCGCGCCACGCCCGTCTTTGCGGAGATCGACCCCGTCACCCTCAACCTCTCGCCCGCCGGCGTCGAGCGGGCCGTCACGCCCCGCACCCGCGCCATCCTCGTCGTCCACACCTTCGGCGTTCCCGCGGAAATGGACGCTCTTCAAACCATCGCCCGCCGCCACAACCTGGTCCTCATTGAAGACGCCTGCGAGGCCATCGGTGCCCAGTTTGGAGACCAGCCCGATCTCCGCCGCGCAGGCTGCTTCGGCCACCTCGCCGTCCTCGGCTTCTATCCCAACAAGCAGCTCACCACCGGCGAAGGCGGCGCCGTGCTGGCTCATGATCCCGCACACGCCGCCCGCCTGCGCAGCCTCCGCAACCAAGGGCGCAGTCAGGCTCGCTCGGGCATCGGCGATTGGCTCGACCACGCCGAGCACGGCTACAACTACCGTCTCTCCGAGTTGGCCTGCGCGCTGGGCCGGGTGCAGCTCAGCCGTATCGCTGAGATGCTCGCCCTGCGCCAGGCCGCCGCCGAGCGCTACGACGCACTCCTCAGAGACCGCCCCGTCTCCGGCCTCGAACTTCCTCCGCTCACCCTCCCCCGCCGCATCATCAGTTGGTTCGTCTACGTGGTCCGCCTGCCGGAACAGGTTGACCGCGACCGCGTCCATGCCGTCCTTGCCCGCCGCGGCATCGCCACTGGCCGCTACTTTGCCCCCATCCATCTGCAGCCGGCCTGGCGCGGGCATCCCAGCGCAGTCGTGGCCACGCTCCCCCTCACTGAATCCATCTCCCGGCGCACCCTCGCCCTCCCCTTCTTCAACCGCATCGCCGCCAGCCAGCAAGAGGAAGTGGCCGGCGCGCTCCGGGACGCCATTCGCTCGGTAATATAACTCTTCCGGCTGCGTACCTTCGGCTGAATTATTTCTGTCTTATGACTAAAGCTTTCCGCAATCGGCTCCGATATGGGAGCCAGGTTGATGCCACTCCGCATGCGGATCATTCTGCGCGGATGCGCCGCATGGCCGTTGGCAAAATACGGTCGAGGAGTGGTTTCTCTTGCGCGATTGCAAAGCGGACTCTAGGGAAAGGGGTTCCAACGGAAAGGCGCCTCGAAGAACTCATGACAGGGCCGAAAAGGAAGCGCACGATCTTCCCACTTCGGACTTTCTGGCTGGTGAGGAACAAATGAGGAATCCGCATCGCGGATTTCAGTCACCACCAAGCGGTTTACCCCTGTCTGACTCCCTAGACTGACCTCGTCCCACGTTGAAGAGCAGGTGCGTATGGTCGTCAAAACACATTCCAAGGGTTATGGTGCGATTGGACTGCACATTGGTGTTACGAACGTCCGGCGTTATTTCCCTAAGAGCATTGCCGTCATCGAGTTGCAACTGGATCATTTGCAGATTCAGTGTGGGCTGGACCCTGATTTCTGGCAGGGCCAGCCTGAGATTCACGACCCCCGGCTGTGCGCGTGGCTGGAGTCAAAACACTTGCACGGCAAGCTGAATCGAAATCCCATCCCGCTGGCCATGATTCCCGAGGGTGAGAATTCTTTCCGGCTCCAACCGGTCTCGCTGAACGGGCACGCCAGGGCCAAACAGGCGTCTGGCGCCGCGGCCTGACGTTCAGCAATATTCTCGCCGCTGGCCGTTCCTGGCCGGCGCAGGCTTATCGTGTGCGCTGAAACTTTCAAAGGCCCTAGCCCCTCCCCCGCCATCGTCATTCCATCCTGGGTTGATAAACTCAAGATGGAATGACGACACGCCTGCTCCAACAGGAAATTGAACGGCATTTTGCCGCCGGACCCTCCGCCATCGGCGAACCATCCGCCATGACGGCCTTCCTTTCGCTCCGTGCAGCCCTCGAATGTGGCGAAGTCCGCGCCGCCTCGCCGGACCCTGCCTTGCCCACCGGCTGGCGGGTCAACGCCTGGGTCAAGCAGGGCATCCTGCTTGGCTTTCGCCTGGGCGTCTTTGAGGAGTCGGCCGCCGGCCGCTTCTCTTTTGTCGACAAGCACACCTACCCGGTCCGCCATTTCGGCGCCTCCGACGGGGTCCGCCTGGTCCCAGGCGGCTCCTCGGTGCGCGCCGGGGCATACGTCGCCCGCGGCGTGGTCTGCATGCCGCCCATGTACATCAACGCCGGAGCCTTCGTGGACGAGGGCACGATGGTCGACTCCCACGCCCTCATCGGCTCCTGCGCCCAGGTCGGCAAACGCGTCCACCTCAGCGCAGCGGCCCAGATCGGCGGCGTCCTCGAGCCGGTCAACGCCGGCCCGGTGGTCATCGAGGACGATGTGCTGGTCGGCGGCAACTCCGGCGTCTACGAGGGAACCATCGTCCGCAAGGGCGCGGTCCTGGCCGCCGGAACCATCCTCACCCGCGGCACACCCGTATTCGACCTCGTCAACGGCACAATCCTCCGCGCCACGGAAGAGCTGCCCCTCATCATCCCCGAAAACGCCGTCGTCGTCCCCGGCTCCCGCGCCGTCACCAAAGGCAAGGGTCGGGAATGGGGCCTCTCGCTTTACGCCCCCGTCATCGTTAAATACCGCGACGACAAAACCAACCTCAGCACGGCCCTCGAAGATTTGCTGCGGTAGAGGAAACGAGCGGGCAAATCTGTGCGAGAGCAAACAATCTGGGTGCCCCAGAGCCTGCCCTGAGCTTGCCGAAGGGTCTCGCTCTTGAGACCTGGGAACGCTTGGCGCGGTACATTGAGTCGATGGCATTGCCGAAAGTGAAAGAACCACTGCAACTGATCCGCTGGGGCATCATCGGCCCAGGCCGCGCCGGCGCGCGCTTTGCCGAGGGCCTCAAAGCCGTCGAAGCCGCCTCGCTCCACGCCGTTTGGGGCCGCAACCGCGAACGGAACCAGGCCTTCGCCCTCAGGTTCGGCGTCCCTCAGCACTCTCACTCGCTTGACCGGCTCCTGTCCACCAACCTGGACGCAATCTACGTCGCCACCCATCCCGACAGCCACGCCGAAATCTGCCTCAAGGCTCTCGCCGCCGGCAAACACGTCCTCTGCGAGAAACCCGCCGCGCTCAACGAACGCCAACTGGCCGGCATGTTGGAAGCGGCCCGCCGCCACGACCGCCTCTTCATGGAAGCCATGAAGCCACCCTTCTTTCCCCTCTACCAGCGCCTCCGCGAGCATCTCGCCGCCGACCCCATCGGCCCGGTCGGCTTCGTGCGCGCCGGCCACGCGGACGCAACCCTCCCCAAAACCCACGCCCTCCATTCGGCCGCGCTCGGCGGCGGCAGCATCATGGGCATCGGGCCGTATGAGGCCTTTCTCGCCCTCGACTGGCTCGGCGAACTCAAGCGAGTGCAGACCATGGGCATGGTCAATGCGGCAGGGGTTGACTCCCTCGCCCTCTTCCAGACCGAGCACGAACGCGGCATGGCCCAACTGCACACCGGCCTCGACCTGCTCAGCCGCGGCGACGCCCTGCTCTCTGCCCCGCGCGGCTATGTCCTCATTCACGCCAATTGGTGGAACCCAGCCCGCGCCACCATCCACTACATCGACCACCGCATCGTCGAACTCCACGAGCCCTTCATCGCCGGCGGCTTCAACTACGAAACCGCCCACTTCTGCGAGCTCCTCCGTCAGGGCAAGCGCGAAAGCCCGGTCATCCCCCACGCCCTGTCGCTTTCGATGGCTCGCCTTCTCGAATCCGCCCGCACCGCCCTCGGCGTCCGCTTCCCCGGCGAATAACCACGATTCACCGATGGCCTTGCTTTGCAACCTGTTCGGAGGCTCCTTGAAGATCGTGATACATATTTCATAACACTATGATTGTAGAATGTTTAGCAGTCCATTCTTCTTTGAATGAGGCACTTTGCCAGACAACGCAGGGATGAGGTCGGACCATCTCAGTAAGGGTGCATGAACTGCACGGAGGAATTCAACAATGAAGATCAATCGACTCGCTCTTCCAGCGCTTGCTCTTGCACTGGGAACGTCCGCCATGCTCATGGCCCAGAACGGCCCGCCTCAGGACCACCCGCAATATGGATATGGCCAGAATCACCCAGACCATGATCGCGGCGGCTGGGATGCACCTCCCCAGGAGTTCCGCGATATGCAGCGCCGGGGCTTCCACGATGGCGTCGAAGCCGGCCGCAACGACTTCGAAAACCACCGTGATCCGAACGTGAACCGGAGAAGGGAATACCGCCATCCCCCCGTTCCCCCATCCGACCGCGACGAATACCGCGAAGGCTTCCGCCACGGCTACGATTCGGCCTTCTCTCACTTCCGAGAAGATCACGAACACCACGGGGAAGATCACGACCGCCACTAATCCAAACCATTCACAGCCCCAAGCGAAACCCGGCCTGTGAAGACCGGGTTTCGTTTGTCTGGCGCCGCTTGCTGGATGCCCCACGTCTCGCCTTTGGCGCCTCGAATAGCAGCACCTGAGCAGTACGAAACAATCCCCGATCCCCACGAGTGTTAGCATCATAGTTGACAGATGCAAACGAAAAAACTGAAAATTATCCCCCTCGGCGGTCTTGGCGAATTCGGCATGAACTGCCTCGCCCTCCGCTGGGAAGACGACATCATCGTGATCGACGCCGGGTTGATGTTCCCCGAGTCGGAGTTGCTGGGCGTGGATATCGTAGTTCCCGATATCACCTATCTCATTGAAAACAAACAGCATGTCCGCGCCATCATCCTCACTCACGGCCACCAGGACCACATCGGCGGCCTGCCCTGGTTTCTCTCGGAACTCAAGGTCCCCGTCTACGCCACCGAGTTCACCCTGGCCTACGTCGAGGGCAACCTTGAAGAGAATCACCTCCTCGACGAAACCACGCTCATCGAGATCACGCCGAAAGAAAAGTTCACCCTCGGCCCCTTCACCATCGAGCCCATCCGCGTCACCCACTCGCTGGTGGACTGCGTGGCCCTGGCCATCGAAACTCCGGTCGGCGTCATCATCCACACCGGCGACTTCAAAATCGACCTTTCGCCCCTCGACGACAAGGCTTTTGACCTGCACACCTTCGCCGAATACGGCAAGCGCGGCGTGCTGGCCCTGCTCCAGGACTCGACCAACGTCGAACGCTCCGGCTATACCCCCAGCGAGCGCGCCGTCATCCCTCGCCTGGATGAGGTCTTTTCGCAGACCAAAAAGAAGCTCTTCTTCAGTTGCTTCTCTTCCTCCATCTACCGCATCCGCATCGCCCTCGACCTTGCCCGCCAGCACAAGCGCAAGGTGGCCATCGTCGGCCGCTCCATGATGCAGAGCACTGAGATTGCGGAGGACCTCGGCTACATCGAAATTCCCCGGGGCCTGGTTATCAATCCCGGCCAGATGCGCGACTTCGCCCCGGAGCAGTTGATGGTCCTCATCAGCGGCACGCAAGGCGAGCCCATGAGCGCCCTCAGCCGCGCCGCCGTAGACAACCATCGCCACGCCCACATCGACGCCGGCGACACCGTCATCCTCAGCTCCCGCATCATTCCCGGCAACGAGAAGAGCATCTTCCGCGTCATCGACCACCTCTGCCGACGCGACGCCAACGTGATCTGCGACGACGGCTCCAATGGCCTGATTCACGTCAGCGGCCACGGCAGCCAGGAGGAGCAGCGCCTGCTCATCAATCTCGTCCGCCCAAAATTCTTCATCCCCGTCCACGGCGACTACCGCCACCTCCAAAAGCACGCCCAGGTGGCCATGGAGACCGGCGCCGTCGAGCACGCCATCGTCATTGAAGACGGCGACGTCCTCGAAATGGACAAGAACGACGCCCGCAAGCGCGACAAGGTCACCGCCGGCCGCATCCTCATCGACTCCGGCTCCTCCATCGATGTAGTGGAAGACCTGGTCATCCGCGACCGCCGCATTCTCTCGGAAGACGGCATCGTGCTGGCGGTTCTCGCCATCAACAAGCGCACCGGCAAGGTCGAGCAATCGCCCGAGGTGGTCATGCGCGGCTTTGGCGGCGCGGACATCACCGACCAGGCCCGTGAACTGGTCCTCAAGACCCTCGACGGCCTGACCACCGAGCAGAAGTCCGACTACGGCATGGTCAAGGAAAAAGTCCGCGCCGAACTCAAGCGCCTCATCCAGAAAACCACCGGCCGCCGCCCCATGATCATGCCCGTGATTTTGGAGATCTGACGCCGCGGCAATCATTCTCCCAAAAACTTCCGTGCCCCATCCTTGCGACTTTTTCCTGTCGCAAGGGTGGGATACCACGAACCTGCACGGTTGCGTTGTGGTGAACGGCCACGGAAAAGATCGTGAGGCAAGGCTACTTCAATTTCAACGGGGAACTATCGCCGGTCGCTATTAGCTCAAATTTGCCGTCGCCAAACTTGGCAGCCACGTTCTGTTTGTGCCGAAGAGCGTAAAGAACAAGCCCACCGCACATAAGCTTTTCGATAGACGCCTTGATCCAGAGCAGGAACACAATATGAGGGAGCATCACTTCGCCCCCTTAACTTGGAATCCAGGATTCGACGGGCGAGGCGACAACACCGGGCGGGAGGCCTTGCTGATCGCAGCTGCCAATTCCTGCGCATCGGCTAGTTTGTCTTTTATTTTCTGAGTTGTCGCTGCCCCCTCTTCGCTGAGCTTCCGAAGGAGAGCTACGATGTGGTCAATTGCGACGAGTCTAAGAGCACGCGGAGCGTCTCCAAATAGCCAAGTGTCCGTGTTTTCCTCATCGAGACTAACGTCGCCATGCGTTTCACGAAGACAAATCCCCCAGCGGCCGGACCACTTTGCATAGCCGATATCCTCGCTCCAGTATGAGAAGTCGCCTTCGTTAGGGTCCCCACTGCCTTTGCGCATGCTTGTCCACACAGTGATTCCAAGATTGAGGCGCTTGAGAACAGCATCGATTTCAGCAATGGAATTCCCCAACTCGTCGGAGACGGCATTGAGGTCGGCGGCAACGGTTCTGAGTTCGGAATAGAAAGAGGCGACTACATCAGAGATATTTATTGGATCGGACATACCATTTCTCCTCTACGTACGTGTAGGGATTCATCCGTCGTCAAACGGGAATCGGTTCAAGTTGCCGCCGTCATGGCGGGGTGGTGATCTCGGGTCCGCCGTCAGGCGGAACAACACCCAAGATCAGAGCGTTACTGATAATATACTCCTATTCAAAAATCGTAGCAATTGTCAAGTTTCGGAAGCCCCAGGTCTCGCCTTTGAGACCTGGGTTTTCACGGCGGCATTCTACATCGAAGAGAACGAACGCTTCACCTATAGACTTCCCGCCGATTCCCAATCTGCAAAACCAGAACCGTCAGCACACCGTCCTGAATATCGCAAATGACGCGATAATCGCCCACGCGGTAGCGCCAAAGATCGCCCAACGGCCCCTTCAGCGCTTTGCCCATCCCGCGCGGATCGTCGCTCGGAGCAACGCGCTCATCCATAAAGTCGACAATGCGCCGGGCCGCGACTCTGTCCAGTTTTCGCAGTTGCTTCTTCGCGGTTTCGGCATACTCAATCGTCCAGGCCAAGGTCTTTCCTTACCGCAGCCGCGGAGTGCACTCGCTCCTTGCCCTTGCGGACCCGCTGCAGCGTCTCGGCGGCCAAGTAGTAATCCTCCATCTCACCGATGCCGCCTTCAATCATCTCCCGCAGATAGAAAGCCTTCGTCCGTCCCGTCTTCAAAGCCAGTTGATCCAGTCGGTTTGAGAGTTCCGACGCAAGCCTGATCGAAGTAGCCACAATCACCTCCGCGTGAATACATGTACTCATTGTATCACGCCTCCCAACCGCTCACTTCAAACACATTCCATAGCAGATAATAAGCTCCATGGCAGACCAACTGGTTTCCCTCGCCGACATCCGCGCCGCCGCCGTTCGCATCGCCTCCATCGCCGTCAAAACTCCACTCGTCCGCGCCCCATTCCCCGGCCTCTCCGGCCACGGAACCAATAAAGAAATCTACCTCAAAGCCGAAAGCCTCCAGCCCATCGGCGCCTTCAAAATCCGTGGCGCGGCCAACAAAATTCTCCAGCTCACCCCCGCTGAAATCGCCCGCGGCGTCATCACCTACTCCAGCGGCAACCATGCCCAGGGCGTAGCCTATGCGGCCCGCGAAGTGGGAGCTAAAGCCGTTATCGTCATGCCCTCCAACGCCCCCGCCATCAAGCGCGCCGCCACGCTCGCCCTCGGCGCCGAAGTCGTCGATGTAGGCCTAGCCTCCAGCGAGCGCCTCGCTGTTGCCGAGCAGCTTGTCCGCGATCACGGCTACATCGTCATCCCGCCCTACGACGACGACCAGATCATCGCCGGGCAGGCCACCTGCGGCCTTGAAATCGTCGA
>CABDXY010000040.1_pt1 | contig 10592 bp, 9 predicted proteins | sample 3131871 | NCBI WGS metagenome assembly CABDXY01 (sample SAMEA5534336, study PRJEB31848) | metagenome | biome: tundra; feature: field; material: soil | place: USA | collected 2013-05 | depth 0.15 m
GCTTCAGCACGCGCAAAGGCGGGTTTAGCAGGATTTGGTGCGCTGAGGGCGCTCCGGGCGAGCTGAATCTTGGGTTTACTGCCGGCGACGATCGGGAAACGGTGGCCCGGAACCGCCGGCTTCTGGCCGAAGCGGTCACCGGAGACCCGGCCACGCCGCTGGTTACCATCCGCCAGATTCATTCAACCGTCCTTGTCGTTGCCGGTGCGGAGGACGCCGCCCGCGAACGGTCCTGGAAGGGCGACGGTCTGATGACCGATGAGCCCGGCCTGCTTCTGGGGGTCCAGACCGCCGACTGCATCCCGGTGCTGGTAGCCGACCGCAAACGCCGGGCGGTGGCAGCCTTCCATGCCGGCTGGCGGGGCACGGTCAAGCGGATTGTCGAGACCGGCGTGGGCCGCATGCGGCTCCAGTTCGGCTCCCGGCCTGAAGATTTGATTGCCGCCATCGGCCCCGGCATCGGCGCCTGTTGCTACGCCGTGGGCGAAGAAGTGCTCTCCAGCTTCGAGTCCCAGTTCTCTTATGCAAGCGATCTCTTCCGCGAGGTCTACGATACCGATCCGGTGCGGACCAAATATCCCATGCTGTTTCTCACCCAGCGCGCTCCCGGCCACTCACCCATTGGACCCGGCCTGCACCTGGACCTTGCGGAGGCCAACCGCCGCCAGTTGCTCGCCGCGGGCCTCAAACCCCGGGCCATTCAATCCGTCGGCGGCTGCACAAGCTGCCAGCCTGCGTTGTTCTTCTCCCATCGAGCCTCACGCGGCCACGCGGGACGCATGTTGAGCGTGATCGGCATCCGGCCGCGCTAGGTCCGCCTTCGGGGCGGCGCAATGGCCACTGCGGCGGCGATGAGTACGATGGGGAAGGCTTCCAGCGTATAGCGCGGCTCGGCGTTCTCCATGGTCGTCAGCAGCAGACAGCGGAAGACCAGATAGGCGCCCAGCATGGCCGCGAACGACACGCGCCTGCGAGCAAAGCCGAGGCCGGCCAGCGCCAGGAGCGTCGCGTCGAGCAGCCCGTAGCTGAAGGCAATCAGCGAGCCGCCCGGATGCTGGCGCCACTCCCACCAGCGGATGGGCAGAGCGTCCCACAGGAATTCGGTGCGAGGGCGCAGACCCATGTCGGCCACGCGGGCCAGCGGCAGCGCCACGAAATACCGGAACGGATGGCGGCTGATCCGCTGCTGCGCCAGGGCGGCGAAGCGGGCATCGAGCGCAGGCGTGATGGTGCAGACGTCGTTGTAATCCGAAATCAGCTTGTCGGTCTGGCGGTATTCCTCCGCGGAGTCGAAGGCCCGGCTCGGCAGCAGGTGGATGTCGATGGGAATGTCGTCGCCTTTCCAGTAGACCTCGGGCGACGAAACGTATTCGGCCAGCCAGGTCTTGGTCCAGTGCACGTAGCCAGGGAGGGGGTCTTCGCCGGGATCGGTGGCATAGCGGGGAGCAAGGGGCTGGAAAACGTGAAAGACGCGGTAGTTGCGGATGGTCCAGGGAATGAAGGGAAGGGTGATGAGCAGCGCACAGAGCAGCGTGGCCCGCAGGGCGGCGCGCGGCGCGGCGCGGCGCGCATACCACCAGATGCCGGGAACGATGGCGGCCGACAGCAGTCCGCCGTCGGGACGAAACAGGATGGCGCAACTGAGGGCAAAGGCGGTGAGCGCCAGGTAGCCCCACGGGGCTCGGCCCTGCGAGCGGATGCCGCGAATGAGGCGGCCGCCGGCGAACAGGCCCAGCGCGACGCAGAAGATGGAGTTCGTTTCCGTCATCGGGACGGCGGTGTAGTTAGCCGTAAAGGGGCAGAGAACGGCCAGCCATAGCGCCCAGTGGGCGGCGCGCCGCGACGCATGATCGCGGACGAATCCGGCGATCAGCAGGCATGAGGCCAGGTCGATGACCATTTGGATGGGCCTGGCCGGGTCATAGTTCTCCATGCCGAAGACCTTGAAGATCAGCGCCAGGAAGACTGGATAGCCGGGCAGCCGGATGAGCGTCAGGTGGAAGGGCTTATCCAGCGCATAGGCGTGATGGACAAGCATGTTCTTGGCGATGGTCCCGTAGATGGCGGTGTCTCCATCGAATTCCGGATAGACGAGAATGAAGAACAAGCGCAGCGCGGCGCCCGCCAGCAGGGCCAGCAAGACGCTCCAGTAGGGCAATGCGGCCCTTGTCATGGTCTTGCGCGGGAGAGAGCGAACATTCTTGCACTGCCTGCCGATCCAGGAGGGCTGTGCGGCCGGCGGCCCCTGTTCGGCAAGGCTGGATTGCTGGGAGGACATCCGCGGATTCTCCGGGTGCGCGTTTCTGGCCAGGCCTCGGAGCGGGGACGGTCCCGCATGGCCTTGCATCCGCAGGATATGCGCAAAGCCTGTTGGAAGCATGAAGATTCTTTTCGCGCGCGCGCTCAGGAGGCGCTGGCAGCCTCGTCCGGGTTCACCAGGTCGCGAAGCTCCTTGGAAGGTTTGAAGTAGGGTACCCGTTTGGCCGGGACCTCCACGCGCGCTCCGGTCTTTGGGTTGCGTCCGATGCGGGGATTGCGCTGGCGGATGCGAAAGGATCCGAAGCCGCGAATCTCAATCTTGTCCCCGCCCTGCAGCGCCTCGATCACGGACCCAAAAATGGTCTCAACGATGACCTCGCCGTCGCGGCGAGTCAGGTCGCCCAGGCGGGTCACCTTTTCCACCAGGTCTGCCTTTGTCATGTCCTTTAGGCCTCCGCTCACAGCATAACCGGATTCCGCCCATAAGAGTGTGAAAAAGAAGCCTTTCTTTTGAGAATTGGGCCCTTGCCCATAGGCAAATCGACAGAAAACGCCGCGAACCGGCGGTTCAACAGGTCAAGCCCGCCCGCTGGCGTATATGATGTCCAGTGTCTCTCCCGAAGCAAGTCCGGCCCATGCCGGAGCCTGTCAGGCGGTGGTTGTTCCCGTGACGCAGTATCCGCAATACAGCATCGTCATTCCGGCCTTCAACGAGAGCGCCCGCATTCCCGCGACGCTCCAGTCGGTGGTGTCCTGCATCCGCGAGCGCGGTTGGGCCGCGGAGGTCATCGTGGTCAACGACGGCTCGCGGGACGCGACGGCCGAAGTGGTCCGGGCCTTTGCCCGCAATGCGCCCGAGGTCCGCCTGATCGAGAACCCCGGCAATCGCGGCAAGGGCTACAGCGTGCGCTCCGGAATGCTTCAGGCCCTGGGCGAAGTGGTCATGTTCACCGACTCCGACCTCTCGGCGCCCATCGAGGAGGCCGAACGGCTGTTTGCCGCCATCGCCGCCGGCGCGGACATCGCCATCGGATCGCGATGGTTGGAAAAAGGCCGCCAAACCCATCGCCAGCCGCTCTACCGGCAGTTTTTCGGACGCTGCTTCAACGCCGTCACCCGCGCCGTCATGGGGTTGCGCTTTGCCGACACCCAATGTGGATTCAAGGCCTTCACCCGCGAGGCCGCGCAGACCGTCTTCCAGCTCCAGACCATCGAGCACTGGGGATTCGACCCGGAGATTTTGTTCATCGCCCTCAAGCGCGGCTACTGGATCATCGAGGTCCCGGTCAGCTGGGCTCACGACGAGCGCACCCGCATGAGCTACCTCAAGGACGGCATGAAGATGCTTGAGGAGATCGCCATCATCCGCTGGAACGCTCTCCGCGGGCGCTATGGCAAGCAGGTCGAGCACATTCATCGCGCAACGCTATGAAGACGAAAATGGTCAGCTACACGCTTGAGACGCTGCCGCCCCTTACCGAAGCGGATCGGGCAAAGCTGCGGGGCGGAGTTTCACTCCAAAACTCCGGCAAAGATGATCGCCAAGGTGCGCCAATACATTGCGGTTCTGCTGCAAATTCCAAGCAGATGAAGACTGGCGGTTGGGGTTCGTGGTCTCCCATCCTCGCGGCGTAAGGAAGCCGCATAAATGGGGCATGAGGCCTACAATAACCCGGTAGTTTCAACAAACTTCCGGACCGTGACGATCGCGATTCCGGCATAGCTGACGTTTCCAAGCAGATGCCGGTCTCCGCTGACAATCCAATCGGCCTTGCCTGCGATGGCGCACTCCAGGACGCGATTGTCATCCGGGTCGTCCGGGACCGCATTCAACTCAAAATCCGGTTCGACCAGGTTTGCGTTGCCTTCGAGTTTCGCGCGAATTGCCAGCGCATCGCTCTCTGAAACAGCGAATTTGCCGCGCAACTTCTCGTCAAGCTCATCCAGAAGCGCCTTTGAAGTCACGAGAGTGAATCTCCGGCGCAACGCGAGATCAAGGAATTTCCCCGGTAATCCCCCGAAGAGCAAGGCGGAGATCAAGATATTCGTATCTGCAACGACGCGCATCAGAGGGCCGCGGATTGGAGCCGTTCGCGCCGGAATTCATCCGACAGGCGCTCCACATCCGCCTCGGTGGCGACGCCCAGCGCCTTACCGGTCGAGCGCGTCCGGCGCAGCAACGCCTCCCACTCCGGATCGGCCGTGATGTAGCGGCGCAGCGCCTCCCGGAAGAGTTCACTGATCGTCCGATCTTCCCGTTCGGCAGTCTTCTGCGCCTTCAGGAGCAGATCAGGGGGAAGAGTAATCGAGATGGTTTTTGCGGTACGCATACTTGTCAATATAAAACATTGTCAAATATTGTCAAGTACGTCTGGGGGACGGTTGAGGTTCATCGTCTCCCACATCTCAAGTTCGAGATGTGGGCCACCCAGCTTTAGTGGTCAGACATGGGCCACCCGCCCTGGTCTTGACCGATCTGCGCTACAACCGGGCCAGCGGTTGGGCCGTGGTTTGTCCCCTGACCAGCAAGATCAAACCGTACCCCTTCACTTTGCCGATCACCGTTGGAAGCGTGGAAGGGGCCGTGCTTGTCGATCAATTGAAGAGCATGGATTGGGAGGGGCGCGGAGCGGAGTTTCACTCCAAAGCTCCGGCAAACATGATCGCCAAGGTGCGCCAGTACATTGCGGTTCTGCTGCAAATTTCAATCAGGTAATGGCGGGCGCCCCCATTCTACCAGCGATATTCGTCTCACCCATCTCAAAATCGAGATGTAGGGCAGTCGAGTTCTTGTGTGTCAGACGCGGGCCACCTGCCATATTACCTCACAAATGTTCCTTATTAGCTCTTGGCGGTCGTCAATGTCGGATTTCTTGAAAGACTTGTGCGCTTTGAATTCAAGTCCGAGTCTTTGTTGCATTGTCAGAAAATTAGGATTGTTCTTGTAGGCCTTTGGGTGGAGGGACTTCACAAAGAGGTTCTCTTTTAGGTAGTGTTCGATCTTGTCCGTATAGGGCATGGCCCCATAGGACTGATTTGTACCTTGCGGAAGCAAGACTAAATCTCCGATTCTGTCGCGATAGCTGCCAAACTCGTGTCTCTGATCAAATTCGTCTCGGTGCTCAGCGAACTTGTCTGCCCAAATATGTTCAACCTCAAAGGGTTTCTTCCCAAGACTCAGGAAGTAAGTGGAAAAGTTCGTAGCTCCGCCAGATTGCTGCTCGATGAATCCCGTGATACGAGAGAGCAGGAACTTCACAAATGCGCGGTTCATTCCATGCAGGTGGAACTCGCTCATTCCTTCCCATTTCTCAGGCATTTCGTGTAGCTTTGCGCTCAATATTGAACGCAACGAATGAATGTCCTTTCCACGAATTTCTTTCACTAATGAATACATGGTGTAGCGGATGGAACTGGCACCAAACTTTCGGAAGTTTATCGACCGGCGTACCGCGAATGTCTCAAGAAACCGGGCGACCTCGTTGATTTTCTGACGTGCCACATCGGGAGAGTCCGTAGATTTCAGAGGAGCCATCATCAATGGAAAACTGAGAGAGTCGGCGATGCCCCATTGGAAGTGGTAAAAAACGTTTTCCCATCCTACCTTCTCCGCAGTCTGCGCTTCAAGGATTTCTAGGTAGGATCGAAGGTAGAACTTCATTTCGTCATGCAAAAGCGCTCGGAAATCGTCGGGAGACTCAGCATTCAAACCCATCTTGGAAAGATTGTCACGGAACCAGCTGTGGAAGCGCGTACCGATCTTCTCAAAGTCTTCATTCGAAGAGCCTGCTTTGCCCTGGCGGATCGTGTCAGCGTATTGGCTGCGCAGCCAGGCTTGGAAGAACCTTTGATCCTCGTCTTTGCTTTGCCGATGAAGGGTCTGAATCGATTCTCTCCAAAACCAATTGGCCTTCTCCCGATCCTTGGCTTCATTGAAACGCGAGAGGATGTACCCCTTCAGCATCTCAGTGGATGTCAGATTTAGACCACGATCATTCATCGACTCAAAGATCGTGTAGGCGTTGTCGTCCGAGTAGGCTGTGATCTCCACAAGGATGACGTTATATTTCAGCCAATCGAGAAAGTAGGGAAAGGCATTACCTTGTATTTCTTCAGGGAAGGCCTCCCCGATGTCCGCGTAGCGACTAACCATGTTGACCGTTGATTCGTCGTCGTCGGGCTTTGTTTCATAGCATCCTTCTAGAAAGAGCTTCTCCAGGCACTCCTTGCGTTCCTCGACTTGGATATTGAAGGATTTCTGGCCGTACTTCTCGGAGAACACAAGCGGTTCGATTGATTCATTACAGCCGAGTTCCTTTTGTAGGTTGTTGAGGTAAATCAGAAATAGAGTTAGCGAGGTAAGTCGTTGCTGTCCGTCGATGATGCTCTTCATCCCGCTCTTGCTGCTGACTACAAACGGTCCGAGGTAGTAATTGTTGTAATGCTCTACGGCATGGCGTGGATCGCCTTCTGTATAAGCATCGCGGAAACTCGACGTCAGGTCGGTCACAAGTTGCGCGATGTGCTCCTTCTTCCAACTGAATTCGCGCTGGAAATAATCGACTGTATACTTCCGCTCGTTCAGGACGTCGAAAACTGTTCGATCATCTGCGTCGATTTTGTGATCGTCTTTACTCATAGGATTCTCCTAAAGTTCTCCTGTAAATGCCGGGCGCACCAGGTTTCGATTTTGAGACCTGGGAGTTCCTTTGGATACACGCCCTTACGCCGTAACTGCGTTTGCTACCGATTGTAACCCTCGCGCCTCGATCTCGAATTCGCGAATCTTGTACTTCTGAATCTTGCCCGAAAGCGTGGCCGGAAAATCATCAACAAACCGGATATGTTCGGGAATCTTGTAGTAAGCGATCTGCCCCTTGCAGAATTCGCGAATCTCCGCTTCGATTGCCTCCACCCCCGGCCGCAGACGCACCCAGGCGACGACAATCTCCCCCAGCCGCGCATTGGGAATCCCCACCACCTGCACCTCGTCCACCTTGGGGTGCGTGTAGAGGAACTCCTCCACCTCGCGGGGATAGATGTTCTCGCCGCCGCGAATAATCACGTCGTGGGAGCGGCCGGTCAGGTGGATGCACCCGTCGTCGCGCATGATGCCCAGGTCGCCGGTGTGCAGCCAGCCGTCGGCGTGAATCACCGTCGCTGTGCCCTCCGGGTCGCCGTCGTAGCCCTTCATCAGCGCATAGCCGCGCACGCACAGCTCGCCCTGCTCGCCCACCGGCAGCGTCTCGCCGGTCGCGGTGGAGACGATCTGAATCTCGGTCTGCGGCATCGTCCGGCCCACCGTCTTGACCCTGATTTCAATGGGGTCCTCGGCGTCGGACATGGTGGTGACGGGCGAGGTTTCGGTCTGCCCGTAAGCGATGACCAGTTCGCGGCAGTGCATCTCGTTCAACACCCGCTTCATCAGCTCGACCGGGCACGGCGCGCCACTCATCATCCCTGTCCGCAAACTGCTCAGGTCGTAGCTCGCAAAGTCGGGCAGCGCCATCTCCGCCACATACATCGCCGGAACCCCGTACACGGACGTCGCCCGTTCGTCATGCACTGCCTTCAGCGTAGCCCGCGCGTCAAAGGTCCAGTTCGGCAAGAGGATCGCCGCCCCTGAATTGACCGCGGACATGGTCCCGATGACGCAGCCGAAGCAATGGAACAAGGGCACCGGCACAACGATCCGGTCCTGCTCGGTGTAGTGGAAGCCCTGGGCCAGAAACTGCCCGTTGTTCACCACGTTGTGGTGTGTGAGCATCACGCCCTTGGGCAGCCCGGTGGTGCCGGAGGTGTACTGGATGTTGGCCACGTCGTCGATGGCCACGCGATCGGGCAACTGGCCCCCGGCATCGAGCAGCGCCGGCCACTCCGGCGAGTCGAAATAGATGGTGTGTTCCAGCTCCAGGTTGAGCCCATGCCGCGCCCGCCCCAGAATCTCCTCGTAATCCGCGCGCTTGTCCTTGTGCCACAGGAACAGCGCCTTCATGCGCGAGCGTTGCAGCGTGAACTGCAGCTCGTGCGAGCGGTACGCCGGATTCACGTTCACCAGCGCCGCTCCGGCCCGCGCGCAGCCCATGTGCATCACAATCCACTCGATGCAGCTGGTGGACCACAACCCCACCCGGTCGCCCCTGCGTATGCCCAGCGACCAAAGCCCGCGCGCTGCCCGGTCGGCCTCCTCGCTCAGCTCAGCCCAGGTGAGCCGCTTCGATTGGTGGCACGAAGCCACCGCCAGCCGGTCCCCAAACCGCTCCGCGGTCCGGTGGAGAAGGTCGCCAATGGTCAGCTCCAGCAGCGGCCGGCTCGGTCCGCGCGCATAGCTCAACGTGCAAAGGTTTTCTTCAACAGGCATAGTTCCAGCCTTGAAACAACGAAGGGCAGTGTACACCCGCCCACCTCGCCGGAAAGTGTGACCCAGCCCACAAATCACGCAGGACAGCGGAGCAACGGAAGTAGCCGGGGGGAGCACTGTTCGGCGAGCATAACGGCACTTGTCCGCGCCCAGGACCGGCATCGTGTGGATTCTTGAATGGAAAGGATTTATGGTGGGCGCTGCAGGATTCGAACCTGCGACTTCCACCGTGTGAAGGTGGCACTCTACCGCTGAGTTAAGCGCCCCAGAGAGGACTGGCAAAAGCCGCGCCAGCGGGGCATCCCATGGGTTAGAGTAACACCAGCGGCGCTTTGCGGCCAACCCTTGCATTCCCTCGGGAGCTGCCCTTTGGACCCAGTCCAGCCGCGCGCGAAACCACCCATGCGCTTTGGAGCCAGATCGATCCGCCATGCAGCCGGCTTCCCTCCCGGCGGGGAGGCGGCGCTGCGTCCTGTTCCAGCCCTCGGCGGCGTGGATTTGGCCGGCGCGGGGTGGATCGATTCCGGCATCGCGGACTCGGGCCTTACGCATTTGGCGGCCCGGTTTTCCGGTGCCAGGCCCGGCCCCTACAAAAATGGCTCCGCAACCGGCAATTCCAGCCCAGAAACCGCACATAAGGCGCAACCTTCCAGCCCGGATGGGGTTCCAGAAGATATGGCGACCCTCGTCCTGGACAACTCGGTTCTGGGAGCGGGTGCGGCTTCACGGCCGGACTCAAGACCGAACACATTGGCGGGCGGCCTGGAACCCGCAACCGACGCAGCCATCATGCTGCGCGTGGCCGCGGGCGATGAATCCGGCTTCAACTATCTGGTGGAAAAATACCACTGGCCTATGATTCACTTTCTCTTCCGCATGGTTCGCAACCAGGCCATTGCCGAAGAGCTGGCGCAGGAGGTGTTTCTGCGCGTCTACCGCGCGCGCCAGAGCTACCGGGCCGAGGCCAAGTTCACCACCTGGCTTTACCGGATCGCGACCAACCTGGCGGTGAACCACGCGCGCGATACCCGGCACGAGCGGGCGGCGCAGACCCTCTATCTGGACGCTCCGGATGAGAAAACCGGCACTATGCCGGACGTGGCCGGCGATGAACCGTCGGTGGAGCAGCGCATGGTGCGCGATGAGCGGATGGCGGCCATTCGCAAGCACGTAATGGCCCTGCCCGAACGCCAGCGGATGGCGGTGCTGATGCACAAGTACCAGGGAATGGATTACCGGCAGATCGGGGAGGTGCTCAAGCTGAGCGAGTCGGCGACCAAGTCGCTGCTCTTCCGCGCCTACCAGACGCTGCGGGACAGGTTGAAGGATTTTGTGTAAGGGGAAACACGCCGGGCTCGACCGGCGGGGAGTGGGGTGGTAAACATGGAACGGATGCCCAAGGAACGAGTGAAGGACAATTGCACCGGAATGGAATCGCGGCTGGCGGACCTGCTGCTCGATCCGGACGCGGCGCCTGCCAAGGTTCAAGCTCATGTTGACCATTGCGACCGCTGCCGCGAAGAACTGGCGGAGCTGCGCGCGACCATGGACCTGTTGAATACCTGGGAGGGTCCGGAGCCGAGCCCGTACTTTTTAAGCCGATTCGACGCGCGGATGCGGGAAGAGCGCCAAGCTGCTCCGGCCGACTGGCCTGCAAGCTGGATTGCCCGGCTGCGCGCCCGCTTTACCTATGGGCCGGCGATGCATGTGCGTCCACTGGCGGCCATGGCGCTGACCGTGGTGCTGCTGCTCGGCGGCGGAACGTACCTGGGCATCACCGACTGGGATCAGCCGGCCGCGCCTCCGGGACAGGCCACCGTGGTGCACGATTTGCAAACGCTGGATAACAACGCCCAACTGCTCGACCAGTTGGAGGCGATGTCCAGCAGCAACGAAAACGGGGACTAACTGTAGATTCTTGGCGGGCTGGGGCGGGAGCCGGGGGACGATTGTGATCGGGGCAGTACACAAC
>CABDXY010000042.1_pt1 | contig 10569 bp, 10 predicted proteins | sample 3131871 | NCBI WGS metagenome assembly CABDXY01 (sample SAMEA5534336, study PRJEB31848) | metagenome | biome: tundra; feature: field; material: soil | place: USA | collected 2013-05 | depth 0.15 m
GGGGCTAAAGCCCCTTCTTTTATTGGTACATTTTCGGCACGACTAAAGTCGTGCCCTTTCAAAGCTTCGGCGGCGGCGAGTTTTTCGACGAAGGCGGCGGCGGACCGGGCGTTGACGTTCCAGGCGGGGCCGGTGGCGGCTTCGCGGAGTTTGAGGCCGAGATCGCGGAGTTCGGCGGCGGGGTGGGAGAGCAGGCGGGAGACCTGGGTCTCAAGGGTGCGCGCGTTGACGATCTGGCCGAGGGAGGTGTTGGTGGCCAGAGGGAGCAGGTAGCGTGCTACGTCGAAGGCGCGGGCTTTGAGGGTGCGCTCGTAGGCGTCGGGCTTGAGGGTTTCGGGGCAGGGGACGCGGCGGCGCAGGGCTTCAAGGACGGCGGCGGTGGTGCGCTGGTAGGTGGCGAAGAGGTTTTCTATGGTTGTGGCGTAAAGCTGGCCGGAGGTCGAATCTTGTCCAAAATCAGGAAAATACCAGCCGGATTTTAGGAAGTTCTGGTAACGGGTGGAGCGCTCCTGTCCGTCCCAGCGCTGCTCGTCGACGAGGACGATGGCGGCGAGGAGGCTGAGTCGCTCGACAGCCATGGCGACGTGGGCGAGGTCGGCGATGGAGCGGTGGCCGTACTGGAAGTAGAAGGTGGAGAGGAACTGCTCGGCGCGCTGGGCGCTGATCTCAGTGAGGGACTCGCGCATGGAGAGGGCGGAGCGGGAGTATTTGGCCATGGCGTAGGCCAGGACTTCGGGGTCGGCGCCGTGGACGGCGAAGACGTCGGTTTGGTTGCGGGCGCCGGGAGGGAGAAAAGATTCACTGGACATGGAAGTGGGCTCGCGAACAGAATACGGCATTAAGCTGTGGATGGGGATTTGCATCCTGAACGGCTGTCCACACATCGTTAAGGGAGCAGAGCAGAAGCAACGGGCCATGCAGGAGCAGGCGATGCGGGAGTATCCGGTACGGACGTCGCACAGGCTGCGGCCAGTGCCCTCAGGGCGCTGGCGGATGACGCAGCGGTGGAACGATTTGTTGTTTGCGCACTGGCCTGTACCGGCTTCGTCACTGGCGCCGCTGTTGCCCGAGGGCTTGGAGGTGGACACGTTTCAGGGGTCGGCGTGGCTGGGTGTGGTGCCGTTCTGGCTGGACCGGATCAAGATCCGCGGCGTGCCATCGATCCCCGGTGTGCGCAGCTTTCCGGATTTGAATGTGCGCACCTATGTCCGCGACGAGCAGACGGGAACGCCGGGGGTGTATTTTTTCTCGCTGGATGCGAGCAACCTGGTGGCGGTGGCGGTGGCGCGAACTTTCTTTCACCTGCCGTATCACTGGGCGGAGATGCGGCTGGAGCAGCGGTCGGAGCGGGAGTTTGAATTCTATAGCCGGCGGCATTGGAGCAGCCGGCCAGTGGTGTTCAAGGCGCGATACCGGGGGCTGGGGCCGACACGGAGGTTGGCGGAGGGCAGGAGCGGGACGCTGGAGTATTTTTTGATGGAGCGCAGCTGCCTGTTTACGCGCAACAAAGCGGGACAGGCGGAGAGGGCGCACCTTCACCACTTTCCGTGGCCGCTGGAAGAGGCGGAGGCGGAGATCGAGCGCAACGACCTGGCGGATGCGATCGGAATTTGCCTGCCGGATGAGGAGCCGGTGCTGCACTACTCGCGGCGGCTGGCGGTGTACATTTGGCCGCCGGAGCTGGTGCTGCCGGCGCTGGTGGCGCAGCCGGTGACGGTGGCGGCGACGCCGTCGGGGTAGCCATCCCCACGCTGAAGCGCGGGGCTAACAACCGTTGCGCCTACGGCGCGGGCGACGGGCTCCGCGATGATGGCAAGTTGGCGAGTTCGCGGCATGGTATCCCACCCTTTCGCATAGAACGCGAAAGGATGGGGCAGGGGGCGCTGCGCCTACGGCGCGGGCGGGCAAGGTGCTGACACCTACACATTTATAATGAGGGACGAAAGGGCGCGGAAACGTGCGCGCGGGGGTCAAAGGGAGATATGGCGGATTTGCAGGGAAGAATTGCGCTGGTTACCGGGGCTGCGCAGGGAATCGGGCGCGCCTGTGCGCTGGAGCTGGCGCGGGCCGGAGCCACGTTGGCCGTGGCGGACATCAACGAGGAAAAGCTGGCCTTGGTTGCGGCGGAGATTGAGGCGGCCGGCGGGCAGGCGGCGGCGTTTCGGCTGGATGTGTCCAGCCAGGAGTCGATCGAGGCCGGGGCGAAAGCGGTGCTGGAGCGGTTCGGCAAGGTGGAGATTCTGGTGAACAACGCCGGCATCACCCGCGACGGGCTGATGATGGCGATGAAGCGGGCCGACTGGGATCTCGTGCTGGCCATCAACCTGACCGGGCCATTTCTGCTGACGCAGGCCCTGCTGAGGCCGATGCTCAAGAACCGCTGGGGGCGGATTGTGAACATGGCCAGCGTGGTGGGCCGGACCGGGCAGGCGGGCCAGGTGAACTACGCGGCCAGTAAGGCCGGGCTGATCGGACTGACGCGATCCATGGCGCGCGAGTTCGCTTCGCGGGGAATTACCGTGAATGCCGTGGCGCCGGGGTTCATCGAGACGCCGATGACGGCGGTGCTGGACGAGAAGGTGAGCGCGGCGATGCTGGCGCAGATTCCGCTGGGCCGGCGGGGAACGGACCGCGATATTGCGCAGGCGGTGGCATTTCTGGCCTCGGATGCGGCGGCCTACATTACCGGCCACGTGCTGGACGTGAACGGCGGGATGTTCATGGGCGGGTGAGTGCGGCATTGGGAACGCGGCGGGGAGACTGTAGCGGAGACGAGCATTTTTCAAGGGATGCCAGCGGCCGCCCGATAAGCGGTACGGGAAGGTTCGCATGGCTGCACAGGTGATACCGGCCAAGAGTCCCGAAGTGGCGCTGCCCGAGCTTGCGGGTGGACTGCGGTATGTGGCGCGGCAGCCGATCATGGACCTGCGGGGCCGGGTGCATGGCTACGAATTGCTGTTCCGAGCCGGGCCGGAGGCGGCCTTCCGCGGCGATGGCGACAATGCCACCCGCACCATGCTCGACAATACCGTGATCTTCGGGCTGGAGAAGTTGACGGCCGGGTTGCCGGCGTTTGTGAACTGCACCAGGGAGTCCCTGACAGGGGAACTGGTGAATGTGCTTCCACCGAGCATGACGGTTCTGGAGATATTGGAGACGCTTGATCCCACGCCGGGCTTGATTGCGGCGTGCCGCAAGGCGAAGGCCCTGGGGTTCCGGCTGGCTCTGGACGACTTTGTCTGGAAGCCGAATCTGGAGCCGCTGGTGGAGCTGGCCGACTACATCAAGGTGGATTTCACCCTGCTGGACGCGGCGGGGCGCGAGACTCTGCGGCGGCGGCTGGGCGGCGTGACGGTGGCGCTGGTTGCGGAAAAGGTGGAGACACAGGAGGAAAACCAGCAGGCTTGCTCGGAGGGCTTCACGCTGTTTCAGGGGTACTATTTTTGCCGTCCGATATTGCTCAAGAACCGGAAGGTTCCCGCCAACCGTATCTCCTATATAGAGATTCTGCAACTTCTGCAGTGCGAGTCGATCGACATGCGCAAGCTGGGCCGGCTGGTGAAGCGGGATGCCTCGCTTACCTACCGGTTGCTGCGCCTGGTGAACTCGCCGGTGTGCGCGGTTCGCCAGGAGGTGAGCTCGATCGAGGCGGCGCTGGTGCTGGTGGGCGAGGAGGCGTTTCGGCGCATCGCGACGCTGGCCATTGCCAGCGAGTTGAACGCCAATCAGCCGCCGGAGATTCTGCGGATGGCCTTTGTGCGAGGCTGCTTTTGCGAACTGGCCGCCGGGCTTTGCGCGCTGGAGCGAGCGGAGCAGTACCTGCTGGGTATGTTCAGCCTGCTGCCGGCGATGCTGCGCATCTCCATGGCGGACCTGGCGCCGGCGCTGCCCTTGCGGGAGAAGATTCGCGAAGCGTTGCTGGGCACGGTGAGCCTTGAGAGCAGCCTGTTGCGTTGGGCGGAGTGTTACGAGCGCGGAGACTGGGTGAAGTGCGATGCGATCGCACAGTCCTATGGCCTGAACCAGGAGGAGTTGATGCGGTGTTATGGGGAGGCTGTAGTGTGGGCAGAGGCGGCGCTGCACTTCGCCGGATGAGCATGCGCTAGGTCTCTGACCGCTTGATTTCGTTCCTTGAGGTTTGTGCTTTCCCACCCATTCGCCAGAAAAAAGCGAATGGATGGGGCACGGGGCTGATACAGATTCACACGGTCAGAGACCTAGTTACCACTCAGGCTCTCTTCCGGTAACTGCTCATAACTGACAAATGCGAGCTTAAGGCTGTCGGGCGACCAGGAGGGGACGTTGATGGTTCCCTGTCCGCCGAAGAGCTTTGCCAGGACGTGGATATGTTTGTCTTTGAGCGACATGAGCCGGAGTTCCACATCCTTTTCCGGCGGGTGGCCGGCGACGCCTTTTTCGTAGGCGAGAAAAACCATCCATTGCCCATCGGGCGAGATGTGTGGGAACCAGTCGTTGCTTTCATCGGAGATCACTTGTTCCTGCTGGGAGCCGCCGGGTTTCATGCGCCATATCTGCATGTGGCCGGTGCGCTCGGAATTGAAGTAGATGTAAGCGCCGTCGGGGGAGTATTCGGGGCCGTCGTCGAGGCTATCGGCGGTGGTCAGCCGAGTTTCTTCGCCGCCATCGGCAGGGATGGTGTAGATATCGAAGTTACCGTTGCGCTCTCCGGTGAAGGCGAGCGTCTTGCCGTCGGGCGACCAGCCGTGCCAGTACGACGGCGCATTCGGAGTGATCCGCCGAGGCGCGCCTCCGGCAAGCGGCACTATGTAGACGCGCGATTTTTTGTCTTCGGTTGACGAGTCGCTGATGGCCAGGAACTGGCCGTCCGGCGAGATGCCGTGATCGTTGTTGCAATGGATTTGCGGAGCGGTGGCAATCGGCGTAGGCTCGCTGCCATCAAGCGCAAGCCGGTGGAGGGTTCCGTCCTGGTTGAAGACAAGGAACCGGCCATCGCGGGACCAGTTCGGAGCTTCAAAATGCGCGGGAGCGACATACTCCACGTGGCGATCCGTTGAAGCGATGGCGACCGTTTCGAGCGTGCTGACGAGGATGGGCTTGCCGGTTGCGGGTGGGAGCTGCTCCAGGCTGACACTGGAGAAGACGGCTTTCTCGACCACGTCCTTATCGTGCGCGCAGACGCCGATGCCGACATAGAACGGACCGGTGAGCGCCAGCCTGGTGGCCGCGCCCGCGGGCTGGAGTTTGCCATCCTTCCCTGAGATGAAGGCGTAGATGAAGTCTCCGCGTTTCTCGATGCGCACGGTTTTGGGAGCGGAGACATTCGACTCGACTTCGTGCGTATCGGCGCCGGCGGGGTTGCGGAACTGCAGCGACGCGAGGCCGCTTCCATGGACGGCTACGTCAACGGCCGCCGAGTTTCCGTCGAGGGTCTGGCGGATCATGAGCACGGCCTTGCGATGGGGATTCCCGCCGGCGCCGAGGAAGGCGATATCCGCGGTGAGGGCAACGTCTCCGGAGACCTTCTTCCAGACGAACTGGAAGTCGTCGATGCCGACCCACATATTCTCGCCGCTGCCACTGATCGTATATGTGCGCTTGGCGGCGTCATATTGCGCGGAGCCGGCGTGGAGGACGGCGCCAACATCCTGGCGGCCCTCGAAGATGCCAAGCTGCTGGGATTGGGGCTGCTGGGTTTGGGCCTTCAGAGCAAGGGCGGCAAGCGCGAAGGCGGCGAAAACCGCCAACTTGCCGATGGAAGAAAAGGAGCGAGCAGACATAAACAACCTCTCTAAACTTCAGTGTGATTTCTGTTGGTGCAACTGGTGGAAGCGGCGCATAGGAGTGGCTTTCTGGGATGGGCTACGGCGTTTTTCCAATTTGTGTGGTCTTTCTGGCATTGTGCACGGTGGCTTTTACTTCCACCCCAGCGACAAAGGCCTGTCGCTGGGGACCCCGGAAAGGGAAAAGCCACTTGGCAGCAGTGGTTTCAGTCTATAGCAATTGGAAAAACGCTTCATTTGGGCTGGAGTGGGGGCGGGGTGCCGCGGGGAACGGTTGGCGTTCCTCCCGGCGTCATGCCCATGACGTTGACTGTGGTTGCCAGGAAGGTTCCGTCCTTGACGGCGCCTTCGACACGAATCGTGTCGCCGACCTGGATATCGGCGAGGGTGATGGGGTCGCGGCGCTTGCGGAAGATGGTGTTTTCGTCGGCCACAAAGGCGTGGGCGGCGTTGTCGACTGCGCCCTGGAGGGTGACTTTGACGCCGTCCACGGCCGTGACCTTGCCCATGAGCCAGGTCTTTCCGTAGTTGGCCTGCATCTCGCGCATCTGCCTGGCGCGCTCGGGGTCGATCTGCAGGACGACCACCGCGCCGACAGACTTGGCGGTGGCGTCGATCTCGCCGATGGCGGTGATGGCGTCGCCTACCTTGATGTCAGTGGGCTTGAGCGGCTGCGGGGGATTGCCGCCTTCACCGCGGCGCTGGGCCGATTGCTTGAGGATGCGTGTGTTGGCGCTGAAGTAGACGGTGTAGGTATCGCCCGAGCCGGTCTTGATGGTGTAGTGGCCGGCGGCGACTTCAGTGACGGTTCCGAGCAGACCCCGTCCGGCGCCCACGTCGAATCCGCCGCCCCAGCCGCCGCGCTGGCCGGGGTTTGCACCCTGGGCACAAGCTGCTAAGGTCAGCGCGAGGCCGAAGACGATTGCGGACAACAGACGAAGTTTCATGGCAACTCTATTCAAGCAACTGGAATGGGCAAAAGCAGACCCCCTGACAACATAGACGGATGAAACACGGCAGGAGACGACGGTAGCCCGGAAAAGCAGTCGCCCCTCACGGATTCCGGTGAAACAGCTCACGGCCGCTGGGCGCAGGCGACGCGGGGGATGCCTTGCAGGTCGGGGACGAAGTCGATCTGCTCAAAGCCGTAGCGGGCGAGCAGCATGGCGATTGCTGGCGATTGGCCGTAGCCGATTTCGAGAATCAGAAAACCGCCGGGGATGATCGCGTCGAAGGCGGCGGGGATGAGGCGGCGATAGACTTCGAGTCCATCGTCGCCGGCAAAGAGCGCCAGAGCGGGCTCGTACTCGCGGATTTCGACAGAGAGAGAAGCGCGGTCGGCGTTCGGGACGTACGGCGGGTTGGAAACGACAAAGTCGAAGTGCTCACCCGCAACCGGAGCCAGCAAATCGCCTTCAAGGAAACGAATCGCAGCGTCGTTGCATTTTGCGTTTTCGCGGGCGATGGCCAGTGCTGAGTGGGATAGATCGATGGCTGCAATCTGCGCATTTGGCAGGTGATGAGCCAGCGCAACAGCGATCGCTCCGGAGCCTGTGCCGATGTCCACAATGCGTGGTGCCGGAAAGTTTGAGGCTAACTCAAGCGCCTTCTCGACTAAGTGCTCGGTTTCAGGGCGGGGAATCAGCACATCCGGCGTGACGCGAAAGGGCAGCCCATAAAACTCCGTCTCGCCGGTGATGTATTGGATGGGTTCGCCGGTTGCACGCCGAGCTAAGAGCGCATCATAGCGTTCACCTTGCTTCACTTCGATTCCATGGTTGGTGTGCGCCAGTAGCCACGCTCTGTCACGTCCAAGAGCGTGGTATAGAAGAAGCTCGGCATCCCACCGTGCCCGCTCAGGATGCGGACCTGAAGCGAGTTGTTTCTCTGCGTACGTGAGGATAACCCGTAGCGGAAGCATAGCGTCTCCTCAGGCCCCCTGGCTGCCGTCGGCCTTCAACTGCTCGGCCTGGTAGTGGGTGATGAGGGCATCGACGATGGGCTGCAGACGGCCCTCCATCACCAGGTCGAGCTGGTGGAGGGTGAGGCCGATGCGGTGATCGGTCATACGGTTCTGCGGGAAGTTGTAGGTGCGGATCTTCTCGCTGCGGTCGCCGGTGCCGACCTGCTGCTTGCGCTCCTTGGCCAGCTCGGCCTGCTGGCGCTCCATCTCCATTTCGTAGAGGCGGGAGCGGAGGACGCGCATGCCTTTCTCGCGGTTCTTGATCTGGGATTTCTCGTCCTGGCAACTCACTACGGTATTTGTAGGTATGTGGGTAATGCGGACGGCGGAGTAGGTGGTGTTGACCGACTGGCCACCGGGGCCAGAGGAGCAGAAGGTGTCGATGCGAATGTCCTTGGCTTCGATCTTCACATCGACTTCCTCGGCCTCGGGGAGGACGGCGACGGTGACGGCGGAGGTGTGGACGCGGCCCTGGGTTTCAGTGGCGGGGACGCGCTGCACGCGATGGACGCCGCTCTCCCACTTCATCTGCGAGTAGACGCGCTCGCCCTCGATGATGGCGATGACTTCCTTGTAGCCGCCGATGCCGGACTCGGAGAGCGAAAGCAGCTCGATCTTCCAGCGGTGTTGCTCGGCGAAGCGGGTGTACATGCGGAAGATTTCGGCGGCAAAGAGGGAGGCCTCGTCGCCGCCGGTGCCGGCGCGGATTTCGAGGATGACGTTCTTTTCGTCGTTGGGGTCCTTGGGCAAAAGCAGGACCTTGATTTCTTCTAAAAGGACCGGCTCGCGGGGGGCGAGGACGGCGATTTCTTCCTCGGCCATGGCGCGCAGTTCGGGGTCGGATTCAGCGAGCATGGCGCGCGCTTCGGCCAGGCCCAGACGCACCAGCTTCAGTTCGCGATACTTCATCACCGGGTTTTCCAGGGCGCTGAGCGCCTTGCCCGCCTTCTGATATTTTTCGCGGTCGTTGACGACCTCGGGCAGCGAGAGCTGGGCGGAAAGCTCTTCGTAGCGCTGCTCCATCTGTTGCAAACGATCAATCACGGGAAAACCTCATTGGCACGCGTGGGGGCGCTTTGGCGCTTGTTCCTAGGGGGTGAATCTGGAAAATGGGCGGAAAACAAGTGTAGGCGGCGGGCGCCGCTAGAGGAGGGCCGGGATGGGATGATGGAGGGCCATGGTGCTGATTCTATTTTAGCGCGAAATGGAGTGTTTTGCTTCCCCTTGGTTTAACGGCCATCGGGGGTGGAGTCCGCTTTGTCATTGGGAGACGGAAGTTTCGGGCGCGGAGGGTAAGGTTCTATCTCGCCAGTGGCAAGTTTTGTAAGGTGATCACGGAGGAGGTCGTTCAAAGTATTCCCCATGGCCTTGGCGCGAAGGCGGGCGCGGCGCAGCAGTTGTTCCTCGACACGAAAAGTGATGCGCATAAAGAGCCTATCGGCACTTCTCCAACAGGCTTCAATTGTGGACTCAGTTCAGGCGGAGGTGCTTGCGGGTCTCCGCGCGGGCGGCGGCCAGCTCGATCTGGAAGCGCGGCGTGGCCAGCATGTAGCCGAAGACGGCATACGCGATGCTGCGGCTGGCGACGGTGTCGCTGAGGTAGTGGACGCCGCAGACCATGCGGTTGTGGGCATAGTCGTCGGCCCGCTCCAGAATTTCGCGGTGTTTCTCGGGAACGATCTGGGCCAGCGTGAAGGCCTCCAGATAGCCCACGAAGCTGTGCCCGCTCGGGTAGGAGTTGGGCGGGGCGACAGTCCCGCAGACCGAATGCAGCGTGGCGTCGAACTGATAGGGGCGCGGACGCTTGAACGCTGCCTTCAGCGGGTCGTCGGCAGCCACCACGTCCTTGTGCACGTGGGCGGAGAGCGCCGCGGTCAGGGGCAGATCCTCGGCGCGGAAGTTGTCGCCCAGCACGGTGCGGAAGATGAAGATGTCCTCTTCCTTGTTGTCGGCCTGGGCGGCGGCCACCTGGGCCGGGGTGCGCGTCTGCTGGATGCGGTGCAGCTCAGCCAGCTCGTCCTTCACCGCCGCCGAGTCCTGCGCCGGCGGCGGCGGCACGATCAGTGAAAGATCCATCACCATGGGGTTGATGAAGTAGGCGGCCTTGGCGGGCTTGGGAAGCTCAGGCCCCTGCGCAAAGCTGGATGCGCCGAGGACCAGAATGGCGGCAACGGTGGCGGTAAGATTCCGGTTCATATCACAAGAATACATACGCGCCGCGTGTGAAGAGGCGGTTAACGAGTCGTCTCCTCAAAAACACTCGATGTGGCCGCAGGCGTTGAGCAGCGGCACCTGGAGTGTGGAGTCGTGGTCGGGGCCGGAGTAGATGGTGATGGTGGCGGGTTGGAAGTCGGCAGGTTTGGCGGTCATGATGTTGGGGGCGAAGGTCTGGGGGTTGCGGTCGTAGAGCGGGAACCAGGTGCTTTGGATTTCGACCAGGACGGTGTGGCCGGCTTTGAAGACGTGATCCACGTCGTGGAGGCTGAATCTGTACTCGTGGATGGAGCCGGATCGCAGGGGGGTGGGTTTTTCGAAGGATTCGAGGTAGCGGCCGCGGAAGATTTCTTCGTTGGTCATGAGCTGGTAGCCGCGCATCTTGGGGTCGGGGGCGTCGCCGGGGTACTGATCGATGAGCTTGACGACCAGGTCATTGTCGGAGCCGGTGGTGGAGGCGTAGATGTCGGCTAAAACTTCGCCGGTGACGATGAGGTCTTTCTTGAGGACGGGGAGCTTCCACACGGCTACGTCTTTGCGATCAGTCACGAAGCGCTGGTCCTCGGTGAGCCAGTTGCCCCACTGTGAGCCCTGGCTGTAGGTGGGCTGGATGGGGCGATGGCGGTAGGG
>CABDXY010000045.1_pt1 | contig 10515 bp, 9 predicted proteins | sample 3131871 | NCBI WGS metagenome assembly CABDXY01 (sample SAMEA5534336, study PRJEB31848) | metagenome | biome: tundra; feature: field; material: soil | place: USA | collected 2013-05 | depth 0.15 m
AACCGCAACAGTCCCACCATGCGCAACTTCACCGCATCCGGGCCTGCGTGGCCTATCGTAACAACCAGATGCTTTAGAATTCATAAAGGCGTTGCAGCCGGTTGCCTTCAGTCACAAACCACAAGCATCGCGGACCCCCAGGCGAACTCGGGTCCGGAGGGCGGCCTTCCATCCATCGGGCCATGCGGATTGGCCCTGTGACACTCGAAAAGGAAAGACCATGAAATACGCCGGATTGCTGGTCATGCCAGCCGGATTCTTTCTCACCGTCGCCGCGCTCGTGCTCTTCCCCGACCCAGCGCCTCGGGCAGCCTTCGTCCTCTGCGGACTGGCCGTCGAGGCCCTCGGGCTAGCCGTCGCGGTGCGCGGCCACATGGAAGCGCGCGGAGAAAGCCGCCCATGACTCCCATCGCGCCCTCATCCATCGCTCCCGTCATGACCGACGCCACATTCGCGCTCTGTCTCGTTCTGCTGCTCCTCGCCCCGCTGGCCATAGCCGGCGTCGCCCTCATCAACACAGGCCTCGGCCGCTCCCGCTCCGCCTCCCAGTCGCTCCTCGGAAACCTCGCCATTGTCGCCGTCACCGCCATCGTCTTCGCCCTCGTCGGCGCAACTCTGGCCGGCGCAGCCCTCACCGGGAATCCGCTCGGCACAGCCGGCAGCGCGGGCCACACGTTTCATTTAGCCGGCAAGCCCTGGAACTGGCTCGGCGCCGGTCCGCTTCTGCTCAGAGGCCTCGGCAGCGCCCCGCCTCAGTCCCAGCTCGCGCTGCTCTTTGAATTCCTGGCCGTAGCCCTCGCCGCCCTGATTCCCTGGGGCTCTGGAGCGGACCGATGGCGCCTCACCGCCGGCTGCGCGGCCGCTGCGGTCCTGGCAGCAACCGTCTTTCCTCTCCTCGCGCATTGGGTCTGGGCCGGCGGATGGTTGTCTCAGCTCGGCGTCAACTTTTCCCTCGGCCAAGGCTTTCTCGACCCCGGAGGCGCAGCCACCGTCCACGTCCTCGGCGGCCTCAGCGCCCTCGCCGTCGTCTGGATAGCCGGCTCCCGCAAGGGCAAGTTTCCCAAGGAAGGTCTCTCCACCGCACTGCCAGGCCACAACGCCGTCTATGCGCTCTTCGGCTGCCTGCTGGCTCTGGTCGGCTGGCTGGCCTTCAACGTCGCCGGCGCAATCCTCTGGCTCCATGCGCCCCTCGCCGCTCTGCCGGTCACCGCCCTCAACACCCTGCTCTCCGCCTCCGGCGCGCTTGCCGCCACCTTCGCCGTAACCCGCATCCGCTTCGGCAAGCCCGACGCCAGCCTCTGCGCCAACGGCTGGCTCGCCGGCCTCGTCGCCTCCAGCGCTTCCGCGGGTGTAGTCTCGCCCATTCAGGCGTTCTTCATTGGCCTCATCGCCGGCGTCGCCACTCCGCTCCTGGTCGAACTCCTCGAACTCGCCGTCTCCATTGACGACCCCTCCGGCGCCATCTCCATCCACGCCGTCAGCGGCCTCTGGGGCCTTCTGGCCGTCGGCATCTTCGCGGCCCAGCCCGGCCAGCTCGTTGCCCAACTGGTCGGCATCGCCGCTCTTCTCGGTGTCATTCTGCCTCTGGTCTACCTGCTCTTCTGGCTCCTCAACCGCGTCGTCCCCTTCCGCGTGGACCCCGACGGCGAGCGCATCGGCATGGACCTTCACGAACTAGGCGGCGGCGCCTACCCCGAGTTCGTCATCCACCGCGACGATTCCTACCGATAGCGCGCCAACAGCAGCATCAGTCCATACAGCGCCACCGGAACCAGCGCCAGCCCCCCGTAGAGCAGCATCTTTCGCCAGCCCGGCAAACGCAGCCCGCCCAAAACCGGCCGCCGTTCGCCCTCCTCCACGCCCACCAGTTCCTGATGCTCCAGCTCCCACGCCATCTCGTTGGCCGTCGCATACCGGTGCCGCGGATCCCGCTCCAGCGCCCGGTTCAGAATCTCCTGCAACTCCGCCGTTATCTCCGGCCTCAGCTTCCGCGCCGGCTTGGGGTCGTGCAGCACCCGCTCGTTCATCACCGCCAGAGGATTCGGTCCGCTGAAAGGCGTCTCGCCGGTCAGCATCTCGTACAGCATCACGCCCAGTGAGTAGATGTCGCTCCGCTGGTCTCCGCGCTGCCCCTTCACCTGCTCCGGCGAAATGTAATCCGGCGTACCCAGCGCGGGCGACATCGTCACATGCGTCAGACGCCGCGCATCTTCCTTCATCGCAATCCCGAAGTCGATCAGCTTGATCCGGTCCTGCTCGTCCACCATGATGTTCTCCGGCTTCAGGTCGCGGTGCACCACGCCGTGCTTGTGCATGGCATCCAGCGCGTCGCAAATCTGCAGCGCAAAATGCTCTGCCCGGTCGATCGGCAGCTTCCGCTCTTGATTCAGAATCGACCGCAGCAGCCGCCCATCCACCCACTCGATCACCATGTAAAGCCGGCTGCGGTCTTCTCCGTCGTACGTCTTCACCACGCCGGGGTGGTCCAGCTCCTGCCCAATCTCCTGCTCCCGCTTGAATCGCTCCACAAGGACCGGGTCCGCCTCCATCTCTTCATGCGGAACCTTGATCGCCACCTGCCTGCCCTCCTTCAGGTCCGTCGCCTTGTAAAGCGTCGACATCCCGCTGCGCGCAACCGTCGCATCCAGGCGGTAGTGGTCCAGCGTATCTCCGGCTTCCAGTGTGGTCATCAGTGCGTACAGCATAGCAATCCAATCCTTTCGCGCAAACTCATCCTTTCACGCAATTCGTAAGAAAACCCTCAGGAATATCGAAAGGAAGAGCAAAATCGGTTGCCGACGCAGCCGCCAATCCGGCACAATGAAGACCCCCGGCACAACATATCCCTCCGCATGCCGGGGTTTTGTGTTTGGATTTCTATATGGCACGTTTTCTGAGGTTCCTGGCGGCCTGCCTCTCCATCGCCTGGACCATCGCGCCCGGCACGGCACACGCCTTTGCGGCCAAGGCCCCACCCTCCCATCCGGAGCCGCCTCAGGAAACCGGCTTTTTGAATCGCAGGATCGAGATGCACGGCGCCGCCTACCGCTTCCAGGTCTACCTGCCCCAGGAATGGCGCCGCGACGACCGCAAAAAATGGCCCATCATCCTGTTTCTGCATGGCCGCGGCGAGCGCGGCTCTGAAGGCATGTGGCAGACCCAGATCGGCCTTCCCCAGGCGGTCCGCGATCACCCCGAACGCTGGCCCTTTGTCATCGTCATGCCGCAGTGCCCGCTGCCCAATTACTGGACCGATCCCGACATGCTCGCCATGGCCATAGCCGCTCTCGACCAGGAGACGGCTGAGTTCCGCGGCGACCCCGAGCGCACCTATCTCACCGGCATCTCCCTCGGCGGATACGGCGCCTGGGAGCTGGCCCGCCTTCACCCCCAGCGCTGGGCAGCGGTGGCCATTGCCGCCAGCGGCGTCTTCTGGAGCTATGCCCCGGAGCGCTGGCAAGAGCTCTCAACCCTGCCCGCCGAGTACGCCCGCGCCCTCGGCCGCACCCCGCTCTGGCTCTTTCACGGAACCGACGACCCCGTGGTCCCGCAGCGCGAGAGTGAACTCATGTTTGAGGCCTTCAAGGTTGCAGGCGGCCACGTTCGCCTGTGGCTCTACCAGGGACTCAAGCACGACTGCTGGACCCGCGCCTACGGTGAGCCGGAGCTGCCCCGCTGGCTCCTCATGCACCACGCGGCCGCGCCGGGAACGACGGTCCCGGAACCGCCTGCCCTCTCCGAGCGCCTCCTCATTCCACTCCACCCGCCCGCCATCAAGCTGGCTCCGGCGCTGCTCGACAGCCTGGCCGGGGAGTACCGCGACCCCAGCGGTCATCCCGAGGTCACGGTCTTTCGCCAGGGCGACCAGCTCTACGTGAAAAACCGCGTGGGCGAGATCAACGAGCTGGCCGCGGAGTCGCCGTCCACGTTCTTTTATCCCAACGGCTCCAGCATTCCCCGCCTGACCTTCGAGCACGATCTCCAGGGCCGCGTCACCGCCCTCGTACTCCGCGACGACCGCCACGAGGAACGATGGGAGAAGCGTCCCCCAGCTCCCACCCGCTAGCCGGCTTGGCTCCTCCCTGATCTCTGACCCCTGATCCCTGTTTCGTTGGAACACCGCGCGCCGCGTTTGCGTAGTAATCTCAGTACGGTCTCTTGAAGGAGGCAGCATGTTTTGCAGTGGATGTGGTCAAGCTTTAGCGTCAGGGCAGCCATTCTGCCCCCAGTGCGGCCGTCCGGCCGCCGCAGTGGTTCCCCCGATACCCGGCCTCCAGTTCCAGGTCGAATCCTACGCCAGCAAGGTAAAAGCGCTCAGCATTGTCTGGTTCATCTATGCAGCCTTTTCCCTGTTGACGGGAATCGCCGCGCTCACCTTTGCCCAGGCCTTCTTTTCCAACCACTTCGGTGCCTGGGGACATGGGCCCTGGTCGAACGGTCCCGGCCCCGAGTGGTTCGGCCCCGCGATCCTGCATTTTGTCTGGGTGGTCCTCATGGTCCGTACCGGCCTGGCTCTGGTGGCCGCATGGGGCCTGCTTGAGCGCACCCAGTGGGGCCGCATCGTGGCCATCGTAGCCGCCTTCCTCAGCCTCTTAAAGTTCCCCTTCGGAACCGCCCTCGGCATCTGGACCCTCGTTGTCCTCCTCGGTTACCGCAACACCACGCTCTACGAGCAGCTCTGAGGAGTCTCTCAACGATCTGGCGTTTTGAAAGGGTGCGGCTATACTCGCCGCGGCGAGCGGAAAAACTTATTGCTTTGAAAGGGCGCGGCTGGTAGGTCAGGGCTATACTCGCCGCGGCGAGCGGAGAAACTCGACCCGGAGGGAGAAGGGATCCTTTCGGAGGGAGGCGGGGGTTTCAACCCCCGCATAAAGCCAACAGGATCAACGCGGGTTTCAACCCCGGCACAAATCCACCCCGCTTTGAAGGATCGTCGACGCGGCGGGCAGGCCAGGTTTCACTGGCGAGCGGAAAAACGCCGGTTCTGTATCAGGGCACGACCGGGGTACCCCCTGGGTCGCGTGCCGCAAAGGTCGCAAAATCAACGCGGGCTGGTAGGGATGGGTTTCAACCCATCCATTGATCCCCGGAGGGACGCTTTCCGCCAATTTCACCCCAAATCCCGAGTCTTTCCGCAGCCTCTTGAACCCCGGCAGAATCCGCGTTCAGGCCCTCACCACCAGCCGAACGCCTCCGATATGCCGACTTGCAGGGATTGATTATCCAGGATTAAGTTGCAGGAGATGCGTAGCTGTTCGGACGCTCACTAACTGTACGCTCCGGTTGCTTGCCGCGGAGTAAGAGCTAAACGCTAATTATTGGGCCATGGGGGTCTGTACCGTAGCTAATCCACTCTGATCGAATGTAGACCCCAGCCTTGTACGCTTCAAGCGTGATTTCACTTTCGGAGATAGCGAGGCATTGTCTTATCTCGATTTTGGGTGCGTTTTCGCTCGATTGGTCGTTATAGTTCGATTCGAAAAGCGCATAGATTTTCTCGATTAACAAATCGAAATCGGATTCGGTTTTCCCTTTTTGAAAAACGATAGTAATACTAATTGTATATGGCTCACCTTTGGCACATTCCTTTTTCTCCTGACCTTCGTCAAAAATGAAAAGAATCGCCAACATATCATGATTGTAGTTCTGCACAAGTTTCCAGAACGCTTCCCGCACTGTCTTGAATCGACGATCAAACTCGGATGGCAACGCGGCCCTTCGGTATCTAGCCGATAGCCAATCGACAAGTTCTCCCAGATATTCCGCATCGAGAAAGAGCGGGCTTGAGAAGTTTCGGTCCCATATGCTGGCCTTCAAAATAGAGGCTTTACTGGGAGCGTCCATTTTGATGGGTCTGCTCGTATTTCCGGATCGAATATGTGCTTCAAGACAAAGGGTTCTCGGGTTTTTTGTATGCGTCATCCTAGGATCAAGTTTTTCTATGAGTTCAATCGGGATTACCTCGATGAATGGCTCGGTTTGAGCTGAAGCGTAAATGTCGCAATCGTGGCTTACCACGATAACGAGTGTCTCTTGTCTTGACTTCTCTAATTTAGGTAATGGCGTCGAGGGAAGAAGAGCAGAGGCAATTTCGATAATGTCGCCCTGTTTCAGCCGGACCTGTCCCCGCAATTCCTCCCTCGGACTCTTAGTCGTCTTGCTCATCCAGTAGTGGTACCCCCATTTCCCGGAGTGCTGGTAGACTTCTTCGGTGTGAGGCCAGCATCTGATCCATCATTTTACGCTGATTCCGCCCTTTGATGAGCAGTTGGGAGACTTCCTCCGCCCAAACTCGTGCTGACGCCCCAGAGCGCAGTGATTCAACAAGAGTGAGGCCATCTATATTCCGCCGTCTGTTGAGCATTAGAGCTTGTGATCCGGCGTATGGGGCAAGAACATTAGCGGCTGCAGTGAGATCTTCAAGCCTCTCGCGATTGAGGTCTGACACCGGCCCCCTTGACAACCATTTATAAACGGCTTGACGCGAAACTCCGAGCACGAACGCCAAATCGGAGATAGAAACAGCCAGAACTTTTTGAATAAATCGAATACGTGACGGGAAAGTGGCCTCGGCAACTTCGTCTGCCGTGAGGACAATCTCGTAGTACGGGATCTGACTTAGGCGCTGTGATGTACGAGCAAAATCCAGCCCTGAAGCTACGCCCGTCGGAGCGGAGAGGGCGAGAAGTAGCAATGCCGTTGCCAAGTTTGCGGCGGAGAAGCAGCTTCCTGTCGAGGCCATGCGGATTTGGGATGGAACTTGCGCCGTCTGCGCAAAGAACCCAAATCGATCAAAGTCAGGCCCAAAATACGTTGGGGCTATAGTTTGATGAGGAGAGCTTTCGGCCCGCGATACATACTGCAACTGGCCGGTCAATGAAACCGGATACGCACCAGATCGAGTAAAGGTTGGATCGAGAACCAAAGCTGAACATTGTTCCATGGGATCCTCTATTTCCAGTCCGAGAGCGCAAAATCTGTGACGACTGTGTGAAACGCTTGATCAACACTCTTGTGGAGACCCTCAAGCGTGCTTCTGACCTTCGAAAGGTCCATTTCGGAGCGGATCTGTTGTGACGAATCCGTGTCAATCGTCGCGTGAGGGCCTACGTGGCTAGCGAAACGGGGATTGATAGAAATGGGGAACGAAACCAAGTCTGGGGGAAATGCAATCTGGCCTTCCCTGACCAGGACTCTGGATACGGTCGAAGTGTCGCCGTTCCGGAACATTGTCTCCGAAAAGGCGTGTTGCAGTGAGCCTTCCGGCGGCTCTTGAGACAGACCGAGGACCTGTGGGATCAAATAGTCCTGAATCCTGGCCCCTTCACGCGGCAAGACTGCATCGAAATAGCGAAGGCCAATCCGCTCGGACAAATCCGGCTTCACCACCTCGTTGATATGGCCCAATTGTTTCAGAAACAGATCTAGAAACCAGCGGAAGTCCTCGTAATCCGTCACGTGAAAGGTGAGACCATTCTGTTCGAGTACAAAGGTCTGGCTGCTGTCCCTGTTTGAGAACACGTACCCAAGCGTGCGCTCGACAGGAATGGGTGAGGCTGCTGGTTCCGCGTTGGCTGGCGGCAATACGGAAAGCCCCAACTGAAAGTTGAACCGTTGAGAGAACGCAGGAAAGCCGTTTCTGCGAAAATGCTCTTGAATCTCTGAGACGTATGTCTGCAAGCTGAGAATTGGGCTAAAGCGAACCTGCACAATCACATAAACGACTGGCGCGTTCTTCCACTTTCCCATTTTGGGATATCCTCCATTGTTTAGACGTTCCCAGTTTACACTTTGGTTGACAAATTGGATGTATTTTGACCGATATTGTTTTTTTCTTTCCTGGGGCGTCCCAAAAATATCCCCAAATGGGCTCATCGCGCCAGAAACCTCCCTTGCCGCACAAAATGGGTCTAGAATTCGGACTCCCCTCGGCCTCGGGCCTCACATGCTATTGTCGTCGAGGAGTTCCGAGGGTGGTCGGCCCATAAACGAAGCGAGGATAGGCTCCGCGGGCTCTGTCGGTGCTAGGTACGCTGCGAGGCATCAGCAACTTAGCCTATTGGATCAGTATCGCCAAACGCCCTTGCATCCACCGATCCGATGACCCTCCAAATCGGCAATTATGTACATGAATTATGTACAAATTCGCCGCCAAACGGGCGCAAAAAACGGCCATTTTTGACCTTTTTCGCGTTCTTTCGCTCTTGTTTGCGGACTTCCAGGCGTCCTTTTTCATTGTTCTGCGCACCCGCAAGGCGTCATTTCTTCGAATTGGAATGGAATCGGGGTGTTTGCCGCCTTGCAGGTCAACAAATATGTACGCCTGCAGGTCGCCTTTTCAACTTCCACCTGTTCTCTAATCACTAATCACTATCCACTATCCACTGCGGGGCGCAAGCCCCGCTGTTATCCTTGTTGCGACGGCATTTTCTGCAATGACAAATCCAGAAACCACGCACCATCGCCCGCAATCCGCGCCCTCCGCGCTGGCCACTTGGCTGCTCTTCGCGGCCATCTTCATCGCCGTGCAGTTTGCCTCGCTCTTCACGCCCCCGCTCATGGACGACGTCGACGCCTCTCACGCCCAGGCCGCACAGCACATGGCCGAGACCGGCAACCTGATCACCTCCTACATCAACGGCATCCGCTATATCGAGAAGCCCCCCGTGCCCTACTGGCTGGTCGCCGGGACCTACAAGATCTTCGGCGAGAACGTCTTTGCCACCCACCTGCCCAATACCCTGGCCATGCTGGGCCTGGCCTGGCTCGCGTGGCTATGGGCCCGCCGCGCCTGGGGACCCCGCGCCGGACTCTATGCCGGCCTCGGCGTGCTCACCTCCATCGGACCGTTCCTCTTCACCCGTTTCATCATTCCCGAGGCGGAACTCGCCTTCTTTCTGCTGGTTGCCCTCTACTGCCTCATCACCGGCCTCGAGTCCGGCCGCCCTGACACAAGTACCCGCTTTTACTGGATGTGGGCCTGCATCGCCCTGGCTCTGCTCACCAAGGGCCTCATCGCCCCCGTCTTCTTTTTGGGAGCCACCATTCCCTACCTGCTCCTTACCGGCCAATGGCGCCGCTGGCGCGCCTTGAAGCCCGTCTCCGGCCTGCTGCTCTTTCTCTTGATCGCCGCCCCCTGGCACATCCTCGTCGGCCTCGCCAATCCCGACCAGGGCCACCCGGTGGGCAACCACCCCACCATCGGCAACGTCCACGGCTTCTGGTACTTCTACTTCATCAACGAGCACGTCTTCCGCTTCCTCAACCTGCGCTACCCCCACGACTACAACAAGCTGCCTTTTGCCTGGTACTGGCTTGCGCAGTTGGTCTGGCTCTTCCCCTGGAGCCTGTTTCTGCCCGCCCTGCTGGCTGTCGCATGGAAGACCCGCCGCCGCTGGCTCCAGCACCTGCGGCCCGACGCCGGCAAGACGGTGGACTTTTACCTGGACCACGCCGCCCATGAAGATTTCGCCGGCTACGTCCTCCGGCTCAAGTTCCGCGTGCGCTCCACCTGGCTGCTCAGCCTGTTCGCGGCCTTCACTCTGCTGTTCTTCTCCATCTCCACCAACCTGGAGTACTACACCTTTCCGGCCTGGCCGCCGCTGCTGATCCTTATCGCCGGCGTGGTCGCGGGCATTGAAGAAAAACGCGGGCTGGACGGAACCGCGGATGGCGACCCCGGCAGTCCCAGGCCGCTGCTCTCCACCGCTTGGCTCACCGGCGCCCAGGCGGTCTTTGCCGTGGCCGGCGCGCTGGCCGCGGCCACCCTCTGCTGGGGCCTATGGGAGTCGCGCAACCTGCCCTATGTGGCCGACGTCGGCACCCTGCTGGCGCACCGTAACGTGGCCGGCTACACCATGGCCATGTCCCACTTCTTCGATCTGACCGGCCCGTCGTTTGCCGCGCTCCGGCTGCCTGCCGCTCTGGCCGCCGTCACCCTGCTGGTGGGGCCGTCCGTGGGCTGGCTGCTGCGGCTAAAAGGCCGGCACCTGGCCGCCACCGTCAGCGTAGCCCTCACCCTGTCGGTGTTTCTGGTGGCCGCGCACATCGCCTTCGCCCGCTTCGATCCCATGCTCGGCTCCAGGCAATTCGCCGACACCATCATCCAGAAAGGCTCGTCCGCCGACTCCTTCATCATCTTCGGCGAGCATTCTGAGGCCTCCTCGGTCGTCTTTTATACCCACGGCTTCTTCCGCGGCAAGCCGGCCCTGATGGTCCTCCCCCGCTGTGGCCAGCATGGGGAGGGCACGCCGCTGCTGTGGGGCTCCTGCTACCCCGACGCGCCCAATATCTTCCTCAGCGAAGACCAGCTCTCCAAAGTCTGGGGCACGGGCGAGCGCAAGTGGCTCTTCGCCCAGGACCTCAACCAACTCAAAGCCGAAAGTCTCCTCGCCGGCCGCCTATACCCCGTCCAATCCATCGCCGATAAGGCCCTATGGACCGACAGACCGCTGAAATGAAGCTGTTCTTGGCCGAATCTGGTTAGCCTCGTAGAATTCGGATGCCCAGAAGTCC
>CABDXY010000050.1_pt1 | contig 10284 bp, 12 predicted proteins | sample 3131871 | NCBI WGS metagenome assembly CABDXY01 (sample SAMEA5534336, study PRJEB31848) | metagenome | biome: tundra; feature: field; material: soil | place: USA | collected 2013-05 | depth 0.15 m
GGGTGGAAGAACCGCAACAGAGCACTGGAATCTGAAAGGAACCGTATCGCCGTGGTGATGATTCGTTTGGCGCGTTTTGGCGCCCCCAAGCAGCCCTGCTACCGCATCGTGGTCATCGAGAAGGACCGCGCCCGCAATGGCCGTTCCATCGAGGTCGTCGGAACATACAACCCCCGCACCAGCCCGGCCACGGTCGATCTGAAGCACGAGCGCATCGCCTACTGGCGCGGCGTGGGCGCGCAGTTCTCCACCATCGTCGAGAAGCTGGTGACCAAGAACCCGGCGCCAGTCCCCGGCGCGGATTCAGTTCCGGACCCGGTTGCGGCCCAGGTCGAAGCCCCTGCCGAGGCCCCAGTCGAAGCCTGACCCCTTTTACTCCTCCCCCTCACCGTGTGCGCGGGCATCCGATCCGGCGCTCACACAATTGCTGACGGCGACGGGTGCGTGCTGATACTATTCGCGCACCGAATCAGGTCGCTAATTCCTGGGTCGCTAATTCTAGGACCCTTCCGGTCGGGGGCACGAGCATGACCCAACACGATATGGTCGCACCAACCTCAGTTGCAGAACTGGTCCGAGAAATTGCGCAGGCCTTGGTGGATGAGCCGGCAGCCGTGGAAGTGGAATCCGTGGACCGCGACGAAAACACGGTCCTCAAGCTTCGGGTTGCGCCCCAGGACGTGGGCAAGGTCATCGGCAAGCAGGGGCGCACCGCCCGCTCGGTGCGCACCATTCTGGGCGCCGTCAGCATGAAGCTGCATCACCGCTACACGCTCGACATCCTGGAAGAAGACGAGCCCTGAGATGGGTGCTGCCTCTGGGTCCGGCCCCGCTCTGCCGACAGAGGCGCCTGTGCCGGAAGACTGGGTCCATTTGGCGCGGATTCGCCATCCGCAGGGGCGCAAAGGCGAGGTCTTCGCCGAGCTTCTCACCGATTTCCCTGAAAAATTTGCTGAACGCAAGCGGCTCTGGCTGCTGGGCGATTCTGCCGCTTCAAAAACTACTCCGCACAAAACGGCCGTCGTCGCTCCGCGCGAAGTGGAACTCATCGCTCATTGGCTGCACAAGGGCGGCGTGGTGCTGCACTTTGCCGGAGTGGATTCGATCACGGCGGCCGAGACGCTCAACGGGCTGATCGTCGCGATTCCCCGCGCCGAGCGTGCCGCGCTGGCCGAGGACGAAGTCTACATCGCCGACCTGATCGGCTGCGCGCTGATCGACGTGGCCGGAGCGAATCCGGTGACCGTCGGCGAAATCGAGAATGTGGACCGGACAGCGGGTCCGGTGGCGCTGCTGGTGGTGAACGGCGCGGCGGGCGAGGTGCTGGTGCCCTTCGCTAAGAGCTATCTGAGGAGCATCGATTTGAAGACCCGGCGCGTGGAGATGGCGCTGCCCGAAGGACTGATCGACTTGAATCTTCCAGAAAAATCTTCCCGCGAATAAGCCAGGCCGCAGACCATTTTCAATCGCGCAAAATTCCGTCCTATTCTGTAATCGTTGAACCCCAGTTGTCCGGCTGCGGCGCTGTTCCGCGAATCTGCTCGATAAAAAGCGGCACCTCTTTCTCGATCAACTCCGCACGGTCAATATGAATGTAGTGGGTGCTGCCTTTGGCGATGATTCTGCGGCTGCGCGTGGAGAGTTTCTTGAGGTCTTCCTGCATTCCGTTAAAGGCGTTCGCCGCATCTGCCGATACACCGGCGGGTATCTTGGCGGGATCCTCCGAGATGATGAGAATCGGCAGCGCGCCGTAGGGCCCGGTATGAACGGTCTCTTGGCCGGATCGATTGATACTGTCCATATAGGCGAACATCCCGCCGATATGTGTCTGGCAGATATCCTCCGCCTGCAACTTTGCAGCCCGGGCATCAAAGCCTTTGATGGATTGCGAACACATTCCCATGAGGCGCGGAATTCCCGTACTCATTGCGGATTTTGCCAGCAGCTCAAACGCCCAAGTTGGTGGCGCCTTGCTGGCCAGGGCCTTCATCGCGGGGTTCTCGTCCTGCAAAGGCGTCGAGACATCCTCAAAGACGATCCCAACAAGATTCTCCGGATAGCGGGTGGCGTAATCACGCATATAGATTCCAGCGATGGAATGTCCCATCAGCACGATGGGTCCGGTGACTTTGGCCTGAAGCAGAAGTTCGTGCAACTCGGCGGCGATATGGTCGGCGTCGCGCGGAGCCGGCAGCGCGTCGCTCCAGCCGAAACCGGCGCGGTCATAAGAGCAGACGCGAGTGGTGCTGGAGAGCACAGGCTGGACCCCTCCCCAGGTCATCGAGTCGTTTCCCAAACCCGCTTCCAGTACGATGGTGGGCGAGCCGCTACCTGTGCAAATGATGTGCATCCGGTGGCCATTGACGGAGTAGAAAGCGCCGGGAGGCTGATTCGTCGCCCAAAAGTGGTGAAGAACTATCGCGTTGAACGCGCTGCTGCCGGCCAAGGCAGCCACGAGTATTACCACGACTGACAGAACAATGCGCTCAACAACCTTCCGCCACGTGCGGTAACTCTTGGTGGAGAGCGAACGAAAGCGGCGAACGCTCAACCAAATCAACAGAACACCCACCATAAAAATGATGGCCGGCAAAACAACATAATCGAAATCCATACATCACCCCAGTCTTTCCGAAGCAACGAATGTTCTGCCAGGCAGTATAGCAATTGCGGGTTATACTCTTCGATTACCTTGATTCAGCTTCTCCGCGGATCGCCTCCAGCAGCTTGCGGTCTTCCTTGCTCAGCATCGCGAGCAATGCGAGGGAGGTCTTGGAGAGCTTCATTACGCCTCGTGAATTGAGTAGCCCTTTTGAGATTCGCGCAGGAAATCAACCCTTATTGGAACGCCAGCGGCTTCCACGCCCCCTCCTGCTTCAACGCCAGTTGAATCGGCCGCGGCGGACCTTTAGGTGGAACCGTAACCTCAATCCAAAGCTCCTGCCCTTGCTTGACCGGCGTCGGGCTGGCCGCGTGTTCGGCAATGTAGAAGTCCACCGGCTCGTCGATGCGCAGGGCGTCGCAGGCCGATCCCGGCAGGGCTGATACGTTCACCCCGGTCGAGCGCAGGTCGGCCTCCGGAATCCGGATCGCCACCAGCTTGTTGCCTTCCACCTTGAGGTTGGCGCGGAATCGAACGGGAGACTCCCTGGTAACGACGAAGCCGTTTGGCCGGGTCGTGCCGTCGGCGTTGCGCGGGAAGATGGCGTGCAGGGCGGAGGGCAGCGTGCTCTGGCAGCCATCCACGATCAATTGCACGCTCAGATACCGGCCCCGCATCACCAACTGCGGATCATAGGCCACCGTCCGCGTCCAGACGCGCGGGCAGGTCGAGCGCTGGTAGAGATACTTGGCGGCGATGGAAGAGACCAGCGCCAACTGAATCGCAAGCAGCGCGATGGATGTCTTGGCCAGCTTCATAGCGCCCCCTCCTTCAAAACGTCAGTTTGCCCCATGCGGATAATCAGCCCGCGGCGCGTTTTTTCCAGAGCCCATCCCCCGGCCAGGAAGAGAACGCCCAGCCCGATCAGCCCCAGCGAGCGGCCCACCTTGTCGAAGATGTCGCTGAAGTAAAACCAGCCGACAACAATGGCAAAGCCGACAACGCCCAGGTTGACCAGCACCTTGCTGGTCAGCCGCACCCCCCACCAGACGATGAAGACCGTAAATGCCGCAACCAGCGCGTGGGCGGCAAGATTCGGCTCATTGCGCACATAGGAGCCGTGGGTGTTGCCGTAGTTGTAAGACTGCGTCCAGATTCGTTGGCACCAGGGCAGCGCAATCGAGAAGATAATCGCTACAGCCACGGGAACCACGCTCTTGCGGAACTTGAAGACGGCAAACAGGAGCGGAATCACGGCAATGTCCACCCATCCCCAAGTGCGGATTCCGAGAGGCAGATAGGTTTGATTGCCCCACGAACTCCAGCCGTCGAGCAGGGCGACGACTCCCGTGACGGCGGCAATGGCCCCCACGGCGAAGAGAATGCCCTGGACAATCTTGTGTTTGGAGCCGAGAAAGAACGTAAGGTAGAGAACCGCCCAAACAACTAGGAACCGGCCAAGATAGACAATTTCGCCGATGTGGCCCTCGGCGGCAAACGAAAACTCCGACAGAATCCAGGCCGGGAAGAGCAGTAGCGTGAGCGTCTTTTGCGCCTCGTCGTGAAGCAGAATCCATCCCGCCAAGGCAGCGATGGCCCACAGTAGCACTGCCGCCGGCCAGTGCTCCTGAATGTTGAAGATCTGCCCCACCAGCGCAATGGCCGCCCCGGTCGAAACGGTGCCCACGGCGTGCAGCGCCGTCGAAAGCCCTCGAAAGCGATTGCGCGCCCAGCCTCCGCCCAGGTGGAAGACGGCGACCATGGCGAGAACCAGAGCAAAGCGCGCGCCGGGGCCCATCTCGTCCCAATGGGCTGAGACAAACAGCACCACGCCGCAGGCCAGCAGAATAGCTCCCAGAATCAGCGCGACCATGCCCTGCCAGCCCACGCGTTTCGAGCTTAGACCGGCGGGGCTGGTCTGCTCGTACTCGTAAGCGCGGATGCGGCTTGCAGCCTCCGCATCCAGGACGCCGGCCGATTGCCAGCGGTTTAGCAACGGTTCAAAGTCAGCCATGGCAGTTGGCAAACATTAAAGCACACTCCGGCGGCATCGCGCCGCAGGCGGTCCGCCCCACCGCAGGTGGCCTATATCATCAGTGAGTATGCGATTCGAGATTGTCACCATCTTTCCGGGCTTCTTTTCCAGCATCTTCGAGAATGGCATCCTGCGCCGGGCGCTGGCCGAGGGACTGATCGAGGTGGGCATCCACGATCTGCGCAACTTTACCCACGACCGGCACCGCACCGTCGACGACCGCCCCTTCGGCGGCGGCGAGGGGATGGTGCTCAAGCCCCAGCCCCTGGCCGAGGCGCTGGCTTCGCTCGGCATCGAACCCAAAGCTCAGCGCGCGCAAGCGCAGTCTGCCCCACCGCAGGTGGTTCTGCTCTCCGCCCAGGGCCGCCCGTTCACCCAGGCGCTGGCGCGCGAATTGGCCGGCCTCGACTGTGTGGTGCTGCTCTGCGGCCGTTATGAAGGCGTGGACGAGCGGATCAATCAGCTCTACTGCGACATGGAGCTGTCCATCGGCGACTACGTGCTCAGCGGGGGCGAGCTGGCCGCCGCGGTGGTGATCGATGCGGTGATGCGCCTCATTCCCGGCGTGCTGGGCAACGAGGCCTCGGGCGAGTTCGAGAGCTTTGGCGTGGCTGACGCCGAGATTACCACCGATTCAGACGGCGTTCCCCGCTCGCAGCACGGCTCCGGCGGCCTGCTGGACTACCCCCACTACACCCGCCCAGCCGACTTCGCCGGCCTGCGCGCGCCGGAGGTGCTCATGAACGGGGACCACCTGCAGATTCGCCGCTGGCGCCGCGAGCAGCAGTTGCGCAAGACCCTGGCTAACCGCCCCGACCTGCTGGAGCGCGCCGCCCTCAGCGACGAAGACCGCAACCTCCTCGAATCGATCCGGCAGGCAGACAACTGACCAGAAACGCCGACCCGCCCTATTTGAACGGCTTCACCGCCGCCGGCTGTTCCGCGCCTACCTGCCCCACTGAGATCGCGGCAACATAGAAATTCTCCCCGCGCGTGGGGCTTCCGGCCAGACGGCGCAGCATGGCCAACTGGCCCACGTGCGTCAGCGCATCGGCCACCGGCCCTTGGAACAGCCGCTCGACCGGTGCGCGCAGCGGCTTGTCGGAGGCCAGAAACCCGTCAAAGGCCCGAAGCGACGCAAAAAACCTCTGCTTCTCGTCCGCCCAGGCGAGTGGTTGGGAGGAATGCCAGCGCTCATGGCCCACGGTCGCGCTCAGCGCCCAGTCAAGCGGATCGCCAATGTGAGCCAGTATCTGCACGGGCAGGCGGCCGGCTCCGGCAAAACTGGCAAACGACTCCGGCGCGCCGTCCAGAGTTCGGGAGGCGCGATAAGCCAAGGTGGCCAGCGTGTGGCGCAGCAGTTCACGTTTCTCATCCATACCCGAAAATATAGCGCAAAACGCCAGCCGCGCTCCAGCCAGGCGCATCCCCGCCAGGCGCGGCAAATTAGGCACAGAAACCTGTTCTCTGATAAACTGAAAATTCTGAGTCCAACCGCAGGAAAACACCATGTCCATTCATCCCGTAATGCAGCGCCTGGCCGACAAGCTCAAGCGCACCGACCTCCCCGAGTTCGTCCCCGGCGACCAGGTTCGCGTCCAGGTCAGGATCAAGGAAGGCGATAAGGAACGCCTCCAGGCCTTCGAAGGCTTGGTCATCGCCATCAACCGCGGCCCCCAGGGCACGTTTACCGTCCGCAAAATGAGCTTTGGCCAGGGCGTCGAGCGCATCTTCCCCTTCAACTCCAAGGTCATCGACAAGATCGAGAAGATTCGCAGCTACAAGGTGCGCCGCGCCAAGCTCTTCTACCTTCGCGGACTGCGCGGCAAGGCCGCCCGTCTGAGGGAAGTGGACCGCGTCACCGGCAAGGTCCGCGCCTAGAACCCCTTTCCATCCCCTTTCCATCAAGCCCCCAGCCCGCTCGGCTGGGGGTTTTGCTTTCTATCCGGTCCTTTCCTTCCTATACTGAATCCATGGTCCAAAGCCCCGTCTGTGGTTTTGCGCTGGAAGAAGCTGCGCGCAAGCGCGGAGCGCTGCGCATTGCCGGGCTCGACGAGGTGGGCCGCGGCCCGCTCTTCGGCCCTGTGGTCGCTGCCGCAGTCATTCTTCCAAAGGGCTGCCGTCTGCAAGGCCTCACTGACTCAAAAAAACTCACTGAAAAGAAGCGCAACCAATTCGATCTGGAGATTCGCGCCGACGCCATAGCCTGGGCCATCGCCGCCGTCGATGCCGAGACCATCGACCGCATCAATATTCGCCAGGCCTCGCTGCTTGCCATGTGCATGGCCGTCCAGCAGCTCACACTCAGCCCCGACTTTCTCCTCATCGACGGCCGCGACACCATCGACTGGCCGTGCCCCCAGCAGGCCGTCATCCACGGCGACGCAATCAGCCTCTCCATCGCCGCCGCCAGCGTCCTGGCCAAGGTCCACCGCGACCGCCTCCTCGTCGACCTCGACCGCCAGTTCCCCGGCTACGGCCTCGCCAGCCACAAAGGCTACTGCTCGCCCGAGCACATCGTCGCCCTGGCCCGTCTCGGACCCACCCCGCTCCACCGTAAGAGTTTTCACCCGGTGGCGCAGGCGGCGTTACAATTTCCTCAATCCTGAATCACCCTGGAGGCTCGTCTTGGCGCGGCTGCGTTGCCTGTGGATTCTATCTCTCGTCTGCCTGCTGCTGATCGGCTGCGATAAGAACCATCCCAAGAAGCCCGATCCCACCAAAGGCGCGGTGACAGGAATTGTCCTCTGCGCGGATACCGGCAAGCCGGCGCGATTTGCCACGGTTACCCTCTCAGCCGCTCCGAAGAAGGATGAAAAGATCGAGGAGGGCAACCCACTTCCGGCAAACGAGAGCGCGGTAACCGATCTGGATGGGCGCTTCAAGATCGAGGCCGTCGAGCCCGGCCAGTACTATGCGTTCGCAAAGCAAGAAGGCTATCTGGATCCGATGCGCGGCCTCGACTTTGCCCGGCTCGGCAAACTCGCCAGCGATCGGGAACAGGAACTGGATGCGATTGATCAATGGAAAGATCACCTGATCGAGTTCACGGTAAGCGCACACCGCACCGCCGACCTGTCGCTTCAGGTGGAGCGCGCCGCGGAGATCGCCGGGACGGTCGCCTTCGACGACGGCAGCCCGGCCATCGGGATGCACTTTCAACTCTCTCGCAAGACTGAAAAGGGCCGTTGGACGGACGTGGGCTTGGCTCTGTTCTCGGACTGGACCATTCCCGCCGTAAGCGACAGTCACGGTCGCTTCAACCTGACCAATCTGACTGCGGGGGAGTACAAGGTCTGCGCGTTAATGCCGTCGGATTCGCAAGACTCCGCTCCCCGCATTTGCCTCGGCAACACCTTCCGCCAGAAGGATGCGGGGACCGTCAAAGTGAAGGCCGCTGAGATTGCATACGGCGTGGACATCGAAATCCCTCTCTCCCGATTGCATAAAGTCGCGGGAACCGTTACGGCCATTGCCGACGGTCATGCGCTGAAGAACGCCACCGTGCGCCTGCTGTATGCCGATGATAGGGAGAAGGCGCGGGAAGCCGGGTCTCTCGAAGATGGGAGCTTTTCTTTCGCGTATGTGCCCGAGGGCAAGTACATTCTCGCAGTTACCGGCGCGCATGACGCGGATCAGAAGGAATCCGAGCCGGCTCCGGGCGATGCCCAGACAGCGGCCCCGAAGACCGCCGCCGCTCTTCGTTATGCGGATAAGGAGCTTCCACTCATCGTTCTGGACGACGTGGACGATATTAAAATGCAACTTGACCTGACTCCGCCGGATAAGACTCAAAAGCAATGAGCAGACCCAGTGCGGCAGCGCGGCGGGAGGTTACAGAAGGTCTTTCACAGGCCGCGCAAACGGCCATTGCCCCAGCCGCCGTGCGCGGACCAGGTAAATCAGCGTGCCGGAGACCCCAATCCCCGCCGCCACCGCCAATCCTCCCAGTGCATGGCTCCGGTTGGCCAGGATGAAGACGAAGCCTGCCATCGCCACCAGCGGCGGCAGCGGATAAAGCGGCATCTTGAACGGCCGCGCCAACTCCGGCCTCTGCGCCCGCAGCAGCATCACGCCCGCCTGTTGCAGAAAAAACTGGAGCAGGATGCGCGTAATCACCAGCATCGTAATCACCTGCGCCAGCGAAAAGAAGCAGAAGCCCGCAGCCACCAGTCCTAGGGCCACGAGAGACCTGTGGGGAATCCCGTGCCTTGGATGGACCGCGGCCAGAAAACGGAAGTAGTTGCCGTCGCGGGCCGCCGCATAGGGCACGCGGGAGTAGCCCAGCAGCAGCGAAAAGACCGAGGCAAACGCAGTCCAAACAATCAGCGCCGCCATTAGCCGCCCCGCCAGCGTGCCGAAGGCCGACTTCGCAATGTCCGCCACCAGTTGCAGCCGCACCGTCTCTCCGGCGGCCACATGCGAAGCCGCATCGCGCATGGACGGCAGCGCGGCAAGGTTCATCGCCACATAAAAAGCCGATACAAACAGCACGGAGAGAAGAATCGCGCGCGGAATCGTCCGCTCCGGCCGCCGCACCTCGCTGCCCAGAAAGCAGATATTGTAGTAGCCCCAGTAGCAGTAAGTAGTGAGCAGCGTCGCCTGCGCCAGCCCGCCCAACGCCACGGGAAAGGTAAGCGCGGGCGAGGCAGGCATCTGCCAGCCGCCGGTTGCCGACGCATGAGCAAACCCGGAGACGATCACCCCCGCAATCGCCGCCAGCACCCCGGCAAACAGCACCCACGCCAGCCGCGTGATGGAACTGAGGTTGCGATAGAGCAGCGCCGTTACCAGCAGGCACGCGCCCGCGGCGGCAAAGTTCGCATAGTGCAGCGCCGGCCACGCCGCCACCGGCGCGCCATCCAGTCCCGGCCAAAACCAGGCCAGAAAGCTCGACAATCCAATGCAACCCGAGGCGATGGCAAGCGGCGCGGTGAAGCTCACCTGCCAGACGTACAGGAAGCTCAGCCAGTTCCCCGCGCGTTCCGGCCCGTAGATCTCGCGCAGAAACGCATACGACCCGCCGGCGCGAGGAAACGCCGCGCCAAGCTCGGCCCACACCAGCCCATCGGCCACGGCAATGGCAGCGCCCAGCACCCACGCCCACACCGACAGCCGGTAGCCCGCGGCGGCAATCACCAGCGGCAAGGTGATGAACGGCCCCACCCCGATCATCTCCAACATATTGAAGGCGACGGCGGAGCGCAGGCCGATGCGCCGTTCGAGCGAGCCGCTGCTGCCCGTAGTGCCGGAGATGGAAATGGAAGAAGGAGTCATAGGGACGATGCGCTTCTCGAATCGTACACCGGCGGATTGTACACTGAGGGCAAGTATGTTCTTTGCCGACAGAGTTCGCAGAGTTTATGGGCCAGCAGCGGTCGCGGCCCTCGCCGGCCTGATTCTTGTAGCCGTAAGTCCTCTTCGCCTGGCCGCCCAGCAGTCCGCACAGAAGCCTGCGCCGCAGGGAAGCAGCGAGTTTGCGGCCATTCCCCTTCCCGAGCCCAGCGCGACCGCCCTGCCAATCGCGGAAGACCGCGGCCAGGCCGCTCTCGAGCAATCGCTGAAGCGCCTCTCGACCACCGCCAGCCTGATGATGATCGTGGCGCACCCGGACGACGAGGACGGCGCGCTGCTGACCCGGCTCTCC
>CABDXY010000052.1_pt1 | contig 10211 bp, 5 predicted proteins | sample 3131871 | NCBI WGS metagenome assembly CABDXY01 (sample SAMEA5534336, study PRJEB31848) | metagenome | biome: tundra; feature: field; material: soil | place: USA | collected 2013-05 | depth 0.15 m
GCACCATGGAGCAGTTGATTTCAACTCCGGTGAGCGCGATGGAGATCATGATGGGCAAATTGGCGCCGTATTTTGTCCTTGGCATGTTCGACGTCGTTGTCTGCGCGCTGATCGCGATCTACTGGTTCCACGTACCGTTTCGCGGCTCTTTCCTGACGCTGCTGGTCAGCTCAGCCATGTTTCTGGTGGTTGTGCTATCGCTCGGATTCTTCATCTCCGTGCTGGCAAAGAGCCAGTTTGCCGCCAGCCAGATCGCGCTGCTCATCACCTTCCTGCCGGCTTTTCTGCTCTCCGGTTTTCTGTTTGCGATCGAGCAGATGCCCGTTGCCCTGCAGTGGATCACGCGGATACTGCCGGCGCGCTATTACGTCTCGATCCTGAAGAAGATATTCCTCAAAGGCACGCCCACGGCATTGCTTTACGCCGACCTGGTTCCCCTGGCCGTCTTCGCGTTCGTGCTGGCGGCGCTGGCTACACGCAGCTTCCACAAGAGGCTGGAGTAAAGGAGACACCATATGCTGGGACGCCTGAAGCAGATGTTGATCAAGGAATTCATCCAGGTCTTCCGCGACAAGCGGACGCGCTTTATCCTGATCATCCCGCCCATCATTCAGATGCTGGTCTTTGGATACGCGGCCACCTACGAAATCCGTCACGTCCCGGCAGTTGTGCTCGATCTGGATCACAGCCAGGAGAGCCGTGAGCTGATCTCGCTCTTCTCTTCCAGCCCGTACTTCGACGTGCAGCGCCAACTCACTGACTCCCGCCAGCTCGGCGATCTCATCGAGCAGGGAAAGACTACAGTGGGCATCGAGATCGATGCTGGGTTTGCGCGCAACCTGCGCAAGGGCCAGACCGCGCCGCTGCAAGTGATCGTGGATGCGACCAACTCGAACACTGCGCTGATTGCCTCCGGCTACATCACGCAGATCGCGCTTGGCTTTGCCCGGAACTACCAGCAGGACCGCATCAATCGCATTGCGCCGCAACTGGTTGAGGCCATCCCCTCGGTCGAACTTGAGCCGCGGCCCTGGTATAACCCCGGATTGAGTAGCCGCTGGTTTTTTGTGCCGGGAGTGATCGGCAGCCTGACCCTGGTGCTGGTCGTCACCCTGACGGCTTTCGCCGTAGTGCGCGAACGCGAGATCGGCACTCTCGAGCAGATCATGGTCACGCCCATCCGTCCCGCCGAGTTCATTCTCGGCAAAACGCTGCCCTTCTTTTTGATTGGCCTGTTCGATGTTTCGCTGATTGCGGTAGTCGGGACTCTCTGGTTCCAGGTCCCATTCCGCGGTCATATCTCAGTGTTATTGACGGGCTCAATCCTTTTCATCCTGTGCATGCTGGGCGTGGGCCTGTTGATTTCTACCGTCTCCTCCACGCAGCAGCAGGCCATGGTGACCGCTTTCTTCTTTATCATGCCAGCCATTGCTTTCTCCGGCTTCGGATTTCCCATCAGCACCATGCCGCAATGGATGCAATATCTCACCTGGCTCGTGCCGCTGCGCTACTTCCTGGTCGTCCTTCGCGGCACTTATCTGAAAGGCGTGGGCTTTGAGATTCTCTGGCCCCAGATGGCGGCCATGGCCGGCCTGGGATTCAGCCTGCTCACCATCGCCATCCTCCGCTTCCACAAGGCGCTCGACTGAGCCTCTGTTTGAAGCCCTTGCTTTTCAAAGACAACTGGATTCTAGAGCGGAACCAGAGTAAACGTGCCCTTACAAAGAGTCTTGAAGGTGGCTTTTTCTTGAGGAAAAAGCCACTTGGCAGGCTTGCTTTCGGGGTACAGCTACTCTGGTTCCGCTATAATTCCGTTCTGGTGGAATCGCCTATACAGCCCGCCAATACGCGCTCTGCGCAAAAGCCGGCGTCTGCCGTAAGAACGGCTCTGGCGCTGATAGGATTCAGCGCGGTCATCGCGCAGATCGTTCTCATGCGGGAGCTGATCGTCGTTTTCAGCGGCAACGAGATATCGCTGGGAATCATGTTGGCCACCTGGCTCTTCTGGACCGCTGCCGGCAGCAGCCTGAGCACCGGTTTTACGTTGGGCGGAAGCAACGCGCGCCGGGCGGTCGCTGCGCTCGAGTGTCTGCTCGCGGTCAGCCTGCCGCCAACAATATGGGCATTGCGCGCCTCCAAATCCTTCTTTCAGACAGTGCCGGGCGAGTTGGTTGGACCGGTGCCGATGCTCCTTACAACCCTGGCATGTCTCAGCCTGGTTTGCATTGTCTCAGGGGCGCTTTTCGTGGCAGCGGCCCGGATGTACGAGACTGAGTGCGCCGTCTCTTCTCGCCTCGCTGCCGGCTCGGCTTACCTGCTTGAGGCCGCAGGCTCCGCCTTCGGGGGAATTCTGGCCAGCATCGTGTTGCTGCGCTTTTTTGAGTCCTTTCAGATTGCAACCATCGTGTCCATCCTCAACCTATGCATGGCATCAGTCCTGTCATTCCGGATGAGCCGCAAGCAGCTTGGCGCCGTGACTGTTGCAGCGGCGCTTCTCGCCGTTCCTCTCCTTATATTTGTTGCGCCGTCGTTGGACAGCTCCGCGCAGGCGCGCCTGTGGCAGGGCTTCCACCTGGTCGGATCGCGCGACTCTATCTACGGCAACCTGACGGTCACTGAAACCGGCAACATACGAAGCATGTATGACAACGGCGTAATCCTTGCCAATGCGCCGGACGAGGCTGCCGCCGAAGAGGCGGTTCACTACGCGCTGTTGGAGCACCCGGCGCCCAGGCACGTCCTCCTCATCGGCGGCGGCGTGAACGGCAGCATCGCCCAGGCGCTCCAGCATCCCACCGTCGAGCGCATCGACTACGTCGAACTGGATCCCGCTCTCATCGGCATGGCGCGGCAGTTCTTCCCCGCGCAATCCTCTGCTTTATCTGACCCTCGGGTGCATACGCACTACGCGGATGGCCGGCGCTATCTGAAGACAACGGACGGCACATTCGACGTGATCGTTCTGAATGTGCCCGATCCGCAGACCGCGCAGTTGAACCGCTTCTACACCGCCGAGTTCTTTCGTTCCGCTCGCGACCGCCTCGCGCCGGGCGGGCTCCTCGCCCTCGAACTGCGCTCGTCGGAGGAAACCATCAGCCCCGACCTTGCCGCGTTCCTGCGCTGCATTCAGCGCACTCTCAAGGAAGCCTTCCCTTACGTCGTCGCCATCCCCGGCGAGACCATCCACTTCTTCGCCGCTGCCGAACCCGATCTTCTGACGGACAATCCTCAAACTTTGATTTCAAGGTTGCGGGAGCGGAAGCTGAAGACACAGTATGTTCGGGAATACTTCATCCCCTACCGCATGATGCCCGATCGCATGGAGCAGGTTCGCGAGCAACTGCGGCCTCTGGCATCTACGCCGGTCAATCGCGATTTCGCGCCCATCGCTTATTACTTCGACATTGTGCTGTGGAGCGCGCAGTTCAAGTCCGGCTATTCCAACTGGTTCCGCGCGGCGGCCAGCATCCGCTTCTCCAGCGTCATCGGCGCGGCCCTGATCGTCTTGTTGCTTGCGGCGGCACTGCTGGCGTTTTTGCCCGCTCGCGAGCGGCGCGCCCGTTCCGCCGCGGCGTTCTGCGCGGCCGCAACCGGCTTTACGCTCATCACTCTGCAAATTCTCCTGCTGCTGGCGTTCCAGTCCATCTATGGCTACGTGTACCACCAGCTTACGATCCTCATCGGCATGTGCATGGCCGGCATTGCCCTGGGAAGTTGGCTCGCGCTACGCCGCATTCGTTTGAGCCATCCTCCACCCTGCCGCGCCCTTGCAACCAACCAGTTCCTGCTCGCCCTCTCCGCCCCTGCTCTGATCTTTGCGGTGAGCCTGCTGGCCAAGGTCTCCGGCGTGGCGGCAACGGGTTTGGCGGCGCAGCTTGCATTCCCCGCTTTGGCTGCGCTCTCGGGAATGTTAGGAGGCTATCAATTCCCCATCGCCGCCCGGATATACCTTCAGGCCAATAGCGGCCGGACAAAACTGGGTACGCTCTATGCCGTCGATCTGCTGGGCGGATGCGCGGGCGCGCTCTTGCTGGCCGCCTACCTCATTCCAGTCTTTGGATTCTGGAGAACCGCAGGTCTCAGCGCGGCCATCAACCTGGCCCCGGCTCTGCTTGCCGCGCTAGCGAGTCTGGAAGCGAAGCCGATGCGGAGATAGCGGAGGCTCGATAGGGTTGCAGCTTCCGGTTTGGCGGTGATTCGGCCGGAATTGTGGATCTCGCCTCCCATGTTCTCGATAAGCGCATTGGCGATGACGCGTGAATGCAGCGGCATTCCGGGCGACATGGGCGTTTCAGGGGAGTAATCCGCGGCTGGGATGGGTTCGGAGATCCCAGGTCTCAAAGTCGAGACCTGGGGCACCCGATCTTTGATGGTTGATTGAGATGTGGGCTGCGCCAAGGGGCTGCCCCGTGAAGGCCTACGGTGCAATGAACAGATCCCGACTCAGCGCGTTCAAATCCTTTCGCATTTTCGGAAACGCCAGTGCAAGAATTCTCTCGTTTCCGTATTTGGATTTGAATAAGTTATTCGGCGTGTAGAGTTCTGGGTCTTTCTTCCGGCCAACACGCCACGCGGCCCATACCTGTTTGGTTACCGCTCGAATTATCCGTCTCGTCTTCGGCTTTCTTTCAAGAGAGTCAAATGCACGCTTCAACGCTGAGCTGTCGAGCCTTTGATTCCCATCGTCGTTGGATACCATGCCTCGATACAAAATCCACAGCGAGTTCAGGAACGCGTGTCGTTGGCGCCTATAGTCCTTGGCTGTTGCGTACCCTAGTTTGCTAAGCAGTTCGGATAGACGGTAGGCAATGTACATTTGCCGGAACTTGGAGGCGATCTTGGGGCGGGGCGGGAAAATCTCGCCATAGTGCCGACTATCGAAAATCGCGTCTACTCCCCTCTTCGCCGTGATTACACCATCGCCATTGTCCTTTGAAACAACCATCAGAATCTGTCCGAGGCGTGGGAGCGAAAGTCTTTTGAATCCCTTGTACTTCGGATCGGTTTTGAACTCGCTCCATTCCCCCCGCTTTCGCTCGTAGAACACCCGCAAATCTCTAAATTTTGCCTGGAGCAAAACCTGCTCAGGCTCGTTCGAACGGAAGTCATAGTTGTGTACGAGGTTTTGTGTGTTCACTCCGCGTATTATTGTTTGCAACCACGTGTCTTCCTCGGCGGGCTCATCAGGGTCAACTCCCCGAACAATTACGCGTGTGCCAACCAGTGCTGGGGAATTCTCAGTACGAGAACGGTCGATCGCGTACAGAGTCTGCGCTCCGTTAATGACGCTAGGATTTGTCAATATCGCTTTTCGGTTTCTCTCCGCAAAGTCGTCGCAGACGATGGTTATGCCGTTATGCAGATACCAGAAATCGTGCGGTGTTTGCTCATAAGTCTTCCGGATTCCGGATCCTACCGGGCCGCGCAATTGGTACCGAATGTTTCTGGCTACCAGTCTGCCGACATCGTTGTGATCAAGATACTTCTTAAAATCCGACACTCTTGCATTGAACAAATAGGATGTAACACCGCGCTTTGGGTCGCTGTATGACAATTTGTCGGGAACGGTCAGAACCAATTCTCGGGCCTTTGGTGTCAGCACCCTGCGGAACTGTTGGTACAGTTTCAGGATATCTGCGTCATAGACGAAGTTCTCTTGGGGAATAAGCTTGAACTCGTGCCTGGGAATGCGTTTCGAGGTTGTGATGAATCGAAATGCCTTTTTCTCGGTCAGCCAGTTTCCGTCAACGAGTTTAAAAGCTTTCAAATAGAATCTTCTTATTTCCGGAGCAACACCCTCCAAAAACTCATCGAATGCTTCGCCTCGGCAGCGGAATGAATTGACTACTCTTTGAAAGTCTTTGTAGGCAGATGGAGACACTGTCTGCCCCCCAATCTTTTCGGAAAACTTAGACTGGAGGATGATTACCGATGGCTTGTCTTCAGGTTTCCGCCATATTACCGCGTCAATCCCACCATCATGAGCGCCGTCGGTGAATTCCCACTTCAGAGGCCCGAACTCGGCCTCTATGTACCAGTCGATGAATGCCTGGTGAAGATGGCCCTTGAACTGTTTATCTGCTCGCTCTTGGAGGCAGTCTAGGAACTCCGACAGCAGTAGATCGTGCTTAATATCTTCCATTCGGCCTCCCTGACGGAATTGTACACTTTGCCCACCCGAGGACGTGCAATAGGCTCGAATTTCGATTTTGCCTTCCCGGTCACGAGCCAATGTACATCCAGTTACCCCGTCGGGTCTGTTTCTTGCATTTGCTTCCGTCACAAAGACCGGATTCATCCACGTCGGGTCGGCTACCCCGGCGGTAGGATCAGTTGTTGCCGACAGCCCGATGTAATCATCAAGCCTGGCTTTACTCATTTTTCGGAGTTGCGAGCGGATAGTCGCCAACCCGGAAACCACACCGCTACAGGAAGCTCCTACGGTTTGTGCTCGCCGAATACCACGGCGGTAAATAGGAAGATGTCGGTATCCTCATCCTTCCAGCAACCTGAACCCATTCCCGCCTTGCCGCAGGTCCGCTCAAGGAAGGTCTGCCGGTCCCATTTTTCTTCCACCGGCACCTGCGGCAGCAAGAGGCCCTCGTATCCGCCGTTCTTCATCAGCAATCCGTGCTGGCCGACCTTGATCTGTTCAACGTCCGTGACGCGCCGCAGGGGCGACAGCACGGAGATCTCGTATTCGAGTTGCGGCAGCTCCGATGCGGCCACCGGCTGGAACCGTGGATCGCGCAGGGCGGCCAGCGTGGCCGTGTCCCGCACGGTCATGTAGAGAGGTTTAACCGCCGAGGTATAGCCGATGCACCCCCGCAGCGCGCCGGACTCCTTTAGAGTCACAAACGCGCCGTGCTCCTGGTTCAGCGTTTCGCTCGCGCTCGCTGCGGGCTCATATGGGTTCTTTTCCTGAACCATATACTCCACCGACTTGCGGGCCAGCGCCAGCAACTCGCTCTTCTCCTGGTCGCTCAGCGAGAACGGAGTTTCCACTGCCTTTCCATTTGAAGTTTTCACAAAAACGTCCGCGCTGTATCCGACCACGCGCGTGTGATCGCCTGTGATGTCCCCTGAATTCGCATACTTGAGCACCCTGGCCTGGTTCGCTCCCATGCGCTCGGCGTAGATCATTGCGGCTACGATGGGCGCGCCGCCGCAGGCTTCCCATACCCGCGTCTGGAAGTTTTGCGACATGCTGTAGTAGTCCCACGCCTCGAGCGCATGGAGCGTTTTGTGGTCGATCTTCACCGCTTCGTCGTAAGGGTGGTAGTGGGACAAATCGGAGCTGGCCAGAACCAGCGTTTCGCTGCCCTTGCCTTCGCTCTTGATCAGCTTTGCCAGGGCCACTCCCAGCGCGCGGCTGTTCTCGTAGCTCTGATCTCCCATGACAATGGGCACCAGTTTGAAATCGCCCAGCACCTTTTGCAGCCACGGCAACTCCACCTCGACCGCATGCTCCGCGCCTGCCGGCGTGGCATCGTGTCCCCGGCTGGAAAGCCGCATGGTCGGGCTCATCTGCGCCAACTGCCGCGCAAAGGCTTTGTCCACCTGCACTGTCCCCAGCGGCGTAGCGTAACCGTCGCCCTCATAAACAGAAGTGAAGTCGAAGGATTCGTAGTGCGACGGCGCAATCACCACGACGCGCGAAAACTTGCGCCCCTTCAGCGCCGCGTAGGTGTAGGCAGCCACGGGACCGGAGTACTGATAACCGGCGTGCGGCGCAACCACGGCCAAAATCTTGTCCAGTATCGGCGGCTCGGATGCATGAGCCAGCATGTCGTCGATCATCGCCGAAAGTTCCTTTGGATCGGCCGGATAGAAACCGCCCGCAACTCCAGCTTGCCTCACCTTCGCCCCCTCCTGTGTCGCTTTCTCCACGTTGACGTTCGCTTGTCCCGCCTTTTCCTGTCCGTCGGCGCGTGTGTCCTTGAGTGGCGCAAACGCCAGCAGCGCGATCACTGAAACCGCCAGCCAACCCCATCTGAAACTTCGCTCGATGTTCATCTGCCAAGCCTCCTCTGCGCGCTTATATGTGCCAGACGCCCGGGATGGGGTGATGGCAGAATGGGCAACCGCCCTTCTGGATCAGCATCTGGCTCGCCGTAAATCCTACCCGTTCCACCAGCATGCGCCTGCACTGCGGGCAGTAGGTATTCTGCGCGGGATGTCCCGGCACATTGCCGATGTAGACGTAGTGCAGCCCCTCGGCGTCGGCAATCGCCTTGGCGCGTTCCAGGGTCTCGACCGGCGTGATGGGCAGGTTCTTCAACAGGTATTCCGGATGGTATTGCGTGAAGTGCAGCGGCACATCCGTGCCCAGGTTCGTCTTGATCCATTGCGCCAGCCCGCGGAATTCCGCGTCGCCGTCGTTCATCCCAGGCACCACCAGGTAAACAATCTCCGTCCACTTGCCCATTTTCTTGAGCGTGACCAGCGAATCCAGCACCGGTTTCAACTGCCCCGTGACCACTTTGCTGTAGTACGACTCAGTGAACGCCTTCAGGTCGATCTTGACCGCGTCCATCTTTCCGTACGCGGCCTTCAGCGCCTCCTCCTGCATGTAGCCGTTCGACACCACCACGCTGCGGATTCCGGCTTCGTGTCCGGCATCGGCCACATCCATCAGGAATTCGCTGAAGACCACCGGCTCGCTGTAAGTATAGGCAATCGTCGGGCAACTGTACTGCTTCGCCAGCTCGACGATCCGTTGCGGAGGCGCGTACTCGGCGGGAATCTGCTCCGGGCGCGCCTGGGAGATGTCCCAGTTCTGGCAGAATTTGCAGTTCACGTTGCAGCCGGCCGTGGCCAGCGAGAAAGCCACCGTCCCCGGCAGGTAGTGGAACAGCGGCTTCTTCTCGACGGGATCCACGTGCGCCGCGCACACCCGCGAATGTACCAGCGTGTAGTAGATTCCTCCGCGATTCTCCCGCACCCCGCAGTAGCCGCGTTCCTTGTCGCCCACCGTGCATTCGCGCGGGCACAGCTTGCACTTGATCTTCCGATTCTGAAGCTTCTGGTAGAACTTCGCTTCCACCACAAATTGCGAATCGTCCTGCTTCGGCTGCCCAGCCTCCGAGGAGATCCCGGTGGCGGAATGGGCCGCCTCGCACAGCCCCAGCGCCGCTCCCGAAGCCAGCGCGCACTTCAGGAACGAACGCCGATCGAGCGGGCTTCGCCTTCCGCGAACATCGATACTCTCGCCTTTCGGCGCTTGCAGCTCACAAAACATCTTGAACCTCCCAGTTACGCCCCCGGCTATGCCTCGACCGTCGTGATTCTCTTCGGATCGTTCGTGCCCAGCCGATGTTCCTGGTCGGCCGCGGTCGCAATGTAGCGCGGCGCTCTCTCCTCGGCCTCCAGCGTCTTCAATCCCTTTTCGGCCCGCTTGCGCTCGATGATCTGCCAGCCGGTGTAGTCCAGCGCAACGGGATCCTGCGAAACCAGCAGCGCATTGTTCTTCCAACTGTGTTCCGGTTTGTATCCCGGTCCGCCCTCGTACATGGCCGTGGTCGCATCGCAGATGCACAATCGCATCCTGCTCCTGATCTCCGGCAGCATGTTCAGGTCCGCGATGTACGGATCGCAGCCGTTAGGGTGGTACTTGTTCGGGTTATGAATCACGCCATACATGTTTTTCAGCGCAATCGTCACGCCGGCGCCGTCATGGTCTTTCAGCACCGGAACATTGATCAGCACGTTCGAGCGTTGCGTCAGAATCTTCGACAACCGGCTGCCCACGCTGCCATGCGCAACCAGTTCCTGTTCGTAATCCACCCGATCGGTGCCGTAGCATTGCACTCCGTTTCCGCTCTCCGCCACATGGAACCCGGCGCGTTCCAGTTCCTCCGTCTCGCGGTCCCACACCACGATCTCGCCGGCCTTGATTCCGGCCTCCTGCAACCGTTCGCAAATGGCTTCCACGAGCTGCGGGTTGGTTGAGATTCCGCGTCCCCCCAGAGTATTCACCTTCACTCCCACCAGCTCGCCGGGACGCACCAGCTTCTTCCACGCCTCCATCGGGCGATCCCGGTCGAAGAGAGCCTGCATGGCGCGATCCAGCAGCGCCAGCATCCGGCGCGCGTCCACACTGGAGCCTGGCGTGGAACCGGCGCCGCGCAGCAGGGCGTCGTGGGCAATCGCAACCCTGGATTTCGCCCCCGCCGCTCCCTGTTCCGCCGCTGCCAGCAGCCCCGTCCCGC
>CABDXY010000054.1_pt1 | contig 10206 bp, 8 predicted proteins | sample 3131871 | NCBI WGS metagenome assembly CABDXY01 (sample SAMEA5534336, study PRJEB31848) | metagenome | biome: tundra; feature: field; material: soil | place: USA | collected 2013-05 | depth 0.15 m
ATTTAATCGTCTTGCCCGCGCCGCCCGATTCCAGCTCCTCGGAGCCCGCCAGCGCCTCACCCGCTCCGCCGCGGCGGACCGCGCCGAGTCCCGCGTCTCCACGCTTCTGCACCGCCTCGCCCAGCGCCTCGACGACTTCTCCTTTCGCCTTGAAGCCGCCCTCAGCACCCAGCTCCGCCGGCAGCAGCGCCGCGTCGCCGACCTCACCGCAGCCGTCCTCCGCCACGATCCCCGCCAGTCGCTCGCCCAGGCCCGCGAACGCCTATCCGCCTGCCGCGCCCGCCTCGACCGCTCTCTCGAACGCCTCCTCCACGCCTCCGCGTCCACCCTCAGCTCCCTAGACGCGCGCCTCCACTCGCTCTCGCCTCTCGCCGTCCTCGACCGCGGCTACGCCCTGGTCCTCACCGCCGAAGGCACCGTAATCCGCTCCACCGCCCAGCTAGCCCCCGGCGACCAGCTCACCACCCGCCTCGCCGACGGCGCATTCACCAGCCGCGTCGAATCCACTCAATCTGCCGCTGCAAATTCCGGCCAGAATAAAAGGAAGAGGAAACAAGGAATGCCGGCCGAATAGGCGAACTCGCCAACTTGCCAACCCGCGAAGCGGAGCCAACTCGCTGCTTCTTTTTTATTCGCGGCCTTCAACCCGCATTCACGAAATGAGCCTATGACCACTGCAACCGCGCGCAAACTCTTCGGCACCGACGGCATTCGCGCCGTCGCCGGCGAACCTCCTCTCGACCCAACCACCATCTTCGCCACCGGCCTCGCCCTCGCCCACTCCCTGCGCAGCGAAACCGTCGCAAGGCCCACCGTCCTCCTCGGCCGCGACACCCGCGAGTCCAGCCCCTGGATCGCCGCCACTCTCGCCGCCGGCCTCCGCAAAGCCGGCGCGCGCGTCGAAAGCGCAGGCATCGTGCCCACTCCGGCCGTCGCCTTTCTCGCCCGCGCCCACGGCTTCCACGCCGGCGTCGTCATCTCCGCCTCCCACAATCCCTGGCGCGACAACGGCATCAAGCTCTTCGGCGCCGACGGCTTCAAGCTCCCTGACGCCGTAGAGCTGGCCATGGAAAAAGAAATCCTCCATCACGCCGCCTCCATCCACGCTGCGCCCGATCCCGCCCGTCTCCCGCCGGTCGAAGACAACCCCGCTCTTCAGGCCGACTACATCCGGTTCCTCATCGACTCCGTCCCCGGCCTCCAGCTCAACGGCCTCCGCATCGTCGTAGACTGCGCCAATGGAGCCGCCGCGGCCGTCGCCCCCGAGCTCTTCCGCCGCCTCAACGCCGATCTTGCCGCCGGCATCACCCTCCTCAACATCGCCCCCGACGGCCGCAACATCAACTTGAACTGCGGCGCTCTTCACCCCACCTTCGTAGCCGCTGAAGTGGCCGCACGCTCTGCAAATCTCGGCCTCACCTTCGACGGCGACGCCGACCGCTGCATGTTGGCCGGCGCCCACAACAACGTCATCAACGGCGACGCCATTCTCCTCATGGCCGCCCGCGACCTCCAGGCCCGCGGCCTGCTGACCGGCGATTTAGTCGTCGCCACCACCATGTCCAACATGGGCCTTGAAGCCGCCCTCAAGCGCAGCGGCATCCGCATGCTCCGCGCCCCCGTAGGCGACCGCTACGTCCTCGAGCAGATGCAGCGCCACAACGCCGCCCTCGGTGGCGAGCAGTCCGGCCACATCCTTCTGCCCCATCTGGCCACCACCGGCGACGGCCTGCTCACTGCGCTGGTCGTCCTCGACCTCATCGCCCGCACCGGCAAATCCATCGACGAACTCACCGCCGACCTGAAAGTCTTCCCCCAGGTCATCGTCAACATCGAGGTCCGCGAAAAGCGCCCTCTCGAATCCATCCCCGCCGTAGCCGCCGCCATCCGCGCCGCTGAAGAAGGCTTGAAGGACACCGGCCGCGTAGTCATCCGCTACTCCGGCACCGAACCCCTCGCCCGCGTCATGATCGAAGCCGAAAGCGAAGCCCAAATGCGCCACCACGCCACTGCCATCGCCGAAGCCATCCGCCATGAACTCGGCGTCTAACTTCGCTGCCCGGCGGCAGGCAAGTTCCGGCGCTTTGGTAGTGTCCTAATTTGAAATCCACGGCCTCAATCTCCGATTCTTGTACAATTTCAGAATTATGTGGAAAAGTCTCGCAATTCTCTTCTTGGTCCTGAGTGTCTTGGGTAGTGCAGAGAAACCACTCCCAGTTAAAGGGGACCAACAACAGCAGCAGTCCCAGCCCCATGCTGCCGCCGCCCAACCAGCCACTCCACCAACTTGCACTTCTGAAGTATGCAAGGAGAATGCCGAAAATGCAGAGAGATACGCTTATTACAAGGCGCATCACAAAGAGTATTTGAAAGCTGCTATCGCTCCGGCAAACCTCTCCAATTGGATTTTGGGTGCCTTGGGTGTAATAGGAGGCATTCTGGCGCTGTTGACTCTCAGGACATTCAAGCGCCAGACCGATCACATCATTACGTCTGAGCGCGCTTGGCTGCTGCCAGACGGAGAAAAAATCGGGATGCCGTTTCTGCGACCCGTAGAACATCAAGGGCCGCAAAAGACCCCAGTCCATTGCGGGATTGCTTTGAAAAACTGCGGCAAGACGCCAGCTTCGGCTATCGACTGGCAATTTGAACTTCAACTCGGAGATTCTGCGGAAGCGCCTCCATCTTTCGATATTTACAAAAGAAAGCCGCCGAAAGATCGGCTGACCCCATTTCCAATCGGGCAGGATAGCCATGGAAACGTTTCTGCGGTCCTGATGCCTCAAGAGCACATCAGCGCCTCTGAGATGACGGACATTTGGGACGGAAAGAAAGTTCTTTGGCTGTGCGGGATCGCTCGGTATCACGATGTTTTCAAGCAAAAGCGATGGATTAGGAGAAAGCCGGAAGAGCACTACACTTTCGTCTGCCTTCGCTATATCTGCGCCCCAAACGGCGCTAACGGCCAATGGATTCTCGGAGGCCCATCCGGGTACAACAAGGCCATATAGGAGCGCCAGCCCCAGAATCCAAATTAGGACACTACCGGCGCTTTGCCCATCCGGCGATTTTCGCTCGCGGCAGGATTAAAATTGAAACAGGGATCGAAGTTTCCCGCACCATACCCCGGCGAGGCCACAGCCCCGATCGGCAATACGGAGAGAATCCAATGGCACTGATGAAGACATCCAATCCGGCACTGAGCGAGAACACGTTTCGCAACATCTCCGGCTCGGGGTATGGCGGCATCACCGACCTGGCCGGCCGCATGACGCTGAACGGCACCGTCAACAAGACCGGCATTCTGCTCGTCTGCGCCATGGCCACCGCGGCCTGGACGTGGCATCTCTTCCTTCAGTCGCGCGATTTCGCGGATGTGACGCCGTGGCTGCTTGTCGGACTGTTCGGCGGATTCATCTGCGCCATGGTCACCGTCTTCAAGAAGGAGTGGTCTCCGGTCACGGCGCCCATCTACGCGCTGCTCGAAGGCCTGGCGCTCGGCGGCCTCTCGGCTGTCTTCGACCTCCGCTATCCGGGCATTGTCATCCAGGCGGTGAGCCTCACCTTCGGCACTCTCTTCGTTCTGCTGCTGGCCTATCGCTCCGGACTGATCCAGGTAACGCAGAAGTTTCGCCTGGGCGTCATCGCTGCCACCGGCGGCATCTTCCTCTTTTACATGATGCAGATGCTGCTGGGCCTCTTCGGCATCCGTTTCGTCTCCATCAACGGCTCCGGGTTCATCGGCATCGGATTCAGCCTGTTCGTCGTGGCCATCGCCGCCCTCAATCTGGTCCTCGATTTCGACTTCATCGAGAAAGGCGTCCAGTTCGGCGCTCCCAAATACATGGAGTGGTATGGCGCCTTCGGCATCATGGTCACGCTGGTCTGGCTCTATCTGGAGATATTGCGGCTGCTTTCCAAAATACGAAGCAGAAACTAGAAACGGAAACAATCCAGAGCCTCTGTGATTGCGGGCATCGGATCGATTCCTCTATGCCGGCTTTCCGGTGCCGATTCTGTGATGACCAGGCCGGTCCGGCACGGAACCGCCGCTCCATCCCATTCGCTTCTGGACCTGTCCGCAAGAAGATCGACAATCTTTACTTTGGCTCTTGACAAATCGCTGCCTCGGCGCTCAAATATGACTGTTGGTCACATATGGTCAACGGTCATACAATTCAATTCGCGAAGCTCGCGGAAGCTCTCGATTCCGGGAACCTGCCCCACCTGCAAGGCATGGGACGCCGCCAGCGCCGTGCCGCTGAAACGCGTCTGCGCTTGTTCCGGTGTGCGCTCCAGCTCTTTGCCGAGCGCGGCTTCTCCAACGTCACGGTGGAAGACATCACGGAAGCCGCGGACGTCGGCAAAGGCACCTTTTTCAACTACTTCGAGAGCAAGGATCGGGTGCTGGGAGTGATGGCCGAGATACAGCTCGGCAAGGTGAAACAGGCTTTGGCGCACGCCGCGTCGGGCGAGCGATCTATCTACTCCGTCTTGCACCATCTGTTCCTCCGCATCTCCGAGGAACCAGGGCGCAGTCCCGACCTCGCCCGCGCCATGATTTCATCCTTCCTGGCCAGCGAACAGGTTCGCGGCTTCACTGAGCGAAAGATGCGGGAGGGCCGCAAGATGGTGGCTCAGGTTGTAGCCATGGGGCAACAGCGCGGAGAGATCGACCCTCGCGTGAAAAAAGAGAAGGTGGCAATTCAACTCTTGCAAGCGTTCATGGGAACACTCCTGCTTTGGTCGTTGCACGGGAAGCCTGCGCTTGCCATCTGGATTGAAAACAGCTTTCAGCACTTCTGGAGGGCAATCGCCCTCCCCGGCAAAAAGCAGGAACCATGAGATCCGATATCCGCATTGTCGCTGTTCTATGCCTCGCAAGCCTGGGCGCGCGTGTGCCTGGCGCGGCGCAACAACCAACTCCCTATCGCCTGACCTTGCAGGATGCGATTCAGAAGGCGCTCCAGGCCAACCTCAGCGTGCTGGTTGGCGGCACGCGGGTCGACGAGGCCGCGGGCGCGCGCACGCGCCGCTTGTCGGCCGCGCTGCTTCCGCGCATCAACGCGCAGAGCTACGCCAACGTGCAGAACCGCGACCTGCGCGCCTTCGGGCTCTCGATGCCCGGCATCCCCGACGTTGTGGGGCCGTTTTCGAACTACGATTTCCGCGTCTACGCGCAGCAGAACATTGTCGATCTTGAAAGCTATCGCGGTTTGAAGGCCAGCGAGCGCGCTCTTAATGCCGGCAAGATGGATTTGCGCGACGCGCGCGATCTCATCGTGCGCGTAATTGCCGGCCTCTATCTGAATGCGCAGTCTGCCGCGGCCCGCGCTGAGTCTGCGCGATCGCGAGTGACCGACTCAAATGCCTTGTGTAAGCTGGCCAGGGACAAGCACGGCGCCGGGACGGCGACCGGCGTTGACGTGCTGCGCGCGCAGGTGCAACTGGCGAATGACAGACAGGCGCTGCTGGTGGCCGAAAACCAGTACAAGCAGTCGCTGCTGGCTCTGGCGCGCAACCTGGGCATGAACCCCGGCACGCCGTTGGAGCTCGCCGAGCCGCTTTTGTATCATCCCGTGAGCCAGTCTGAATCCGGGACTCTCGTGCCCTCCGCGCTTGCCGCGCGCGCCGACTACCTCTCGCTTGCCAGTCAGCGCCAGGAGTTGGTGGAGCAGCAGCGCGCCAATCGCGCCCGTTCCTATCCCAAGCTCAGCATCAACGGCAACTTTGGCGGGATTGGCCGCAGCATCGGCGGCATCCGGGCCACGGGCCTGCTTCAAGGCCAGATCGACTTCACCGTTTTCGACCGCGATCGCAACGGCGAGGCCCAGGAGCTTGCCAGCCGCGTGAAGCGCATCGACGATCAGATCGCCGACCTGCGGCGCGGCATTGACGAAGATATCCGCGAGGCCCTCTTGAATCTGGATTCCGCGGCCGAGCAGGTGACTGTTGCCGAAGAGGGACAGGACCTGGCGCGGCGCGAACTCGAACTTGCACAGGATCGCTTTCAGTCGGGCACGGCCAACAATGTTGAGGTGGTTACGGCTCAGGACGAACTTGCCCGCGCCGAGGAGAATTACATACTCGCCGTCTCCAGCCATGTGGACGCGAAGTTTGCGCTCGCTCGCGCCCAGGGCGATACGGAGAAAAACATCTTGCTGTACATGGGGAATCCATAAGCCGCCCAGCCTGCCGGGCCGCATTTCAGATTCCCGCACACGAGGTTTGAAGCCATGAAACGAGTTGTTCCTGTTTTGATTGTGCTGGCCGCTGTGATCGCCGCCGGCGTGTATTTGTACCCGCGGCTGATCAAGAAGCCTGCGCCCGTGAACCAACTCACGCTCTCCGGCAACATCGAAGCGCACGAGAGCCTGGTGAGCTTCAAGGTTGAGGGGCGCATCGTCGACTTGCCGGTCGAAGAAGGCCAGCAGGTTGAGCAAGGCGCATTGCTGGCGCGCCTGGAAGACGCCGATTACAAGCAGAAGGTCCGGATCGACGAGGCGAGTGTTCGCGTGCGCGAATCCGGCCTGGCGCTGACGCTGGCCGGAACCCGCCGGCAGGAATTGAGGGCGTCGCAGCAGACGATGCTCGATGCCCAGGCCGACCTCGAAGAGAAGAAGATCGACAATGACCGCGCCCGGCTGCTCTTCGCCAAGGACGAGGTCTCTGCCCAGGATCGCGACCTGGCAGCCACCGCGCTGAAGCGCGCCGAGGCAATCTTCAAGGCGGCGCAACAACGTTACAACGAGGCCGTCGAAGGCAGCCGCAAGGAAGATATCGCCATCGCGCAAGCCAATCTCAAAGAGGCCGGCGCCAACCTGGGTCTGTCGCGAATCAACCTGGACTACACCATCCTTCATGCTCCCTCCACCGGCGTGATTACCGTGCGGCAAGCGGAACTCGGTGAGGTAGTCGCCCCCGGAACTCCCGTGATCACGCTCGCCGACCTCGATCACATCTGGCTGCGCGCCTACATTGCCGAGACCGATTTGGGCAAAATTCACTGGGGCCAGGAGGCCACCGTCACCACCGATACCTATCCCGGCAAGCGGTATCGCGGACGCATCTCGTTCATCTCCTCAAGCGCCGAGTTCACACCCAAGAGCGTTCAGACTTACACGGAGCGCGTCACGCTCGTCTACCGGATCAAGATCGATATCGACAATCCGAATCACGAACTCAAGCCGGGCATGCCCGCCGATGCCCGCCTCGATCTGGCCGCGGCCTCGCAGGAAGCGCATCCCTCGGCGGCAGCGCCTGCAAAGCAATGACGGATCAACCCCAACCCGCGATCGTCGCCGATGGACTCACGAAAAGTTTTCCCGGCGTGCGCGCCGTGGATGCGCTGAGCTTTGATGTGCGCGCCGGAGAGATCTTCGGCCTCGTCGGTCCCGACGGCGCTGGGAAAACAACCACGTTGCGCATGTTAGCGGGTATCATGCCGCCGGATGCGGGCAATGCCACCGTTGCCGGTTTCGATGTGGTGCGCAATCCCGAGGGCGCCAAACACGCCCTCAGCTATATGCCGCAGCGTTTCGGGCTGTATGAAGATCTCACCGTGGATGAAAACATCCGCTTCTACGCGGACCTGTTCGGCGTGAAAAAGGCCGAGCGCCGGCAGCGTTCCTCGCAATTGCTCGAGGCAGCCGGCATGGCGGAGTTTCGCAAGCGAATGGCCGGTAAACTTTCCGGCGGCATGAAGCAAAAGCTGGGCCTGGTCTGCGCGCTCATTCACCACCCCAAGGTGATTCTTCTCGATGAGCCAACCACGGGCGTCGATCCTGTCTCGCGTCGCGACTTCTGGCGCATTCTTTATGAACTGATCTCGGAGGGCGTGGCGATTCTGACCTCGACCGCGTATCTCGATGAAGCCGAGCGCTGTCATCGCGTCGCCCTCCTGCACCAGGGCAAGCTGCTCTTCTGCGACACGCCCGCGAACCTGAAGGCCGGGATGGGCAAGGGCGTGTTGTCGGTGACCGGGCCGGAGCCGCGCAGTTTACGCAGCCAACTCGAGCGCGCGGACGGAATCTCCAGCCTGGTGCTGACCGGCGACGGCCTGCATGTCGTGGTTGACGATGCGGCACGCCGCATTCCCGAGTTCGAGGCGCGCCTGAGAGCCGCGCGCGTGAGCTTCGACGCGATTCAGCAAGTGGCGCCGACCATCGAAGACCTGTTTGTCGATGCGGTCGGCAGCGGAGGCTCGACCCATGCCTGAACTCGACAATTCAGTCGTGGTGGAGAACCTGTACAAGCGGTTCGGCGGCTTTGTGGCCGTCGATCGGATCAACCTCGAGATTCCGAAAGGCGAGGTCTTTGGTTTTCTCGGACCGAACGGAGCGGGCAAATCGACCACCATTCGCATGTTATGCGGTCTGCTGAAGCCGACCTCGGGCCGTGCATCCGTAGCAGGATACGACGTGGGCCGCGAACCCGAAGCGGTGCGTCAGAACATCGGCTACATGTCGCAAAAGTTTTCTCTCTATAACGACCTCAAGGTGATCGAGAACCTGCGCCTGTTCGCCGGCCTCTACAGCGTGCCCTCCAATGTGCTGAGAGAGCGGATCGATTGGGCGCTTGCCATGGCTAACCTCAAGGGCCAGGAGAACCTCATCACCGGCACGCTGCCGGGCGGGTGGAAGCAGCGCCTGGCGCTGGGCTGCGCCGTGCTGCACAAGCCGCCCATTCTCTTTCTCGATGAGCCCACCTCCGGTGTCGATCCCATCTCGCGGCGCCAGTTCTGGGATCTGATTCACCACATGGCGGAGGAGGGCGTGACCGTCTTCGTGACCACGCATTACATGGAGGAGGCCGAATACTGCAATCGTCTGGCGTTGATCTTTCGCGGCAAGATAGTCGCCCTCGGCACGCCCTCGGAGTTGAAGCGCGGCTCGATGAACGGTGAACTGCTGCTGGTCGCGTGTGAGCCGCTGGGCAACGCGGTGGAGGTGCTGCAATCGGCCCCCGGCGTCCTGGATGCCGCGGTCTTCGGCAACGCGCTGCACCTCGTGGTGCCGGATGCAGTCGCGGCGATCCCGCAAATTGAGATGTACCTCAAGCAGCACGGCATCGTTGTCGGCGGCATCGAGAAGATACGCCCCACTTTGGAAGACGTGTTCGTCTCTGTCACCACGGGGCGCGATGCGACGGGGGAGATGAAACCATGAGCTTCAATCGCTTGCTGGCCGTGGCTAAAAAGGAGGTCATCCAGATTCTCCGCGATTCGCGGAGCCTGTTCATTGTCGTCATTATGCCGGTGACCCTGATGATGCTGTTCGGTTACGGCGTCAATCTCGATCTCAAGGGGCTCCCCGTTTATGTATACGACCGCGACGGCAGCCAGCAAAGTCAGGACCTGCTCAAGCACTTTCAGGCCAGCAAATATTTCACCATCGCCCGCGCGGTGAACAACTATCCCGCGCTCACACGGGCGCTCGACGACGGTCACGCCAAGATGGGGATTGTCATCCCCTGGGATTTTTCCCAACGGCTGAGCGAAGGCGGACCAGTGCAGGTTCAGGCGCTCGTGGATGCCACCGACGACAATACCGCCAATGTCCTCATCGGTTACACCCAGGCGGTCGTCCAGGGCTATTCGTCCGGGATTCAAATCGCCTGGCTTCGCGAGCGCGGCCTGCAAATTCAGCCCTCTCCTGTCAGTGTCGAAACCCGCACCTGGTACAACGAGAATCTCGAAAGCAGCGCCTTCATCGTGCCCGGCGTGCTTGCCCTGGTCATGTCCGTTATTGGCACGTTTCTCACCTCTCTCACCATCGCGCGCGAATGGGAGCGCGGCACCATGGAGCAGTTGATTTCAACTCCGGTGAGCGCGATGGAGATCATGCTCGGCAAGCTGGCGCCGTATTTTGTCCTCGGCATGTTCGACGTGATTGTCTGCGCGCTGATCGCGATCTACTGGTTTCACGTCCCGTTTCGCGGCTCATTTCTCACGCTGCTCCTCAGCTCCGCCATGTTCCTGGTGGTTGTGCTGTCGCTCGGATTCTTCATCTCCGTGCTGGCAAAGAACCAGTTTGCCGCCAGCCAGATCGCGCTGCTGGTCACCTTCCTTCCGGCTTTCCTGCTGTCGGGGTTCCTGTTTTCCATCGAGCAGATGCCCGTTGTCCTGCAGTGGATCACGCGCATCCTGCCGGCGCGCTATTACGTCTCGGTGCTGAAGAAGATCTTCCTCAAAGGCACGCCCACGGC
>CABDXY010000056.1_pt1 | contig 10174 bp, 12 predicted proteins | sample 3131871 | NCBI WGS metagenome assembly CABDXY01 (sample SAMEA5534336, study PRJEB31848) | metagenome | biome: tundra; feature: field; material: soil | place: USA | collected 2013-05 | depth 0.15 m
GTTGAGGGGGAAGGGGTTGCGCACGGGAGATGGGGCGGAGGTTGGAGGGATGCGAAACGGGACTTGTGGTGGAAAACTTCCGTGTTCTTGAGGCGGGAGTGGGCATTTCCGGTTGGCTGTTCCAATTTGAATCTGCGCCCGATTTGGGACAGGATGGCTTTTGTTCCACGTGGAACATTTTCCATTTTGGGCTGGTTCCCAAGATGTTCCACGTGGAACAAAGGGCAACTCCACATCTCCGCCGCAGGCCAATGAACCCCTCTTCTTATTGCTGTATCCTCCATGGATCACGGGCTGCAGGCGCCGCGATACAATCCCTCTCGGAATCAACCGGACTGGCGGGGGGTCTCAAGCCGCCCCGCAATCCGCAGGTATTTAATGGAACGGACCCCAAGGCCGAGCGGACCTCTTGTGCCGCCGTTTGGGGATCAATGCAACAACCAGCGCATTCCTGCGCAGGAAGGAAGCATGTGGACATTCAGAACGCATTTATCAACAAGACTCTTCAGCCCACGGCGGAGGAAGTCTCTGCGGCGCTGGGAGCAACCGCTGGGGTATGGAAACAATTAGTGGACTGGCTGGCGGTTGAGAAGGGCGTGGCCGATCAGGAGTGGAAATCGGGTTCACTCAAGTACGGCTGGTCTCTGCGCCTCAAACTGAAGAAGAGAACCATCGTTTATCTCGCTCCCTGCGATGGCTGCTTCCGAGTGGCATTCGTCCTTGGCGACAGGGCAGTGGCGGCCGCTCGGGAGAGCGATCTTTCAAAAGGCGTGCTCAAACTTCTCGACGAGGCGCCACGTTACGCGGAGGGAACAGGCGTGCGGCTTATGGTGAAGGGTGCGAAGGACCTGGCTGCGGTCCGCAAACTCGCGGTCATCAAGCTGGCGAACTGATCCTTCGCTCGCCGAGCGCAAGCAGGCGGTCGCCGCCGGGTAGTGGAAGCGCGCCGCGCCAGGTGAACTCGGCTACGGCGCCTGCTTTGAGCGCATCCAGTTCCTTTCCCGTGGTCATCAGCGCCAGCCAGCCGCCGGGACGAACCAACTTTGCCGCCGACTGAACGGCCCGCTCCATCTTGTCGACGGCGCGCAACGTGACGCAATCGAACTTTGCGGTCAGGGTCTCTGCGCGGCCGGAGTAAACACTACAGCCTGCCGGGGCTAAAGCCCCCACTGTTTCTGCTGGCGTCATGCGGGGGTTGAAACCCCCGCCTCCCTCCGGGTCGAGTCTGTCCGCTGTCTGTTTCGCTGCAAGCCCTAACTGCCGCACGGCCTCGCTGAGAAACGCGGCCTTCTTGCCCTGCGACTCGGCCAGCGTCACTGCGATCTCAGGACGGCAGAGAGCGATGGGAATCCCTGGGAATCCCGCGCCGGAGCCAAAGTCAAGCAGGGTGGCGATGCCGGCGGGAAGGGCGCGGGCGCAGAGAATCGACTCGACAAAGTGGCGGGAGAGAATGCCTTCTTCGTCTCGAATTGCAGTCAGGTTGACGCGGACATTCCAGCGAAGAAGTAGCGAAAGATAGTCTTCGAAACGAGCGGCCAGCGCGGAATCCAGCGGTTCGAGGCCTCTGGCGGCCAGAAAGGCATTGAGGCGTGCACTCACACGATGCTGCTCTTCGCTCATGCCAGCATCCACGCTTTCGCTCCTCGTGAAGAGAACCGTTTGAGATCCGAGGTTTCCCACCCTTTCGCCAGGGAAAAGGCGAAAGGATGGGGCACGGTTATTTCTGGAAGACACGGCACGACGTTCATTCTGGCGCGACCGAATCCCACCCCGCCGACGAAGACCTGTCGTCGGGGACCCCGGACTCTTCAATCCGCCGCGGCTCCCATGCCTTTGCCGATTCTACAAAGGCAGCAAAGATGGCGCGGGAAAAGGCGCTCTGCGTGTAGGTCCGTTCCGGATGCCACTGCACAGCCAGGACAAAGTGCTCGGGCGAATCCAGCTCCAGGCCCTCGATGACCCCGTCTTCCGGAGAGATCGCACTCACCAGGAGATTGTCGCCGGGGAGGCGGATCGCCTGATGGTGGCTGGAGTTGACCGGAGGTTCATCCTGCTCACCGGGCGGCAGAAGCGAGGCCAGCCTCGACCCCTGCCTGATCCGAACCGGGTGCGCCTCGACGACTTCCCGGCCCGGCCGGTGATTGACTGGGGTCTTGAGGTCCTGAATCAGCGACCCGTTGCGCCAGACATTCAAGGTCTGGGCGCCGTGGCAGATGGCGAGTATGGGCTTGTGAAGGTTGAAGGCGTCCTGCAAGAGGAGTTCATCGACGGCAGTGCGGGCGGGGTCGGGCTCACCGCACTCAGGGATCGGATCTTCGCCAAATCTTTGCGGGTCCACGTCATAACGGCTGCCCGGCAGCAGTATTCCCTGCACCTCCGCCAGAACCCTGGCCACACGGTCCTGGCGCTCGTGCAGCGGCACGATGACCGGCGTTGCCCCGGCGGCTTCCAGGGCGGTGAGGTACAGGGGCAGCGACCGCTCGTTGTAGACAGGATCGCTGCCGGTGGGCTCGGGAATGGCAATGTGGACGGTCATGGAAACACCAGTGTAATGAGAGATGCGGCCGGCACGATAGAGATTTTCATGCCGCTCCGAATCAAACTTCAGCGCGAACCGCAGCTTCCTCAACTGAATTCTGGGCGACAGCGCTCTCCGGGTGCCTGAGGCTTTCGATGGCATCGCGGAGTTGCGCTGTCAGCTCGTCCGTCTGGCGAGGGGTCATTCCTGTCGTCTGGATCGGCTCACCCACAGTGAGCGTCAGTTCTCCCGGGTAAAAGTGGTGGGCGTGAATCGGCAGCAGATCGTAGACTCCCTTGAGCGCGATAGGCACGAGCGGCACTTGCGCGCGAATGGCCAGGTAGGCAGCACCGGAGAGGAACGGCCGCAGTTCGCCGGTGGATGTCCGCCCGCCCTCGGGGAAGACGAAGATCGGCATGCCGGAGCGCAGGGCCTTGACGCCGACGCCCAGGCTGGAGAGCGTGGCGCGCGGGTTGCGGGTATCGATCGGAATCTGCCCAGAGCGATCTAAGTACCATCCTATGAATGCGATAGGCCACAATTCCTTCTTGGCAAGAATGCGAAACTGGAAGGGCAGCGCGGCAAAGATCACCGGCGTATCCATGTAGGAGGTGTGGTTGGAGGCGTAGACGGCAACCGGATGCTTGCGCAGGTTCTCTGTCCCGCGGACAGTGAGCGAACAGCCGGTGCCCCATACCAAGGCCCGTGCCCAGATCCGCGCGATACGGTGCTGTGCGCGCCCGCGCTTATCTACGAAGGACACCAGCAACGAAATCGAACCGCAAACGGCCGTAACCACAGCCATGACCGGGACGTGGATCAGGTTGGTGCGCCAGCGGTAGAGCCTGGGCAGCGGATTTGGCCGCCGGTTCACGCTTGTACCCCCTTTTCGGCGAGCAGCAGGGTACGCGCCTCGCCAACCAGGTACACCGATCCGGAGACCACGATGACGCCGCCCTCCGTGCGCTCCTCTGCCAGTTGCAGGGCCTGGCCGACCGATTCGGAGGCGACCGCAGGAGTTCCCGTGGCGCAGGCCGCGGCCAAAAGGTCGTTCAGGGCAGCGGCGCGGGCAGTATGGATGGGCGGGATGATCACCTGCTCAAAGAGCGGAAAGAGGATTTGCGCCATCTCCGCGACCGGCTTGTCGCGCAGGCAACTGAAGATGAGCGCCCGCGGCCTGCCGTCTCCCAGAGCGCCGGTCAGGCCGGCGCGCAAGGCCCAGGCTCCGGCGGGATTATGCGCCACGTCGAGAATCCATTCCACGCCGTCTCTCCGGATGCGCTCGAAGCGGGCCGGCCAGCGGGTCTGCCGAATGCCGGACGCGATGGCGGCCGGTGTAATCGGAAAACCATGGTTGCCGGCCAACTCCACGGCCGCTGCGATGGCCAACGCCAGGTTGCGATGCTGATGGGCGCCAATAAGCGGGGAATCCACCTCGATGGCGGCGCCGAGAGCCTCGACGAAGTAAGGACCAGCCGTGCCGGCTCCGATGGGCGGCATATAGGGCGCCGCACTCACTCCGCGCACGTCCAGCCCGGCCGCCACCTCGCCGAGAACCTGGTTGGCTTCAGGGTGCTGCGGCAGGGTAATCAGGGTTCCGCGAGGGCGCAGAATGCCGGCCTTTTCCCGCGTAATGGCGGCGATGGTCGTGCCCAGCCACTCGGTGTGATCGAGCGAGATGTCGGTAATGACCGAGATGAGCGGATCGACGATATTGGTCGCGTCCAGCCGCCCACCCATGCCGGCTTCGAGCACCGCAATGTCGACGCGCGCCTGGGCAAAATACAAGAGAGCTTGCGCGGTAAGAATCTCAAAGAAGCTTGGCATTTGCGGAAGTTTGCCATCGAGCACCAGTTGCTGCGCGGCATCGTGGACGCGAAAGTAGAGAGCGGCAAAGGCATCGTCGGCGATCTCGACGGGGCCCAGGCGAATGCGCTCATTGGCGCGCGCCAGATGGGGCGAGGTGTAGAGGCCGGCGCGCAGTCCGGAGGCGGTGAGGATAGAAGCCAGCGTGGCAGCCGTCGAGCCCTTACCGTTGGTTCCGGCGATCAGCACAGAGGGAAAGCGGCGATGCGGATCGCCGAGGGCGGAGAGCAGAATGCGAATCTCTTCGAGCGAGAATTTGCGCCGTGGCTGGCCGGAGCGCGTGTAGAGCTCGGGGACCATGGCATTCAGTTGATCGATGGCTGCGGCGTAGGACATGGAAAGTTCAGTATAAGAGGCCGGTCTCAGTCGAGCTGGAATCTGATATTGGATCAGATTTCGATCTCGGCACCTACACTCGGTTCAGCGCTTGTTTTTCGGCTTTGGCATCTCCGTGACTTTGCCTTGCGGGCGCTTGTCTACCGGGACGGTCGGTACCGTGGCCTGGATCTGGTCTTTGGTCTTGCCTTCAGTCTTCTCCAAAAAATACCAGAGAGCATCGACGAGAATATCGTTGGTGGTAGTCCGCTTGTCTCTTTTGGCCCGGCGGACCTCGCTTATCCAGCGTACGGCTGCCCTGTCTTCGGTCGTGAGACAGACGGAAGTCCGCTGGGCATCGTCCGGGATGTGCTTCTCTCTCGGGCTCATGGTTCAGATTTACCTTGAATGCATTATCGCATTAGCACGTAACGCCAATTCGGCTCTAGGAATCGACGGTAATCGCGTATTAAGATTTTGGAGGGGATTGAAATGGCGCCTACTGGTCCGTTCTCGACGGAGAACAAAGTGTTTGAACAGCACCGCGAAGAGTGGTTGCGATCTCACCCCGGCGAGTATGTTGCGATCAAAGACGGCGTCGTGGCGGAAGGATTCTTCGGCACCTATGCCGAGGCATTCAAGGCTGGTCTGCGGAGGTTTGGTGTCAGTCGATATTTTCTTGTAAAGCAGATATTGACGACCGAGCCAGTATATTTTGTCTTATAGTCACATTATTACGTTATAATGCAATATATGGCGCGCGTTGACCTCAATTGGGATCCCTTCGAACTGAATGATCCAGGCCCGTGCATTGACGTCATCGTGATGAATTCACGCGACGTTATTGAGGCTGGGCGTGCTATCGGCCTCGACTATCCCGAACCTCTCCGAATGAGAGCGCTCCTCGATACCGGTGCATCTGCCACCGTAATAAGCAAGACATTCGCCAACTACTGCAAGCTCTTTCAAACCAATGAGGGGAGCGAGATAACGGCGATCGGTGGCACGCACCGCTGCGGGGAACATGCCGGCTCCATCAGTTTTCCCAACACCAATCTGCGGCCATTCGACCCAACTCGAATCATTTCAGTCGATTTCCCGAAAGAACGGCACTACGCAATTTTGATTGGCAGAGATATTTTGCGAAACTGGCTGATCACCTTTGATGGGCGTTTCAGGCGGGTGACGATCACAGATTGACCGGAACTTGCCACCTCTCAAGCTGAAACTGAGACTGACCCACTAGCAGGAATCTGCTCAACGACGCAGCAAAAGTTGCAGGGCCTGGCGCGCGTTTTGCAGGCAAGCCCGCGCCTCATCCTCGGAGAGAAGACCTTGATGCACGGCCTTCTTGCCGGCGTCGTTCACCTGGTTGGCGACGCCGGGAAAGTCCGCGTCGATGCCTGTGAGTTGCAGATTGTTGTTCACCTCGTGCAGCAGGTTGCCCAAGGTGGCGGTGTTGCGGTAGCGGGTGCGGACCAGGCGGGTGATCGCGGCGGGCAGCTTTTGCTTGATGGCCTCTTCGAGCACTGAACGGCACATCACGGCGCAGGCGGTAAAGAGGCCGAAGAAGTAGCAGCGGGTGGCCTCGTCAAGATAGCGGTCAGCCTCCTCTGAGCTGGGCGAGGCAACTACGCACTCGCGCAGGTGAGTCGCCCGCAACACGGCTGGTTCAACCACCTCCAGCAACTCCATGGCGAAGGCCGCGCGCAGCAGGTCGTTCTGCTGCCCATCCAGGGCGCGCTGAATCTTCTGCCATGCCAGCGTAGACGCGCCGTCATCGGCTTGCTGCAGCCGCGTGAGAGAGGTGAGCCGCTGGCGGGCATGCTGGATAAAGCCTTGCCGCATCTCATGAGCCAGTATCTGCCATCCAGCCACAAAGGCCGCGGGGTCCTGCTGGTAGCGCGCCCAAAGCTCGTCGTACACGATGCCGGGCAGCACGTCTCGCAACTGCGCAAAGCGGCCGGTTCTTGCCAGCTCAGAGATTGCCTCACAAAACTCCCGGCCCGGCGCGCCTTCCGCGGACATCTGCAGGAGTTGGTCTTCCAAGCGCCCAACATCGATAGTCATGACTAGATCTCTTTCCTTCCAGCCAAGTCTACGGGCCATAGACTTCTATTTCTGCTGTCGCGATAGATTTCAGGCCCAGCCCGGTACTGGAATGGGAAGCCATCGATCTGACGAACTTGGACGGGAATTCAGCAGCCTGCAGCGAGATCATCTTTCTCATCGCTCTGCTCCGTACAGGGTGTGTAAGATGGGTTCCCTGTGGAGGGCGAGACCTCTTCAACCCTTTGTTCCCTACGATCTTGGACGGGCTTTTCACACAAATCATCGTCTTTACACAGGCCTTTGGGGGTTGCCTGTGGGAGCCGTGGGAAACAGGGGCCTACCTACGCAACTCTATTGCTGAATTTCCAGAACTCCTGAATTCCACAGCGCCGATTTAGAAATCCTGGCAGCCTGTCAAATTGCTGCCCCGTAGTCATTTCAGATGATTTTCCACTTTTCCGGCCTGAACTACGGGTACTACTGTCTTTTCTTTTAATCTCCTACTGTTTTACTCACTCTCCGCCGCATCGTTCAAGCAAGCGCTCAAAAACCAGCCCTTCGCCGCGTGTCGTCCGTAGGCAAACGTCCGTTGAGCGATTCAGCAGGAGCGATTTTTGGTCTCCAGAGAAACAACCCTGTTTTCCACGCACACTTGAACGCGAAGGTGAATACAATCAAGAAGAAGAAAAGACAGCCACTTCCACCTGGCCGCAATGTGTTGTAGAGTGTGGCCAGTGCAGGAATTTGGCTTCTGGAACGAGGGTGGGCCTATGCCGATCGTGGAAACAGATGCAGAGAAGCCGGCCGCACAGGGGGCAGCGATGGAGATTATCGTAAGCCGCGAGAACCTGGTGAAGGAGCTTACCGCGACACAAAGCGTGGTAGAGCGCAAGACTACCATTCCGATTCTGTCGAACTTTCTCATCGAGGCGGAGGGCGACCGGTTGAACATTACCGCTACCGACCTCGATCAAGCGATCAGGACCAGCGCTGAGGTGAAGGTGAAGAAGCCGGGCGCCTGCACCATCCCCGCGCGCAAGTTGTACGACTACATCAAGCTGCTGCCCGAGGGCGACATCTCGATCAAGCTGCTCGAAAACCACTGGGTGCAGATTCGCTCAGGGCGGTCCAATACGAAGATGGTAGGCATGGCGCGGGCCAACTATCCGCAGGTGCCGGAGTTCCCCACCATGACGGCGACCAGCATCTCGCTGTTGGCGTTAAAGACGCTCATCGCGCGCACCATCTTCGCCATCTCGAACGAGGAGTCGCGCTATACGCTGAACGGCGCGCTGTTGGTGATCAAGGCGGAGTCGCTGGCCATGGTGGCTACCGACGGCCACCGGCTCTCGTTTGTCGAAAAGCCGAACGAGGTTCTGGAGGGCATCAGCGGCGAGAAGCGCGTGCTCATTCCACGCAAGGCGCTGCAGGAGTTGCAACAGTTGCTTTCGGCCACCGACGCCGAAAAGGTGGAGTTTGCCGACGACGAGCACACCCTGTTCTTCCGCGTGGGCCATCGCGTCCTGAGCACGCGCAAGCTCTCCGGGCAATTCCCGAACTTCGAGGCGGTGATGCCGCGCGACAACACCAAGTTCGCCGTGGTCCGGTCCAGCGAGCTTTCGGCGGCCATCCAGCGCGTGGCCCAATTCGCCGACGAACGCTCGGGCGCCATCCGTCTGCGGCTGGAGAGCAACGAGCTTAAAATCAGCGCCAACTCCACGGAATCCGGCGAGAGCGAAGACACCATCGATACGCCATATGCGGGCGACCCCATCGTGGTGGGCTTCAACTCCGGCTACATCCTGGACTTCCTGAAGGCCCTGGGCAACGAGGGCGAGGTGCGTCTGGAGTTCAAGGACTCCCAGTCGGCGGGCCAGATGCGGCCCGAGGACCCGGACGCGGAGTACAAGTACCGGTATGTGCTGATGCCCATGCGGATATGAGGTCCCTCCCACAGAGGAGCTATTGGGCGTCTGCGTCTCTGCCGCAGGTGCGTAGCGGCTCCCCACGCTGGCGGAGTACTCTCGCGGGTACTTGGCAACGCTTACCGCCGAGCAGTCTTTGCAGACTGAACGGCAGCGGTACATGATCGTTCGGCAGTCCTTCTCAAGGCCGGCATGAGCTTATTCTCGCCCCATCATTCCCCTTGTCCAAGGATCACATTTGGATGACATCTTCTTGCGTGGATTGTCTAAGAATGGTTCTGGAGAGCAGGAGGCCGGAATGACGACCGCATACATTAACCGCATAGCGACGGCAGTTCCCCCCCACGATGTTCATCGGGCCTTCATCGATTTTGCTGCCAGCATGCTCGCCGAAGGCACTGTGCGCAACCTCTTTCGCCGCATGGCGCGCCTTTCAGCCATTGAACACCGTTATTCCTTCCTGCAACCCTTCGCCTCTCCAGACGGTTCCTGGAAGGATGCGGAACATCTCTATGAGCGGGGTAACTTTCCCGCAACGGCGTGCCGCATGCAATTGTTCGAGCGCTTTGCTCCACAACTTGCGCAAGGCACTCTCGACAAACTAGCGCTAACTGAAGAAGAGCGGCGCGGCATTACGCATGTGATTGTAACCTCTTGCACGGGACTCTACGCGCCGGGCCTGGACTTCGAGGCAGTGAACCATCTAGGGCTTAACCCCTCGGTCGAACGTACGATGATCGGCTTCATGGGCTGCTACGCTGCCATCGACGCTCTGAAGTCAGCCCATCACATCATTCGCTCTGAGCCTGAGGCCAAAGTTCTGGTATTGAACTTGGAACTCTGTACGCTGCATTTTCAGGAGACGCAGGATATAGAGCAAGTACTCTCATTTTTGCTTTTTGCCGACGGCTGCGCCGCGAGCCTTGTAAGTGCGCGCCCGGAGGGGCTGGCCATCGACAGCTTTCTGGCGGTTACTATCCCCAAGACAAGCCATCTGATCACATGGCGCATTGGCGACCTTGGCTTCGATATGCACTTATCTGGACAAGTGCCAAGCGAGATTGGTCACGCACTCAATGAGATGGGCCGGCAAGTCACGCGCGGGAAAGATCCGCTGTCGATCGGTCTATGGGCAGTCCATCCAGGAGGCCGTTCCATTCTCGACTCAGTCGAGAAGAGCTTGGGACTGGATGCGAATGCGCTCTCCTGCTCGCGCGATGTTCTTGCGAGATACGGCAACATGTCTTCTGCAACGGTGATGTTTGTATTGCAGCAGACGATGCAGCGTTCGCAGCCGGGGCAACAAGGCTGCGCCATGTCGTTCGGGCCGGGGCTGACGGCGGAGACTATGCTCTTCCATGCTGCCTAACACGCTAGATTTCAGCCGCCGCGCACAGCTCACCGAGCGAATGGATGAGCCTTGCAGCCGCGAGGAGTTGCGCGCCTGCCTGCGCGATCTTGCCAAGACAAACCGCTGGCTGATGGCCTATCGCCCCAT